>Ga0209591_10003182_pt1 | contig 19150 bp, 14 predicted proteins | sample MAT01_FD_187207 | JGI IMG/M metagenome (GOLD analysis project Ga0209591, IMG submission 187207) | Freshwater microbial communities from Lake Fryxell liftoff mats and glacier meltwater in Antarctica - MAT-01 (SPAdes) (version 2) | ecosystem: Environmental > Aquatic > Freshwater > Ice > Liftoff... | reverse complement strand
CTGGATGGCCTACTCTTGATTCCGCTGATTCTGTCAGCTCGATTGTCTTATGCTGCGCTGGCCCTGAGCAGTCGATATTCGATGGCCGCGCAAGGTCCTATCCTCGCCCCATGGCTGTTGAAGATGCGGCGCTCACGCAGCCAGAACGCTGGGCCCTCGTGAATGGTCGCCTCCGTGAAGAGGCCAAAGCTGCGACCAATGAAACGAAGCTTCGTCAGCTCGCGTCTCTGATGGGTTCGGTCGACGATTTCGGCTGGCACGCGGCCTTGGCAGAGGACGATGTTCGAGTTCGAACGCTTTGGTCCAAGCTGCGGGCCAAATGGAACTACGAGAGCTCGCCTATCATCGCTGTCCGATGAGCTAAGTTTGGCCCCTGTGGGCTGCAAACCCTGGGTGGGCGGCGACACGAAGGGACTTGTCGGGCAGTCGTGTATGAGTATATTCTAAATATACTATGCCGACGAGCGTCCACATCCCAGGGCCCCTGCTTGCAGCAGTGGACCGTCGAGCAAAAGCGCTGAAGGTCAGCCGGAACCGCGTGATTGTGCGGGCCTTGGAGCGCGAACTGACAGCGGGCACGCAATGGTCGCCAGGATTCTTCTCGGAACTCGAGGCGCCTGAACGCGGAATCGGAGCTGCAGCAGATGAGATGTTGAAGGCGATCCGCAAGCAACGTCGGTCAAAGAAGCCAGTACGGTTATGAAGTACGTTCTAGACACGAATGCGGTCTCGGCTCTCATGAAGGGTAACGGGCAGGTCATAGAACGCTTGAAACAAGGTGACCGAACAGAGGTTGGGATCCCACACCCTGTTATCGCTGAGATCTCGTACGGAATTGAAAGACTGCCTCGATCAAAACGCCGAGATTCGCTGACGCGAAGATTTGAGTTGCTGAAGGAAGAAATCCAGCGAGTTGAGTGGTCGGACAAGGTCAGCCAGGCATTCGGCACGATCAAGGCCACGTTGGAGCGTCGAGGCGAACGAATCGAAGATTTTGACGCCGCGGTGGCAGCCCACGCGATTGCCGAGGGCGCAGTGTTGGTCACAGCCAATCTCAAGCACATGCTGCGCGTGCCGGATCTGGAAATCGAAGACTGGTTAGAATCCGACGAGTGACCTCGTCCGCCCAAACCTTGTCCGCCCCCTGAATCGCGGCCTAGACGAGCTCCGGCAACGCGCCTTGCGTACGCACGTGAGGCCCGCCACTTTCAGTTCCGAAGACGCCCTGAGGCACCCCGAAGCCCTGTCCTATCGCCAAGTAGAGGTCCAGCAGGGAGCGTTGGTCATTGCCCGGATAGCGAATGTAGCGCCCGTCCAACTTCAAGCTACCTGCCCGCCCCGCGAGCACTGCAGGCCAACGTGTGTGCCCCGAGTGGTGTGTTTCCCCGTTGTCGCTCGAGATCATCACCATGGCGTCCGCGACGTTAGCATCCGCCAGGAGCGCATCTAAGGTCTTTCCGGCCATGCTGCTGATCCAGTTGTACGTGCGTGAGATGACAGGACCGTTGATAGGCTCCTCCATGTGCCCCACGTCCCCCAAGCTCGTCCCTTCCGCATTCTGTACTGGGGTGCCGACGAGGAGCTTCTGCAGGTTGGGACCGTAGTCGTGCGAATCCCCACACCCGATATCCACGGCCATCACGTTCGAAACGCCGCAGATGAGCGCGATGCTCGCCAAACTGTTCAAAGCCTCCAGCACATCGACCGGATCTCCCGACTGCGTGAGCGTCGGTACGCCCGGCGTATTGCAGCTAATACCGGCTAGCCCCAAGAGCTGCTTCTCGCGCGCCTCGATAGCAGACAAATATCCTGCCAGCTTGTCCCGCTCGGGGGCTGCGAAATTCGCTTCGAGGCGAGCAATGTCGGATTTCAAGTTGTCGAAAATCACGCGCTCGCGCTTGCCAATTCCTGCCGGCGCCCCGCCACCGCCGCCCTGCGGCGGCAAACCTGCGAAGAGCGTCTTGAAAAGCTCCACGGGGCTTTGGAACGCTGGCACCGACTTGTTCGGACCTTCCGCGAACAGGTTGTCCTTGAAAGCAAGATCCGACTTGCTTGAAATGCCAATGTTGATCGACTTGCGAGGCGCGTCCTTGCTGAGAGTCGCTGCCAGGTGCTGGTCGAAGGTGATCCCTCCGGGCACTAAGTGGTCCACGTCCGTGCCGGGAACGCAATTCAACGCCATGTAGCCACACCCGTGACCGCCGTCTTCACCGATTCGAGGGTGATTCTGCAAGCCCTCCACCATCAGCAGCTTCTGACGATAGCTTGCGTTGGTAGCGCCGCCATAGAGAGCCGCCGCACCTGCCAACGGGTCAAAGGCAGCCGGAACTGTGAACTGCGATGAATTCACCAGACTTCCCGACGCGGGCAGTGGCTCCTGGGAGTTGGCGGCCGGGTCCTTGAACTCCGGCGGAGCAAACACCCAGTTCGGATTGATCCCGTTGCACCCAAACCAAAACATCGCCACCTGCCGCCCCACGGCCTGGCCTTGGGCCTCACGGATGAGGTTTTTCGCGAGCGGGGCAAGGAGACCTGCCCCGACCCCCAAGCCCATCTTCTGAACGAATGATCGACGGCTGAATGATACGGACCTGCGGCTATAGCTCACCATGTTAGTCTCCTTAGAAGCTCCGCTTCAAAAATGAGTCTGATCCCGCCAGACTCGCAACGAAATCTACGTAGCTTCCCGCCGGCTGGTACGCGGCTTTGGCGTTTGACAGGCTGCACGAGTCGGCAGCTATCTCTTTCCTGCCCATGTAGTAGCGGAAGCCATTTTTCATCACACATTCCTGAACGGTGGTCGAGGCGCCCAGCTTCACCGAAAAATCGACGCCGTTGGTGAAGCTCAGCCCAGCCACATCGCCGAACGCCGGGTCCATTGAAAGCGTCCCCGTGGCGTCGATCGGCTTATTCAAGGAGGATGCCGTGGTCCGGTAGGCGCCGACGACGTCGTAGTTCTCAAACGCGAAGCCAGCTGGGTCCAAGAGGCTGTGGCAACCCACGCAGCCCACGCCCGTGTGCATCGCAAACTTTTCGCGCATGGTCAGCTCCTTCGAGTCCGGAAGAACGGGAACGGCATTGAGATCCACCGGGGGAATGTCTTGGCAAAACACCTCCTCATAGATGAACTCTCCGCGCTTCATGGGCTTGGTGTCTTCACGCGCAGCCTTCAGCCCAAGCCACGCAGGGTGCGTGAGGAAACCGGACCTCTGTCCTGGAGGGGCTGTGAACTTTGCTGGCGCTGCCGTCACGGGCGGAGCACCACTCACTCCAAAAATCGACTCCGAACCGCAGTCCGCGACCACAGCTGACGTGGTGAACAGCGCCTCAAAGAATCGGTTGGTCGAGCTCGTGGTGTACACGTCAGCTACGAGCGCCTCCGCCTGCGCCACCATTCGACTTCGATCATACGGACAGGGCGAAGTCCGAGTGTCCACCTCCAACTGCTTTTGCACATCAAGGAGGTGACGCAACTGGAAGTACTCGGTCACGAAATTCCGCGAGCCGTGGGCATCTTGGGAGCCCATTAATCTCGCCACTTGAGTTGATAGTTGTTCTGGCGTCACCAACTCGCCGCGACCCGCCGCGTCCCACAGCACCTGATCGGGGGGGCTGCCCGTGATCGAATAGGAGAGCTGCGTCCCAACCTCGTGGGGCGTGAGAGTCACGACACCAGCCACCGCCGGTCCCCCTATCTCGGGCTTAAACAAGAAGTAAGGCGTGAGGAGTATCGTCTGAAGTGCGGTACTGAGCGCAGTGTCCGCGTCGAGTTCAGTGCGAGCGTCCGTGAACGCCTTCGTGTACTTGGTGGCCTCTTCATCGCTCAAAGGCCGACGAAGGAGGATCGAGCCACGCTCCTGCACCAACGTCTTCACGCAAGCTTCCGACTGATCGGTAGCCCAACAGCTTCCGACTTTTAGGGTTTGGACAAGCTGGTTTGCGACCTCCAGGGTCACCCCGTACGCCTGCCCAAACTCATCCTTAGTGACGGTTTGAAATCCAGAATCCGTGCTGTAAAGGGACTGAGTCGGGATCAAGGGATTGACTAGATTGCCCGGTAGCCCAGCCGAGGGCGCACCGGGAGCCCGCCGACCCTGTACGAAATCGCCGACAGTGCTGGAAAATTCCGATGGACTTAAACGCCACAGCCGACGCGGACCTGGAGCCGCCCCGGATGCCGTTTCGCAGCTAAACGCGTTGCCGCCGGACACGGAGCCGCCGGACACGGAGCCGCCGGACACGGAGCCGCCGGACACGGAGCCTCCCGACGCGGAGCCTCCCGCACCAGGAATACTCGTGCTTGCCACGGTCTTCCCTCGACCGGGACCGGAGACATTGGAAGAGCAAGCTGCAGCCAAAACGGCGCAGCTAGCTGTCGTCAGGAGGAAACGCATATCATAATCTCCATGGAACTGGGCGTGGTTCATCCGTACCCAACGTTGGAGTGGATGATAGCGCTCAACGATCCGTTTTGCCAACCCTAAAACTCAAGGCTACTCGTGGCATGACCGATTACCGGGGCGCGCACGGTTAACTTGTGTTCTATCGGTAATGGTCAGCGCTGAAACGATACGGCTGAGTGTCAGGGTACACCCGCCAACCTGGCAGCTCGCATGGCCCCGCCGTGAATGGGGAGTCTCACCCCGTCTGGAGCAGCCGGTTGTAGTAAGTTTGGATTTTTTCATTGTTCACGTAAGCCCAAAACGCACTCACACCCGACCACATCGCGAGGGCGCACGGACGAGTCTTTCCGTTTTTCGACCCCCCAACTCACTCAATCATCAACATGATCGGCGCTTGAGGCCTCGTCACTCGTCACTCGACGGCGGGCCCTCGGTGCTGGCCTTCGCCTCTAACCGCGCCAACTCACCGGGGGCGGCTTTCACACGAAAAATAACCGCGTCGGGCTCGTAGGTTTCTTCCAACACGTTGCACGATTCGTAGATTTCCCCACGCAGCTGCTGCCGATCGTAGGGCACACGGAGCCAACCTTCGACGAGAGATTCCGCGAAAATATCGATAACCAACTGTCGCAGGCGGGCCACATCTTCGGGGCGCCGCGCAGACATGACCATCGCCTCGGGATACTCGGCGAGCAGCTTTTGCGTCGCAGCCGCTTCGGCTTCGGCATCCCCCACGCGATCGATCTTGTTGAGCACCAAGATACGGCGCACTGGGCCGGCCCCGATATCTTCGAGTACTTCGGCCGTGACATCCAACTGACGGACAAATCCGGGGTCCGAGGCGTCCACCACATGCAGCAGCAAGGAAGCCTCAGTGGCTTCATCCAGCGTCGTTTTGAACGAGGTCACCAAGCCGTGTGGCAAATGGTTGATAAAACCGACGGTGTCGGACACCAAGATCTTGGGTTTTGTCGCAGGGTAAAGCGCGCGCACCGTGGTATCCAACGTCGCGAAGAGCTTATCGGCGATGTAGGCATCGCTGCCGGTTAACGCGCGCATCAAGGTGGACTTGCCGGCGTTCGTGTAACCAACCAGTGCCACGCGATTCAGTGCTTGGCGGCGCGCTCGCTGCGTTCGGTGCTCTTGTTCGAGGCCGGACAACTCTTGAGTCAATTCGGCAATTCGGTCTCGAATTTTGCGCCGATCCAGCTCAACTCCAGATTCGCCGGCGCCTTTGGCACCAATCCCGCCACGTGCACGATCGGTACCCTTGCTGAGCGCGCGCAGGCGGGGAGCCATATATTCCAGCCGCACAATTTCCACCTGAGCTTTCGCCGCACGGGAACGCGCGTGTCGGTGAAAAATTTCCAAGATCACCGCGGTGCGATCCATGACGCGCGCTCCGCACCCCGTTTCTACGTGGTCAGCTTGGGAAGGAGATACTTCATGATCCAGAAGCACCACGCCGGCGTGATGCTCTTCAACGGCGTCCTTCAGCTCCGCGAGCTTTCCACTACCGAGGTAGGTACCTGGATGGAAGCCCTCGCGATTCTGCGTGATGGTGGCGGCTACGCGCAGACCCAAGGTGTATGCCAAGCGACCCAATTCGGAGACGGATTCGGCGAACTCATCCTCGCTCACCTCCTGCGTCTTCACCGCTGCGAGAATCGCCACTGCGGGATCGAGCTCGGGCTCACTTTCGAGGCCTTCTGCAAATCCAGGGATCTTCCGCTTGTCGTTTGGAGCCATGAAGTTACCTTAGCTCACGGCCGGCGGGGTTCCGCTAGCGCATTTCTCACCCGAATTTCGCGTCATCAGCGGCGGGTGAGGTCGTTCTTTCCGCCTAGGCGCTTCCACACCTGATTTGCCCAGGCATAGCTCGCCGCCCACGTCGGGTGGCGCCCGTCTGCCTGCCGCTCAAAGCTGAGCTTCTCGGAAGCGAAATACCCGCAAGGGGCCACGGCCGCTGAGAGGGCCTCCACAAATCCGAAACCTTTGGCCCACGCGGGCGGCCCGATCCAGAGGCAGGGTCGAGCGCCGATGCCTGCGACGATCCGTTTGGCTGCCGAGATATGCGCGGCCAGGTCTTCGCGCACAAAGATCTCATTCGAACCCAGTGAGATCAACACTAGATCTGGATCGAGCTTCTTGATGGCACTGGGCAGGCGTGGATCCTCGGCCCAGCTGAGCGTGGTGGCGGAGGCAGTACTGATCGCCTCATAGCGACCCTGCGCGGCGAGGGCTGTTCGCAAGTAGTTAGCTACCAGCGGCACCATGGAATCTCCCAGGTGGAGCACACGCTCGGCTCGGTTGCCTTCCTCGAGCGGCGAAACCTTCGGAACTGAAATGGCTGCTTGCCCTCCAGGAAAACTCGACCCACGAAGCGCTGCGGAAGGTGCCGCCTGCACGGCCGGATTGCTTGAACTGCCCGTCGGAGCCGCCTCCTGAGCCGATTGACACGCCCCGCAGAGCAGCAGCAAAACCGAATATAAAGGCAATGGAGTCAGATGCATTGGGGGCCGACTATCAGAAAAATCGGCATGCGGGCATCGCTTGTGGGTCGCACATGTAGGCTCTCAAAGGCGCGCACAACATCCCATGGACTCTCTTGCGGGCCTGCTGGCAAACTTAAGCGCAATTAATCAATGGCGCAGAAGTGGTTACTTGTGGGAGCCCGGCTTGCTCGACAGCGCGAGCCTAGGCCGGTAGAGTTCGGAACTGTGGCCGGATTTTCCGTGCCCCGTTTAGTGAAGCAACACCGTGCCGTTTGGGTAGGGTGATCGAATGACTCGGGAACTCCTTCCAGGCCTCGAAGTGGCCGACAGATTTCGATTGGAGCGTGAGCTCGGTCGCGGAGGAATGGGCTCAGTCTGGCTCGCTCGGCACACAGGCCTCGATATTCTGTGTGCGATCAAGTTTATCGATCAACAGGGTCGCGACAGCGCAGAGCTGCGAGCCCGCTTCGAACGTGAGGCTCGCTCAGCAGCGCAGCTCAAGAGCCCGCATGTGGTCCAGATTTTGGACTACGGCGTTTGGCAGGAGCACCCCTATATCGCCATGGAGTATCTCGAAGGCGAGGATCTAGGCGCCCGTCTCGATACCGCGTGGGTGCTCACCCCGGAGCAAACCTGCCAAATCATTCGGCAGGTTGCCAAAGCACTCACCAAGGCCCACGCAGCGGGCATTGTGCACCGGGATCTCAAGCCTGAAAACGTGTTTCTGGTGCGTGATGGCGATGAAGAAGTGGCCAAGGTGTTGGACTTTGGAATTGCCAAGAGTTCCAGCATGGCGATGGTCGATACCGGCACGAAAACGGGTTCGCTCCTCGGCACGCCGTACTACATGAGTCCAGAGCAAGCGCGCGGGGTGAAATCTATTGATCACCGCTCGGACCTTTGGTCGCTCGCCGTGATCGTGTACCAATGTGTCACGGGTCAGCTGCCATTTGAGAGCGAGGGGCTCGGGGATGTGCTGGCAAAGATCATGTACGAACCGCTGCCGGTGCCTTCCGATGTGAAGCCCGACGTGCCAAAAGCGTTTGATGCGTGGTGGAAGCGCGGCTCCTCTCGCAAGGCGGAGGAGCGCTTTCAAAGCGCGAAAGAGCTTTCCGAGGAGCTTGCGATCGCGCTCGGCGTTGCCGGGCCCGCGCCGGGTATCGAGCAGACCAGCTGGGGGACCATCCGCACGTCGCTGGTCGAGTCGGATTCTGCGCTCAGCCTGAGCGGCACCGTTCGCATTGATACGGGAGCCGCCGCCCGTGGTGGGGCCGAACACGGGCCCACACTCGCTTTGGATACGGCAAGCCCGCTCATCACCACGGTCAGTGAACCCAGTGCACCGCCGCGCACCAATCTGCGGTTTGTGGCGGCCGTTGGAGTTGCAGCACTCGCCATGCTGGTGCTTGGCATTATCGCGCTCAGAGGTTCCGGTCCTGTAACTCCGAGCGCACCCAGCGCGGCTCAAAGTCCCCCTCCGAAGGGCCTCGCGCCTTCGCTTGGGGCCCGCCCAGCTCCCGAAGCCGCCGTGCCGGCAACCGAAGCGTCAGCGCCCGCGGTCCCGTTCCCCGCCCCCGCGGCCCGCCTTTCTGCGGACAGTAGCAAGCCGTACACCCAGAAGAGCTTTGTCGGCAAACCTCCGTCGACCGTCCCGACGGCTCCGCGCAGAGTCAAAAACCCAGTAACCAAGCCAGGTGAGAAGAAGCCCGTGGACTTCGGAATTTGAACCCTATGCTGTCCCATTTATTTCGATCAAGAAAACCTGCCTGGGCCTTGGCTGCGCTTTCTCTCCTGTTGGCAACGGCGCACCCTGCACACGCCCAATCTGCCGCCGACAGGACGACGGCCCGTGCATTGGCCCAAGAAGCTCAAGCCGCCTTCGATAGAGGGGATTTCGGCACCGCTGAAGATCGGTTTGCGCGCGCCGAAGCGCTGGTGCATGCCCCCACGCTGCTGTTGGCGCTCGCCCGCGCGCAGATGAAGCTCGGAAAGCTGGTCCAAGCCTACGAAAATTATCAACGCATTGTGCGGGAAGCGATTCCAGAGGGTTCGCCGGACGTGTTCAGGGACGCTCAAAACCTAGCTCAGGGCGAATCGGATGCGGTGCTGCCTCGGCTCGGTTGGGTCACGCTCGTGGTTCGCGGTGCTGCCGATCCGCGTGTGGTGCTGGAGGATGGCACGATCATTCCGAAGCCGGCGCTTGGCGTGAAGCGCGCGGTAAACCCGGGTGACCATCAAGTTACAGCGAGCGCTCCCGGGTTTCGCACGGAGAAGACCGATTTTCGAATCGGTGAGGGCCAAGCGATCGCTGTGACCATATCTCTCGAAGTGGACCCCAACGGGCCGCCGCCCGGTGGCCCTTCCGGGTTACCACCCTCAATCTGGCAGGCTGCGGGAGATACGCGTGCAGATTCCAGCAGCTCCTCTCAGAAGACTTGGGGCTATGTTGGTTTGGGTGTTGGGGCAGCAGGGTTGCTCACCGGCGGCGTCACCGGTGCGTTAGCCATGAGTCGCCACAGCGCACTTCAGGCAAAGTGCAGCGGTGGTCAATGCCCGCCTGACCAAAAATCTGCCATAGCTAGCTACCGAAGCATGGGCAATCTTTCCACGATCGCATTCACCGCAGGCGCGGTTGGGGCGGCGGCTGGCCTCACCCTGTTGCTCACGACCCCAGAAGAGTCACCCGCGCCGGGTGTGGCGGGCGTAACGCTGAAGCTTCGCGTGAGTGCAAGCCAGCTGAGCCTCGAAGGCTTTTTCTAAGCTTTCTGCAGGTATTCTGGCCTGTAACTATAGGCAGGCGTGTCGCCGGCCGTAGTTGCTTTGGAGCTGCATGAAGAGGCATCGGTTTTGGGTTCTACCCGTCTTACTCGTCATAGGATTGACGTCGTGCACGAGCCTTCTCGGTAACGATTTTGAAGTCGGGGAAGCTGTTGTTGTAAACTGCAGCGAGACTCCCAACGCTTGCGAGAATGACCACGGAAGCACTGCCTGCGTGGGCGGCACCTGCACACCCGTTTGTGCGACGGGGTTTGATAGCTGTGACGCCAACCCAGTCAATGGCTGCGAAACCGATCTCACCAGCACCAGCGAACATTGCGGCAAGTGCCGTCAAGCCTGCACCGCTGCCCACGCCCAGGGTGTGTGCCGGAGCTCCGCGTGCTCGATCGTAGGCTGCGATGCCGGCTGGGAGGACTGCAACCAAACGCCAGCAGACGGCTGTGAAGCCAATATTGCTGGAGATCTGGCGCACTGCGGAGCCTGTGGGATCCAATGCGAAAACACGCACGGCAGCACCGCCTGTGTTGCCAACCGATGTGTACCCACCTGTAGCCCTGGTTTCGCGAACTGCGACGAGAACCCAGCGAACGGTTGCGAAGCGGATCTGAACAATAGCGGCGCTCACTGCGGGCGCTGCAACAACGCGGTTCAGCCCGACCAAGTGTGCAGCAATGGGGCGCCGGTGCTGGCGAACTTGTGCCCAGTCACGAATCGGGACTGCAACAAAAATCTGACGTCCGACGGCTGCGAAGTCAACATTCGAACCGATCGCGCACACTGCGGCGCCTGCGATATCAGTTGCAAAACGGGTGAGTTTTGCGCCGCCGCGACGTGCAAGAGCTGCGTCTTTCTGCAAGAAGATTTCAGTGTTCAGGCTCCAGGCTGGCAGACTGAAGGGCCGTGGCAAGTCGGCAGTGCCAAAGCAGGCGGGGGCGGTCCGTGCACCAAGCCGGCCTTGCAATGTGGTTCTCCCGATCCGGCGCTGGATCAATCTCCGACGGCAGACAATGGGCTGGCAGGCGTTGCGATCGGGGCCAACTACGCGACCGCAGCGGCAGGCCCCTTCTACTTGACCAGTCCAGAGTTTGACCTGCGCGCTTCGGGAACTGTGAATCTTGTGTTTTGGCGCTGGCTCAATAGCGACGCCGCGCCCTTCATTGTGAACTCGGTGGAAGCCTTTGATGGCACAGCCTGGCAGGTAGTTTGGTCCTCACCGACCGGCACGACGATGCCCTTTCTGGCGACTGAATGGACACGCGTGGAGCACGACCTCACACCCTTCAAGAATACGGACGACGCCAAGAACGCTGCATTTCGGCTGCGTTTTGGCTTTGCCGTCGGGCGCCCGGAAGCATTCTACTACGCTGGTTGGAACATTGACGACATACGGGTCGAGCGGAGCGCTTGCGGGCTGTGAACCAGCGCCTAAACTCGAACGCATGAGCTTACGCGGCAAGACACTCTTCATCACCGGCGGCAGTCGCGGAATTGGTTTAGCGATCGCCGAGCGCGCCGCACGGGATGGGGCCAACATAGCCATCGCGGCCAAAACCGAGACTCCCCACCCAAAGCTTGAGGGTACGGTTTTCTCGGCCGCGGCCAGAATTGAGCAGTGTGGAGGACAAGCACTCGCCTGCGTCTGCGACATCCGTTTCGAAGAGCAGATCGAAGCTGCCGTTGCTGCCTGCGTGCAACGCTTTGGAGGTATTGATATCCTGATTAACAACGCGAGCGCCATCAGCCTGACCCCCACACTGCAAACGGATGCCAAGCGTTACGATCTCATGCACCAAATCAATGCTCGAGGAACCTTTCTCACATCGAAAGCTTGCCTCCCAGCGCTGAGCCGAGCCGCGAATCCGCATATTCTGAGCCTTTCGCCACCGCTTTCGCTCAAGCCGGAATTCTTCGCACCGCATGTCGCCTACTCGGTGGCAAAATTCAATATGAGCCTGTACGCCCTCGGAATGGCGGAAGAGCTACGCCCCCAAGGGATCGCGGTCAATTGCCTGTGGCCCGCCACGGTGATTGCGACCTCGGCCCTCAAAAATTTGCCTGGCGGGGAAAGCCTAGCAGCGCATTCAAGACGCCCCGAAATAGTCGCGGATGCAGCGTACGAAATCATCACCTCCCCGAGCCGCGAGCATACCGGTCACTTTCACATTGATGAGGCAATTCTGCGCGAGCGTGGCATGATTGATTTCGGCCGCTACTCCGTAACCCCTGGTGCAGCGTTGGCTCCGGATCTTTTCATGTGATCGGCTGGTGCGGAGCTGCGTCAGGCCGCGTGCGGAAACACGCGTGCAGCCTGGCATGATCTTCGCACAGTGGCGCTGCAAGCCGGGTCAGTCTATCTGATTCGCGCAAGTATTGCGGGAGTCCCATGCCAAAGCACGAAGTCAGCGAAGCGACACTCAAGACCATCGACGCCTATTGGCGGGCGGCCAATTACCTCTCGGTGGGGCAAATCTATTTGAAGGCGAATCCGCTGCTGCGCGAGCCCCTGCAGCTTCAACACGTGAAACGGCGGTTATTGGGCCATTGGGGCACAACTCCTGGCCTCAATTTCATTTGGGCTCATCTGAATCGATTGATCGTGGAGCGCGCGCTCAACCTGATTTATGTGTGCGGCCCGGGGCATGGCGGCCCAGGCGCGGTAGCCAACGCCTACCTGGAGCGAACGTACTCGGAGGTCTATCCAGACATTTCTCTCGACGTTCAGGGCCTCGCGCGGCTCTTCAAGCAGTTCTCATTTCCCGGTGGGATCCCAAGCCACGTGGCTCCGGAAACTCCGGGCTCGATTCACGAGGGCGGCGAGCTTGGCTACGCGCTCTCGCACGCCTTCGGTGCGGCGTTTGACAATCCAGAACTTGTGGTTGCATGCATTGTTGGCGATGGTGAAGCGGAAACGGGGCCGCTGGCCACGAGCTGGCACTCGAACAAGTTTCTGCACCCCGTGCGTGACGGCGTCGTGCTACCGATCCTCCATTTAAACGGCTACAAGATTGCCGGGCCCACCGTCCTGGCGCGCATCCCGCATGAAGAATTGCGAGATCTGCTCTCCGGCTATGGTTATGAACCCTTCTTCGTCGAAGGCCACGAGCCTTTCGCCATGCACGCCCAAATGGCGGCAACTCTCGACACCATCTTTGACCGTCTGCGCGATATCCGTGAGCAGGCTAAGCGTGAAGCGAACCCAGGCCGCCCCAAATGGCCTATGATTGTGCTCCGAAGTCCCAAAGGTTGGACGGGGCCGAAGCAAGTTGACGGCCACGACGTCGAAGGCACCTCCCATTCTCATCAGGTGCCATTTGGTAAGTTAGAAAAGCCTGAGCACCTCCAGTTGCTCGAAAGTTGGATGAAGAGCTACCGGCCTGAGGAGCTTTTTCTGGAGTCGGGCTGCCCGAATGCGCTGCTTCTGAACTTCGCCCCCCAGGGTACTGCTCGCATGAGTGCCAATCCGCACACGAACGGAGGCAGCCTCTTGCGCGAGCTTGAGTTACCCGATTTTCGCGACTATGCCGTTACCGTTTCTCATCCTGGCGCGCACGATGCCGAGGCTACCCGTGTTCAGGGCGCGTTCATTCGAGACGTGATGCGCAACAACACGACGAACTTCCGCGTCTTCAGTCCCGACGAAACAGCCTCCAACCGCTGGGATCCTGTCTTCGAAGTGACAGACCGTCAATCGATGGCCCGCATTGAGCCCTCGGATGAAAACGTCGCACCGCTTGGCCGTGTGATGGAAATGCTGAGTGAACACCAGTGCCAAGGGTGGCTCGAAGGCTATCTCGTCACCGGCCGGCACGGCTTTTTCTCGTGCTACGAGGCGTTTATCCACATCATCGATTCGATGTTCAACCAACACGCGAAATGGTTGACGACCACGCGCTCCATCCCTTGGCGGCAGCCGATCGCCTCGTTGAACTATTTGCTCACTTCCCACGTCTGGCGCCAGGATCACAACGGCTTCAGTCATCAAGATCCCGGGTTTATCGATCATGTCGTCACCAAGAAGGCTGAAGTGATCCGCGTCTACTTACCGCCCGACGCGAACACATTGCTGTCTGTCACAGACCATTGTTTACGCAGCAAGCAGTACGTGAACGTGATTATCGCCGGCAAACAGCCGGCCCCACAGTGGCTCAGTATTGAAGAGGCTATTGCGCATGCGGCCCAAGGCGTGAGTGTTTGGTCGTGGGCGAGCAATGAAGGACCCAGCGGGCCAGATGTCGTAATAGCGAGCTGCGGGGACGTGCCAACGCTGGAGGCCCTCGCTGCCGTCGACATTCTGCGCACGCTCGTGCCCGAGCTCACTGTGCGGTTTGTTAACGTGATCGATCTGATGCGGCTACAGCCTTCGGAAGAGCATCCGCACGGACTCCAAGCGAGCGAATTTGACGCTATTTTTACTGCTGATCGCCCAATTATTTTCGCCTTCCACGGCTACCCCACGCTCATTCATCGGCTCACGTACCGCCGCACGAATCACGCCAATCTGCACGTGCGCGGCTACAAAGAGGAAGGCACCACGACGACTCCATTTGACATGACGGTGATGAACGATCTCGACCGCTTCCACCTGGTCATCGACGTTGCCAATCGAGTGCCAAGGCTAAGTGAGAAGCGGGCGCAGCTTATCGAGAAAATGCAACTCAAGCTCAAGGAGCATGCGGCTTACATCCGTGAACACGGCGAAGACATGCCGGAGATCAGAGATTGGCGCTGGCCGAAAGCATGAGCTTTGCCGCTGTGGCCACGCCCATTCAACGCTTGCTGGTGGTCAACTGCGGCTCCAGCACGTTCAAGTGGTCGGTTTTGGATGTGGCAAGCGAAGCCACGCTCGCGAATGGTTCGAGCGCTCTTGGCGAGGTCACTGCGGAATCACTCCCCGAACTACTAGCAGGCGCTGAGGGGTTTGATGCCGTGGCGCACCGCATAGTCCACGGCGGCGCACTTTTTGCGGCTGCCGTGCAGGTGGATGACCCGATGCGCGAAGCGCTAGAGGAGCTGCTCGGCTTAGCACCGCTCCACATGCGCCCAGCGCTGCGAACACTCGACGCTTGCCGCTCAGTATTTCCTAAAATCCCGCAGTTTGCGGCATTTGATACAGCCTTTCATCGCACCATCCCTGAACACCGCCGCCAATACGCTCTCCCCATAACCTGGCGCGAACGCTGGCAGCTTCAGCGCTTTGGGTTTCACGGTTTGAGTGTGGAGTATTGCGTGCACCGCACACGCGAAATGCTGGGGGCCCTGCCACCGCGCCTGCTGGTGTGCCATCTGGGGAGCGGCTGTTCGATCACGGCAGTGGAGAAGGGTTGCTCGGTGGATACAACGATGGGGTTCACACCATTGGAAGGGCCTCTGATGGCCACACGCTCGGGCTCAATTGATCCAGGCTTGCTTCTCTGGTTGCTCCGCTCGGGGCTCTCCATCGAGGAGGTAGAGAACGGCTTGTGGCATGCTTCGGGTCTGATTGGCCTCTCGGAGGGCGAGAGCGATTTGCGCCTGCTCCTTGCGGCGAAAGATGCTGGCTCAGCCACCGCCAATCTCGCCTACTCTGCTTTCCAAGCCTCGGTAGTCCACTCTATCGGTGCCATGCTGGCCGCGCTCGGTGGCGTCGATGCTCTCGTGATGACGGGGGGCATGGGCGAAAACAGCTCGCGCCTGAGAGCGGATCTTTTACGATCGTTCGCTTTCGCGGGTGTGATGGTCGATGAAGCTGCGAACGCGCGCGCTGCTGGCGATGCCACGCTCTCTCCTGGTGGTGCCGCCGTGACGGTATTGGCGCTGCACACACGAGAAGATTTGTCGATTCTACGGGGCGTCAAAGCCGCTCAGCGCCTGGCGACGCACCCCAATCTCGAGGCCTAGGGCAGCTTCACTTCAAGCTCGAGCGTTTGTAGGAAAAATGGCTGTCCCCAAGTGGCCACAGTTTCGCCAACCCAACTCGCTCGGTCACAACAAACCCCATCCCAGACAGCTCCGCTCTCACCTTCTGCGTGAGTAGACCCTTGCTGCTTGAACGCCATTCTACGTCACACTAGCGACCCCTGTGATTACCTGGTAGACTGAGGCTCCGATGAGGCGCCTCGTTCACCTCGGCATCAGCTCGTTGCTCGCGTCCTTGACGCCGGCATGTATCGATTCAGGCCCCACTTGTCTGAATCCCCAGCCAGATTTGCCAAGCTGCAGCCGGGCTTCGGTCGCTTCAGCTCCGACGGGCACGGTGCCCGGCGCACCTGGGGAAGGTACAGGCGGCTCAGCTGCCTTCGATCCGAACCAGGGGAGTGGTCTTCCGCCCGCAGCAACAGGGAACTTCGGCACAGGGGGCATGCTGTCTGCCCCAAGCCCCATTGGTCTGGACGGTGCCGGCGCGCACCAAGGTGGTGCTGCAGGTGGGCCAGTTACAGCGGGCAGCGCAGGGCGCCGCACAGAGCCGTGAATCAACCGGGCTTCCGGTTTGCCTAATCCGGTTTGCTAAGGTTTGCCGTTAGCAATCCAATGTTCGCTGAGGCTCCACAAGCGATCGGCCGCAAGTGGATCTCGAGCTGCGGTTGAAGCCGGAGTTTCGCGGCACTTCTCAAAGTAAGCTCCCGAAGTATCCCGCAAGCTTGGCTCGCTCGCGCAATACAACGTCGTTCTGGCACCTGCCTCGGCGGAAAGGGCCAGCGGGCGAATCAGCCGAATACCCAACTGAAGCAGGCCCCGTGTGTCGCCGTCGGCACCGAAGCGCGTCGAAACAACCCCGGGATGCAGAGCATTCACCGTGACACCTGTCCCTTCGAGCCTGCGTGCCAAGCACCGTGTGAAATAGATATTGGCTAGCTTTGAACGGCAATACGCCAGCCAACCGTTGTAACTCCGACGCGACTGAATATCTTCAAAATCAAGCCCACCCCGCGTGCGGCGGTGCGCGGCAGACGCGACATTGATGACACGCGCCGGAGCAGAAGCTCTGAGCTGCGCCAACAGCAATTGCGTCAACAAGAAATGCCCCAAATGATTAACACCTAAAGACATCTCGAAGCCCTCCCGTGTCTCTCGGCGCTCTGTGTGGACAGCACCCGCATTGTTGATCAGCACATGAAGAGCCTGACTGCGTTCACCGATTTCGGCCGCACAGTGCCGAATCGACACAAACGACGCCAGATCAAGCCCAACAACGCCGACTGGATTGCCACTCTCAGCTTCAATGGCACGCGCCGCACTCACGCCCTCTTCGTAGGCTCGCGCCGTGATCATCACCTGGGCTCCTCGCCTGGAGAGCGCCAACGCAGTTTCCCTACCGATACCTGAATTGCCCCCCGTGATAACGACGGTTTTCCCTGAAATATTCCACGCTGACATGTTCAACTCCAGCGCGTGACGTGCCACGTCTTCTTGCCACGCCGCACCAGAAGCAGCTTGGCGTGCAACAGATCGGCAACTGTAACGTTCGCCTCCGGCGCCACTTTCGCCCCGTTAAAAGTTACCGCCCCGTTTGCCAAAAATTCTCGCGCCTGGCGTTTGCTAGTGGCGATACCAGTTTCCACAAGCAGCTCCACAGCGGAGATACCATCCCCTCCGAGCGCATCTCGGGAGTGCGCGCTACTTGGCGCCGAGGCCAATATCTCCTCCAAAAGGGCCTCAGAAAGCTCGCGAACTTCTCCTGAAAAAAGCGCTGCGGCCGCTTGCTCTGCCTGCAAGCGCGCGTCGGCTCCGTGCAAGAGCTCCGTCATGTGATCCGCGAGAGCTCGCTGCGCGGAGCGTGCGCCGGGATTTGCCGCTTGCGCTGCTTCGAGCTCGGCGATTTGCTCGAGCGAAAAATGCGTGAACACTTTCAGGTATTTAGCGACTTCGTCGTCGGACGTGTTGAGCCAGAACTGATAGAATTGATAAGCGGAGGTTCGTTCTTGGGTGAGCCAGATGGCCCCCGTTTCCGTCTTTCCAAACTTCGTCCCGTCCGACTTGGTGATCAGCGGCGCCGTCAGCCCAAATGCCTCACGTTGGCGAACCCGTCGAATCAGCTCCACACCCGCCACAATATTCCCCCACTGATCGGAGCCGGCGACCTGCAGCGTTACCTGGTGTTCCTGAAGGAGGTGCAGAAAATCGTACGCTTGGAGCAACATGTACGAAAATTCCGTATAGCTAATGCCTTGCTCTCGCCCGTGCAGACGTTCGCGTACGGAGTCTTTCTGGATCATCATGTTGACTGAGAAGTGCTTGCCGATGTCACGCAGCACTTCGAGGAACCCAAGCTTCGAAAGCCAGTCTCCATTGTTCAAAACAATAGCGGCGTTCGGACCTTCGAAGCTGAATAGGCGCGCGAAGATCTGGCGCTGAGCCTGCACATTCGCACCGATAACCTCCGCACTCAGCGTCGGACGCTCTGCCGACTTGCCTGAAGGATCACCGATCAAGCCCGTGCCCCCTCCAAGGATGATGACGGGCGTGTGCCCAGCGCGCTGAAAGCGAGCCAACAACTGCAACACCAGTAGGTTGCCAACCGTCAGCGAATCAGAAGTCGGATCAAAACCGCCGTACACGCGTCGCGGCTCCGCCAGGTGCGTGGTCAACTCCTCAGCATGCGTCTGCTGATAGAGCAACCCCCGTGCTGCCAGATCCTCAAGAAGTCGCGACATCACGCCGATCAACTGGGGCAAAGAAACCTAACGCGCGCTCACCACCACAGACTGCCATAGGCAGTGATGACATTCTCATCCTGATATACCGAAGCGTCTGGAATTCCCTGCGAGTTATTTGCGATCGTGCCACGGCCGTAGTTAACCCGGCTGTACTGAAGCACCAGCTGATCGTTACTATTCCAGTCGCTCTTGAAAATGAGCCGCGGAGAGATCATCTGAAACGCCACGTCTTTGACGACATTTGTGTTTCCAACCTTCCCAACCCCATTCAGATTGTAGGAACTAACGACGTCCGCACGGATGCCTGCGCCGAACCAAGAGAGCATGGCGTAGGTCGCCTCGACGCCAAACTTGGATTGAGTTTTGCCGTCTGCTGCCGGGTTATCGCTGTTGACGCTCGTGAACATCCCAAAAACAGAACCGAAGAGGTCCGGGCCGTAGCCTTCAAGCTCGGGATAGAGCAGATTGGCCAAACTCAGATCGTACTGACCCCCCAATACCAACATGCCTCCGTTGCCCGCAGACCTGGATGCCTGCGGGGAAGCTCCGAGAAACTGGTCGATAATTTCCAGGCCGCCCGTGTTCAGGACACGATAGCCTACGCCAAGCGGCGAATACAACGCTGCCTCCGTCTGGTCAGGGTCTATATTTTCAAACGTGTGCTTGCCAACTCCAAAGTAAAAATGGCCGTATTGCTGGGCTGTTAATCTAATCTCCGCGCCGATGAGATTTGCGGATGGGAAAATCGGAAGCGGCTTTGCGCCCGCGGCGGGCTTCTTGTCGCTCACGTTTCGAACGTCGATGTAGTGGAGATTAAGCTGTAGCAGACGTGCGTACGAAA
>Ga0209591_10003180_pt1 | contig 19169 bp, 17 predicted proteins | sample MAT01_FD_187207 | JGI IMG/M metagenome (GOLD analysis project Ga0209591, IMG submission 187207) | Freshwater microbial communities from Lake Fryxell liftoff mats and glacier meltwater in Antarctica - MAT-01 (SPAdes) (version 2) | ecosystem: Environmental > Aquatic > Freshwater > Ice > Liftoff... | reverse complement strand
GCATATGGGTGCCGTCTGGATGGCGCAGAGTGGCCGCCCCTGGCTTGCCGGCCTCATTTGTGGCGTTGGTCTGCTGATCCACACAAAGGCGATTTTCATCCTCGCGATCGCTCTGCTTTGGGCCCCGAACTGGCGCACTCTTGCCGGCTTTGCAGTAACGCTTCCGGTTCATGCGCTCTTTGGCCCCAACTACTGGCAACAGGTCTGGTGGTGGGGTGGCATCTATTCAAGCGACACTTTTGTCACGAAGCCGCTGGCTGAATTCCTGCGGCGTACGGCCAATTGGGTTGGCTTTCAGTCTGCCGCAGTTATTGCCGCTCTTCTTCCCTGGCGCAGTATGGAATGGCGCAACTATACTTGGCTCGGGCTCTCGCTCGTTACCGTTGCGATGGGCCTTCGCTTCTTTCCGCGCTACTACTTTTTTCTGCTGGTGCCAATGGTGGTGCTGGCCGGCCGATCGCTTGAGCAACTGAAGCCTCGCTGGCGTTTGGCACTCCTTGTACTCTTGCTGATTCCGGTTGTCCGCTTCGGCCCACGCGATATTCAGCTTGCCCTTGGAAACCAAAACTGGGACGACCTTGCGCTCTTCCACGACAGCCAGACGATCGTCAAGTATTTGAGCGAGCAGGCAAAGCCAGCGGATACGCTATTCGTCTGGGGGTATCGCCCTGATATAGACGCTCTTTCTCGTATGAAGGGAGGCACTCCCTATCTTGAAAGTCAGCCTTTGGATTGCATCTTTGCCGATCGACATTTGCGTGAGTTCAAGGCAATGCCCGGCCTTGGCTGTGAAGAGCGTCTAAAGCGCTTTCGCGAAGCCGAGCCCACCTGGATGGTGGATGGTCTTGGGCCCTCAAACGTGCGCCTGCGGCTTGAAGCCTACTATCCGCTCAAAGGCTATGACCTGGTCTTGCGCACCAAAACCGCCTACTTATACAAGCTTGTGCTCCCACAGAACCAACCTCTCGATGTGCGGCTAAGGCCTGACGCCGTGCACATGGTAGGGAACGTAGTAGCGCCGGTCCTCGTCACGGGTCGTTAAAGCGAAGCCCCGTGCCGCCAGAAAGTCTCGCACCTTGGTGAGCGTCCGAAAGCCCTCGCCTTCACCACGGTCCGCACGAAAGTCATGCGCAGCGATGCAAACATTCTTAGTGCGGCTGAGGGCATCTACACACCCCGGCAAGGCATTGCGCTCTGCGCCCTCGATGTTCATCTTCAGAAACGAAATCTCGCCTATGCCTTCACGTCTGGCCAATGCATCGAACGGAATTCCTTCCACTGTGCAGCTGTTCTCGCTAGCTTCGCCCGTCCGGATATAGTTTGATTCCCACACTGCCATAGTTTCAATCTGCAAGCTCTCGGGCTGCTCAGTCGAAGCGAAATTCAAGACCCTGACATTGCTCAGGTCATTCCATTCGCAGAGCTTCCGTAGAGCGAGAAAACTCACCGGATGAGGCTCAATCGCCCACACCTGCCCGCTAGCCCCAACGGCTCGTGAGAAAACAAAAACATCTTCTCCACGGCCAGCGCCAATATCGACAATGACATCACCGGCTGTGGGTTTGTAGATGTGGAACCAATAATCCTCAACGTCACGTAAATACTTTTCGACGATTAGTGCACGCTTCACGATGTCTTCAGCTTTGCGCTGTGGCATCTCCGGATCTGGAATGCGCACCGAACCAATCCTCCATCCCCAAACCTCATCCCAAAAAGCTTCGATGTCCACGCCCGGACAAGTCTCGTGCGCGAGCGCACTCATCCTATTCAACAACTCAATCACTTATCAATCTTAACTACTCGCACCTCATGAAAGGCTACAGGACTTTCCTGGCCCTGAAGATTGAGCGCCATCAGCTCCAGCCGGATTCTTCCACTGGGGATTTCTGTGGCTGGCAACACCATTCGCAAAGGTGTCGCAGGCCAGCCCTTGCCTTCACGCACCAAAACTGCCACACCGCTTGCGTTTAAGACTCGCACCCGGTAACCGCTGGCCGGCTCAGCCGAAACCTCAAACTGCAATTCGATTTCAGTAATGTCCTTTGCAATCGTCAACGCTAGGCCCGTATTGGTGCCGCGTGTGATGTCGCGAGGCAAAGTCAGGCTCGCACGCCGTGCAAAAAGAACCGGCTCGGGCCGACGATCAATACCCATCCACCACCAAGCTCCACCGCCTAGCAGCAAGACTGCCGCCGCAATTTCCAACCACCAAAGCACACGCCTTCGCGGCCGCATCTTTGCGGCCATGGCTCGAGCCACGCGCAATCGATCCAGTTGCCCAGTCTCTTCGAGAAAGCCCTGCCAGGCTGCGGCTTCAACCGCTGTCAACTCACCTCGAGCAAGAGCATCGAGCTGCTCACACTCAATCTCTTGCATGCGCGCATGCAGATCCAGATCTACGATCAGCGCCTCGGCCAGCGCCCCCCGTTCTTCGTCGCTGCCTTTGCCTAGCAAATGAGCTTCGATATCGGCTCTTGAGTATTCGTGCTTCAAAACTTAGTGTCCTGAACCGGCAAATCATCACACAACTTTCTCAGGCATCGCCTGACGCAATCCTCCAGCCGTTCGCGAATCCGTAGAGCCCGATTGCGCAAAGCGTTGATCTCAAGCCCTAATTCTTCTGCGATCTCGCGCCGCACAACGTTATGAGTACTACCTCTACCGGCATAATAGCGGAGGATCAAGCTCGCTTGATCTGACCCCAGTTTCGCTAGGCAGCCTTCGAGACAAGCCAGTGCATCGGGGTCCACTGGTGGCTCACGATCCGGGAGGACCATCTTCTTAAGGGCCAGCTCACGTCGCCTCACCCGGGTCAAAGACTCCCGCATCAAGACTCGGGCCACCCCGGCTGCAAAGCGCTCAACCCCCTCAACTTCTTCTCCCTCAGCCAGCTTCCTGGCAACTCGATTCAGAACTTCATCGGCCTGATCCTCAGGCTCTGCGCTGCGCTCCCATCGGAAGTATCGAATCAGCCGCTGGCGCAATTCTTCATAAAGCTGCGCTGCCCTGTCCGGGTCTGTATTCAGCCTTGCAAGAAGGGCATCGAACTGCGCCTTCTCCATCCCTAGCGCCAATCTCCTTCAAGACGGAACCCGGCCCAATAATAGGGTTCCTTCCAGCGCACATCTGCCCGAAGCGCCAACTGGGCGTGGCGCAATGCCGCCGCAGCACTCAGCTTGCCGCGAAACAGCCCCTCATAGAATCGACGCATAAGCTCTGCGGTTGCACGGTCCTCTACCTCCCACTGACTGGCCAACACCTTAGCTGCACCGGCGTAGAGAAAGCCACGAGTGAGGCTCATCGTGCCCTCCCCACTCAAGTCTGGGCCAACCGCTGTGCTGCATCCGCTCAACACCACCAATTCCGCAGCCAGCTTTAAGCGATAGATCTCGTAGAGGCGCAAATGACCATTTTGAGGGCGTCCCTTGGCGTCTACTTGAGAGAACACCACAGCGGACAATTCCGGTCGCATCTCGTCTACCTGAGCATGCGTTGCCAGATGCACAATCGTGGAATCTCGAAAAGCTTTCTGATCAAACAGTGACTTCTCAGCGACCAAGCCGATCCATTGTTTTGCGCTAGCTGCACCCGCGATCTTCACAATCTCATCTGCTTCAATGCGAGAAAAATGCAAACGCCGGTAATCGCTTTGGGTGTTGCTCGCAAGCGAATCATCCCTACTTTGCAATCGAGAGTCTGTGGCGTCAAAGACCGGGTCGGCAACTATATTCAAGCTTCGTCTACCTGTCCACTTCGGCCTATCTCGCAAGGCGGCCAGCATCGAAGCTGAAGGCAAAGCGACCACCTCAAACCGGTCGACCAAGCCTCCGATCGCAGCGAAACTCAAGTGATCGAGCGGTGTATCTGGCACCACTACGAGTCTTGAAATCGAAGCACCCAGACCGAGGGGCGCGATCAGAAGACGCGTCAACTCGCGATCGAGGCCAGCATCGCTGCTTCGCGAAGCAATCACCGTGCGCTGCTTCTTGACGAGTGTTGCAATTGAAGCTCGCGGTGCTAGCTTCACTGCTCTTACGCTTCCTTTCGTGATTACCCAGGCCCAACTCCGGTCTCCATCGAGGGAATACTCAACCAGTGCTGTAACCGCGTCAAGAATTTCATTCTGCACTCGCTCAATCGTTGGCCTCGCTTCTACTCCGGCCAACACTTGCCGCTCATTCGACAATCGACTCCAGCGTTCAAAGAGCCGATCCAGATTTCGCTTTGCATCTACCGATTCTGGCCCTGGTTTTGCACTGCTCAATCGCTGCAGTCTCTGGGCTTGGGCGTGGATCTCCCGGGTTAGCTCCCGCTCGCGGGCGACAGCGCTCTGATCTTCCCGGTTTGTCTCGCGTGCAGCCAGCACCCGATCCAGCAAAACGCGAGCACGACTCCACTCGCTTACCTCTAAAGCTTCTTGCGTTTTGCCCAGGTCCATCAGCACCGCCATGGCATCTTTGTAAACACGCTGCTGGGTGGCAAAGAAGCTCGTGCGCAACTCAACGTTTACTACAGACGCGCGAAGCACTTCAATCTGTTTGAGGGACAAATCGAGCGACACTTTTGCTTCCGCGAACCGGCCCAACTTTACAAGAGCTCTCGACCGCACTGCCTCGGCTGCCGCCTCCCCCAACTTGTTGCCAACTTCATGCTGCATTTCCACGGCAGTCTCAGCAGCGGTAAACGCATCTGCTCCGCGTCCCGCCTTCAGATAGGCTTCGGCTAGTTTCTCTAATGTCTGCGCTTCACCATATCGATCCCCAAGTTGCCGCTTGATTGCCAGAGACTCCTCATAGAGTGCAAATGATCCATCAAGACCCGCCAGATTGTGGAGCACATAGGCCTGTCCGCGCTTATCGCCCTTCTCCCGCAAGACTTTCAGTGCTCTCTCAAAAGAAGCCCTGCCTGCCGTACCCTCCACCATGCCGAGGTTGCTTGATGTGTAGGCCTCACCAATTGCGTCGCCCGCCTTAAGCCACAGAGCCAGTGCCTCACCATAGTGCAGCCGCGCTTTACGCGCATCACCCAACTGGGCATACATCAGCCCAATGCCATTCAACGAATCTGCTTCCCCACGCGGATTATTAAGCTTCCTCCAAATCGCCAGCGCCTGTTCGTATTCACCCAAGGCTTTTTCTATATCGCCCCACGTGTACTGCACACTAGCCATTCCAAACAGCGTGTAGGCAACACCCGTTTCGTCTTTCAGTTCGCGCCGGATGGCCAGCGCTTCCCCGTAGGCAAGCAGGGCTTCGGAGTTCTGCCCCAAAGACCAATAAGCTGCTCCTATGTTGTGTAACGCGAGCGCCTGCTCAAAACGCTCGCCCGTACTGCGCCTCAGCGATAGTGCCTTCCGATAGCCGGCGATTCCCTCTGTCGCCTGCCCCAGAGCCACCAGAACCCTGGCTATACCGTAATGCAGACTCGCTTCAAGCTTTGCTTCCGCTGCACTCGCCAGCCCCAGCCGGAACTCCACCAGTGCCTTGTCTCGTTCCCCAGACAGGTCGAGCAACTGCCCCAAACGAAACCTTACTTTGGCCTCTTCTGCCGAGCCCTTCCACAATTCTGCAGCTCGGGCATACAGCGCGATAGCATCCTGTCGGGTTTTCGAATCCGAGCGCAGCTTTTCCGCCTGCTCGTACAAAGCGGCAGCGCTCTGCTGAGCCAGTGAAAGACCGGCTATGAGTGGCAGGAAAAGGAGCCAGTGGCAGCGTCGAAGCTCCATGAGCTCCAGTATAGGGCTCCTATCGCATGAGTTGCTGAATCACACTCACGATTCGGTCTGGACTCTCCCTGGCTACAAAGTTGAAGTTGCGCCCTGACTTCAATTTCACATGGAATGCCTTCATGCTGCGAATCGGCATACGGTTCATCTTGATTTCATCGATATCCGAAATAGGCGCCTCAAAGCTGTCGCCTGCATGTCGAGTATCGTAGCGAATCGACTTACCGACCACACGCAAAATACCCTCGCAATGATTCCAAACCCGGTCATAGGGGTTGTAGCCGGTCAAGCCCTGATGATCGTGCATCACATGCCATGCGTAGCGGCTCACAACCGGGATCGGATATGGAATCTCGTCGCGTTTCGGCACTACTTCCACCATCGCAGTAGCTGTCACCGTTTTGCCAGTCGCATCGATCGCAGTCAAGACATAGCGGGAGCTCACTCTAGGGGCCACCCGCGCCTCTCCCGTTAAGGCGACCGTGCCTGGTTCAGGCGCAATCGTAACCCGGCTCGCCCCACTTACCGCCCAATTCAACGTTGTTGAAGAGCCCTCTTCAATTCGGCTCGATTGCGGCTGAAATGAGTTCACCTGCATGACTGCGGCAATTGAGTCCGTCTTGCGAATCGGCTTATCCGTTTTGTCGACGATTCGCGGATCCACGCTGAGCGATACCTGCGACTGCTGCTTCACCCCATCCGGCCCAACCGCTTCAAGTGTGAAGCTTCTCGATTCCCCGGGCCGCAATTCCTGGCTCCCGCTCGCCTGCACTGGCTGGCCATTGAGCTTCACATCAGAGCCGTTCTGTACTTCCCAGGCCAGCAGAGCCAAGTCTCCCGCTGTGACGCGGTCTGGCCTCACCTCAAGTCGAGCAATTCGCGCCGCCGCTGGCGAAACAACACTCACGTTTACCTTCTGACGGATCGCTTCTCCGCGCCGCAGTTTTGCCACCAGTGTGTAGCTCATGCTGTCATTCGGAAGGACGTTCGCCGTGCCTTTTGCCGCTTGTTTCCCAAGGCCCTCAATCTCGATGCTGTCTGCCCCAGATACATCCCAGCTTAAGACCACCTTGCCACCGCGGGTGACGCTCTGTGGATCGGCGCCAAACGCATTTACTATGGGTGGAGCGCTGGGCCTCAGATAAAGCCAAAAACCGATCACCACCGCAACCAGTGCGACAGCACCAATGGCAAGCCAGGGCAATTTGCGTGGCGTAAGAACGGGAGTGGGTGCTGGCAATGCCACTGTTGAGGCCGTGACCTTCCCCTGAAAAGCCCGTTCCATCGAAAGCATATCGGGGAATCGATCTTCAACCCGAAGCGCAAGGCCCCGCATCAGAGCCGCCTCGGCGTGGGCAGGCATTGAGATTCCAAGCGCCGTCGGACGCAGCAGCGAGTCTGCCTTGAAGCGATCCGGGGCTGCCGCCGGCATCACTCCGGTAATCGTCCGGTACAGTGTTGCAGCCGTCGCATAGACATCCGTCCAGGGCCCCTGTCGGCCCTTGCTCTCATACTGTTCAAAGGGCGCATAACCATGCTTCAAAATCACCGACAGGTTCAAGCTCTTCTGCCCCATCGCCTGGCGTGCGGCTCCAAAATCAATCACTTTCACGTGGCCGCTACGAACGAGAAATATGTTGTCCGGGCTGATGTCGCGATGCAGAACTCCCGCTGCATGAACCTCGCGCATCGCGTCCATCACCCACATCAGGCAGTTCACAGCGCTTTGCCAATCAATCTTGCCACCTTCCTTCTCAATAAACTTCTCGAGTGTCATCCCGTCGAGAAATTCCAGAATCATATACGCCGTATCATGTTCGGGAAAGAAGTCTTCTACGCTCACGATATTCGGATGGTCTTTGAACTTTCGTACCAGGCGGGCCTCATCGAGAAATCGTTCAAGCCCGAAGTTGTAGTCCTGCTTGAAACTGGCTGAAGCCGGAAACACACTTGGCTCCCCGCGCATCCTAACGGCCAACCCTGACGGGAAATACTCTTTGACGGCAACCTTCGAATCAAGCACCAGATCCCGGCCAAGGTATGTGATCCCAAAGCCTCCATCGCCAAGAACCCGGCCCACCAGGTAACGTTCTTTCAAAACAATCCCCGGGCTCAGGTGTAACAGCGAATCCACTTCCTGGCCAGCCACATAGCCGCAGAACGGACACACCGCCACGTCTCCGCTCACTTCCATGCAACCAAGACAATATCGCTGCAAATTTTCCATAAGCCCTAAGTCCTCCAAACCGCGATCGCCGAGTAGTTGTCGGCTTCGCCAGCATCGAGCCTCACCAGACGTTCCATCAGTCTCAATTGCATTCCTCGCAGCCAATCGTTCACCGTTGCCGCCCTCACCAGTTCGGCTTCCATCTCTCGCTCTGTAACAAGCTCCCAAAAGCCGTCGCTTGCAAGCAGAAAGGCATCGCCGCTTTCAAGATCGCGCCACCCGGGGCCCATCTCGATTTCAGCCGCTGCACCACCCAGGCTCTTGAGCAGCCGGTTGCGATCTGGATGTTTACGTATTTCGGCGGGTGTGATTTTGCCTGCGAGGACAAGCATTTGCGGCACGCTGTGATCGAGCGTCTGTTCGACTGGTGCACCAAGGCGAAATCGATAGAGCCTTGAATCACCACTATGCATCCACTTCGCGCGTCTTCCGTCCGATACAAGCAGAACAAGAGTAGTTCGCATCGACGCAGATTCGGGATGTTCTTTTTGTGCTTTCTTAATGGCCAACTGAGCCGCTTCGCTCATCGCGAACAAGTCCTCACACAAAGTGCTGGAGATCGCACCGATAGCGGCTGCAGAAGCCAGCTCGCCGCCTCCCATCCCACCCAGGCCATCGGCCAGAACCCAAACGAAGCAGCAATCTGCCGAGCCGCTCCAAACTGCGTCCTGGTTGACTTCCCGCCCGCCCCGTTCAGATACTTGAGCCGTTTTAAACATCCGCTACCTCTCTCCTGCGATCTCGAACTGGTTTGCCGTAGACGCCAGATAAAAGCGATCTCCCACTTTCAGCTCGACTGCCGCACCAGGCCTGAGTGCTTTCCCACTCGATAGAAAAGTGCCATTGCTCGACCCCAGGTCTTCGAGCGTTACCCTGCCTGTAGAGGCGTCCTGCCGCACTTGGCAATGACGCTTTGAGATCTCGGTTACGTTGTCTGGATACACCAGTTGAGCTGCACTCCGGTCCCGGCCCAGCACCAGCGTGATTCCCTCAAGCCCGATAGCCTGCCCGGCATAAAAACCGGTAATTCCCCGAAGCTTTGCCTTCGCTGGCAAGGTCGTCATTGCCTCTGACACTAAAGCCCCCCGCCTCCGCCGAAAGCCTCTTGTGAGCGAAAGCACCAGCAAACCCGCCAGCAAGCCGATCAGCCACCCCGGAAAGTTCGAACCCGCCGATGTCACCTGCACCGCGCCGCACTTGTCACTGACTACATCTGCTTCAATCTTCAAGCCCTTCAACTCATCGAGCAATTCCTGGCTTTCAATCGCAAAGTTGATCCCGTCTGCCAGCGGGACGCGCTCCTCCCGCCCATCCGCCGTTACCACCTTCACCAAAGCCTTCCGTGAATTGATCCCGATCACCTGGCCGCAATCGTCGAATAGCGGTCCCCCCGAGTTTCCAGGGTTCGCGGCCGCAGTCGTTTGCATAAACCGGGTAGCTTCGCTATTGCCTTGCTTCGCACTGGTAAAGAATTTGCTGATCACACCCTGCGTAATAGTGGAGATCTGAATCGAATCCTGCCCGCTCATCCTGCCCGCCGCCCCTGGATAGCCGATCGCCCAAACTGCCTGACCATCTCGCAAGAGCTGGCGTGTGGAGAACTTCACCTTCAGGCCCGCCACAGGATTCTGCATTTCAAGAACGGCAAGATCTTTCCCCTCGTTTTTCCACAGTACTTTGGCTTCGCTTGTCTGGCGCTTCTCGTTCATCACGATGATCTTGCTCTCGCCTCTCATGCAGCAGACATGCCAGTTTGTTGCCACCAATCGATCTCCGATCAGGAAGCCACTTCCAGACGACTTCTCGAGAATGATAAGTAATGTGCTACTTTTCATTTGCTCCATCGGAGGCTCGGCAGCGAGATTGAGTGCGAAGAAAAACCCAAGCCAAACAATTTTCATGGCTCCACCGGTTCACTTACCGCTGGCAATTTTGTAGTATCGAATCGCTCCTTGCCAGGGGCAAGAATGGGGGTGGTGACGACAGCTGGCTTCTTCTCCCTTAAGCTCGCCCAATAGGCGGCGGCAATCCCGCTAATCAGCAACACAGCTACCGCTGCCCACTGGCCCCATCTCCGTTGAGGTGCAATGACTACCGGCTCAAATACTTCGCGTACTCGCGCTGGCTCCAGCATCAATACCGTGATGTTGTCTTGCCCTGGGGCAGAGGCCGCAAGAGCCGCATTCATCAATTGCTCGCAGTAATCCTGCGCGTCGCCATTTCGCTGTGGAAAATTCGCTGGGCCGATTGTCTTGAATAACCCATCACTCGCCAGTAGCAGCCCGTCAGTATCGGCCAGCGGCATTGGACGCAAGTTGCGATCTACCAACTGCAAGTTCGTCATGCCCAGATAGCTTGTCAGTGATTCTCGTTGCGGGTCGGCGAGCGCCGTCTCAAGGCTCAACTCTCCGGCAAACACACGCGCGTCAAGGTCGAGTGCATAAACGTGGGGCCGGTTGACTTGAGTTAGCTCTTTCCCGCGTACATGGTAGAGCGCACTGTCTCCAACCGAGATCCAGTACATTGATGCCTCGTGCAACACAGCAGCCACCACGGTTGTGCCCAATTGGGCTGTCGCGGCAAGTTCAAGCACCTTCTGCTGAGCTGCAACTAGTGCCCTGCCCAGCGCTTGCGGAATCTCTTCTTCAACGTTCTTTGTGAAGTAAGTATCGATAAACGCTTTCACCGCTGCCCGGCTTGCCATGTCGCCGTGCTCCAGCCCGCCCATGCCATCGGCCAGCACCGCCAGAAAGCCGCCGTGAGCGCAGAACTCAGCTTTGTCAGGGTCTGAGAAACCAAAGGCATCCTGCTGCCCCTCCCGTTGCCCGATGTCCTGTGCGTTACCGAATGCGTATTTCATGAGTCCCAGCGAAATTGCTCCGTCACGAAGGGCACGATTATCAGCTTGCTTTTGCCTACTTCGATCACATCGCCAGCCTTCAGCTCTATCGCTGCGTGGACGACATCGCCATTGCAGTAAACCAACCCGCTCGATTCCCCTGGTGCCAACCAGAAACTTCCTCGCTTTGGCTCAAACGTAACCACTGCATGCTTGTCGCGCGAAACACTCTCATCGCCTGCCACGCCGATATCCATTGCTGGGGAGCGTCCGATAAAATTCTTGGCTGCGTGGAGCCGGAAGTCTTGCCCCCGGTCTGGCCCTTCGATGCAAACCAGCCATCCTACTACTGGCTCTACCTTCCCGCCACCGCGCATCAGCGGCACCGTCTTGCCTCCTACTGGTATTGCTACTGCCGGTGCAGGTGCTGAAGCAACTTCAGCCCGAAGCGGAGTGGTCTTGCCTCCCGGGATAACCGGCATCGCCATCTCCACCGGCTTTGGGCACCACGGGCAGGCATGATGCTTTGCCGGGTCGTAAAAATGTCCTTCTGTGCAGCGAATCATTTGCCCGCTCCTTTTTGATTTCGCTGGCGACTTTCTTCCAGCTCTTTGGCAAAGCTCTCTTTGAATTGAGGTGAAGCTTCGAAGGTCACCGAATAGTCATTTGCAGTTTTTAGTGTGCCTACCCAAACGGCAGTGCGCTCCTGGGTGAGCGTTGTATCAGGCAAAAGACCCACCCTTTCATTTGCCAAAAAATAGCCCCCGATACTAGCTGGAACTGCACTTCCGTTTGCGCTGATCAGCTTGTAGTAAACCTTCTGTTCGCCGCCGGCGACCGCATCTCGCGTCAGCCATATGTCAGATGCCGGCCCGCTTTGATAATCGGCCCTGCCTTCGCCTGAGAAATTTTTGGGTTGCTTCTTCAGGGGGTCCATTCGCGCTGTCTTTCTCCCGCCGGAATAACCAAAGTTTACGGGCTCGAGGAAAACGTCGATGTCTTGAGGCCCAGTCCATCTGACAGCAGTCACCATCGGGTTCCGCATCTCGAGCTTCTCGAGTTTTTTATCACTGGCGGCCAGCTCTTGTTTGGCTCGATTTAGGTCTCCCTGTTGCTGCTGAAGGCGTCGCTCAAGCTGCTCGACCTGCTGCAAGAGCTGCTTTCCGTCAACACTCTCGCCAAGCTTCTTCTTCAGGTCTTTCAACTCCTGCTCAATCGCCTGCTTGTTCTTCTCAAGATCTTCCGCGTTTGCTCCTGTCGGCCGCCAGTACGGAAACAAAACCAGCGTCATGAAACAGAAAACTCCCAACGCTCCACACAAGATGTCGAGCAACGACATGTTGAAGATATTGATTTCCCGGTTTCTTGCTTTCATGGTCTAGTTGCCCACGTACAACCGGTTGATCAAATTGCGCAGTGTGTAATCGCCAGCCAGATTTACGGCCCGTTCTTCCTGTTCTTGCACCAGTTGCAGGATGAAGACGAGCAAAGCGCTTTGAGCGAGCGCTACCATCGTGCAATCAAAGCCCACTGCCAACGTCTTGGCCATTTCCTTCAAGTCGAGCGCCTTGGCAGGGTCGCCTGCCGCAGCCAGGGAAGCTCCAAGACCAAATACGGTACCGATAAAGCCCAGCGTTGGCACCAGCCAGGCGACAAATCGCACCATGCCGTATTGAAGATCTACACGATGCGCAAGCAAATCGAGGCTGCTGGTGAGCACACCAGCGGCTTGTTCCACCGACCGGCTGGATTGAAATTGCAAGATCGCCAGATTGATCAAGGAAGCCACAAAGCCGCTGTCGCGGTCAAACTGGCCCATCACACGCCGCCGGATCGGGCCCAGATCTTTGGGTGTCAGTACCGTCTGCTCGTCCTCTGGCAGAAAGCCCGAATGCAGCAATGCCTCTTCGCGAGCCCCAGCCCTCCAACGGACAAACAACTCACCTAACCCAAGAAAGAATACGACGTGCATCACGTTCTGAATCGTCAACGGGTAAGGAAAGTGCAGCGAAGGGCGGTCAAAGAGCAGCACGCTTGTGCGTCCCTCCGGCAACAGGCTCCCGGCTCCGATAAACAGCATGGAGATACCAAGCGCGGCAAAAGCGGTTAGCCTGCGCTCTGGTCGAAACCAGAAGCCGTCTAGCTGAAGACGCATGGGCGTCGAAGCCGATGGCGGAACGGGATTCATCTGTGTTGGGTTCATGATTTTCCTATGAATTGCAAAACGGACAGGTGCTACCTACGGGCTTTACGGCGCCACAACTGCATCGAACGAGGCGCACGCTTCTGGCGAGTGGTGCTGCAACCGGTGCCGCGCCAGCCTTGGTGCGCAGAATCGACAATAGGTCTGCGACGGCGATTTCGACGGTACCAAAGCGCACGGTATCGGCTTCGCCCACTTGTTCAGACTGAATCCCGCGCGCCACCCCGTCTCGCACCACAAAGGTTCCATTGCTGCTTCCGCGGTCGGTTATGCTCAGCCGGCCACCGCCGGCATCGCCTATTACGGCATGCAAACGGCTCACCGAGGTGTCGGCAATGGGAATATCGGCCGCTGCGTCGCGACCTACGGAATAGCTGCGCAAAGTGTGAGTTCTGTCCTTCTCCCACAAGTGACAGAGCTGCCCAAAACATCACGCAATATTTTTTAGTCCCAACCTTGCCGTCTCGATCATTCGATCATCCCGCATACCTTTACGATGCCGGCCAGATCTATTTTTCCGCATCCCCGGGTGGCTGAATCATAATCGCCGATAGCGCAAACAACCGAGTGGTTATTCTGGCTGCCAGCCAAAAAATCTCCGTGCCTTGATCGTCTCGGCGATTTCTTTCGGCACCATGTCTTCCCAGCTCTTGTCCTGTTCTTTGATGCGGCGCAAGACATCGCGCGAGAAGATGTGGAGAACATCCTTGTCGAAATTCTCGAGCGCCCGAATTCTTCCGCGATCCATAAGATGCATGTACAGGTTCTTCAACTCAACTGGCATCTCGATGTTGTCTGCCGTGACTAAGGTCTTCGAAGCCCCTTCCAGCAGAGGGTAGACATAGATCCGCAAATCGCGAGTAAAGAGGCGCCCAAAGGCCTCAAGAATCCCACCCTCCAGGCCCGAATAAAACTGCTCACTGAAAAGATCTTTCAGGCTGGCTGCACCCATCGTGATGGCGATTGGGTCGTTCGTGTACCGGCCCAAATAGGCCGCAAGCCGATAGTATTCAAAGTAATCGGAAATCAGAACCGTTTTGCCGGCTGTTGCCAGCAAGTCGGCGCGGGCCAGGAAGTCTCGCAGGTCGATATCACCGCCTGAGAGGAGATTCCTCATCGTGATTTCCATCAGTTCTACAACCTGGTCGCCTTTGACCTCGGCCTCTTTAGAGAACTGTTCGCGGGCGCAGTCGATCATGTCGATGTTTACCTTCGTCACCGGACGGAAGCTGCCACGCTCGACCAAAAGCGGTTTCTTGCGCAGAACTTCTGAGGGCTGAAGTACTTCACCCGTGGGCCCAAACATTGCCGCCCCGCTCAGACCAAGCTGCACCAATTTCAAACTCATCACGCGATTATCGACGCGGCGAAACTCGATACCGGAAAAATCGATCATGTCGATTTCAAGTCGCTCGGTGCTCAAGTTGTCGAGCAGGGATTCGAGCATCTGGTTAGGTGCATGATGCAGAAAGAAGGCGGCGTAAAGGAGGTTCACACCGACGATTCCCAATGCTTCCTGCTGCAGTGAGTTCTCCTTGTCGCGCATGCCTACATGCAGGATGATCTGGTTGTCGCTGTCCCCAGGGAAGGCCTGGTATCTTACGCCCATCCACCCGTGGCACTCGTTGGTCCCTCGGAAGTTCAGAGCGGAAACCGTGTTGGCGAAGGTAAAGAAGGCCGTAGAATCTCCACGCGCTGCCCCGAGTCGCTCTACGTTTAAGTGGTGCTCATAATCGAGCATCTTCTCGAGTCGTTCTCTCGAAACGTAACGCTTGCTCTTGCCGTAGATCGCATCGCTTACGGTCATGTCGTAGGCCGAGATCGATTTTGAAATCGTACCCGCCGCCGCCCCAACCTTGAAGAACCAGCGAGCAACTTCCTGGCCCGCGCCGATCTCAGCGAAAGTACCGTAGCGCACTGGATCCAAGTTGATCGATAGCGCCTTTTGGTGTGTGCTCAGCCGAGGCCGTTCCGGATGCAATGAAGTTCCACTTGTGCCCATAGTTAAATGATGGCTTGTTTTAGACTTTGTTGTCCAGCTATCGGCACTTAGTTCAGTCTCTTGTGTCTTCATGCGCAGGATTCTCCCCGAGATTTCTTATCGGTCTGTCACCGCCTTGTAAGAGAAACATGAAATGCTGGATGATGCACCATGCAATTGCTGCTTCTGTTGGCCCTTTTCGCCCAAACGGCTGAGCGTCTCGAGAATTGGCGCGAGCCACAGATGCTTGCCATCCTGCCTAACCTTCACCATGTGCATGGCATCGATATCGAAGGCAATACTCTGTGGGTCAGCTCTGTGGATGCCAAGGCAGGTAAAGGCTTCCTATCGAAAATCGAAACTCCCTCGGGACGCCTGCTTGCCCAGGTAGAGGTGCAGCAAGGCAAGCGCATCCACCCCGGCGGCATCACCCTCGATGGCGATTCGATCTGGATCCCTGTCGCAGAATATGATCGCGATGGGCCAACCTCAATCGAGCGCCGCAACAAGACCACCCTCGCCCTCGAATCTTCGTTCGAGGTGAATGACCACATTGGCTGCATTGCCGCCGGCAAAACTTTCCTGATTGGAGGTTCCTGGTCGAGCCGCACCCTTTACCAATGGACAAAAAGCGGCCAGCAGCTACTCAAGGCTCCGAACCCAATCGCGACATCCTGGCAGGATCTCAAGATGGATGGTGACCTGTTGATCGGCTCAGGTCAGATTACTCGCCAACAGGGAGCTGTCGAATGGGTTTCGATACCTGGCTTCCAGCTCGTCCGCCGCATCCTGACCGGAGCCACCGATCGCAACTTCAGCTATGCCCACGAGGGCATGACCTACCGAAAAGGCAAGCTCTACTTTTTGCCAGAAGATTCACCCAGCCGCCTATTCGTCTTCGAAGCCCGCTAATCTGGAATTCACTCTATATGTCCGCCCAACAAATCGCCGAAGAGCTCGGCCTCATTTTTGAAAAGCAAAGTCCTGGTTATCTGAATCTCTGCATCCGCTCAGGTAGTCTCCTCTACAGTTCGGGCCACGTTTCGACTCTCAAGGGCAAACTTGGCGCTGGTGTTTCTACCGAAGAAGGCTACACCGCCGCCCGTGACTGCGCAGCCAAGATCCTCAACTCGGTTTGGAACACGCATGGAAGCCTCAATGGCCTTCGTGTCATCAAGGTTCTTGGTTGCGTAAACTCTACTTCCGATTACAACGACCATCACCTCGTGATCAATGGGGCCTCAGACCTTTTCCATCAAGTCTTTGGTAAAACTGGAGACGGCTTTCACGCGAGGTCTGCCCTTGGCTTTGCCAGCCTCCCTACAGGCGTTGCTGTTGAGGTGGAAGCGATCTTTGAAGTCATTTCGTGATCGAGATCAGGAAACTGTAACCCCGTCTTCAGCGAGATAGACTTTTCGCTCCCGGAACATCGCCAGGTTCGCCAGATGCGGGCCGCTCACTGCTTGAGCGGCAATTTCTACAGGACAGTTGGGCTGTTTTCGCGAACGCATACAATCAGTGAAATTCTGTACGTGCGCCTCCATCGGTACTGGTGATTCTTCCTCCACCACCGGAGCCGCGCCTTTCTTCCAAGGCTCGGCAAAAAGCCGGAATCCGTTGTCATCGAGGATCATCGTGCCCTTGTCACCATGGAAAGCGATCGACCAGCCGTTCTGGTAAGCGTTGCCGTAGTCAAGCGTCCAGTTCACCAGGAAACCGTCATAACCGAAGGTGGCGCTGAATACATCCGGGTGTTCTGCCCCAGTCATTTTGGCGACAAAGCCTTGGCTAACAGCGTTCTTAGGCCCCGTTACACCCATGAACCACTGCACGACGTCCATGAGATGAGTGCCCTGATCAGTCATGTTGCCGCCCGCATAATCGAAGAAGTAGCGCCAACTGCGGAAGCGCATTGGCTCAAGCGGTCTGGCGTAGGCTGAACCCACAAATCGCTTCCAGTCGATTTCGCCTTCCAGTGGGGTGTTGTTCAACGGCTTGGCGACATTCCAAAACCATTGCGGCCTGACCAGAGAGATCCTCCCCAGCGCCCCTTCATCCAGCAATTTCTTGGCCTTGAAAATCGCGGGGGCACTTCTCCTCTGCATTCCTACTTGTACGATCCGGTCGCTGCCACGTACTGCGGCAATGATGCGCTTTGATTCCTCAAGTGATTTGGATACAGGTTTCTCGAGATAGGCATCTTTACCTGCCTTGAGTGAGGCCAGCAGCATTGCGCAATGATGATGGTCGGGAGAAGCAATCACTACAGCGTCAATGCCCTTCATCGCCAACAACTCTTCGTAATCGCCAAAAACCTTAGCCTGCGGAGTATCCTTTAAAGCCTTCTCGATATTGGGCTTATAGACGTCGCAGACAGCGACGCACTGGTTTCCCTGTGCACTGAATTTCTGGTTCAGGTAGCGCCCGCGTCCACCTACGGCGATCATGCCATAGGTGATACGGTCATTCGCCCCAAAGGCACTCTGAGGAACAAATAGAGGTGCTGCTGCGGCAGCAAAAGTGGTTGAGATGGCGTCGCGTCTGTTCATAACGCCTTAATTCCATCACAAATTCCTATTCGGAGTAAAGCCCTTCGCGAACGGACCTTTCACTCCAGGCCCAGGCATCTCTGACAATCGTTTCAATATCGGATCGTTCGGGCTTCCAGCCCAGTACCTGCCTAGCCAAATCAGATTTTGCCACCAGATGCGGAGGGTCTCCGGCGCGCCTTTCAAAGAGTTCATGCGGTACGGGTTTGCCACTCACTTTTTCTACCGCTTTCAATACTTCAATTACGCTGACACCTTCACCGCAACCCAGGTTCACTGCCGTGCTCTCGCCGCCGCCAGCGAGATACTCAACCCCAAGAGCATGAGCTCGTGCCAGATCGCTGACGTGGATGTAGTCTCTTACCGCAGTACCGTCCGCCGTCGGATAGTCGGTTCCGAACACCTTTACTGGCGGCCGTGTTCCAAGCGCGCCATAAATCACCAGCGGTATCAGATGCGTTTCCGGGCTGTGCATCTCACCAATTTGCCCTTCAGGGTCAGCACCAGCCGCATTGAAGTACCGCAGGGCCAGACAACGAAAGCTTCTGGCCTTCGTATACCAGTCAAGCAACCTTTCGACAAAGTACTTCGCCTCGCCGTAGGGATTGATTGGTGCCTTGGCTGCATCCTCAGGGATAGGACTCGTCTCAGGGATTCCGTAAACTGCCGCCGTCGAGCTGAAAACCAGTTGTTTCACTCCTACTGCATCCATGGCTTCAAGCAAATTTAAGGTGATCGAAAAGTTATTTCGAAAGTATTTCCCTGGATCCTTCATACTCTCGCCCACGTTGATGGAACCAGCCAGTTGCACTACAGCTTCTATCTCGTGAACTCGCAAGGCTGCTTCGATCGCGGCTCGATCCATCAAATCGCCTTCAACCAAGTCGCCCCATTGCACCGCCCACCGGTGTCCAGCCGACATATTGTCGAAGACGACTGGCACATGGCCTGCCATTCGAATCGCTTTAGCCACATGGCTTCCAATAAAGCCCGCACCACCACAAATTAGAATCTTCATCGCTTCAAGATTATCTCTGAGATCGTTCTCGGTCGCTCTACTGATTAATGCTTCAGCCCCTGCTGCCAAGCCCCCATAACCGTATCGACCGCAGGCTTTTCTCTTGGGTTGATCGTCTAGGTTCAGACGCTAAAGCTGGAATGGCGACGTTTATTGCTTAATCCTCTGGCTTAGGAAGCTGTTGATTATTCCCCTAATTCAGACTCTCAATTGGCTCCATGTGATTTGGAGAAGAGAGAATCACAGGCCCATCTTCTGCGATCACCTGGGACCCGAAGAGAGAATCAGCAAGCAATCCCGGTGCTGGCATCATCTGCCAGAGACAATACCCAAGACCGACGGTCACAACCAAAGAAGAAAGCCAGAGCCAAGCTGGATTTATCTCAGATCGCACTGGCTCCGGCTCAGGCTCAAGGCCGACATCATAATCTGCGTTCCGTTTGCGGTTGCGTAGCCTCTCTGCCATCCCGCTCAGCCGCTTCATCTGCGCCTCGGCCAACCGTCTTGCCGTTGCCTCATGATGCAAATCCGGGTGCAGCATCTTGCTTAGTGCCCGGATTGACTGGCGGATTTCCTTTTCGCTGGCATCCTTCGGGATGCCCAATTCTTCGTAAATTGTCATCGTCA
>Ga0209591_10003178_pt1 | contig 19176 bp, 15 predicted proteins | sample MAT01_FD_187207 | JGI IMG/M metagenome (GOLD analysis project Ga0209591, IMG submission 187207) | Freshwater microbial communities from Lake Fryxell liftoff mats and glacier meltwater in Antarctica - MAT-01 (SPAdes) (version 2) | ecosystem: Environmental > Aquatic > Freshwater > Ice > Liftoff... | reverse complement strand
GTTTTTACCATTCGCCTTTCGGGAATAGAACCCGTAAACCTTTCGGGGTATATTCAGGTTTTTACGGATAGAAATCCACCGGCTGAGGAGTAGTGTTGAGTATTAGGTATTAAGTATTACGTATTAAGTGGATACGACTTGGTACCTTGTACCTTGTACTTTGTACTTTTTTCAAAAAACAGCTTTCGCGATTTCTTTTACAGCAGACGATTTACCCATTGTGTAATAATGCAGACAAGGCACATCGGCGGCAAGTAGTTCTTTGCTCTGCATGATGGCCCAAGCCACGCCAAGATCTTTCACAGCCGCATCGGTTTTACACTTCATCAGCTCATCAGCCAGTTCATCCGGAAAATCGATGTGGAATGTTTTAGGAAGGAAAGCGATGTGATTCAAAGATGTGATCGGCTTTAAACCCGGTATGATAGGAACGGTGATTCCCGCTTTGCGACAGCGGTCCACAAAATCAAAAAACTTTGAATTGTCGAAAAACATCTGGGTGGTGATATACGAGGCCCCTGCATCCACCTTCTGTTTTAAGTAATTGAGATCCGTTTTGTGGCTCATCGCCTCATAGTGCTTTTCAGGATAACCTGCCGTGCCGATAGAAAAATTGGTACACATCTGATCCTGTATCTCTTCATGCAAATATTTACCTGTATTCATGCATGAGATTTGTTTGATGAGGTCCACAGCATATTTATGACCGAGTTCTTCAGCTACGAATGCGCTTTCAGACTTAATTGGATCGCCCCGTAAAGCAAGCACATTGTCAATACCAAGAAATTGAAGATCGATCAGTGCATTCTCCGTTTCTTCTACCGTAAATCCGCCGCAAATGAGGTGGGGCACCGCGTCGATTTCATATTTATTGATGATGGCAGCACAGATTCCTACTGTTCCGGGTCGTTTGCGGATGCTGATCTTCTTCAGCAGATCGTTCGGATGCTTTTTGTACACATATTCCTCCCGGTGATATGTCACATTGATAAAAGGCGGTTCAAATTCCATGAGGGGGTCAATCCCTTCAAAAATAGCTTCTATGCCTTTTCCCTTGAGGGGGGGAAGAATTTCGAATGAAAAAAGGGTTCTTTTACGTTTTTCCAGGTGATCAGTGACTTTCACGCAATGATATTTAGTTCGCGAATATAAAGCAGAAGCCCGGGAAATAGTTCACGGGCCTGTGCGATTAATTTTATTCCTTGTAATGGGTTCTATTGTTTTTTGACAATGGTAAGGTTACCTGTTTCGACCTTTCCCACATGCGGAATAGTGATTTCGTAAAAATAAGTGCCTGCGGTTAAATCTTCCGGCACCCAACCTTGGGTCGTGGTTTGAAACTGATCGAAGTTTAGCTGATCGAAAACAACATTTCCCCAACGGTTAAAAATGCGCATATGGGTACCTGGGAAATACTGGATGTATTGAATCATAAACGAATCGTTCATCCCATCTCCATTCGGGGTGATGATATTGGGCACGGTGTACGTGCACCATGTAGCCTCAAAACTATTCGATCCGGTAGCCACATTGCACACCCCAAAATTGTCGAATACCTGGACCGTGAGAGTATACATTTCAAGAGGCACAAAAGTTTCCGGACCAAAAAAGAGTGAATCGTTTTGGTCGACGATGGTGGGTGCGTCCTCTCCAGTTATCGACCATAAATACAGACCCGAATTGTTTCCCGATACTGAAGTGGTTATAATCAGGCTGTCGAGCTCGATACAGAAATCAGGATTAAGAAGCACTTCGACCGTTGGTTGCTCGACAAACGTAAATGTTTGCGAGACACCGTCGTCAGGGCAGCGGGAGTCTGTAAACGTAATTTCATATGGCCCATAGGTACTGGAATTCACTTCCGTAAAAAGATCTCCGGGATTGGAAAAAGTGATGTTATCAGCTCCAGACCATGTTCCATTTCCTTCCGGGCTCAACTCGGCTTCCGTAAAGGCCTGCAAACCACATACGGTCACGGGATCAAAGGTAAGTTGTATGGCGACCACATCAACGGTGTCAGTTGCCGACCCGCAAACCTCTGTAAGCGTAAGGATATACTGCCCGGTTTGGTCGGCGTTTATGGCGTAATCTTCAGTATTAAAAGTGCTGCTGTTTAAGGTCCAGTTGATAAAGAAATTACCAGAATTATCTTCCTGTGGCCCTGCATCAAACACGATTGACGCGCCGATACAGAGGGTGGTATCCTCAACGAAAGGTGCGATGACTGGAACAGGTCGGAAATCAATGGTAGCCGTGTCGCGATAGCTGCAGTTGAATTCTAAAATCTCAACATCGTAAAGTCCATAATCATTTGCTGAAATTTCAGCAAAACCAGTAATTCCTACTTCACCAAAATCTATCGCAGATGTTTCATTGGGCCCTTCCAATAGCGTCCATTCACCCCCAGCTGTGACATTTTGAGGATCAAGTATGTGTGTTAAATCACACGCAATGTTATCAGCAATGAAGATATCTGGTCTGACATACACAAAGACTGTTGTATCATGAATGCAACCAAATTCATCCACTACAAAAAAGGTGAAGTCATTATTTCCAGATTGGGATGGCTCGACAACAATCGATGTTCCATTGTCGGCAATGATATCCTCATTTTCCTCCCAATAAACTTCCACGATATCCGGTGAATAGTAAATGGTAGTGGGATTGATATTTGGATTGAAATAAATTGACCAATTGAAAATCCAACCGTCATCAGAAAATAGGTTGTCGCGAATTGTTAGGGTCCAATCACCATTAAGTGGACAACCCACCAAAGCCTCGTAGGATTGTTCAGGTTGGTACGTTCCTGACGCCATTGCAATACCGCCGGGTGGAAAGCTATTTACGAGAACAGTATTACCCGCTGCAAATTCCGCCCCAAGCGTTCCCCATACTGTGTTCAATGAAAAACAGTAATCGAAACCAATACCTGGAACCCCTGGTGCCCCGGTGTCATTGGCATCACCCATGAACGTTCCTCCCCCTCCAAATCCACCTGGGAATAATCCATCGCCGGTAAAAGAATTAAAAATATTGACGCTTGAACCATTGGGACAGGTAAGCATCATTTCAAGATCGCCCAAATAGGTATGTTCCATATTCACACACATGGAGATGATATCATTGGCATTTTCCAAGACCTGCCCCTCTTCAAAATCTGTAATGGGAATGATGGTTTCATAATTATTATTGCCGCCATCGGGCAGAAATAAAGCATCTCCAAGAATCCCACCACCTAAGATAGCATTGGAACTCGGGGATACACCAACCGTATCTCCGTTCAAAATCCCTCCCGTAATCGTGGTTTGAAACCCAATACAGAGCGTGTCATTAACTGCCAAATTTGAAAATATGGGACGCGGTGCATGTAAGACCAATAATTGCGCAATCTCACTTTGCCCGACATCGTCAGTAACAATTAACGTTACTAAATATCCCAAACCAAGCGTATAGGTATGTGCAATGGCATTTAATCCAATGCCCTGATAAATCGTACCATCCCCCATATCCCATCTGAAATTGGATGTTTCATCAGACTGCTCATATCCATTCCCACCTGCATCCGACAAAGGAAAGTTCGTAATTGCATCAAGCACAAATGGTTCTGCAAAACATAGACGAATAGATGAATATAGAAGATCATTCCAGGGACTTGGTTCAGGTATACCGTCAATACTTACTTCAAATGGCTGCAAGGGTTGAACGCATTGAAATATGGAAGTAAATCCTTCTCCCGAACTTTCAGCTCCAGATACAAAAGTCAAAGTGATACAACCCCCTGTTGCTGTGACAAAAACTCCTGCGGGATCGGATACACTGTTGTAAGCTCCTACAAGAGGCGAAGCCGTAGTAGGTCCATCATAAACAAAGAGGTTGGAATTTTCATCAATATCCCAGACGTGGTCATACAAAGCAGGCGAAATAATAAACTGCGCGAAAGTTTCTGAGCCATCTTCCACACATATGGTGATAGTATAAGATTCGTTTGGAAGGTAGTTTCCATTGTCTGCATCACTATCTGAAATTAAAACCTGATCAGCACAATTGACATCCGTAATTGTACCTTCATCTGAAATCGGCACCAATTGTCCTGACGAAAACAAGTATGCTCCGGTAAATAAAACCAGCAGGGTGACTTTTAATAAATTTGAAATCATTTTTTGATATCTGATTGATTGTGTAGGCCCCGATGGACATTGAATTCTTTTGCAAATGCATCATTCGAAAGCAAACGAAGCAACTTATTGCTGCCCTCTATTTTAAAAAGCTGAGCGTGAAGTCGGTCCATCGTGAGATGAAGTTCAAGAATATTAATATTGTTCACATCCGAAACTTTCAAAGTTTTAATAGTCTCAAAATCCTTTTCGGCGGGCATGTCAATAATGACGAAACTGTGATCCAGATAAAAATTCCAATAAGCCAGAATTTCAGGATTGGAAACTTTAAGAGAATTGAGCTGATCCTGATTGAATTTCGCCAATAATCGCTGATCAAAACTCACTTGGGCACTCGCTACGCCGCCAAGGCATAAAAACAAAAGAAGAAAAAGGATGCGCATTGTTGTGAAGTTTGCTTTATGACTGGATTTAAAAAAGAAAGTTGTGGGTCAAGATATCCGCCGAAAATAAGAATTTAAAATTACTCTCTATGTGATGAAATTCAGGCAACCTTAGAATCCAAAGACCTCAGGAGCGTGAAAATTTTTATAAATCAAGTAATCTTTTATACATCTATGCATTCTCTCTCCGAAATTCAATGGGCCTGTGGGTAAATATCTCAAAATCGAGTCTTGAGATAATTGAATCGACCCTGAAGATTTTTCAATCTATAACCCAAAAATAACGACGTAATCTCTTTTTTTTATCCGTAGGTGATGCGCTGCTAAAAGTGTAATTTTGCAGTCCATATAGTGTTACATGAAAAACATCCGCAACTTCTGCATCATTGCCCACATCGATCACGGAAAAAGTACATTGGCCGACAGGCTTTTGCATTTTACCGGCACCATTTCCGACAGGGAATTGCAGGAGCAAACCCTCGACGATATGGATCTCGAACGGGAGCGCGGTATCACGATTAAGAGCCACGCCATTCAGATGGATTATGAATTTGAAGGTGAAAAATACGTACTCAACCTCATCGACACACCCGGTCACGTCGATTTTTCATATGAAGTTTCGCGATCCATCGCAGCCTGCGAAGGCGCCTTGCTGATAGTGGATGCCACGCAGGGTATTCAGGCGCAAACGATTTCAAACCTCTACCTGGCCCTCGAACACGACCTCGAGATCATTCCCATCCTCAACAAGATGGACCTCGACAGCGCCATGCCGGAAGAGGTGACCGACCAAATCATCGAGCTCATTGGTTGCAAGGCGGAAGATGTGATTCCTGCCAGCGGAAAAACCGGTATGGGCGTAGCTGAAATTCTCAAAGCAGTGATCGACCGTGTGCCGGCGCCCGTAGGCGATCCCGAAGCGCCACTCCAGGCGATGATTTTCGACTCTGTGTTCAATTCCTTTCGCGGCATTATCGCCTATTTCCGCATCAAAAACGGCACGCTGAATAAAGGCGATAAGGTGAAGTTTTTTAATACCGGCAAGCAATATTACGCCGACGAAATAGGAACGCTCAAGCTCACACCACTTCCGAAAAAAACACTCTACGCCGGAGATGTGGGCTACATCATTTCCGGAATCAAAGAAGCCAAGGAAGTCAAAGTGGGCGATACCATCACCCTTGTCGACCGTCCGAGCCAGGAGATGATCAAAGGTTTTGAAGATGTGAAACCGATGGTTTTTGCAGGGATTTATCCGGTAGATACCGATGAATTTGAAGAATTGCGCAGCAGCCTTGAAAAGTTGCAGCTCAACGACGCTTCACTTGTTTACGAGCCGGAATCGTCAGCGGCATTGGGTTTCGGTTTTCGCTGCGGATTTCTGGGCATGTTGCACATGGAGATCGTTCAGGAGCGACTGGAGCGGGAATTTGACATGACTGTGATCACCACCGTGCCCAACGTAGGTTACCGCGCCACCACCACCAAAGGGGTAAACCTTGTGGTAAACAATCCCAGCGAATTGCCCGAACCGTCCACCCTCGCATCGGTGGAGGAGCCCTATATCAAAGGTCAGATCATTACCAAATCGGAATATGTGGGTCAGGTCATGACGCTTTGCATTGATAAACGCGGTGTGCTCACCAACCAGATTTATCTCACTGCCGACCGGGTTGAACTCTCTTTTGAAATGCCACTCGGCGAAATCGTTTTTGACTTTTACGACAAGTTGAAAACCGTGAGCCGCGGATACGCTTCTTTCGACTACCACCCCATTGGTTACCGCGAGAGCAAATTGGTAAAACTCGACATCATGCTCAACGGCGATCAGGTCGATGCCTTGTCGGCGTTGATTCACCGCGACAATGCCCACGATCTGGGCAAGCGCATTTGCTCCAAACTGCGTGAGCTCATCCCGCGCCAGCAATTTGAGATTGCGATTCAGGCTGCTATAGGAACCAAAATCATCGCCCGCGAAACGGTGCGCGCCCTGCGCAAAGATGTGACTGCCAAATGTTACGGTGGAGATATTTCACGAAAGCGGAAACTTTTGGAGAAACAAAAGAAGGGGAAAAAACGCATGCGCCAGGTCGGCAATGTGGAAGTTCCGCAGACAGCGTTTCTGGCGGTATTGCAGTTGGATTGAGGTAATACGCTTTCGTCCAAATGAGCTGAGTTGGGATAAAATTGTAAATTCGATTTCCGTGGAGGACAACAGTCGTAGAAATATCAGTTTTTTCAACGCCGATTCTCCGCTTACCAGCAAACGTCTGCGAAGCATTTTGAGCCATCCGGAGGACGCCAAAAACTTGCATCTGCGATCAGCGCAAACAAACAAGGGAAAACGGAATCTTTTCAATTGAGCGAGAGTGCCAGGGCCGCTTTACCAAAATAGATGTTTGCCAATGAATCTGGCGTATTCCCAACGCGATATTTATTTCCAGCGTTTCGGGACGTGATCTGATTTCTAAATAAATCTTTGTGAATGACCCTGAAGGGGTCAAATGTTTATAGACAAATCGTTCACGGTGAAAATGCCAGGTTTTGGCGGAATTTTTGCCTTCTAAAAAGCAAAAATTGTGACAAAACCGATCTGAGAGTCGTGAATTATTTTCTATTCAAAGACAAAACCAACAACCCCACCCCAAAAAACCCAAACGCGCTCCACACAAACCACGTGCTGATCGGAAAATGCATGATATATGCGTAAATACCTACGAGCAACGAGACCTTCCCCCCGAAATAAAAATACTGGTAAAGCCCTGTTTGGCGGTATTTTAAAAACCGCAGCACCATCACAACCAATAAAATAAACAAACCAAAGATCAGCGCGTAACCTCCATGGGGCCAATGCATCAGATCGGCTACGAACCAATAAACGAAGAGTGCAATGGCCGCACCAAAACAAATGGTCGTCGCACGTGATCGCTCTTCGGCTTGTTCTATATCGAGTATTTCGTTGTCCGTATTCAAAAGCAGAAAGCCTGAGGTGAATACCGTCTTGAACGGAAGTTGGGAGAATTTGTTTTTGGAGATTCTCGCATTCCTGAAACCTCGGTGATACGTCAGACACCTCAGAGAATGATCACCACCCCCAAACTTTTTAAGGACGACAGGGAGAGCAGGGTTTCAGTAGTAAATTGGTATTGCAGTAAAAGCAATCATTTAATTGAAACCCCCGTGCAGAAAAAGCATGGGGGTTTTAATTTCGCAAAAGTGGAAGAATCTTTTTCAATACACAAGTTATTGTGGGCAATCACTTCACTCGGGCAATTTGCAAAAAGCAAAAAGCAAAAAATCCCCCGGATCGATGGATGCGGGGGATTTTTATGAAATAATTTAAAAGACTTTACTTCCCAGGCGTGAGGTTGGCTTTCAGGTATTCCCGGTTCATGCGGACGATGTTTTCCAGAGAAATGCCCACCGGACATTCTGCTTTGCAGGCGCCTTGCACGCTGCAGTTTCCAAAACCTTCTTTGTCCATCTGAGCCACCATATTTTGCACGCGTTGCGCAGCTTCCACCTTGCCCTGAGGCAGAAGAAAAAGTTGGGACACCTTGGCGGAAGTAAACAACATGGCCGAGGCATTTTTGCAAGCAGCCACACAGGCCCCGCAACCAATGCAGGTGGCCGAATCGAAAGCCATATCGGCGTCCGATTTGGGAATGGGAATCGCGTTGGCATCGAGCGTGTTTCCGCTGGTATTCACAGAAATATATCCCCCGGCCTGTATCACCCGGTCAAAAGCCGATCGGTCGGTAATGAGATCTTTGATTACCGGAAACGCGCGTGCCCTCCAAGGTTCAACCACGATCGTTTCCCCGTCGCTGAAAGAGCGCATATGGAGTTGACAGGTGGTGGTGCGGTCTTTTGGACCATGCGGGCGTCCATTGATGAACATGCTGCACGATCCGCAAATTCCTTCGCGGCAATCGTGGTCAAATGCAATCGGATCCTGACCTTTTTCAATCAGCTCCCCATTCAAAATATCGATCATTTCAAGGAAGGACATGTCTTCGCTGATTTTGTCTACCTGGTAGGTCTCCATTTTTCCTTTCGCTGCCTGATTGGGCTGTCGCCAAACTTTCAATGTCAGTTTCATATCAAATGATTTTAAGCCGCAGCTTATTTGTAACTTCTTGTTTTCAACTCAATGGCCTCGTAAATCAATGCCTCTTTGTGCAATATGGCATCTGCCGGTTCACCCGTAAATTCATAAGCGCTTACATGGCGGTAATTTTCATCGTCGCGCATGGCCTCACCTTCCGGCGTTTGGTATTCTTCACGGAAGTGACCCCCACAGGATTCATCTCTGTCAAGGGCATCTTTGCACATGAGTTCCCCGAGCTCGAGAAAATCCAATACACGGCCTGCTTTTTCAAGTTCAGGATTCACTTCGTTCATAACGCCTGGCACCCGAACGTCTTTCCAGAATTGGGTACGGAGTTGTTTGATGTCAGCGATGGCTCCCTTCAATCCCTCAGCACTGCGCGACATTCCGCACTTGTCCCACATGATTCTGCCGAGTTTCTTATGGAAATAATCGACTTGTTTGGTGCCTTTTACATCGAGAATTTTTTGCAACTTTTCGGTGGCTTCTTTTTCAGCGGCGATGAATTCAGGCGAGTCGACTGAAATTTCGCCCGTGCGTATATCTTTCGATAAAAAATCACCGATGGTATACGGCAGCACGAAGTAGCCGTCTGCCAATCCCTGCATGAGGGCAGATGCTCCGAGTCGGTTTGCACCGTGATCGCTAAAATTGGCTTCCCCCAAGGCGAAACAGCCTTCCACAGTGGTCATCAGGTTGTAATCCACCCAAAGTCCTCCCATGGTATAATGCACCGCCGGATAAATCATCATGGGCGTGGTGTAGGGATTCTGGTCAACGATCTTCTCATACATCTCGAAGAGGTTGCCGTATTTTGAAGCGACTACTTTGGTTCCCATATCTTTGATATCGGCCTCAGGTGCATTGTCGCCCAGACCTTTTACCAGGGCTTCGGTTTTACCGTAGCGAATGAAGGCATCAGCAAAGTCGAGGTACACCGCTTCGCCGGTTTTGTTGACACCAAATCCGGCATCACAACGCTCTTTGGCGGCGCGTGAGGCCACATCCCGGGGCACGAGGTTTCCAAATGCCGGATAACGGCGCTCGAGGAAATAATCCCTGTCGGCCTCGGCGAGTTTCGTTGGCTTGAGTTTGCCTTCCCGGATGGCTTTGGCATCTTCCAATTTTTTTGGTACCCAAATACGACCGTCGTTTCTCAACGACTCCGACATGAGGGTCAATTTTGATTGATAATCTCCCGACACTGGAATGCAGGTCGGGTGAATTTGCGTAAAACAAGGATTGGCCATAAAAGCCCCTCTGCGGTGCGCTTTCCATGCCGCAGTAACATTGGAGCCCATGGCATTTGTCGAAAGATAAAACACATTGCCATAACCGCCGGAGCACAATACCACCGCGTGGCCTCCAAAACGTTCTACTTTCCCTGTCACCAGATTGCGCGCTACAATGCCGCGTGCTTTGCCGTCTACGAGCACAAGATCGAGCATCTCGTGTCGGTTGTACATGCGCACCTTGCCTTTGGATATTTGCCGTGAGAGCGCCGAATAAGCACCGAGCAGCAATTGTTGTCCGGTTTGTCCTTTGGCGTAAAAAGTACGCGATACCTGCACCCCGCCAAAAGAGCGGTTGTCGAGCAATCCGCCGTAATCGCGGGCGAAGGGAACACCTTGCGCCACGCATTGGTCGATGATACTCACCGACACCTCAGCCAGGCGGTACACATTGGATTCACGTGAGCGGTAATCGCCTCCTTTTACAGTGTCGTAAAACAAGCGAAACACACTGTCGCCATCATTTTGATAATTTTTCGCCGCGTTAATACCACCCTGAGCAGCAATAGAGTGCGCCCTTCGTGGTGAATCCTGAAAGCAAAAAGCTTTGACATTGTACCCCATTTCCGCCAGGGAAGCTGCAGCAGATGCGCCAGCCAGTCCCGTACCAACCACGATGACATCAATGAGCCGTTTATTGGACGGATTCACGAGGTTGATATGATCCTTGTGACTGGTCCATTTTTTCTCAATGGGTCCGTCAGGTATATGTGCATTTAGCTTGGTCATGACGAGAATATTATTGCGTTAAAAAAATATATATCGGAATAGCCGCGAAAAGTGTCGGAACCACAATGGCAAAAAACAATCCGAACAAACGAATGGCATTTTCAATTTTCCTTGTCTTGAGTCCCAGGGATTGAAAGGCTGCCTGAAAACCATGCACGAGGTGAAATGCCACCCCCATCATGGCGAGCGCGTAACCAATGGTATAGACGATTCCAAAAGATGGATCGCTAAACGTAGCCATCACGACGCTATACAAATCCCTGTTGCCTTCAATGTCGAGACCGATTTCACCCCAATGCATTTCGTACCAGAACGTGCGCATGTGGATAATGATAAATACGAGTATGATGGTACCCAGAATTCCCATATTTCGGGAAGTCCAGTGCGAATTGGCAGAAGGATTGGATTGCACATAGCGGCTTGGTCTGGCGCGCATGTTGTTTCGTGTGAGGATGATTCCGTCTATGGCGTGAAAAAGGATGCTGATGTAGGTAACGTAACTAAGAATTTTGACCAGAGGATTGGTTGTCATAAAAGCCGCGTAAGCATTGAATTGCAGTCTGCCGGGCTCACCCTGAATAAAAAGTTGAAGATTTCCGGCCAGGTGACCCACTAAAAAGAGACAGAGAAACAGGCCGGTAAAGGCCATCCAGTATTTCTTTGCCAGGCTGGATTTAAGGATTGCTGAATTACTCATTGTATTGCCTTATTCTGCTATGGTTTTCAATGCGCAAAGGTAACTCACATAGGCAAACTATGAACATACGCTACTAATTTAAACTCATTCTTTTTCGCATATCCGACTTCACTAATCAAAAAACATCAGTTCCACTTGAAAGTTTAACTTTGGTCGTCAAATTATTGATCATGAGATATACCCCGCTTAGCGCAAAAACGTACGAGAACAACCGCAGAAAACTGGCTGAAACATTGCCGCCAGGAGCTTTGGCTATTTTCAATTCCAACGACATCATGCCCACCAATGCAGATGGGTCTATGCCTTTCCGGCAAAATGCTGATTTGCTTTACCTCAGCGGAGCCGATCAGGAAGAAACGGTGCTGGTATTGTTTCCGCATGCCACACTTTCTAGCCACAGGGAGATACTTTTCGTAAAAGAAACAAACGAAGAAATAGCGATTTGGGAGGGCGAAAAACTCACGAAAAAACGCGCTCAGGAACTCACAGGAATTCAATCCATTTATTGGACGCACCAATTTGAAACCATTCTCAAGTCGCTGATGGCCGAAACAAAAGCTGTTTTTCTCAACAGCAATGAGCACACCCGTAGGAGCATTCCGGTAGAAACCCAGGACGACCGTTTTGGAAAACGGATTCGCGCGACGTATCCACTGCACGCATATCATCGGGTAGCGCCCACCATGCACCGCCTTCGTTCGCTGAAAAGCCGCGAAGAAATCGAGCAAATGCAAAAGGCCTGCAACATCACCGAAGCAGCTTTCCGACGCGTGTTGAAATTCACCAAACCGGGGGTGTTGGAATACGAAATCGAAGCAGAATTTGCCCACGAATTTTTGCGCCGCGGTTCTCGGGGGTTTGCCTACACACCGATCATTGCATCGGGTTTCAATGCCTGCGTGCTCCATTACATCGAAAACAACCAGCCCTGCAAAGACGGCGAAGTAATCCTTTTGGATGTCGGCGCCGAATATGGAAATTATGCCAGCGACATGACGCGAAGCATTCCAGTAAATGGAAAATTTACCGCGAGGCAAAAAGAGGTGTACAATGCGGTGCTGCGGGTGATGCGCGGCGCCATGGAAATCCTCAAACCCGGTGTCATGCTCGGAGAATATCAACAAAGGGTCGGGAAAATCATGGAGAAAGAATTGATTCAACTCGGGCTGATTACCCAGACGGAAGTTGATAACCAGGATGCTTCAGCGCCCGCTTACAAGAAGTATTTCATGCATGGTACGTCGCATTTTATTGGCTTGGACGTGCACGATGTAGGACTGTGGCACGAACCAGTGCAGGCGGGCATGATCTTTACAGTCGAGCCTGGAATTTATATTCGGGAAGAAAATCTTGGAATACGGCTGGAAAACAACATTCTCATTACGGAGAATGGTTTTATTGATCTGATGGAAAATATTCCGGTAGAGGCAGATGAAATCGAAGTCCTGATGAAAGCTTAACGCGAAACAGAAAATCGGCGGCTGCAAACACGATCGCCATCCAATATCAACAGGATGTAATTGTCGTTGTCCAACTCGTCTAAAAATACGGTGGTCAATCTTTTTAAGATCTGCCCGGTTTTGAGAATGCGACCGTGCACATCACAGATATCAAAAAGCGTTCGATCAGTTTTTGGCGCATAATCAAGATGCATTTCGTCGCCACTGATACTGATGTCAATTTTAATCTGCTCCTGTGATTGAATCATGTTTGAAGGGATTAAATAATTTTCAGGTTCACTTACGTCTAAAACCATTTTTTGGTTCTTAAGGACTTCTTTAAAAAGACGAAAGTTCTTTTTGCTTCGACAAACTGAAAAAGCAGACCCGTAAAAAAGGGTTCTTCCTGTTGGAGAACCCTCATCAATTTAAATGACAATATTTCATAGATTACCGATCAATAAAAATCCATTTGAACGATACCTGAGATGGACGATCGGCGGTTTGAGAAATGCAAAAAGCGGGTGTAAGGAAAATTGTTTTCATAGGCTTATTTTTAATTAACATACTTTAAATTTAAGCTTCGCATATTTGATGTCATTCGCGTATTAAATGAAAGGACCCATTGGGTTCATAAAAGGTAATTTCAGTTCCGGTTTGGGCATTATGGGAGATATCAAAGAGCATATTCGGGCGATCATCGTAGATGATGAAATGCCCGCAAGAGAGAATTTGCGCATGATGCTCGCGGATTTTTGTCCGGAAGTGGCGGTGGTAGGAATGGCCGATGGAGTCGATTCTGCTGAGAAACTTTTCCACCAAACCCATCCGGATGTGGTATTTCTCGACATACGCATGCCTTCAGGTGCAGAAGGTTTTGACCTCATCGAGCGCCTGAAAAATGAGATGTTCTATGTGGTTTTTGTCACCGCCTTTAAAGATCACGCCATTCGCGCATTCGACAGCAGAGCTTTGCACTATATATTAAAGCCAATTGACGAAGGCGATTTGATAGAAACCGTGGACAGACTTCTGCAGCGCCGAAAACTCGATGCCCGTGACGATACAGGCAGACAGGATTATCAGGAAAGTTTGCGGCGTCTCGAATTAGAAATCGCGCGCCAATCCCGCCTCAAACGAATTACCATCAACCACAGCAAGGGCATCAAAATCATCGATCCCACTGATCTTTCCCACCTCGAAGGAAAAGGGAATTGCGCTTTATTACATTTCAAAACCGGTGAAACCTACCTCGATACCCGGACGCTCAAAACCTATGACGATTTGCTTCCGGATACCTTCTTCCGCATCCACAAATCCTTTATTGTCAATTTAACAGAAGTGGCTGAAATTCTGCATGGCGATGAGCAGTCGGCTGTTTTAAAAAGTGGTTTGGCGTTGCCCGTTTCCCGGGAAAGGAAAAAAGACATGCTCCGGGAATTGCAGCGGTTGATCGGGTAAATCAATGAAAGGGGCATTTCACATTCTAAAAACGCAGTCTTGCTCGTTGCTTCGAATTTTCTGAAAAGGATCGTTTAAATTGATCAAAAATTCAGAGCCTATGAAAGCCTTAATTGTAGATGACGAGCAATTTTGCAGAGACAATCTCAAAATGATGATTGAAGAATACTGCACCGAAATTGATGAAATTCAAATGGCCGGCAGTGCCGAAGAAGCACGGCAAATGATTCACCTCGCCCGACCCGACCTGATTTTTCTGGACATCAAAATGCCGTCTGAATCCGGTTTCGAATTGTTGGAAAGTCTGGAAGACCGCACCATCAGCGTTATTTTCACCACCGCACACAGCGAATTTGCCTTAAAGGCTTTGAAGGCCCGCGCAGTGGATTACCTCGAAAAACCCATCGCCATAGACGATCTGCAAAACGCAGTGAGTAAAATCAAGGTCAATCCGAAAGACACCGTCAATTCACTTGGTGAAATCAAGGAACTCATCCGGAAGGCCTACCGCGAAAACGAAGAAGATAAAATTGCGGTACCTATGCGCGAGGGTTACGAAATCATCGCCTGCAAAGACCTGGTGCACCTCGAAGCATCTGAAAGTTATACCACGCTCTACCTCGCCGACGGGAAAAAAATGCTGAGCAGCAAGAATATAAAAGTGTATGAAGACAAACTCAACACCACCACTTTTTTTCGTGTTCACAAATCACACATCATCAATGTGCGCTACCACCTCAAGGGTTTTAATCGTATAGATGGTAATTCTGCCGTGATGAGCAATGGAAAACACATCCCCATCGCCCGCCGAAAAGTTCAACCCTTTCTGGACCGCATCGCCCAAATGTAGACATGAAGAAATCGGGTTGGATTTTTGTTTTTTTATGCTGGGCCGAGATTATTTTGGCCCAACAAAATTCCTTTATCACCTATAATACAAGTGAGGGGATGGCCCAGTCGCAGGTGCGCGCCATCGCACAAGACAACAGCGGGTATCTTTGGTTTGGCACCCTTGGTGGATTGAGTCGTTTCGATGGGCACGAATTCAAAAACTTTTCCCGCGACAACGGATTGCCTGACAATCAGATCAACTGTCTGCTCCAGGGCGATTCCGCTTTTTGGATTGGGTCCACAGGAGCGCTATGTCAAATTGATGGACTGGGCATAAGCACGGTGCCATTTCCATCCGGGCTTGAAAATGCCAGGGTGATTGATATGGTGGAATCGCCAGAAGGCGGTCTCTGGCTGGGACTGGGAGGTGAGGGGCTCTTGCACTGGGATGGCAAGATCTTTCATCATTTTGGCACTCCAGAAGGTTTGCCGGATAATTATATCCGATCTCTGGCTTACGCCAAAAACGGTGATTTGTGGATTGGTACCCGCACGGGGCTGGTGATTCACCGAAATGGCCAGCTTCAAACCTCTGTGTTTCCTGAGCTCGATGCCGCAAGTGTCAGTGACCTCCTGTTCACTCCCGATGGCATCACGTATGTTTGCACGTTCGAGAGTGGAATTTACGTTATCGAAAATGGACGCATCCGCCAGCTTCGGGTAGCAGATGGACTGGTGAGCGATAACATCCGTTGTGCAGCCCTGATGCCCAATGGGGATATTTGGGTGGGATCAATCGCCGGACTAAACAGGATTTCCGGAGGCGACATCATCACCTTGGACGAATCGCAGGGAATGCCTTATACCAATGTGAAAAGTCTCGGGGTAGACCGGGAAGGCAATCTTTGGATCGGCACCGACGGACAAGGTGTGTTCCGCCAGGCAGGCAAAGCATTTACAGTTTACAATACCAGCCACGGATTGCTTTCTGATGCCGCCATGGATTTGGTTCGGATGAAAAACGGCAACCTGATGATCGGGAGTTACGATCAGGGTTTGACCATTTTTGACGGAGATCAATTTAGTCCCTATCCCCTCAATGATTCCCTTCCGGGAAAAACGATTTGGCAAGTCGCTATCGCCGGCGATGAGGCTTTGTGGGTAGGGACTTCTCAGGGCTTATTCATAGAAAAAGACCAGAAAGTAACGAAAAGAACCGCAAGCAATGGGCTACCTGGAAACCGGATTACAGCCATTTTGCCGGAAGGCGAAACCATATGGATCGGCGCGGAAGATGGAATGGCAAGACTCGACCAAAATGGCAACATCCTAAAAGTGTTCGACCAAAATAATTTTTCCGGAAGGAGAATAAGGTGCATAGCGAAAGTGGGCAATACCAAATGGATCGGCGCAGAAGGTCAGTTGATCAAAATGGTAGACGGCGGGTTTCAGTCCTATCCCATCCCCGGCAACGATGATGCAGCCTTGTATTGCATTGAATCGGATATGCAGCGAAACATCTGGGTGGGCACCTCAGCCGGATTGTTCGTCTTGGATCCGAATTCAGACAGCTTGCACGCTGCAAATTTCAGCGCGAATTACAGCGCAAAAAACATCAATTTCCTATCGACGCTTGATGACAATACTTTGCTCATCGGAACCAACAACGGACTCTACCGACTCAATCTCAACCTGTACGCAGAGACCGGAGAGATCCGCGCCCGACACTACACCGCTTACGAGGGCCTTCGTGGTACTGAAACAAACCAAAACGCTTTGCTGGTCGAAGATGATCAAATCTGGTTTGGGACGACTTCCGGACTGGTAAAATTTGAGCCCTTTACAGATGGGAATTCAAAAGATGTTGCCCCCAAAATCAATCTCACCGGCATTCAGCTTTTTTTGCAGGATGTGGACTGGTCACAACGAAATTTTGACCGTCATCCGCTGAACGGAACCCCTGTAAATCCTGTGTTCGACTACAAGGATAATTACATCACTTTCAATTACACCGGCATCTATTTCAACAATCCCGACAAAGTAAAATACCGCTACATGCTGGAAGGAGCTGATAGCGAATGGCTCGGGCCTACCCGAAGTCGTTCGGCAACGTATGCATATCTACCTCACGGCTCTTACACTTTTATTCTCGAGGCATTTTCGGACGATGATCCGGAACTCACTGATCGAATGACCTATTCATTTCAGATTCTGCCCCCTTTCTATTTGAGACCCTGGTTTTTTATTTTGTGTGCAGTCTTGTTGCTTTCCCTACTTTATGCGATCTATCAAAACCGAATAAAAAAAGAACGGGAAAAGAGGGCCAACCTCCAATTAAAATATCAGTCACGTATGCTTGAACTCGAATCGCAAACCCTCAATTCGAGTATGAACCGGCATTTCATCTTCAACGCTCTAAACTCCATTCAGTACTATATCAACATGCAGGACAAACGCTCTGCCAACCGATATTTAAGCAGTTTCGCCAAGCTCATCCGCATGAATCTCGACAGCAGTCAGCAGGCGCTGACCAAACTCGGAGACGAATTGGAGAGACTCGAATTATACCTCACGCTTGAAAAAATGCGGTTTCAGGATCGTTTCGATTACGAAATTGAAGTGGGTGAAAACATCGATTTGACCCAGGTCGAAATTCCTGCAATGATGCTCCAGCCTTTTCTGGAAAACAGCATCTGGCACGGGATATTACCTACCGAAAAAAGAGGAGAGATTGCCGTAAAGATTTCTTCCAATGGTGCGTTTTATCAAATTCTTATTTCCGACAATGGCATCGGTATCGACACCAGTCTTGATCAGAAACGCGCGGAACCCGGAAGCCATATTTCCAAAGGAATGGAGATCACCCAAAGTCGGATTTTGCTCTATAAACGAATGACTGGATTGAACTATGTCATAGAGGGGCCTGTTCAGATGCATGGTGCGCAAGGAGAAATTCTGGGAACCAGGGTGCTCATCAAATTACCGAAACAACCTCTGGTGGGTCAAACGACAAATATTTCATACGACGTTGTGGAATTGTAAACTTAATTACCTACTTTTATCTCTCATACCATTGATCATGATCAGTTATCTGAAGTTTTTAATCATCGGAATTATCGCCCTGGCACTCACGTCTTGCGCGAAGGATGAGCTCGAATCGCCCGCTGCTGCTGAGAAAACAAAAATTGAAACACCTGGCGATAATGAAAAACGCTCAAGAGAGATTCGTGCCAATTTTAGAAACGGAGCAGGTGCGCTCGAAATCAACGACGACGACGATGATGAAACTGGTGGAAAACCCACCCGTCCGGCAAACCCTACAGGTCAATAAATAAAAAATTCTATACATCTCTGAAAAAGCCTTCTCTTCCGGAAGGCTTTTTTATTTTGGAGCCAATACATTTCTATTTCGCTTATATTTAAGCAGGATATTACAGAATATTTTTTTGCACTAATCGCCAGTAGGATATCTCAGGTATATTGTGAATCATCATGCATACCTCGTTAAGGAGAAATATTTTTTGCGGTCATCATTTTGAATTATTATAAAACTATACATGTCCAATCGAATTATTAACCAGTTACACGATTTAATAAAATCACTGACCAGTGCAGAGAAGCGTTATTTCAAGCTATATTCCGAAAGGCACCACACCAAAGAAAAAAAGAACTACATCCAACTCTTTAATAAAATCGATAAACAGGCGATATATAACGAAGAACTGATCCTCAATTCTTTTGAAGACCAGAGTTTTGTAAAACATTTTTCCATTGCCAAGAATCGACTCTACAACCAGATTTTGCGCAGTCTCGATGCTTTTCACGCTTCGAAATCTACTGAAGCCGAGCTCAACCAAAACCTGCACTACGCCGAAATATTATATCAAAAAGCATTGTATGGACAATGTGAGCGGGTTTTGAACAACGCCCAAAAACTCGCAGTAAAGCATGAAAAATGGGGACCGCTGATTCAGATTATTCGCCGACAGAAACGACTAGCTGAGAATGATCATTATGAAAAGAATAAAGGCGTGGATATCGAAGCCCTCTTTCAGCTG
>Ga0209591_10003176_pt1 | contig 19180 bp, 14 predicted proteins | sample MAT01_FD_187207 | JGI IMG/M metagenome (GOLD analysis project Ga0209591, IMG submission 187207) | Freshwater microbial communities from Lake Fryxell liftoff mats and glacier meltwater in Antarctica - MAT-01 (SPAdes) (version 2) | ecosystem: Environmental > Aquatic > Freshwater > Ice > Liftoff... | reverse complement strand
GTCGTCGGGTGAGTTGCAGGATGTGAGGGTTGCGTCCGATGTCCGATGTCCGATGTCCGATGTCGATGCGCAAGCGGTGATGGAAGTCACCGCGCAACTGGTGCGGGCCTGGGGCGCAAAACGTGTTGGCGCATGCGGCATGAACGATGTCGGCGCCGTGGTCGGCGCGACGTACCCCGATCAGGCTCGTCGCCTGCGCACGCTGATGCCCGACACCATCTTCCTCATCCCCGGCTACGGCGCACAAGGCGGCACCGCTGCCGATGCCCTTGCCGGTGCGCGCAGCGACGGACGCGGTGCGATCGTCAATTCCAGCCGCGGCATCATCGGTGCATGGCAACAACCGAACGCGGGCAGCGATTGGGCTGGCGCGGCGCGTGGTGCGCTCGATGCCATGAACGCGGATCTGGCGAAGGCGCGCTGACTATTGCTGGTGATCACACCAACAACTTCTTCACCACGTGCCCTTCGACATCCGTCAGACGGAAATCGCGCCCCTGGAAACGGTAGGTCAGGCGTTCGTGGTCCATGCCCAGGCAGTGCAGCATGGTGGCGTTGAGGTCATGCACATGCACCGGATCTGCGATCGGACGGTAGCCGAGTTCGTCGGTCTGGCCGAGGGTGATGCCGCCGGTGATGCCGCCGCCGGCCATCCAGATGGTGAACGCGTGCGGGTGATGGTCGCGGCCCAAGTGTTTTGATCCGCCGCGCGCCTCGTTCATCGGCGTACGGCCGAATTCACCCGCCCATACCACCAGCGTGCTGTCGAGCAGGCCACGACGTTTGAGATCGGCGACGAGCGCCGCGGCACCCTGGTCGACTTCCTTGCACAGCTTCGGCAGGCGGTCGGTGATGCTGTCCCCTGGGTTGGTGCCGTGGTGGTCCCAACCGCGGTGATAAAGGTGCACGAACCTGGTGCCGCGCTCGACCAGCCGACGTGCGAGCAGGCAGTTGTTGGCGAAGGTTGCCTTGCCCGGTTCGGTGCCGTAGAGGTCGTGGACCTCTTTCGGTTCCCCCCGGATATCGGTCAGCTCCGGCACGCTGGTCTGCATGCGAAAGGCGAGCTCATAGGCGGCGATGCGCGTGGCGATTTCGGGATCACCGATCACATCGAGCTGCCGACGGTTGAGCGCACCGATGGCGTCGAGCGATGCGCGCCGGTCATCGCGCGTCATGCCCGCGGGATCGCTCAGGGAGAGCACCGGCTCGCCGCTGTTGCGGAACTCGACGCCCTGGTAGTAGCTCGGCAGGAAGCCGCTCGCCCAGCAGGATTTGCCGCCGTCCGGCGCGTTTTCACCGGAAAGCAGCACGACGTACCCAGGCAGATCCTGGTTCACGCTGCCCAGGCCGTAGGTCACCCATGAGCCGGCGCTCGGCCGACCGAACAGCGCTGAGCCGGTGTTCATGAAGACCTGAGCGGGTGCATGATTGAACTGCTCGGTATGCAGGCTGCGCACCAGCGCGATGTCGTCGGCGATACCACCCAGGTGCGGCAGCAGTTGGGAAATTTCCTGACCAGATTTTCCATGACGTGAAAACGTGAACGGCGAACCGAGCATCTTCGGCGTGCCCTTGATGAAGGCGAAGCGTTCGCCTTTGGTGTAGGACTCGGGGATGTCCTGGCCGTTCAGTTCGCGCAACTTGGGTTTGTCGTCGAACAGATCGATCTGCGACGGCGCGCCGGCCATGCTGAGGAAGATCACCCGCGTGGCTTTCGGCGCAAAATGCGGCGGCCGCACCACCATCGGACCAGCCAGCGGTTCTGCGGCGAACGCGCGTGGCGACAGCAAGCTGGCCAGTGCCACGGCGCCAATACCACCAGCGGTCTGGCGCAACAGGTGACGACGCGTGAGTGCGGTCAGGTCCATGGCATCACTCCCGGGTCAAGGTCTGGTCAAGGTTGAGCAACACATTCGCCACCGCGGTTAAGGCCGCGAGCTGCGTCAGGTCGGCGGTGCCGGCATCGACGCCGGCGAAGATCGCGGCGGCCTTGCGATCCTCGCCATAGCGGCGGAGCTGGCGTTCGTAGAGCGTGGTCAGCGTGGCGATTTCTTCCGCTGCCGCTGTGCGTGCGGTGCTCACGCGCATGCCGCGTTGCAGACGTCCCGACACGGTGTCGCCCCCCTCTGCCATCATCCGCCGGGCGAGCGCCTGCGCCGCTTCCAGGTAGACCGGATCGTTGAGCACCGTCAGCGCCTGCAGCGGTGTGTTGGTGCGCATGCGTTTGAGCGAACAGAATTCCCTGCTCGGGGCGTCGAAGCTGATGAACGACGGATACGGCGACGAGCGCCGCCAGAAGGTATAGATGCCGCGACGATGGCGATCCTCGCCCTCGCTGATGGCCCAGCGGTCGCCGCTGTACGGCACGTTCCAGACACCATCGGGCTGGAACGGCATGACGCTCGGGCCGCCGACCTTGGCGCTGAGCAGACCGCCGATGGCGAGGGCGTTGTCGCGCACGAACTCCGCATCCAATCGGAAACGCGATGAGCGCGCCAGCAGGCGGTTGTAGGGATCACGTTCCAGTTTCGCCGGCGTCACCCGCGATGACTGACGGTAGGTCGCCGAGGTGACGATCAGGCGGTGCAGCTTTTTCATCGACCAGCCGCCACGTACGAATTCGTTGGCCAGCCAGTCGAGCAGTTCCGGATGGCTGGGTTTGCCGCTCTTGAGGCCGAAGTCCTCGCTGGTCTCGACGATGCCGCGGCCGAAGTACTGCTCCCAGAAACGGTTCACCGTCACACGTGCGGTCAGCGGATTGCGTCCATCGACCAGCCAGCGGGCAAGGGTCAGGCGGTTGGCATTCGCCGGTTCCTTCAGCGAGGGCAGAAAAGCCGGAACATCGGCGGACACCGTCTCTGCCGTCGCCAACCACGCGCCGCGGGGATGCACCACGGCGGTCGGGCGACCGGCATGGGCTTTTTCCTGGAGCACCAGCGCGGTGGTCTGCGGCACCTTCTTCAACGCCTCTTCCGCTGTGGCCACTTGCTCGCGCACATCTTTGAGTTCGGGAGCGATCGAGCGCCAGTAGTCACCCAGACGTTTGCGCTCGGCGTCGCTACGGTCGCCTTTGGCGAGGATGGTGGCGATGTCCGGCGACAAGGTCGCACCCTGCGCTGGTTCCCTGTCCGGCGAGACGCTCAGCCGCACGCACCCAGGGATGTGCTGCGCATGCGGCGAACGGCTGACCAGTACGACCGACAACGTGCCGCTCACCGTTTCCGCTGTGCGGAACACGGCGACGTGCGGCTTGCCGACGTGCGGTGAGATCGCCCAGCCGGTGTCGTCGCGACCGTCGAGTGCATTCGCCACCGGCCAGCCGTCCTGGCTGAAGTCGGCGGTCGGCGTGGTGAGCGCGACGATGCGCTCTCCGGCGCGCAGGATGATTTCGCTGATGACAACATTGCCATTGCCGGCCGACCCTGGGCCCTGCGCCGGTAACGACGGATCCGGCAGCAGTTCGAGTTGCAGCGCGTTCACTGGGCCGGCAGCAGTGAAGCTCAGCGTCCAGGTATCGGTGGTGGTCGGCTTCGCCGCCAGCCACGCGCCATCGGCACGGCGGCTGAGCGACGTACCCTCCGCGCTGACCACCTTCGCATCAGCGACCGCCCAGGACGATACCGCGCTGGTCTGCCCGCGTTCCCATTTCGTTTGCGCGGCACGCAGAGCGGGTGAATCGAGCGTGAGGTCAGTTTTTTTCGCCGCGAGTTCGACTTCCAACGTGCGACGTGCGAGGCCGTCTCTGGGTGACGCCGCGGGAATCTGCTGTTCATCCGACGATTCGAAGAACGCCAGGAACTGGTAGAACTCCTTCTGCGAGACCGGGTCGTACTTGTGGTCGTGGCACTGCGCGCAGGCGATTGAGGTTCCGAGCCACACCGCGCCGGTGGTGGCCACGCGGTCGATCAGCATGTTCCAGCGCATCTCTCCCTGATCGACGCCGTCCTCTTGGTTGATCAGGGTGTTGCGGTGGAAACCGGTGGCGATGCGGTCGTCGAGTGTGGCATCGGGCACTAGGTCGCCGGCGAGCTGCTTGATGGTGAACTGATCGAAGGGCAAGTCGGCGTTGAAGGCATCGATCACCCAGTCACGCCAGCGCCACATGGTGCGGCGCTGATCTTTCTCGTAGCCGTTGGTGTCGGCATACCGCGCGAGGTCGAGCCACAGACGTGTCCAGCGCTCGCCGTAATGCGGCGACGCCAACAGGCGATCAACCACGCGTTCATAAGCGCCAGGCGAACGATCGCCGAGGAAGGCGTCGATCTCCGTCGGCGTCGGTGGCAGGCCAGTGAGGTCCAGGCTCAGGCGACGGATGAGCGCTTCTGGAGTGGCCTCCGGCTCGGGCTTCAGTTTCTGGTGCTCTAAACGGGCAAGGACGAAGGCGTCGATTGGCGAGCGGATCCACGACTTGTCGCTGACGGTCGGCGGCACCGCCGGCTTCGGTGGAACATAGGCCCAGTGCCGCACATCGCCGGTGGGACCAGCCGGCCAAGGTGCGCCCTGGTCGATCCACTGACGGATCAGCGCGATCTCCTCCTTGGCCACCGGCGCCTTCTTCTTCGGCATGCGTGCGCCATCACCCTCACCCAGAGTACGCAGGACGATCGCGCTCTTGGATCCGTTGCCGACCACCAAACCAGGACCGTCCTCGCCGCCCTTCAGCAGCGCCGCGCGGCTGTCCATACGCAGGTCGCCTTCCTGCTTATCGGGGCCGTGACAGGTATAGCAGGACGCGCGGAAGATCGGTTCGATGTCGCGGTAGAAATCGACCTTGGCCTCTGAGCACACCACCGGCAGGCCCAGCATCAGCCATGTTGGCACGACCAGCAGGCAGCGAAAAAGAATGAGCGACGGCATGGGTGGCCCCAAGGGTACAGCCACCCTATGTCGCCCCACAGGGGAGACTTTCAGAGCCGGTGATGGCAGCGGTGAGCGTGTCGCAACTCAGTCCCGCAAACGGTAATTACGGACAGCATCCGGGTGCGCAGCAGCCTTCCGCCGGCTTCTCCGCCGCGATGTCCATGCTAGTGATGAAGTCAGCTGGCGTGGTCCCACCAGGTAGGCCTTCTTGCACCTGCTGGTAGAGCGGATCGTTGCCGGCAGTCAGCGTGGCGACGTAGGCCGCCTTCGGTTCCAGGCGGATGTTCTGCAGACCAGCGTAGGCCATCATGCGGCGCAAATCATCACGCAGCGCGGCGCCGGCGATGCAGCCGATGTAGGCCTCGACCGCGGCGCGAACTCCTTCGGGCAGCGGTTGCAGCAGCACCATGTCGCTGACCGCGACCCGGCCACCGGGCTTGAGCACGCGAGCGATCTCGCGCCACACCTGTGGTTTGTCGGGTGACAGGTTGATCACGCAGTTGCTGATCACCACGTCGACGCTGGCGTCGGGAATCGGCAGGTGCTCAATCTCGCCCAAACGGAATTCGACGTTGCTCAATCCCGTGCGCGTGGTGTAGCCGGCAAGATTCGTCCGCGCCCGTGTCAGCATATCGGGCGTCATGTCGACGCCGATGACGCGACCGCTAGCGCCGACTTTCGGGCCGCAGAGGAAGGCGTCGAAGCCCGCGCCACTGCCGAGGTCGAGGACGACCTCGCCTGGTTTCAGCGCAGCGATGGCACCTGGGTTGCCGCAGGACAATCCGAGGTTCGCCCCCTCCGGCAGGATCTGCGCGAGTTCCTTCGCGTCGTAGCCGATCGCACTGGCGAGCGTGGTGGGATCCGCTGCCGGCGCACAGCAGCCGTTCGTCGCGGGACCGTTCGTCGGACCGCAGCAGGAGGACGCTTGACGCGCAATGGCGCCGTAGCCCTCGCGGACGGTGGAGCGGATATCGTCGGCGGTGGTCATGGGTTTTCCTTATCAGACCGGCAGGCTGGCCGGCAATGCAGTGATGAAATCACGGATCTCGTCACGTACGCGGCGGTAGTGGCCGAGCGCTTCCTGTGGCGACTTGGCGTTCTTTTCCAACTCGGGCGGATCTTCGAAGCCGACGTGGACGACCTTGGTCTTGCCGCCTGGGAACACCGGGCAGTTCTCGTGGGCGTGGCCGCAGACCGTCACCACCAGGTCGAGTTTCACGCCCGCATCAATGACCGACGTCAGGGTCTTCGATGATTGATGAATGGTCGGGTCGATGCCGAGTTCCTTCATCACCACCACCATCTTGGGATTGAGGCCCTTGGCGATGGTGCCAGCAGAGAAGGCTTCGTAGCGGCCGGGATGGAGCGCGCGGCACCACGCCTCCGCCATCTGACTGCGGCACGAATTGCCGGTGCACAGGAATAGGATCTTGGTGGCGGGCATGGATGAATCCTTGCGAGAGAACGAAGACGTTAGATTGGTTGTCAGCAGGTCTTGGACGACACCGCGCCGCCGGCATCCACCGACGTGGAGCAGGTCTCGACCGATTGCAGGCGCACATCGCTGCCTGGCCACCAGCGGCGTTGCAGCCAGAAGGCCACCGACACCAGGGCGATGAGCGCGGGGACCTCGGCAAGCGGACCGATGACGGCGGCGAATGCCGCACCGTGGCCGATGCCGAAGGCGCCCAGCGCGACGGCGATGGCGAGTTCGAAATTGTTGCCGGCGGCGGTGAACGACAGCGTCGCGCTGACCGGGTACGATGCGCCAGCGCGTTTAGCCATCCAGAACGACACCAGGAACATGATGCCGAAATAGAGCAGCAGCGGCACCGCGATGCGCAGCACATCGAATGGCGCACTGATGATCTGTTTCCCCTGCAACGCGAACATCACCACGATGGTGAATAACAGCGCGATGAGCGTCAGCGGCGAAATGCGCGGTACGAAAGTCATCTGGTACCACTCGCGGCCTTTGGCCTTCACCAACACCAGCCGCGTCAGAAACCCGGCAATGAACGGAATGCCGAGGTAGATGAACACCGACAACGCGATGTCGCCCATGGTCACGTCGACCGAGACGGAGGGCAAACCAAACCACACGGGAGCGATCAGGAGGAAGAACCACGCGTACACCGCGAAGAACAACACCTGAAAGATTGAGTTGAAGGCGACCAACCCGGCGCAGTAGTCGGTATCACCCTTGGCCAGGTCGTTCCACACGATGACCATGGCGATGCAGCGCGCGAGACCGACCAGGATGAGACCGTGCATGAATTCCGGCCGGTCGTGCAGGAACAGCGCCGCCAGGGCGAACATCAGCACCGGCCCGATGATCCAGTTCTGCACCAGCGACAGTCCCAGCACCCGCCAGTCGCGCATGATGCGCGGCAGCGCCTCGTAGCGCACCTTCGCCAATGGCGCGTACATCATCAGGATCAAGCCGAGGGCGATGGGGATGGAGGTCGACCCCCAGGCCAGGCCGTTGATCGCCTGACCCACCCCAGGCGCGGTCTGGCCAAGCAACAGTCCCAAGCCCATGGCGATGAAGATCCACAGGGTCAGGTAACGGTCGAGGAAGGAGAGGCGTGCGGCGGCCATGGGCATCCAATCGTAATAATACGATAGGATCCTGAGGCCGGCGGCGAGATGTCAAATCGCCATCCGGCGCTGCTCACAACGCCGCAGCGAGCATTTTGAAACGTCGGAGCACATCGAGCGCGAGGCAGTAACAAACCCGCGGACCAGCGACATCGCCGTGGATCAAGCCGACTTCCTTGAGCACCGCGAGGTGCTGTGAAACCGTCGATTGAGCAAGGCCGACCTCATCCACGATATCACCACAGACACAGCCGGAGCGTTCTGAGAGCAACCGCAGAATCCGTACGCGGGCCGGATGCCCCAGCGCCTTGGCCAGCGCCGACAACTCACGTTCGTAGTCCTCACCGCCGGTGGGAATTGGGCCATTGGCCAACACGGCGGGCGGACAGCAGGCGCGGGTGCGATCAGACATCGATGTGACGCTATCCGACCGTGACCCGCGAGCAATGTCACCGAGCGGCTTTATCGTCATCTAACGATGTAATGCCGCCCGACCTGGGCATTGAACGAGCCTTCAACAACGACCCCGTGGGCTTGTCGACGCCTTCACATTTCCTTCACAGAGGGCGCTACGGTCCCGGCCTATCAACCCAGCCAATTACCACACACCTAGGAAACCCTCATGACTTCCCCATTCCGCGCTGCTTTTGCCGCTCCTGTTGCCGCTGTGCTCTTCTCCTTCACCACCGGCACCATCCAGGCCGCCACGGTCACCGTCGATGAGAAGCTGCCGGCCTACGCCACCGTCAGCGGCGTGTCGGGCAACCTCAACTCGGTCGGCTCCGACACCCTGAATAACCTGATGACCTTCTGGGCCGAAGGTTTCCAGGCCGCCTATCCCAGTGTGAACATCCAGATCGAAGGTAAGGGTTCGGGCACCGCGCCCACCGCCCTCACCGAAGGCATCGCTCAGCTCGGGCCGATGAGCCGCGATATGAAGGCCAATGAAATGGACGCCTTCGAGAAGAAGTTCGGCTACAAGCCCACCGCGATCAAGGTCGCCATCGACGCCCTGGCGGTGTTCGTGCACAAGGACAACCCGATCAAGGGCCTCACCCTCGCGCAGGTTGACAGCATTTTCAGCAGCACCTTCAAGCGCGGCGGCAAGACCATCGACAGCTGGGAAAAGGCTGGTCTGGCCGAATGGGCCGGCAAACCGATCTCGATCTACGGTCGCAACAGCGCATCGGGCACCTACGGCTTCTTCAAAGAGAACGCCCTGAGCAAGGGTGACTACAAGGCGACCGTGAAGGAACAGGCTGGTTCGTCGGGCGTCGTTCAGGGTGTTGCCAGCGACCTGACTTCGATCGGTTACTCGGGTATCGGCTACGTCACCTCGGGCGTCAAGGCGCTGCCGTTGGGCGAAAAAGCCGACAAGCTGATTGCGCCCGATTACGAACACGCACTCAGCGGCGAATACCCCCTGTCGCGCTTCCTGCTGGTCTACGTCAACAAGAAGCCGGGTCAGCCGCTCGACACCCTGAGCTTGGAATTCGTCAAGTTCGTACTCTCGAAGGCCGGTCAGGAAATCGTCGTCAAGGACGGTTACTTCCCGCTGCCCGCCGAAGCGGTCACCGAAATTGTTGGCGCACTGTCGAAGTAATTCGCAGTCACTGTTCGCGTTCCCAATCAACAACCCGGCGCCTGTGAGGGGCAATACCCCTCACAGGACAGGGATGGGCCATGACTGACCAAGTCGTAAATAAACCAAATCCTAAGCGATTTGAGACGTCACCCATGACCTTGTGGATCGACCGGGGAATGACCTGGTTCATCCGCAGTGGTGGTGTGGCGGTGATCATCGCGGTATTCGGCATCTTCCTCTTCATCGGTGCGCAGGTGGTGCCGCTGTTCATTTCAGCACATGTCGCCCCCTTGAGTACCGTTTCCGTTCCGAAAGAAATTCAGCCGCAGCAGATTCGCGGCCTGATCAGTGACGAATGGGGCGAATTGCCCGCCGTCCTGTCCAGTGCTGGTTCGCTGACCTTCCTGCCGCAGGACGGCACAGCTCCCCGCACTGTGGGATTGGACCTTGGTGAGGGCCCTGGCGCCCAGGTCACCGCCAGCCATATGGATCATCGTGGACAACGAATCTTCCTCGGCACGGCCGATGGACGATTTGCTATCCGCCGCTTGTCATTCACTCCGGAATTCAAAGCGACTGGTGAGCGCACCATCGTCGGCGAACTCAAATCCGATTTCACCATTCCTCTTGGCGTCACGGGGAAACCCCTGCTGGCGATCGGCTTCGGCGAACGCGATGGCCATCAATTGGTTGCCGCCATCCAGCAAGACGTTGAAGGCAAATCATCGGTGATCGCCGTGCCGCTCACGGTGAAGAAGTCACTGATCGGAAGCCCGAAAATCATCGCCGAAACCCCAATCGACCTGACCAGCAAGATCATCGGCAAGCCACAACGCCTGCTGGTGGATGAACGTGGTGGTAGCGTGATTGTGGCCAATGAAGACGGCATGGTGTTCTACTTCTTCAACGGCCCGGATGGACTTGAACTACGCCAGACCTTCCGCCCGTTCGAAGATCAACAGCCGACTACGCTCGCGTCCCTCGATTTTCTGCTGGGCGATGTCTCGCTGGTGGTCACCAATCCCGCCGGTCTCAACCGCTTGTTCAGCCTCTATATCAAACCCGGCAGCGACCTCCGTCAGTTCGGTCTGACCAAGGAATTCGCCAAGCTGGATGGTGGCGCAGACACCTACTCGCCGAGTGTGCGCAACAAATGTTTCCTGTTGACCGATGGCAAGGAAGCCTCTCTCCGGCATGGCACCTCCGCGACCACCCGCTGGGAGGACCACTTGCCCTTCCCCATCACGCAATCAGCGATCAGCGGAAAATACCATCGCATCTTTCTGCTCGATGACCAAGGCACCCTGCACAACTACAAGCTCGACGATCCGCATCCAGAAGCCGGCATGACGGCATTGTTCGGCAAGGTGTGGTACGAAGGCGCCGAGGCGCCGAAGTATGAATACCAGTCCTCGGGCTCCGACGATTCCGAAGCCAAGCTTTCGATGGTGCCGCTGCTGCTCGGCTCATTCAAAGGCACGTTCTATGCGATGCTGTTCGCTCTGCCGATTGCCATCCTCGGTGCGCTTTACACCGCTGAGTTCATGCACCCACGCTTCCGGACCATCGTCAAGCCAGTGGTCGAAATCATGGCCTCGCTGCCGTCGGTGGTGCTGGGTTTCATGGCCGCCATTTGGCTGGCGCCGCTGATCGAGGAAAAGGTCCCCTCCATCCTGATGGTCGCCTTGCTGGTGCCACTGTGCGCGATGTTGTTCGGCTACCTGTGGTCGATGGCGCCTCCCTTTGTGCGAGCAAAAATCCGTCCGGGGTACGAATATATCTACTACATGCCGTTGCTTATTCTCAGCCTGGTCGTCGCTTGGTCGCTTGGCCCATTGCTCGAATCGATCTTCTTCACCTACAACGGCCAAGGCGACTTCCGCCAGTGGTGGCGTAATTCCACCGGTCTGCCGTTCGAACAGCGCAACTCGATGGTCGTCGGTGTAATGATGGGCTTCGCGGTGATCCCGATCATCTTCACCATCGCCGAAGATGCGATGTCGAACGTGCCGGCGGCACTGCGATCCGCTTCCTTAGCGTGTGGTGCCAGCCGCTGGCAAACGGCCATACGAGTGGTGCTGCCAACGGCCTCTGCTGGTATTTTCTCGGCCATCATGATCGGCTTCGGCCGTGCGATCGGTGAAACCATGATCGTGGTCATGGCCACCGGCAACACCGCGATCATGAGCATGAACATCTTCGACGGTATGCGCACCTTGTCGGCCAACATAGCGGTGGAACTGCCAGAAGCGGCCGTGCACAGCACTTTATTCCGCACGCTGTTCCTGGGCGCGCTGCTGCTCTTCCTGCTCACCTTCCTGATCAATACCGCGGCGGAACTGCTCCGGCAGCACCTGCGCGAGAAGTATAAGACGATCTGACATGAACACTCCTTTGAGCACCAAAAAAATGCAGTCAACCCGTGTGGTTGGCGAACCGATGGTCTGGCTTTCGGCCATGGGATTAGGCATCGGCCTCTTGATGGTGGCGGCCCTGCTGTGGGTCATCATCGCCAATGGCGTACAAGTTTTCTGGCCGAAACGAATCGAGGTCTTCACGCTCACGATCGATGGCAAGGAACAAGTCATTGCCGGCGAACTGGTGAAGCAGCAGCACAAGGCCAGCAGCGTCCAGGGCAAACAAGGCGCAGAAGAATATCAGATCTTCACCGGCAATAAGGACATTTACGGCCAGGGTTTCCGCTACATCGACGTGTCGGCTATCACCAAACGCACGATGCCATCTGACGCGCTGCTGGTCGAGCGTTTGGAATATGGCAACGCCATCGGCGCGCCGGTCCGCCTAGTAATCAAAGGAGAAGCGCCGATCTCCGCTACCGATCCACTATTTCGTTCACGCTTAGGCGAAGCCATCACGGAGGTATCGGACCGCCGAGACGCGATCCTGGCTTTGGAAAAAGGCCAGATTGGCGCCATCAACCGCGAGATCGCGTCACTCGAATACCACCTCAAGGCCGTCGCTGGTAAGGATGCCGCTGACGAGCAGGCAACCAAACAGCGCATCGCCGATTTGCAGAAATCCTATGACGTCCTTAACGCCAAAGCGAAGGAACTGCGTGCAGTGCAAGATGATGACCAGGTCGTCATCCGTCCGTACGGCGGCGAGGAGCGTACCGTCAGTATGGGCACGGTCGTCTCTACCACCTGGTCGAACGAGCTGTCTTTGTTCGGTCAGATCGGAGCTTTCGTTCACCACCTGTGGTCGTTCCTGGTCGAGAGACCCCGTGAAGCCAACACCGAAGGCGGCATCTTCCCGGCCATCTTCGGCACCTTCGTCATGACCATCCTGATGAGCATGGCGGTCACGCCCTTCGGCGTAGTGACGGCAATCTATCTGCGTGAATACGCCAGACAGGGACCATTTGTGCGCGCTGTGCGTATCGCGGTGAACAATCTTGCCGGCGTACCGTCGATCGTGTTTGGCGTCTTCGGCCTGGGTTTCTTCGTCTACATCGTTGGCGGTTCCATCGACTCGCTGTTCTTCAGTGATAAGCTCCCGACTCCAACCTTCGGTACTGGCGGCATCCTGTGGGCTGCCTTGACCCTTGCTCTGATGACCGTGCCGGTGGTGATCGTCGCCACCGAGGAATCCATCGCCGCCGTACCGCGCGGTGCCAAAGAAGGCAGTCTCGCCCTTGGTGCATCTAAATGGCAGACCATCCAACGAGTGGTGCTACCCGCCGCAATTCCGGGCATCCTGACTGGCTTGATCCTGGCGATGGCGCGTGGTGCCGGTGAAGTCGCTCCACTCATGCTGGTGGGCGTAGTGAAGCTTGCGCCGAGTCTGCCCATCGACGGCATCTACCCGTTCTTCCACCTCGACCAGAAGTTCATGCACCTCGGTTTCCACATCTTCGATCTGGGCTTCCAATCGCCGGATTCCGAAGCCGCCAAACCGATGGTGTTCGCCACCACTTTCTTTCTCATCGCCTTGGTGATGGCGCTCAATCTGGGCGCCATCATCCTGCGCGAGCGCATCCGACGGAGGTACGCCACCGCGGCGTTCTGAAAACCATGACTGCACTTGCGACCCCACCCATGACTACCCCCTCAAACACCACCGCCCCCACCCCGCTGGCTCCGAATCCGACCAAGCCGGTGGATTCGGCGCCGGGCTACTTGTCGGTCCGGAAGTACAACTTCTGGTATGGTACGAACCAGACCCTCTTCGACGTCTCGTTGGAGATCCCCGAGAAACAGGTCACCGCTTTCATCGGCCCCTCGGGCTGTGGCAAGTCGACCCTGCTGCGCAATTTCAACCGCATGAACGACCTGGTCGACGGCATACGCCATACCGGCGACATCACGATGGCCGGGCACACCATCTATGATCCGCTGATTGAGGTCACCTCGCTGCGCAAACGCGTCGGCATGGTGTTCCAGAAGTCGAACCCCTTCCCCAAGTCAATCTACGAAAACGTCATCTACGGCCTGCGCGTTGGTGGACAAAACAGCAAGGCCGATCTCGACATCGCGGTGGAAAAGGGCCTGCGCGCCGCAGCGTTGTGGGACGAAGCCAAGGACCGCCTGAACCAGAGCGCCCTGAGCCTGTCTGGCGGCCAGATGCAGCGCCTGTGCATCGCCCGCGCCATCGCGGTGGAACCCGAGGTCATCTTGATGGACGAGCCGTGTTCGGCGCTCGACCCCATCGCCACCGGCAAGATCGAGGAGCTGATCCTTGAGTTGAAAAAGCAGTTCACCGTGGTGATCGTGACCCACAACATGCAACAGGCTGGTCGCTGCAGCGACCGCACGGCCTTCTTTTATCTCGGCAAGTTGATTGAATACGACACCACCGTCACCATCTTCACCAATCCGCGTCAGAAGCAGACCGAAGATTACATCACCGGTCGCTTCGGCTGAGCTAGCTGAGCTAGCTGAATTTGCTGAGACAACTGAACGAACACAGGACCGACATGAACCAGATCCGCCATTTCGATCTCGACCTCGCCGAACTCAAGCGCTCCTTGGTGAGCATGGGCAACATGGTCGAGCGCTCGCTCTCGATCGCCGTCGAAGCCATCATCCGTCCGACCGTCGAGGCGCGTGAACAGTGCCGCGTGTTGGAGGAACAGCTCGACACGCTAGAGACCGCAATCGAAGACCGTTGCCACCAGATCATTGCGCTGCAGCAGCCGATGGCCGGTGAACTACGCTTGGTGATCGCCGCCATGCGCATCACCAGTGATCTGGAACAGGTCGGTGATTTGGCCGAAAGCGTGGCCAAACGCGCGTCATTTATCGCTCGCAACAAGGGCGCTGAGATCCCACCGCAGATCGAAACGCTCGGCCGCCTCGCCCTGGGCATGCAGCGCCACGCGATGGAAGCATTCATCACTGGCAATCTGAACCTGGCCCGCGGCGTGATCACCGATGAAGACCATTCCGACGCGCTGACCAAACAGTGTTACGAACAACTCCAGGGTTTGATGCGCAGCGACCCGGATCGCATCCGCGAGTACACCCACCTGCTGCGTGCCGCATCGCAGTTGGAGCACATCGCCGACGTGTCAGTGTCGATCGCTGAGGAAACGGTGTACATCTACAAGGGCACCAACATCCGCCATCACCACGAAGAACTCACCGGCGAAAACCCCTAAAAAAGCAACCGGTAGTAATCCCTTCACCCAGCGACACTGAACACCATGCCACGCATCCTGGTCATCGAAGACGAACCGGACATCCAGACGCTCCTGCGGTTCAATCTTCAGCGCGAGAGCCACGTCGTCACGGTCGCGGGAACCGGTAACGATGGCCTGCATGAACTGCGCCGCGGGCACTACGATCTGGTTCTGCTTGATCTGATGCTGCCGGACCGCGACGGCCTGGAAGTCTGCCGCGTCATGCGCGCTGACGCCGGTCTGGCTGGCATTCCCATCATCATGCTCACCGCCAAAGGTGAGGAGAGCGACATCGTCCTCGGTCTCGGCCTCGGTGCTGACGATTACGTGACTAAGCCGTTCCGGGTGAAGGAACTGATGGCGCGTATCAAGGTGCGCCTCGGCCGTGCTGACGACTCGGAAGCCCTTGGTCCGAAAAAACGCCTGCAGATCCAGAACCTGGTGATCGATCCGGTGCGTCACCGCGTCACCGTCAGCGAAGAAGTCGCGCCGCTGACGCTCACGGAATTCAAGCTGCTGCACTTCCTCGCCTCGCATCCAGGCATCGCCTACGGCCGCTACGACCTGCTCGACCGCATCGGCGATGGCGAAGCCGCAGTCACCGACCGCACGGTGGACGTGCACGTGCGCAACCTGCGAGCCAAGATCAAGCCGTACGACCGCTTCATCGAAACCGTGCGTGGCGTTGGGTATCGCTTCAGCGAAGTGGAAGCCTGAGAAGCTGTCTGGAAAGACAGGATTGGACATGGAGAACCGGAGAACCGGAGGAGGGCGAGTCAGAAAACATGCACTCCATGCCGAAACTCTGCCGTCTCGTTTCCTCCGGTCCTCCGGTTCTCCATGTCAGTCTTCGGTTTCCAGACAGCTTCTAAGTGAGCTGCCCGGAGGTCCGGAAGTCTCCTGGAATTGAGGCCCAACCGGACGCTTTCAGTCTTTTTTGGCTCTGCGTCATTTCATGTGGGTCCTTGGCTGACCGGAGATGATGCCTGACAGGGAACAATACGCAGAGGCGCGGAGATTGGAGGAGGCAAAAATGGCTTTGCGCCGACATTCCCTGCTCTTTTACCCTCATCCGATCTCCGCGCCTCCGCGGCTCCTGTTCGATTCGATGCAGTTTCTCGCTTGATGTAGTTAGCCCCGTCGAGCCAAGGGCAACGAAAGCACCCACACGAAACGCCGCAGAGCCTTTTTTCGACCGCTGATGGATCCGTACTCGCTGAAACTGTCCAACCGAATGACTTCCGGACTTCCGGACCTCCAGACTTCCGGACCCGATACATCTCCTGGACCAACGGCCTCCCCTCCGCAGCCTCTCGTCCGCGGAGAATCCTGATGGTCGCATCCTGGCGCGCTTTGTTGCTCGGCGCCCGTTGGCTGGTGGTCGCTGCGGTCTCGTTCACGGTGGTGATCTGGGCGTCGCTGGCCTACCAGTATGAGGTCGTCACCGATGTGGTCGCCGACGGCCTGCTGAACGAGATCCGTTCTGAAGCCGAATTGGTCGCGGCGTTGGTGATTGATGACACCGATTTCTTACGGCTGAAACGTGCTGCGCTACTGAGTCATCGGCGCATCACCATCATCCTGCCGGATGGTACGCTAGCGTTCGATTCGCAGGGCGACACCCGACGGATGGATAATCACAACGCCCGCCCGGAAATCATCCAGGCGCGCAAAGCCGGCATTGGTACCAGCCGTCACCACAGCGACAATGTATCGCAGGACATGCTTTACGCCGCCAAGTTGCTGCCGGACAACCGCATCATCCGCATCGCCGCGCCGCTGACGGTAGAGACCGGTCTAGAACAGCGCTTATTACGCCCGATGGCGATCGCCGCGGTGGTGGTGATCATCATTGCTGGTCTGGTCATCACCCTGCACCTGTGGCGCGACCGCACGCGCGTCGCTGAACTGGTGGCGGTGGCTCGCGCTTTCGCCAACGGCCAGTTCACCCGCCGCGCCGGTCTGCTGGGTGGTGATGTGATGGCGCACCTTGGCCATGAGTTGAATGCCATGGGCGAACGACTGATGGACAGCCAGCGGGCGTTGGCACATCAACGTTCGCTGCTCGACGGCGCTCTCGGCGCCCTCGCTGAAGGCGTGGCCTGCGTCGATCGTTTCGATCAGGTGCTCTACGCCAATCCTGCGTACCGCCAACTCGCCGGCGGTGGTGCCCAGGCCTTGGGCAAACCGTACTACGAACACTTCCCGGTGGTCGAAGGCGACGTCCCCCGCGAGTTCGAACACCGTCGTCGCCAATTACGCGCCCTGGTGATCCCGGTGGCGGGCGACGTGCGCGTCCTCGTGTTGCATGACCTCACCGAACTGAAACACCTCGAAGGTGCGCGCCGCGATTTCATCGCCGCGGTCAGCCACGAACTGAAGACGCCGCTGACCTCCATCGCCGGTTTCGCGGAGACCCTGCTCGACGGTGTGATCGAAGAGGATGCCACCATCACCCGCGAGTTTGTCGGAAAAATCGCCCACCACAGCGATCGCCTGGCGGAACTGGTGCGCGACGTGTTGACGCTTTCGCGTCTGGAACAAGGCGCCTGGGAGGTCCGCCCCGAACCGGCCGATCTTGTCCTCCTCGGCCGGAATGTGCTCGATGAAGCATCTCAGGTGGCGGCGCGGCAACAGGTCCGCTTGGAGTTGGAAGCGCCACCGACCTTGCCGATTGTCAGCGACCCAGAGTTGCTGCGACAGCTCCTTGGCAACTTGGTCTCCAACGCCATCCGCTACAACCGTCCGGACGGCACCGTGTGGCTGCGCCTGATGGCCGGCGATGAGGGCACCGTGCGCTTGGAAGTGCAGGACACCGGCATCGGCATCCCGCTGGAGCACCAGGAACGCATCTTCGAGCGCTTCTACCGCGTCGACGCCCACCGCAGCCGTCAGAGCGGCGGCACCGGCCTTGGGTTGGCGATCATCCGCCAACTACTCGACGTGCTGGGCGGCACCATCAGCCTACGCAGCGACAGCAACGGCACTTGTTTCGCCGTCACCATCCCAGCCCGCGACCCCAGGACGACCCACCCCGTGTCGACCCGTATGCGCGCCACGCGCTGAATACAGGGCTGACACACGGGCTGACACACGAATGGGGCGCACATTCCCCACCCTGGTGCCCCCGCCCACGTGATGCCTAGGGTGGCTTCATGCGTGCCATCCTGACTGCCCTGTTTGTTGCCGCTTTCGGGATGATCCCGAGCGTCCCCGTCCACGCCGCTGATGAGGCCGCCGCGCCTGCAGCAGTCGCAGACGGTGCCACGGACATCGATGCCGAGGTCCTGGCCGCCGCGCGCGCCGCCGATTTCTTCTACCAGCGCAAGGTCCAGCGCCTGCTCTCCTTGTTGACCTCGCCGATCGAGGCCGAGCGCGTCGAAGCCATCAGCTACATCGGCCACCTGCGTGATCCGGCGCTGGTGCCCAACCTGCTGCCGTGGCTCCAGGCCTCCAACCGTACGCCTGCTGAACTAGTCGCCACCACCTGCGCCATTCCCACCGACGGCGGCCAGGCGGCGATTCCGGCGCTGAAAAATCTGCTCAAGAACGATGACGCCAGTGTGCGCGTGGCGGCGATGAACGCGCTGACGCGCCTGCATTCGATCGCCAGTGCCGACTACGTCTCGCGCGCGACAGACAAGGAAACCGCCATCCGTGGCAGCAGCGCCGCCAACCTGGGCGTGCTCGCGGTAACTGATGCGGCACCGATCCTGCTCAAGCACCTCGCCCTGGATGGCAAGCCGCACGTGCGCCGCATGTGCGCGGTTTCGCTCGGCCTGCTGGGTGATCGCGCCCATGGTCCGGCCCTGGCCGATGCGTTGACCGACTCGAATCCGGGTGTGCGGCGTTACGCCGCTGAGGCCTTGGTAAAACTCAACTACACGCCCGCCGTCCCCAACCTGTTGATGGCGATGGAAGGCAACGTCGCTGGCGACCACATCGCTCGCTGCCTGCAGTTGATGACCATGCAAGATTTCGGCTTCAGCTCGCGCTCCAATCCGCTGGCCCGCACCGAAGCGATCGAAAAAGGTTTCGTCTGGTGGACGGCGAATGCGAAGGAACTCGGTCAGTAGTCTGCGACGGGGTCCCATCGTCGACCCCGTTAGGTATCAAGTATCTCGCGCTGATCAGTCGCTTCGTCGCCTGATCAGCCGCCAATCTCCGGTACCACACGGGGAAATTCTATCTGCGCCAGTGCGTGCGGGGGAAGCAGGATCTCCAACGGCAGACGACGACGCAAAACATCACTGCGGCTGATCGCCATCTCCGCTTCCACCGCATGCGACAATTCACCGCGGCAGAATGGCGCTACAGGATGGCAACGTGTGGCCATTGACGCATCTCGGGCAAGCCGGGCGAAGACGTCAGAAATGGTGGTGCCATAACGCCGGGCGCAGGTCGCGGAGGTCTCCGCATCCAATCCCAGGCGGCAGCCCTCGCGTACGGTTGCCGGGAACCAATCACACCAGGGCACGGAGGGACTCCAGGGA
>Ga0209591_10003175_pt1 | contig 19181 bp, 19 predicted proteins | sample MAT01_FD_187207 | JGI IMG/M metagenome (GOLD analysis project Ga0209591, IMG submission 187207) | Freshwater microbial communities from Lake Fryxell liftoff mats and glacier meltwater in Antarctica - MAT-01 (SPAdes) (version 2) | ecosystem: Environmental > Aquatic > Freshwater > Ice > Liftoff... | reverse complement strand
TTCATCGGGATCCTGCTGGTTTATCTTCACCCGACTTTTCTGGAATTTCAAATTCTTCAAGTTGGACGACCATTATTGGTCGATTTTCTCCAGTGGTTTTTCATTCTCTTCGCACTCCTATCCCTTCTGGTTGTATGGCTTGCCCTTTTCACTGAAAACAAGGGTCGATTCTATTCTTTTGTTGCAGGAATTCTGGTGCTTTGCAGCGCTCTTTCCCTCTCTGTGGCGCTCTTCAGGATGGGGATGAATCCGGCCTCCGCAGATCTTGTCTACACGCGGCTACTTGTGGCTTACGTCATTTGTTTCGTTGTTCCTCTGGCCTCCATAGTGCTGCTGTTTGTCAGCCGAAAAAGTGGAAAAGCACTACAAGTCGGAATCTGGGGCTATGTTGTGGCGATATTTGTCAGCCTTTTCTGGCCTACGGAAATGATGTCCATTTTTGAAAACAATAGGGCCTCAAGCAATGCCCCGAACGTTCCGTCGAAAGTCATTCCATTGACCGGAGTTCCTCTGCAGACCCTCAAGTTAGTTAATAACGTGGAATACCTTCAATTTCACAGGTCTTTGAAGATAGAAACCCCTGAAAATGGATCGTTTCCGGTCGTCAACTACTTTCAGTCAGAATTGATTGACGAGATGGGAGAAAAGATGTTTCTCCGGGTAGCTCCTAGAATACAGGATCCCTATTATGCCCTGAATGAAGTTTTAAGAGGGAATGAGACTCTGGAGAAAAGTATCCCCGGTTATCAGTTAGGTGAGAACAAAGTAGCTGGGGGTGTTATTACATGTTTGGGACAGATACGCCAAAAACGGACTGAGGCCTTTAAGGGAAAAAAATGGACACTTAACGGAAGGCTTCGCGGTGAGTACTATCGATACCAAGTAGTCGGTGAAATAGAAAAAGGCAAGGTGGAGAAACTCGTTTCGAAGGGGGTTATGGTCCGTTTGGTCGGAGGGGAAGTTCGAGACGGCAAGCCGGTTTTCCAGTTGAAGAGCGAGGGTTATGAAAAAGCCCTTCAGGACACTACGCCTATTTTCCTGATCGCTGATCGCCTAACTAAAATACTTCATGTGCCCAAAGTAGTGGGAGAATCGCAAAGAGCCATTAACTATGGCAAAGTTAAGTGGTTCCGAAGGGACTACAACTTGGAGATGAACCTGCTTCAGGGTGTTGTAGATCCCTCAGCTCCGCAGGGCCAATTTATCAGGCCACTTACGATCAAGGAAGTTTTCGAGAGATTTCACGTGATTGTTCTAGAACCGGTTTCAGTAGGTACCTTTTCCGGCGAATTGGTCATCCCGGATTTCACAATCGAAAAACTCCGCTAGGAAAGAGATACTAAGGCTGCAATTTGACGAAGGTCTTCTTCCCCGCCTGCAGAATTTCCCCGCCCTTGATGTCCAGTTTGACCGAGACATCCGTGATCTTCTCGTCATTCAATTTCACGCCGCCCTGCTGGATCAGGCGCCGGGCATCGCCGCCGCTGGCACAAGCCTTGATGTCCTGCAGCAGTTTGACGATCCAGATGGGATTTTCCGAAACCTGATGCTCCGGCAATTCGACCCTGCTCAGGTCCTTCTTGGAAAATTTGGATTCGAACTCGGTCCGCGCTGCTACAGATGCATCCTTGTTGTGAAAGCGTCCGACTATTTCTCCCGCAAGTTGTTTCTTGGCTTCCATGGGATGGGCGCTGGAATCCAGAGCCCTGCCCAGCAGGACGGGATACCAGCGGGCCATCAGTTCATCACTGATGCTCATGGCTTTGCCGAACATGAGTCCAGGTTCTTCAGTCACTCCGATATAGTTCCCTAGGGATTTGCTCATTTTTTCCACGCCATCCGTGCCTTCAAGGATGGGCAGGGTCATCACCACCTGGGGACTCTGTTTTTCCTGCTGTTGAAGATCACGTCCTGTCAGGAGATTGAAAAGCTGGTCGCTGCCGCCGAGTTCCACATCCGATCTAACCATGACGGAATCCCAGCCCTGCAGGATGGGATATTGCAGTTCGTGCATCATGACATCCTGGCCGGCTGCCATGCGTTCCTTGAAGTCGCGGCGTTGAAGGGTCTGCGCCACGGTTTTGCGGGCTAAGAGACGCATGGTGTCCATCAGGGTCATTTTATCGAACCAACTCCCGTTCCAGACAACTTCGGTTTTGGAGCGGTCAAGAACGTGAAAGGCCTGTTCTTCATAGGTTTTGGCATTCACGCGGATGGCCTCTTCGGAAAGCATGGGACGGGTGGAGTTTTTGCCGGTAGGATCACCGATGCGTGCGGTAAAGTCACCGATGATCAGAACCGCTGTATGACCCATGTCCTGAAACTGGCGGAGTTTAAGAAGGGGAACCGTATGACCGAGGTGAATGTCGGGGGAGGTGGGATCTACACCGAACTTGATGCGAAGAGGCCGTTTCTCCTCCAGCTTTTTCAAAAGCTCCGGTTTGGAGTGGATGGTTTCCACACCCTGGATCAGGAGTTCGAGTTGGGTATTGGCGTCCATAAGCGGAAAAGAGTATCAGAAGGAGTGCGGACTAAGAAAGTGGATTCCAAACGCGTTGGAATCCGAATCCCTCAAAATCGCCGGTATTGCAGGTGGCGAATTCGGTCACACCGAAATGACGCAGGGTCAGGGCAAGACGGGCATCAAAGATACGCCGACGGGCGAAAGGTTTGATGCCCGCTTTCTTCCACATTTCATTATGCATGGCCTGGGATTCAGAGGGGAAGCCGACGAGTTTCCAGCGCGGATGCGTCCGGTAGGTATTGATCAAAGCGGCAGCTTCCGCCTCATTCATGGGGTGGGTCAGAAGTGCGGGATTCCGCACAAGGAAATAGAGCTCTGCCAGAATAAATTCGGAGATGGCCACATCGTTCCCCGAAGCGATCTTCTGCACGAAGGAGATGGCCGGGTTGTGTTGAGGGCAGGACGAATTAACGGCATGGAAAAGGATGTTGGCGTCGATGGAAAGCATGGGGAGGATTTACAGTCTTGGTTCCATGTCGTCATAGATGGCGTCTTTGATTTGGGCGTCGGTGAGATTTTTCCAGCCTAGATCACGAGCTTTGGGTGGCTGCCAAGCTGAGGTGGGGGCGGGATTGCTTGGGTAGGCGTCCATCAGTTGCTCTACTCCGCGCCTGAGGGTTTCGGCCAAACTCCATTCCCTTTGTTTGGCATAGTTTTTTAGACGTTGATAAAGCTCGTCGGGAAGTTGGATCTGGGTTCTTACCATACATCAAATTTACATCAGCACTAATTTTATGTCAATGTGCCCGTTTCAATTGCCAGAGTAAAGCGACAATAAAATGGACGATCGTTACAATGATTGTCGCAAGTGCTGCCGAGTGTCCTCCTGGTTCTACAAACCCAGAAGCATCCGTTCTACCTCCTTTTCCAGAAAGCAGGAAAGCGAAATAGTGCCTCCCCCACGTGGGCTAAAATTGGCATCTACCTTAAAAAAGAGCACGTGCCATTATTTCTTAGAAAAAGTAAATTTATGGCCTGTAGCCTTTTCAATTGCCGCCAAGGTGGTGGCGGAGGGGGTGGAACAGTTTTTGTCCTCGCAACTCTTCTGGATGGTTTCCACCAAGTGTCCATGTATTTTACCTTCCCGGTCTTTGATTAGCGGATTGGGATTTGCTCCAGCATCCACCAGCATTTTGATAACTCTGGGATTGCCGTTTGGATAGCGGGTGAAAACGGCTGTTATTACCATGGTATCGTCGTCGCTTGTTTTGACAGGAGCCCCCTTTTCAATCAGTAACTTTATTGTTTTTTCAAAATGTTCGATAGAGCGCTGTTCGGGGTAAGGGTTGGAATTCCAGACGGCTTCCCATAATGCAGTTTTTAAAAAAGAACGATCATCGCTTTCCCCCAATCCGGCTAACAGCAATTCAAGTATTTCATGATAGCCCTCTCCTGCAGCCGCAGCGAAGGGATCCGTTTCCATTCCATTTTTACCCTTGATTGGAACGCCTTTGTCTAGACATGCTTTGACAGTTTTAAGATCACCCAATCTTGAAGCCTCTACCAAAGCACCATTCCAAAAATCCGAATCTTTCGAAAATACCGGAGCCGAGCTTAGCAATTTCGTGGTCTTCTCCGAGTCACGGACAGCGATGGAAAAAGCGAGGTCAGAAACTCCCCTGGCTCCGGCTGCTTTGAGGATTTTGGCTACTTCGACTTCACCATTGGCCATGGCGTTTTTCAGGTATCCGCCAGGGTTTTTCCCTCCGTTGGGGTCGGCTCCGGCATCAAGTAGCACCTTGGCGGTTTTGGGGGAACCCCAAATAGTGCAGGCACTCAGAGGGGAAAGTTTATGGGGACCCGGATACCCTGTTTCTTCATTGGGATCGGCTCCATACTTCAAAAGAAGTTTTGCGATATCGGCTTTGTCGCTGTGGGCGGCACTTAGCAACGCTTTCTGGATTGTGTCATGATCGTGTTTGCCCCCTGCCTGCAGCAGGGCTTCGATCGCCCCCACCTTTCCCATCTGGATCATCTGGGGAAGCAATGGATTTTTCAGTCCGGTAAGCCTGGCCCCACGTGCGATCAGGAGTTGAACGCTGAGTGCATCCTGCGCATGGGTAATGGGAGTTCGTCCAAATTCATCAACATGATTGGGATCCAGGCCGGCATTCAGCAGGATTCTCGTGGTTTCGCCGTTTCCGGAATTGAAGAGCAGGGTTTGATTGTTGTCGCCTATCATTTTGGGGTTCACCCCCTGATCCAGAAACCATTGAACGAGATCAGGAGAGGCCCACCGGGAAACATAAGTCAATATGCTGACATCGCGCTTGAAGAGTTTGGCGTGAACATTGGCACCGTGCTCCTTCAGTACTTCGGCAACCGCAACGGTTTTAGCGAGGCAGAGTGGAGTGTAGTCCCAACCAGGATGCTTGGGCTGGTCGACTTTGGCTCCATGTCTCAAGAGAAGCCTGGCGGCCTCTGCATGACCTTCACGTGCGGCGTTGGTCAGGGGGGTGTGATGATTTTTGGTCACGCAGTTCACATCGACTCCCTGATCGATAAGTTGCTGCATACTTTTTATATCGCCTTTTAAGGCGGCTTCGGCCAAAGCGGACTCCTCCGCTTTTTGTTTCCGAATTTCGATGATGCGTTTGCTGATCCAATCAGCCATCTCCGGATTGGCTTGGGTTTGCAGGGATTCGAGACGTTTTAAATTCAGCGGCGAGGCAGTCTCAAGCATAAGAGCTTCTAGAAAATCTCGGCGTCCATCATGAACCAACCCGGAGAGGAGAACGTCATCCGGTTGCCAGTTTGTGCCCAGATTGGTCATGCGCATCTGAATGAGGAGTGTGTGGAAAGTTGAAAAATCTCTTTTTCCGGCAAGATTATTCAGCATCACTGCAACCTGTTCTTCACTAAGGGGAATTGGACTATCAAATGATCGTAATACCAGATTCAAAATACCCTGACCGTCCCCTTTGCGGGAGGCCTGCAAAACTTTTTCATCCCAATCAGGAACTAGCGCGCCGAGTTGGTCTCTTTTTTCGCGGGTTAGGAAAAAGAGCGCCAGCAAGGCAATCAAGAGAATGGAGAGGAAAGACCAGGCGTAGGCTTTCTGATTAAATAGGGAAATGAGCCGGAAACGACTTTGTAGTTCGCTTTTGTCTTCCAAAATACCAACCATGCTTGGAAGTGCATGACGTTTCTGATGATTTTCCAAAACCTTCAGCAAGGCTAAACCATAGGATTCCTTGAATTGTTCTCCGCTGTGGGAGAGCACGAAAGCATCTGTGGCCGGTTCGCGGTCGATGCGAATACGGCGGAAGGCAAACCAAAGAACGGGATTGAACCAGTGCAGGATTTTCATCAGGGAAAGCATCCATTGGATCAACAGATCACCGCGTTTCAGGTGGGCAAGCTCATGGAGAAGAATAAGTCGCAGCTCCGAGTCAGAGTAGTTTTGTAATTCGTGATCCGGCAGGAGAATGGCAGGACGAAAAAATCCCATGAGTACAGGACTGGAAACACGATTGGTTACCAAAAGAGAGGGAGGGGTTTTGATTCCAAGTTCAAGAAGTGCTTTCTGGAAAATTCCCTGTAAACGGGGATCTCTTATGGGAGGCAGGCGACGCAGGTGCTGATAGAAGGCCGCATTTACGCCAATGACGATACTTAAACCCAGGACAGCTCCTCCAAGCCATAGAAAAGCCATGATTTGAAATGTGGTGAGGGGGGTGGGGGAAGGACTTCGCCGAATGGATTCCAAATAATTAGGAGCTATTTCCGCTACAGAAGATGGCAGGACAGGTCCTTCCGGAGTAAACAGTTCGATAGGAGCGGGAATCCATGCGTGTCCACTGATAGAACTTTCCGGAACAGTGGGAAGAACAAGCCGGATAAGCACCAAAAGCCAAAGAGCATGACGCCAACGTGGATTGATCCAAGGTCGAAAAACCCATTGGATGGCGAGAACTGCAATGGCGAGAATAGATGCCTGCCATGAAACTTCGACAATCCAGCGAAAGAAAGATTCCAGTATGCTCATGATTTTTTGCCTTTCTGCTTTTCGAGTAGGATCTGGCGGAGACTTTCGATATCGTCAGGGGAAAGTTCAGTTGAACGTATCAGTTCCACCAGTACAGGAGCTGAGGCTTTCTTGAGGATTTTCGCAAAGAATCCCCGGCTTAGCGTGCGAACCACCTGATCCCGATGAAGCAGGGGGATATAGCTCTGGGGTTTACTGTTTGTCCGGCAGGATAAAACGTTTTTTTTGACCAGACGGGTGAGCATGGTGCGGATGGTCTGTTCTTTCCACTCTTGTTGTCCGGCCAGACGACTCATGATTTCAGGAGCGGTGGCGGGATGTTTGACCCAGACGGCCTCCATAACTTCCCACTCAGAGTTAGAGATGGGGGGGTTTTTTTCCACCAGGGAGATATACTCTACAAATGTAGGGTTTGTCCACTACATTTGTAGAGCCCTGAAAATATTTATTTTACAAAAAAGGCCGGGTCCTGAGACCCGGCCTTTTGATTGGCTTTGGTAAAAACGAGGCTGGGCCTCTTATTTCTTTCCTTCGCCGGGACGGAATTCTTCTTCCGCCTTGTCGAAAGCGTCGCTGATCGAACCCAACATGTCGGTGCTGCGCAGGCTTTCGAAGGAGGCTGTTTCCTTCTCGAGCTGTTCGTCCGAGTAGTTGGCGGCTTTGATCGAGAGACCGATGCGGCGTTCGGCACGGTCAACCTTGATGACACGGGCTTCCACTTCCTGTCCAACCTTGAGGACGTCTTTGACCTTGTTGACACGGTCTTCGCTGATCTGCGAGATGTGGACAAGACCATCGATTTCGTCAGCAAGCTGGATAAAGGCTCCGAAGCTCGCCACCTTGGTGACAATTCCTTTGACCAGATCACCCTGCTTGTAGCGGGTTTCGATTTCGCTCCAAGGATCGTTGGCCAGCTGCTTGATGCCGAGGCTGATGCGCTGGTTCTGTTTGTCGATGCCGATGACCTGGGCTTCGATTTCCTCGTTCTTCTTGAGCATTTCCGAGGGGTGATTGATCTTGCGGGTCCAGGAAAGGTCGGACACGTGGATCATGCCATCGATGCCTTCTTCCAGTTCTACAAAGGCGCCGTAAGCGGTGAGGTTGCGGACAATGCCCTTGACCTTGCTGCCGACAGCATACTTCTCGTGAATGACATCCCAAGGATTGGCTTCGAGTGAACGCAGGCTGAGGGAGAGTTTCTGTTCTTCCGTGTTGAGCTCGGTGACCTGGGCTTCGACTTCCTGACCGGTGGCCAGCACGTCGGAGGGACGGGCAATGCGCTTGGTCCAGGAAATTTCGGACACGTGGATAAGGCCTTCGATGCCGGGTTCCAGTTCGACGAAGGCGCCGTAGGGAACGAGGCTGGTGATCTTGCCTTTGATCTTGGTGCCGACGGGATATTTCTCGGAGAGTTTTTCCCATGGATTGGAGGACTGCTGTTTAAGTCCGAGGCTGACGCGTTCTTTTTCGCGGTCAATGTCCAGAACCATGACTTCGAGTTCCTGGCCGATCTTGAGGACTTCGGAAGGATGGTTCAGGCGGCTCCAGCTGATATCGGTGATGTGGAGCAGGCCGTCCAGGCCGTCCAGATCGATGAAAGCGCCGAAGTCGGTGAGGTTCTTGACCACACCTTTGACGAGTGAGCCCTTTTCGATGCCACTGAGGAGGCTGGCACGCTTTTCAGCGCGCTGGGCTTCGATGATTTCGCGGCGGGAGAGAACGACGTTCTTCCGGTCTTCGTTGAGTTTGACGATTTTGCACTCGATATTGGCATTCTCGAACTCGCGGAGGTTCTTGGGAGGAATGACGTCGATCTGGGAAGAAGGCAAAAAGGCTTCGACACCAACGTTGACCATGAGACCGCCTTTGACGATCTTGTGGACGCGGCCGATGATGGTGCCGCCTTCGTTGAAGGTTTTGACAATTTTATCCCAGTTCTGTTTCTGGGCGGCTTTCTGGCGGGAGAGGACAACCATACCGTCGTCGTCTTCGAGACGTTCGAGCAGGATTTCAATTTTCTGGCCGACTTCGATTTCGTCGGGATTTTCGAATTCACCGAGGTCGATGATGCCTTCGGATTTGTAGCCGATGTCGACGACGATTTCTTTGGAGCGTTTTTCGAGAACGGTGCCGTGGATGATGCTGCCTTCCTTGAAATTTTGCAGGGAAGCGTCAAGCAATGCGGAGATGTCTTTCATGGGATGAGATGCCGGGAGCGGGGAGTCGGGAATCAGGGAGAGGGGGCTCTCAGGTGAAATCGAACACTGAGCCCGGCGTTAACTTTCTATTTGCCAACCAATTAACCTCGGATGGCAGAGGGTTGTTTTTGTTTTGTTCTACCGTCCCGATCCTTACGGGACTACATGGCAGAAAGAAGAACGTAACGTACAGCCGCAAGTGCTTGCAACATTAAATACACTCTTATTCACCGCGATCCCTCACTTTGTTCAGGATGACATGAAGGAGTTTACCCTGTGCTTACCTTCGTCATCCTGAACCAAATGAAGGATCGAAAGGGGCTTCAGGGTGCTCTTCGGATTTCCAGAAGATAGCGGGTTACCATGGGGTTGATGGAAGGGGCAGCTTGGGCGACCCGGATCTTGGGGGGCAAGACGAGGCGCTTCCAAGGGGAGCTTTCGAGGGTTTCGCCCTGGGTGCTTTTGAATAGTGTGCGGACTTCGACCGTTAAGGTCTGGTTGGTTTTGTTTAAAAGATACCCCTGGGCCAGAACGATCTTATCTGTGCCGCGGATGAAGCTTTGATCCTGTATTTCCAAGTCCTTGGCCAGGGCTTCATCGGTCAGCAGGGCGCTGGCGATTTCTTCCGGGTAAAGAGGGGATTTTGTAATATTCGTTTGTTTGGAAGGGGCGCTGCAGGATTGGAGGCACGGGAACAAGAAGCCGAGTAAACAGGGCAGAAGGGTGGCACGGATGGCCATGAAGGTTCGATTACGGCCCATGGACACCAGAGTGGACGGATACCGTGAATTGAACAGCTGAAAGAGAACGTTTTTCACCGGCAAAAAAGTGGGGTTCCTTTTGCTTTGCTTTTCAGAGCATTGAAGACTACCCTGAGTATACGATGAATATGATGCTTGCATTTGGTCTGCCCGGTGGCTCGGAATGGTTTATTATTTTTCTGATCGTTGTGCTGCTTTTCGGAGCCAAGAAACTTCCCGAACTGGCCCGCGGTCTGGGCCGCAGTCTGGCGGAATTCCAAAAGGCCCGCACCGACGTGGAACGCGAAATCAATAAAGCTGCCGATGACATTGAAGAGAGCAAGAAGCAAGCCATTACCGGCAAGGCTACCAGCTCCGAGAAAGTCTGACCCGGCAGTTTCTTTGCTGTATCCGGAATCGAATATTGGGAGAACTAACTTCTCCGGGAGAGCCGCTTGCGGGATGATGTTTCCATGATGCAGGTGACTGTCCACAAACGGCGATCCTGTTGCTCATACAGGCCCGACCCGCTCTTTTTTCATGAAAAAAACAGTCATTCTGATTCTTTGTCTTTGGGCTTTGGCTCCTCTTCGGGCCGACATTAAAGCCCCCTATCTCATGCCCGCCATTTTGACCGGGACCAAGTTGATCGTGCCTCAGATCCTGTGGCAGGGGAAGACGGAGGAAAAAGTCGTGGCCTTAACTTTTGATGATGGCCCTTCCCGTTTTACCCCGGCCCTGTTGGATGTTCTAAAGGAAGAGAAAGTGTATGCGACTTTTTTTGTTCTCGGGAACCGGGCGGCAAAACATCCCCAAACCCTTCGTCGTCTGCAACGGGAAGGCCATTTGATCGCCCTGCATGGCTCCACCCATGCGAACCTGCATGGAAAATCAGAAGCTTTCCTGTTGAAAAACGTGAGGGATGAAAAAGAGCTGCTCTCGGAAATTCTGGGAGAGGGGAGGCTGCCGTCCCGCTGGTTTTTCCGACCACCATTTGGAGCCGTGAGTCCGCGCATCATCCGCACCATTCAATCCACGGGCACGCGGGTTGTAATGTGTTCAATCCTGCCGGGCCAGCAGGGTCTGTTGCCCGCCAGTTGGACGGAAGAACCTGCCGTAACCACGGCCCGGGTTCTGCGGGACGTCTCGCCCGGAGGTATCATCGATCTGCACGACGGCGAAGATGTCGGCCTGAAAGACAGCGTCTTCAGCATGCCGCAGGCCCCGGAAACCGCGCGATCCGTGATCCGTGCCCTGAAAAAAATAGGGTATCGGTTTGTCAGGGTCGACCGATTGCCGGATCCCGGCTGGGAAGCTCCGAAGACATGAGCGGGACGGGGCTTCTTTGGAAAAAATGGATTTACACGGTCCGGAGGAAGCCGCAGGCCACGGTGTTGATTGAGGCAGAAACGGGGCGGCTTTTGCGCAGGGGTGAATTACAGTTTCTGGCTGAACGTTTCCACGAAGAAAATCTTCGCGGCACGGAAAACCAACGTGTTGCCTTGTGCTGCCACAATTCTTTTGCCTGGATGATTGCTTTTTTGGCCGTGCAACGGGGTCAAGGTGCCGTGATCGGGATGGATGCCGGAACTCCTGCGGAAAAGCAGGAAGAACTGGCCCGGTCACTTGGCGCGGAATGGTTGCTTAGTGAGGAAAGCGGAGAAATTTTCCTTGGTTCGAAACACAAGGCCAAGGGTATTGCCGTGATCAAGCTGACTTCGGGCAGCACAGGGGTGCCCAAAAAGATTCCATGTCGGGCGGAGCATCTTATTGCCGATGGAAAGGCAGTCATCAAGGGAATGGGCATCCGGGAATCCGACACAAATCTGGCCCTGATCCCTCTGGGTCATTCCTATGCCCTTGGCAATGTAGTCATGCCTTTGATACTTCAGGGCACGCGGGCCTTGTTGGTCAAGGCCTTTGTTCCCTCACAGATTCCGGACTGGATCAGGAAATACCGGGTCACGGTTTTTCCGTCGGTTCCTGTGGTGTTTCGTCTTCTGGGCCGGATGAAAGGAAGATCCGGGCTTAAGCCTTTGCGCCTGGCCATCTCGGCGGGAGAGGTTCTTCCGGTTGAAACGGCAGTGGCTTTCCATAATCGTTTCGGCCTGAACATTCATAATTTTTACGGATCTTCGGAAACGGGTGGAATTTGTTATGACCGAGGGGGCACCTTGTCGCGGACTGATGGGGGAGTGGGCCGGCCTTTGCCGGGCGTCCGGGTTCATATTGCCAAGTCAGGCACTATTACCGTGTCAGGTTCTGCCGTGGCAATCGGTGGAGGTCGTTTCCGGTTGGCCGATGTGGGGCGTTGGAACGGAAAAGAGACGCTGCAACTTCTGGGACGTCGTGACGCCACCGCCAACATCGGCGGCAAAAAAGTTGCTCCGGCGGAAATTCAGCAGGTTTTGCTCAAGTTACCCGGGACAAGCGATGCCTGGGTGGGGATGGTCCGGCATCAACAGCGCGACATCCTGATAGCCGCCGTGGAAACGTCGTTGAAGGCAACAAAAGTGGAAGCGGCCTTGGGGAAACAGTTGCCCGCCTGGAAAATACCCCGTCTATTTCGGTGCATGGTTTCGTTACCCAGAAACGCGCGGGGAAAAGTTGATACGGGCGCAGTCAGGGAGATGATGCTGACGGGTTTTTCCGGCCTAGAATAAGAATACCAGCGGCAACCTCATCCTCCCCAACGACAAGGCTGGCTTCAAATTGGGCCAAGGTTCCGAAGTCGCGTTGCAGAGAGGCCTTGATTTTCAGGATTTCCGAAGGAAAAACCGACTTTCTGATTTTGAACTGCTGCACCTGGGCCAGCATGGTGAGTTGGGAATCTTCCGGCTGGATCGCTGACCACAGAATGCCACAGACCTGCGCGGCGGTTTCGATTAAAAGAACACCCGGCATCAGGGGAAGCCCTGGAAAATGATCGGCAAAAAAAGGCATGGAAGGATCCAGCTTCTTGACGGCCAGAATCGATTGTTTATCTTCAGAAAGTTGATAGGTATCGACAAAAGAAAAGCCGGGGCCGTGCGGGGTTGGGGAGGTGTTCATGGATGTTCTGGAAGTTGGAAAAGCTTGAGGTAATCTCGATGTAATAAGGGGAATTTCTGCGCCCGTCTTAAATGGTTTGCCCATCGATTTTCCCCTCATTTCAAATTGAGAGCTAGATCAAAGAAAGCAGATTGATTGACTATGGATCGGTATAGGCGAACTCTACAAATAGAAACAGCTGGAAGGCTTCCCCTTCCAGCTGTCCCCAGTATTCTTGGTCGGATGCTTCTGGTTTCAGTTACGAGCTGAATCTCCGAGACCTTAGTTGGTCATTCCCCTCCATGTAATAAGAATGGGGCGACGTATCTGTTCCCCCCTCCGCCTTACCTTCTGGGAAAAAATTTATTCTTTAATATGAAAATTATTATATATTTATTTAAATATTCCGAAATCTGGGGGTGGTGCAGGCGATCGCTCTTTTTTAAAGCTTGTTTCTAGTAGTCCAAAAGTGTTTGGATAAGGTCTTGTAAATATCTTATGCTTACGAACATATGAACTAAGAGAGCCAGCTAAAGAAAGCTTATTTCCTTTAGTTTTTTCTTTGCCTAAACCCTCTAAAATTACAGCTATTAAAAGAGGCTTTCCAGCGCTTAATATAAGGTCTCGGACTCGTGAAAGTTCGGACCCTTGCCGAAGGGTGTCAGCCTTTACTTCAACAGCTTCTTTTGGGAGCATCTTGAGCATATCTTGCAGGGCTTTTAGGTAGGATTCAGCTTCTGCCCTAGACCTATCGTAGCCGGCAATTTCTTGCTGCTTTTTCTCAATTTTTTTTTCCAGTTCAGACCTCAAAGACATGGCCTGATATTAGCGTGCTTTCATTTTAAAGAAAGAAAAATATGAAAAAAAGGAAATTGACTTAAATTTCTTAAGCCTTTAATTACATATTATATGAACTCCACCATACAAGATCTAGACACCATCAGGAGACCTACCACATCTGGTGGTGAATATTGGATGGCCAGGGAGCTCATGCCGGTTCTCGGGTATACTACGTGGGAACGTTTTGAGGCAACCATCAAAAGAGCTGAAGAGTCTTGCAGGAAAGGTGGAGAAAATCCTGCCAACCATTTTTTCACTACTACGAAATTGGTCGATATTGGAAGTAGTGCTAAGAGGAACGTAACCGATTGGTTCTTAGATAGATATGCGTGCTATCTCATAGCCATGAATGGCGACGTTAGTAAAGAACAAATAGCCCAAGCACAACGGTATTTCGCCATACAAACTCGTAAGCAGGAGCTTAATCCTTCTTTAGTTGAGGAGGACAAACGTTTTAGTCTGCGGCAGCGTGTAACTGATGGGACCAAGCGTCTAAATGGTGCCGCCAAGCAGGTTGGTGTTTTCAATTATGCGGCCTTTAATGACGCTGGCTATCAGGGCCTTTATAGCATGGGTCTAGCGGGAATTAAGGCAAAAAAGAGATTAGGTAAAAAAGATAATCTCTATGATCATGCAGGAAGCGCCGAGCTAGCAGCCAATGATTTTAGAATCACTCAGACGGAAGAGTCCTTGCGTAAAAACAATATTAAGGGACAGGCAGCAGCTTCCGGTGAGCACAAAAGAATTGGAGCGAAAGTTCGACAAACAATTAAAGAACTAGGAAACACACTTCCTGAAAACATGGCTCCCGCCAAAAGCTTAAAGCAGATTGCGGCTGAGAAGAAAAAAGCACTGAAAGTTACCAAAAAATCCTGACCACAGACGGCCTTACACACCAGGAAGCGGTCGGGTACTCTTTTTCTCCCCCACTCATGGGGATAAGATATTGGCTCACCTCTTCACCTCCAGATCAGCGAACTGGAACCATTGCTCCGGATGTTGGCTTATGGTGGGCCACAAAACATCGACCAGTTTCTGGGTGTAATATTGCAGGGTTTCGGCCGTCGATCCTTTTTTCTCCACAAAGATGGGTTCCAAAGCAGCCAGACGGTAATGGTTATTGGCTTTGCGGGTGACTACCACCGGGATGACCGGACATTTGGACAGCAGAGCCAGGAGGAGAATGCCGCTGGAACACTGAAGGGTTCCCCCGGGCACCCGGGCCGAGTAGCTCTGGGTGGCGTGGGGACGATCAAAGAGGGCTCCAACAAACTTTCCCGCTTCCAGAATTTTGACGATTTCCAAAAATTGAAAATGATCCTGGCCGACTTCTATGGTTTCGATGCCCCAGCGCGCCCGATAATCCGCGCGCCATTTGGTCAGCTGCGGGGAAGGCTCCGGATTGGTCAGGGCCGCCATGGGATGTCCGATCTCCTCCATGACCACTCCGCCTATCTCAAAAAAACTCATGTGGGGCATGAGGAGAAGTGCTCCGCGATTTCCCCGTTTTGGAGGCTGAAGATTCGGGAAGCCGTGACGCTCATCCACCAGTGCAATTGCGGCTGAGGCAGGGCGTAATGCCAGGTAGAAATAATCGGCCAGCACGCGTGCGAACTCGGCATAGAGCTGCGCCGGGGTTGGAGGATTGGGGCTGGCCAGCAATTGGAAATTTTTGGCGATCACCTCGGCCTTGCGGGGGTGAGTCAAGGCATAAAGATGTCCGATGACAATCGCGAGCGGGTGACTCAGGAAGCGGGGGATAAGCCTGCCCAGCACGGCCATAAAAGAAAAACAACCGGCACAGTAGCTTTTTGAGATGTGAGACGACATGGACTTTGAGAATTTTAACGCAGTCCCGCCAGAGCGGGACGCTAAGAGTTTAGGGCGAAAGTTTTCGCATGTTAGCCATTAAACTGCCATTTCTTTCACGTTACGGCGCGGGGATTCTTCAAAACTCAGGCGCGGTGCCAAGGCGAAGTGTTTCTGGAGTTTGCACATGGCATAAAAAAGCCAGACCCGCCACTGGATGTCCCACCTCAGATCGGTATTGCCGGCGACAAGATTGAGCACGGCCCGGGGCATATCGAGTTTGGAGCTGGATCCCATGAAAACCTCGAAAGCATTGCGGTCATAAAACATACGAATCATGTCCAGGAAGACACTCGTCATCTTTTTGACGCCCTTGGTGTAACGACGCTGTTCACCGGTGGAAAGTGGACGGTTTTCCCCATCCGCTTTCAGGATGGCTTTGGCCGCCAGCTGGCTGGAACGAAGTGCCACCATCACGCCTGATGAAAAAATGGGATCGATGAATCCTGCCGCATCTCCCGCCAGCAACCAGCGCGGGCCGGCGGCAACCTCGTGTCTGAAGGTGTAATCCGCTTCGATGCGGAACTCTTCCAGCCTTTCCGCCTTCTTCATACGAAAACGGATCTCGATATGGTTTTCCAACGCGCGTTGGAAACTTTCCTCTGGCTTCAAACCCTGGGATTTCAGGCCTTCGATGGTCTGAACCAGGCCAACAGATGTTTTTTCTTCGTCGAGAGGAATGAACCAGAACCAGCCGTTTTCCAATCGAACAATGGTGATGTGTCCGGCGGCATCGCCGCCGTTGCGCAGGACATTCTTGAAGTGGGAAAACACAGCAAGTTTTTTGGGCATGCCCAGATCGCTTTTGGGAACTTTCAACGCGTGACCCACCACGGAAGTCCGGCCGCTGCCATCGACCACCCAGCGGGCCTTGGCTTCGTGGTTCGTGCCTTCGTGTTCGTAGTTCACGGAAACACCGGCGTTGTCTGTTTTTATGGATGTCATTTTCGCGCGCTGCAGGATTTTGGCTCCCTGCTCTTCCGCGTGCTGCATCAGGAGATGGTCGAATTTGGCTCTCTCGACCTGAAATGTTTTGGCGTAACGTTTCTCCAGATTTTTGCCAAACCAGAAACGCTGGAATCCGGCGGCGTTGCTGAGAGCGAATTCGGCCCCGAGCTTGGGCATGAACCCGCCTTTTTCCAGCTTGGGCCACACCCCTAGCTCTAGTAGAACGTCATTACCATAGGGGATGAGGGATTCGCCGATGTGAAAGCGCGGAAAAGTGTCGCGTTCGAGGAGAAGTACTTTCTGACCTGCCTTCGCCAGAAGGCCGGCTGTGGTGCTGCCAGCGGGGCCGCCACCTACGACAATCGTATCCCAGGTTATGGCGTTCACGGGAAGTCCTGTTGGCGTTCCACCCATAGCCTGATGGTGCCCGGGGTGCGGAGAATCTGGATGGCCAGCTTGGGATCCTTGATTGCTGCGCCGAAGGTGCTTTCTATACCCAGGGTCAACTGCAGTGCATCGATGGAGTCCAATCCCAGCCCATCAGGGCCGAATAAAAGCGTTTCCTCCCCGATGGATTCGGGGGCGACTTTCAACATGCAGTTTTCGATCAGCAACTGACGGATTTTTTCCAACGAGATTTTTTCCATAAGATGAGACAGGATTTTGGGCAGGGGCACCTAGAATTTTTGGACGAAACAGAATTTGCAGCAGAGCTGGGAACGGTGCACCGAGTGATCGTTTTGACCACTTAAGACAGACATAGACGAAGCTGATCCTCCACGAAAGACTGTCTGGCATGCGGGGACAGGAAGCGAGCTAAAAATCCTTGGATAAGAACCTGATTTTCCTGACGCCTTTGTCATAACAATAGTAATGACGATCTATATCGTATTGTCGCGGGTCGGTTACAGGGCCGTTTGTAACAGAAAGCAGGATTTTGTGGGAAAAGCGTCTGACTTATTTGATGGCTGCCCAGACGCGATGGACGTCGTCATGGTCGTCGAGGGCCTGGAGAAATTCACCTACTTCGCCGCGCTGCTCTTCCGCTAGTTCGGGGAACTGCTTCGGGAGATATCCCATTTCACTGGTGATAACGGCCCATCCGTTTGTGGAAAGCCATTTGGAAACGGCATGAATCTGCGTGCGGTCGGTGATGAAGCGTGCACCGCAGGCTGCTTCGGGAATTTCATCGTTCTGGGCGTGGGTGAAAACCTCAACTTCGTTCGCGCCCGCTTCAATGGCAGCTGCCTCGATATCGGCGGCCGGATCGGAGGTATGGGCTTCAACCAGACCGACATGGTCGAAAAGGAACTTGTTGCTGCCGGAGGCGGCAAGTTGTCCTTTCTTGAAGAGCACGCGCAGTTCGGGAGCGGTGCGGTTGTTGTTATCGGTGAAAACTTCCACAATGACGGGAACTTTGTGCGGGGCGTAACCCTCGAAGTTCACGTGTTCCATGGTGATTTTGTCGTCACCGATGCCCGATCCCTTTTTGATCGCGCGTTCAATGGCGTCGCGGGTGACGCTTTCGCGCTTGGCGCGTTCGATGGCGGTGGCGAGATGGGAATTGGAATCGGGATCAGGTCCGCCGTGCTTGGCAGCCACCATGATGTCTTTGACGAGTTTGCCGTTGGCCTGCGACTTCTTCAGTCCGGCGACGGCACGTTTAGCGTGTAACCATTGGCGTCCCATAAAGGAAAGAGGGTAAAGGAGCGCCTTTAGTCAGCCAATCAAAAAACTTCAGGGCTGTTTTAACCATCCCCCTGTGGACTGGAGAACCTCCAGGCTTTGGCTATCACGAACCCAGACGGCAAGAGCAGTGGCCTTGGCCAGGGTTTCTGAAGGGAGATTGAAACGGACGGGGCCTTTGGACCAAGGTTTTTGGTCCAAATGGAGAACCACGAAATCGTGAGAAAGCTTTTTGCCTCCGTTTTCCCCCCGCTGGACATCGATGTTCAAATCTGTACCCAACAGTGCTATCTCCAGCTCAGGGGAAGATCCTTCGGGAGATTCGAAGGTTACATCAAGCTGCTGCGCCTCAAGAATTGCAAGCAGTTTGGTCTGTTTTGTGGAGCTTTCCGGAAGGGCCTGACCCCCAAACCAACCCCGCCATTCTTTTCCATTGGTGACAAATCCCGGAGTATAAACAGAACCTTTTTTGCCCCAAGCCAAACTGTAATTCCTTTGACGTTGGGTAAAAGCAGGGGTGGCGAAAGAATCAGGCCAACCCAGGTAGTCCCAGTAATCAACATGGAAAACCACGGGAACGAACTTTTTCCAGAGATCCGGGTTCTTTTTGAGTTTAGAGATCCAAACTTCCGCAGGTGGACAGCTGCTACAGCCTTCGGAGCTGTAGAGTTCGAGCAGGGTGGTTTTACCGGGGCCGCTTTCGAAAAGGGTTCCAGCCTGTGTGACCTGAATTGTTAGGAAAAAGATGGACATTAAAAAAAGAATGAAAGTGCGCATATTGGGTTGGGAGGATTGAAGGCCGGACTTTATTGCAGGGAGTTTTTAAGCTGGAAGATGGCACGGTGGAACGTTGCTGCGTTTGCTCAACAGTTCGGCTGTAAATGCACTTTTTTCAGGATAGTTGCAGAAAAGGGGGCGGACTCACTGGCCCCCCCACTCCCTGGCTTGAGAAGTCCGGATTCAGCTGCCGCAAAAAGCACGAATACGATGGGGGTTTCGTTTATTCGTTTTTGTGGAAAAGTGATCAGGAATAAAACAACGCGGCTGACGTCTTAATTGCATGGATATCAAACAGCGACATTATACAGCCATGGTAGGCCGACTTTTTTTCCTTCTTTTAACCTTGCTGGCCGTGGGGCTTTCTCATGCGGCGGAAACTCCAGCCAAAACGCAAAAGGTTGTCGTGGGTGCCGGCTGTTTCTGGTGTGTGGAATTGATTTTTGAACATGTCCCCGGCGTGGTGGGAGTGGTTTCCGGTTATGCCGGAGGCAGCGAAAAGAACCCAACCTACAAGCAGGTCGGAAGCGGGGCAACAGGACACGCCGAGGCGGTCGAGATTGAATTCGATCCGGCCAAGG
>Ga0209591_10003174_pt1 | contig 19181 bp, 15 predicted proteins | sample MAT01_FD_187207 | JGI IMG/M metagenome (GOLD analysis project Ga0209591, IMG submission 187207) | Freshwater microbial communities from Lake Fryxell liftoff mats and glacier meltwater in Antarctica - MAT-01 (SPAdes) (version 2) | ecosystem: Environmental > Aquatic > Freshwater > Ice > Liftoff... | reverse complement strand
GCGGCCCAGCCCGCCACCACCACGCAGGATGCGGCCCTGAACAACGCCCGCCGCAGCGCCGCCGACCTCATCCGCGTGCTCAAGGGCTTTGCCGAGCAGCAGCCGAGCCCCGCCGCGGTGTATGCGGCGGCCCAGATTCCGCCGCCCCCCGCCAGTCGCTCTCCGCACCCCCATATATATAGACGCGCGCCGTTTTTCCAAACCCAATACCACCACCCTCCATCCCCGATTGACCCGCGCGTTCGGCCTCTTCCCTCTTGGCCTTTCTCCCGTTATCAGACGTCGTCTCAACCCCGTCTCAATCTCAACTTCAACACAAAACCGACCGCCCACCGCCCACGGCCCATGGCCATCCGGCGTCCGCCCACAAACCCCCAAACCGCCACCACGCCCACCCACCAGCCCAGTCTCAGTCCAGTCTCAAAATCTCAATCTCACGGGGGGAGACGGGGGCCAATCCCACACTACCGTAAAACCGCGTTTTTGCCCCAATACGGCGTCCCAGTCCCAGTCCCACCAAGCGCACCGCCACCACCCAGTCCCGCCGTCTCAACCGCCGTCTCAAAATCTCAATCTCGCGGGGGAGGGAGGAGGGCAAGAACGTCCAATAACCGATCCGAATCCCAGTCCCAGTCCCAGTTTCAAATACACACGCACCACTCGCCAGCACACCAAAACCATCAGAAAAAACCCTCGCCCCGTCTCGACCCCGTCTCAAATCTCAACGATCACAAATCTCCCGCGCCGCCAACACCCCCGCCCGCGGCCACACCACGCCCGACTCCATCCCGGCAAACCAACGGATGAGCCCATAGTTTGGGGCAGGGGGCTATGCAGGCAATGGCTCGATCCCATCCTGCTCATCCTGCCCATCCATGTTCCTTGCACGGTGGAGTTATGGATGGACAAGATGGACAAGATAAAAAGGGGGCAGGCGAGCCAACTGCCCTCATCCGTGGTCACACCCAAACCAACTTCGTCACACTCCCATTCACCCGTTCCGCCTAACCTCTTTGCCGTAGTTTCTTGGTCCAGTTCGCCGGAGTTTTCCCATGTCCACCGCCGTCTCCGCTCAATCGCCCGTCGCCTCCTCCCGCGCCAAGTCCGACCGCTGCTTCAACTTCGGCGCCGGCCCCAGCATCCTCCCCGAAGAAGTCATCCGCCAGATTCAGGAAGACATCTGGAACTACAAGGGCTCGGGCATGGGCATCCTCGAGCACAGCCACCGCGCCAAGTACTATGACGCCATCGTCGCCGAGGTTGACAAAGACATCCGCGAGATCGGCACCATCCCCGCCAACTACAAAGTCCTCTTTATGACCGGCGGCGCCACCAGCCAGAACTGGATCATCCCCGCCAACCTCCTCCCCAAGGGCGGCACCGCTGATTACCTCGTTACCGGCTACTGGGCCGAGGGCAGCGTCAAAGACGGCCAGCAATACTGCGCCAGCGCCAACCCCACTGCCACCATCCACGTCGCCTCAAACTCCGCCGACAAGAAGCACAACTACATCCCTGGCGCTGCGCAGACCAAGTACTCGGCCAAGCCCGCGTACGTTCACATGACCAGCAACAACACCATCTACGGCACCCAGTTCCGCCACGTCCCCGCCGTCCCCGCCGGTGTCCCGCTCATCAGCGATGCCTCGAGCGACATCTTTTCTGAACCCATCGACATCAGCAAGTTCGGCATGCTTTACGGCGGCGCGCAGAAGAACATGGGCACCACCGGCGCCTCGTTCATCATCATCCGCGATGATCTCATCGCCCAAGCCAACAAAGACATTCCCCGCATGGTGCAGTACGGCACCTTCGCCAAAGACGAAAGCCGCCCCAACACCCCCCCGCACTTTGCCATTTACACCGTGGGCCTCATGGCCAAGTGGATCAAGAGCCAGGGCGGCGTGAAGACCCTCGGCGAGAAGAACAAAGAAAAAGCCGGCCTCATCTACAAGGCCATCGACGATGCCAAAGACTTCTGGCTCGGCCACGCCCGCGTTGAAGACCGCTCACTCATGAACATCACCTTCCGCGCCAAAGGCGGCGAGGCCCTCGACGACAAATTCATGGCCGAGGCCAAGGCCGCGGGCTGCGACGGCCTCAAAGGCCACCGCGCTACCGGCGGCATGCGCGCCAGCACCTACAACGCCTTCCCGCGTGAGGGCTGTGTGGTCCTCGCCCAACTCATTGCCGACTTTGCCAAGCGCAACGGCTGAGCACGCTGGCAGTCGCTCCCAGTCGTTCCCGGTCGCTTCGATACTCAACTCCAAGGCCAGCCGCTGACCGCGGCTGGCCTTTCTGATAAACTCTGCGGCTCGCAAACCACCCAAACGGATCTGCTGCCCATGCCGCCCCCATCTGGTCCCGCGCTTCCCGCCTCCTCGCCGACTCCCCCGACGCCGCGCCATCGCGTCCTCATCGCCGACGATGCCGAAGAAACCACCCTCCTGCTCAGCCGCCTGCTCACCAAAGCCGGCTACGAGTGCTTCACGGCGGCCGACGGCGCTGAATGTCTCCAAAAGTTTGACCGGCTGGGGCCAGAACTCGTCATCGTCGACATCATGATGCCCGGCGTGCACGGCATGGACGTCCTCCGCCAGATCAAGGCCGGCCCCCGCGGCGGCAAGACCGGCATCATCATGATCTCGGCCCGCGCCTTCGAGCCCGATAAAGAACGCGCCACCGCGCTCGGCGCGTTTGGCTATCTCGTCAAGCCCATCCAGCGCGTTCAACTCCTCGCGCTGGTTGCAGCGTTCTTCGCCGGTGAGGTGCGCCCCGCGCCCGGATCAATCGAGCCCACTGCGCTGCCCGCGGCCGATGAAATCTACATGCCCGAACTCGATAGTTCGCGCGGCGTGTTCCGCCTCTACGGCACGCGCGGCTCCATCCCCGTTCCCGGCGCGGCCGTCGCCCGCTACGGCGGCAACACCAGTTGCCTTGAAGTCCGCCACGGCACCGACGTGGTCATCATCGACGCCGGCACCGGCATCCGCGAGTGCGGGATCGATCTTGCTCGGCAAGGCCCGCGTCCACTGCATCTCTTCGTCGGGCACACCCACTGGGATCACATCCAGGGTTTCCCGTTCTTTGCCCCGGCCTATATCCCCGGCTTTGAACTCAGCGTCTACGGCGCTTCAGGGTTTCGCAAAGACCTCAAAAGCATCTTTCAAGGCCAACTCGACTACGACTACTTCCCCGTCGATATGCGCGACATGCGCGCCGCCATGACCTTCGCCACCCTTGACGCTTCGCCCGTCCGGATCGGCAACATCAACGTCCACTGGGAATGGGCGATCCACCCGGGCGCCACCGTCTGCTTCAAGATTGAAATCGGCGGCATCAAAATCGGCTATGTGACCGACAACGAGTTCCTCCGCGGCTACCTCGGCCACCCCGCCAAGGCGCTCGCCGCCACCGACATGCTCTCGCCCTATCGCGCCATCATCGACTTCTTCACGGGCGTCGACGTCCTCATCGCCGAGGCCCAGTACACCAACGAGGAATACCTCAAAAAAATCGGCTGGGGCCACACCAGCATCTCCAACGCCTGCGTTCTCGCCGCCTTGACGGGCGTTCGCAAATGGATCGTTACCCACCACGACCCCATCCACGACGACGCCGCCGTCGACCGCAAGATCGCCCTCATCCGCCAAGTCCTCCGCGAGATCGGCCACGAGGCCGAGGTCAGCGCCGGCTATGACGGGATGACGCTCTATCTCTGACTCGCTCGAAATGGAGACGTTCCCATGAATCCTTCATCCCCCCGCGGCCCCGCATCGACCGCGACCAAAGCGCTGCGCCCGCTCTGCGTTCTGCTGGCCGATGACAACGAGATCAACCAAGAGGCCGGCCAGCGAATCCTCGAGCGCCGCGGCCATAGCGTCGTTCTCGCCTCGACGGGCCTCGCTGTGCTCGATCTGCTCGCCAAGCAGCACTTTGACATCGTGCTTATGGACTGCCAGATGCCCGAAATGGACGGCTTCGCCGCCACCGACAGAATCCGCGAGCGCGAAAAAATCACCGGACAGCACGTGCCGATCGTGGCCCTCACGGCCCACGCCATGGCGGGTGACCGCGAGCGCTGCCTCGCCGCCGGGATGGATGGGTATGTGAGCAAACCGATCAATCGCCAAGAACTTTTCGACACCATCGAACGATTAGTGCCCTCATCGCCCAATGCCGCGAACGCGAACGCGATCGCACCATGTGGGGCACCGGCCGCCGCATGGGCGGTGCCGGCCGCAGCCGCCTCGGCAACAGCGCCCGCGGCGACACTCCAGCCCGCAGCGACACTCCAGCCCGCGGCGCTCATCGACAAAGCCGAACTGATGGAGAATCTGGGCGATGACCATGAACTTCTCGCGCAACTCGCGGCTACATTCCACGCCACCACGCCCAAACTCATGAATGACCTTCGCGCCGCCCTGAGCGCGGGGCAACACGAGGCCGTTAAGCAGTGGTCGCACAAAATGGCCGGCAAGTTCGGCGTGTTCTACGCCCACTCCGCCGTCACGGCGGCGCGCGACCTTGAGACCATTGGCAAGAGCGGCAACCTCGCCGCCGCGCCCGCCGCCATGGCCACGCTCGAAGCGCAGCTCGCCGCCGTCAGCGCGGCACTCAAGTCGATGTGCGGCTAAGGCCCGATCCCGTGGTACGATCACCCTGGCTCCATGAACACAGCAAACGTTCCAACTCCGGCCAGCGAAAACAGCGAGTTCTTCGCGCTGGCGCAGGGCGTATCGGGCACGTTCGGGGCCGTCGGCAAACCCCCGTCCTGGCTCAACCGCCTGACCGACGACCCTTCGCCCCACTGGTCGCTCGAGCGCCTTGCCGAGGCCCTCCCGGTGCTTGAGATCTTCATCACCGATGCGCAAGCCTTCTGGGAACAGGCCGAAGCCGGCCAGCTCTGTAGCGACCCGTGGACCCAGCCCGATCTGGCCGGTGGCGAAATTGCGCTGCAGGCAACGGCCGTCTTCGACGGCGAGGTGCGGTTGCTGGTGATCGCCGAGCCCGCCGTGCAGTCGAAGCGCGAGCGCGCCCTCGAGCAGGCCCGCCGTGACGCCCTTCTTGCCCGCGACCACGCCCGCATCGCCAGCCGCGTCGCCGACGAAGCCAACAAACTCAAGAGCCAGTTCCTTGCCAATATGAGCCACGAGCTTCGCACCCCGCTCAACGCCATCATCCTCTACAGCGAACTACTCACCGACGATGCCACCGACCTGGGACTCGACCGATTCGTTGCCGACCTCCGCAAGATCCACAACGCGGGCCACCACCTGCTGGGCCTCATCAACAGCGTGCTCGATCTCTCCAAGATCGAAGCCGGCAAGATGGAGATCTACTGCGAGTCTTTCGGGCTCGCCAAACTCGCCGCCGAAGTGGCCGACACCATTAAGCCCCTGGTCGCCAAGAACGACAACTGCCTCGTGATGGACATCGCCCCCGATGCCGGCAACATCCACAGCGACCTCACCAAGGTCCGCCAGATGCTCTTCAATCTGCTCAGCAACGCCACCAAGTTCACCAAGGTCGGCACCATCACGCTCAGCATTTCTCGCGAGGCGCAAGACTTCATCACGATCGCCGTCACCGATACCGGAATCGGCATGACCCCCGACCAACTGACCAAAATGTTTCAGGCCTTCGCGCAGGCCGATGCCTCAACCACCCGCAAGTATGGCGGCACCGGGCTGGGGCTCACCATCACCAAGAAGTTCGCCGAACTCCTGGGCGGTGATGTCGCGGTCGCCAGTGAGTTTGGAAAAGGCACTACGTTCACCGTCCGGCTCCCGGCCGCTGTCAAGACCGGCTGACGTCGGCCGCACTCCGTCCTTCAGGCCACCTTGGTTTCGCCGCTCGGTGCGCTGGCGGGAACCGGCGAGGCCATCAATCGCCGGAAGATCACCCGCCCGGCCATGAGCGCTGCCAACCCGCCGATCCACCACGGCAACCCGGCGATCAGCACAAACACCAGCCACGCCGCCGACTCGCTCAACTGCACCATGGCGCTCGTCCAAGCCTCGCTGACGCCCTTGCTAAACCGTGCGCCAAGGCTCGGTGCCACTTCCGCCAGTTCCGGCCCCGCCGCATCGGCGCGAATCACCACCAGCACCGTCGCCAGCGCCACCAGCCGCGACAACTTCGACTGCGCGCCCTCCATCCGCTCGATCGACTCGCGCACCCGTGAAATATGCTCGCGAAGCGACAGCACCTCGGCCAGCGGTGCGTTCGTACGCGAATCCAGCAGGCCCACCATTTCCTTCTCCACGCGACGCTCATTGGCAATCCGCGCTTCAAGGTCCACCGCCTGATCCGTCACATCCTCGCCCCCGCTCGACTCACTCGTCACATTCCCCAGCCCGCGAACGCCTGTGAGCACGGTCGACAATCGGCTCGCCGCCACCCGCAACTTCAGCGTCGCCTGAGCCGTGGGCCCCTCACCAGAAAATGACGACTGTTCGATGTACTCCCCCGAGGCCTCACTCAGCAGCGTGGAAACCTTGGCAAACACCACCTGCACCTCCGCCGCCTTGATCTCAATCGTCGCCTTGCGAATGACGGCCCGATCCATAAGCGTCGGCAGGGAGATGTTCACCGCGGGCAACGGGCTCGAAAGTCCATCGCTGGTCGCGCCCGCCGACGGGCCCTTGCGCTCATCGGCCGACCGCCCGGCAAGCCACGAGTTCATCATCCTTTTCATCGACGCTTCCTCGGGCGCGGCGGTGCTCGCCACACTGGCCGGTCCGCTCGGCATCACTGACTTGAGCGACGCTCTCGCTGCCATCCCCGCCACCTCACGAACCGGCGTCCGCCGCACACCCGCCGGCATCGCCGCCATCGTCACCAGCACGACTACCAGCGCAGCGCCACCCAGCCCCGCAACCGCCTTCATCCACCGCGAGAGCGGCCTGTTCGATACATTTGCCATCGCCCCCTGAAGCGCACGCAGCACGTTGGCCGGCCCGGTCGAGTAGGGGGATGATGTTTGTACAGAATTGCCGCGGTTTTCGTGGTTGGTGTTCATAGGGTCCTCCCCCGTGAAGGACGCCCGCCCTGCCATCGGTTCACCAATCTGGGCACTTTGCCAATGAAAAAGGGCACCGATTACTCGGTGCCCTTTATGGATGCTTCGGAAAAACCCACTCGCTTATGCCGAGGCCTTGCGCTGCACCCGCAGGTCAGCCAGGTTGCGACGCATGCGCGTGTCGATCTCGTCGATCACAAACTCAACGCCCCGGTTGTCCTGCTCGGGCAGGTCGTACATGAGGTTGATCATGATCTCCTCCATCACAGCGCGAAGGCCGCGGGCACCGGTCTCACGCTTGAGGGCCTTGATCGCAATGGCCCGCAGTGACGCATCGGTGAACGTGAGCGTCGCGCCCTCGCTGGCAAACTGGTGCTGATACTGACGCACCAGGGCGTTCTTGGGCTCGGTGAGAATGTTGATCATGCCATCGACCGTCATCGGCATGAGCGGCGCGAGAATCGGCAAGCGACCCACGAACTCGGGGATCATGCCAAACTCGACCAGGTCATCGGGCTGCACCTGCGAGAGCAGCACCTGCCGCTCGGTCGCTTCGTCGGTCTCCACGCGCTGATCGGTAAACCCGATCCGCGCCTTGCCCACCCGCCGGCGGATGATCTCTTCGAGCCCCACAAAGGTTCCGCCGCAGATGAACAAAATGTTCGTCGTGTCGAGCTGAATGTACTGCTGCTCGGGGTGCTTGCGGCCGCCCTGCGGCGGCACGTTGGCCACCGTGCCCTCGAGCATCTTCAGCAGTGCCTGCTGCACACCCTCGCCCGAGACGTCGCGCGTGATCGAGACGTTGCTGCTCGTCTTGCCGATCTTGTCAATTTCATCGATGTAGATGATGCCGCGCTGCGCTGATTCAAGGTCAAAGTCGGCGCTCTGGAGCAGTTTGAGCAGCAGGTTCTCAACGTCCTCGCCCACATAGCCCGCCTCGGTCAGCGTGGTGGCATCGCCGATGGCAAACGGCACCTTGAGAATCCGCGCCAGCGTCTTGGCCAGCAGCGTCTTGCCCGAGCCGGTGGGACCGATGAGCAGAATATTGCTCTTGTCAAGCTCAATACCCGACGCTTCCTTGTCGGCCGACAGCCGCTTGTAGTGCGTGTGCACCGCCACCGAGAGGGCCCGCTTGGCCTGGTGCTGGCCGATCACGTACTGATCAAGGAACTCCTTGATCTGGCGCGGCGGCGGAATCTCGGTTAGCGAGGGCGCGCCCGAGCCGACCCGCTTGCGCTCCTGCTTGAAGATGTTCTGGCACAGGTCGGTGCAGTTGGTGCAGATATAGACGTCGTTGGGACCTTCGACCATCGGGCCCACTTCACGGCTGGTCTTGCCACAGAATGAGCAGGTGGTCAGCCGGCGCCCGCGGAATCCCTTGCCATCATCTCCGGTACCTGCGTTGGTTGGGGGCATATCCGCTTGCTCCATCGCGAAAATCAAACATCGCGCCAATTCTTCGGCGGCTACGGTCGGGGACACTCTCCCCGTCTCCGGCCGTGAATGGCGCGCGTGTCAACGCGGCTGGCAGTGTATCGACGAAATTCGCCGTTGTCGTGAGCCACCCAGCGTCCTCTGTCATTATCTCTTCGCTTTGATGGTTTCACCCACTCAAATCGCGACAAATTGACTCGGGTTTCATCTTACCGCGTTCGGCTGGCTGGGCCCGCCCGCCGGCTCATGCTTGGCCCTTGGCCCGGGCCCGTGGCCGATCCATCGACGCACGAAGACGACCCGATAACTTCGCCTTGGCGGCGGCAAACTCCTCGTCGCTCAACTTCCCGTCGCGGTGCATGGCCCGGAGCGAGTCCATGAACCCGGGCGTGTGATCCTGTTCCGCCATTGACGACATTGATCGCCGCCGCACCCACAGCAGCAACACCGTTCCGGCGACCAACGTCGCCAGCAGCACGCCAATCGAGATGAAGTACCCCGTCGGGCTTCCCTTCGTGGCCCCCGTCTGGGCCACGGTGACCAGTGGCGCAAGCACGGCCGGCGCGAGCATGGGCATCAGCAGGTTGGTCGTGGCGTTCATCATCATCGGTTTGGGGAAGCGAGCACAAGGGGCCAATCGGGCGCGGGGACGGCCGGGCGCGGAGTTCGCGGCCCCCCCCGTCCCTCGCGGCAATCATGGTCTTTACGAGTTACTTGACGCGATGGCATCGCGAATCGGCACAATGAGGTTGGGGATGATCTTGGTCTCAAGCAGCTTTTCGCCGATGCTCGTGATGGTCTTGAACATGGTCGGCAGCTGCGCGATGTCGTCGATGGGTCCCTCTTTGCGAATCGTCACAAACACGCTCAGCGGTTCCGGTGGCACATCGTGCTTCTCGGCGTCCTTCTCGGGCGACCACTCGGCCTTCCCGGCGCCGCCCGCAGCGCCCGCACCCCCCGTCCCCGCACCCCCCGCACCCCCCGCGCCCGAACGCTGGTGCTGCTCGGCGCTGGGCCGCGTCTTGATCTGGAAATACGCGCTTACGTCCCCGCCCGCCGGGTCCGGCAGCGAAAGCCCCAGCGTCGGCTGGCAGTCGATCGGCATCGCCCCCTTCATGCCCAGCAGGCTCGCCAGTGGCGACTGCGGATAGAGCACATCGAGCACGATCTGGTCGTGATTGCTCGATGACAGCAGTTCGAAACCATACACCACTTCAAGGTATTCAATATCCAGTGCCGACAGCGCCAGGAAATAGGGCAGCACTTCCAGCACCGTCTTGTGCAGGGCATACGCCTCTTTGGTGGAGGTCGGATTGGTTGTCCCCGTCCGCACGCTGGTGCGCCGCAAAGACAGCCACTGCTGGCGTGCCAGCCCCTCACCGCTCCCGGCCGCCCCGCCGCTCTCGGTGGCGGCGCGCACCGTCGCTTCAGACTCAAGCACCAGTTCATGGGCCCCGCGCCGGAACCGGTTCATGGCCGGAAACTGCTTCTTCACCCGGTCAAACAGGTTCATGAGCGTCTCGCGCTCACTGGGCAGGTCCATCTTCAGATCGAGCCGCTGATTGATCGAAAAGTCAGTGCAAAGTGCACCGTAGTTTGTGGACATGTCATCCCTCAATAAACCACACGGTCGGTCGTCGCCCACACCCCCCGGCATGATATTCGCCTGCCCGGCCCCTCACCGCTCGGCATAAATCTCAATCGGCAGCCCGTCGGGGTCGGCAAAGAACGAAAACTTCCGCCCCGTCGCCCCATCTACCCGCACCGGCTCAACCTCAATCCCCCGCGCTGTCAGTTCGGCCACCGCCTGATCCACATCCGCCACCCGCAGCGCCAAATGCCGCAGCCCGCACGCCTCCGGTCGCGACACCCGCGCGGGCGGTGCTGGAAAACTAAAAAGTTCGATCTCCGTTCCGTCCGGCAACCCCAGATTTAGCTTGTGCGAGTTCCGCTGGGCCCGATACTCCTCCGACACCACCGGCAGCCCCAGCTTCTGCACGTAGAACTCCCGCGACACGCGATAGTCCGAGCAAATGACCGCGACATGATGGACACCCAGAAAGAGCATGCCCGAGCGTAGTGTGGCCGGTCGTCGCGGCGAGTCGTGGATGGCCGGGTTCCTTTCGCATTCGCGTTTGTCCTTCGCCACCTTCCCCACCCCCGCTCTCCGCCCCGGTAGAATCGCCCCCTATGACAACCGCCGCCACCACCCCCGTCATTCTCGCCGCCAAACGCACCCCGATCGGGCGCTTCTTCGGAGGCCTCTCGAAGGTCCCCTCGCCGGTCCTTGGCTCATACGCCATCGGTGCCCTTTTCGCCGAGCATGCCGCCATCAAGGCCGCGGTTGATGAGGTCATCATGGGCTGCGTTCTGCAGGCTGGCGTCGGCCAGAACCCCGCGCGCCAGGCCGCCCTCAAGGCCGGCCTGCCCGACACAATCTCGGCCCAGACGATCAACAAGGTCTGCGGCTCCGGCTTGCAGGCCGTGATGCTCGCCGCCCAGGCGATCAAGGCGGGCGACAACCACCTTGTCATCGCCGGCGGCTTTGAGAACATGACCGCCGCCCCGCACTTTGCCCGCATCCGCGAGGGCGTCAAGTTCGGCCCTGCCCAGATGGAAGACCACATGGCCTACGACGGCCTGCGCTGCGCCTTTGAGGCCTGCGCCATGGGCAACAGCGCCGACCACATCGCCCGCAAGTATGAAATCTCGCGCGCCGAGCAAGACCGCTTCGCCGTGCAGAGCCACCAGCGCGCCGCCGAGGCCACCAAGCAGGGCCACTTCAAGAACGAGATTATCGCCCTCACCGGCGAACAGTGCATGGACAAGAAGTCACCCGGTGTCTCCGCTGACGAAGGCATTCGCGCCGATACCACCCTTGATGGCGTTGCGAAACTCCGCCCCGCCTTTGAGAAAGAAGGCACGGTCACGGCCGCCAACGCCAGCCAGATCTCAGACGGCGCTGCCGCGCTTTGCGTCGCGTCGCTGGCCAAGGCCGAGTTGCTGGGCATCAAACCGATCGCCAGGATCATCGCGTATGCCACCGGTGGCGTTGCGCCCAAGGATATCTTCGCGGCGCCGATCGTGGGTATCGCCGCCGCGCTGGCCAAGGCCAACCTGAGCGTAAAGGATATTGACCTGTTCGAGATCAACGAGGCCTTCGCGGCTCAGGCGCTCTGCAACATCAAAGCGCCCGGCGGTCTCGCCGGCGGGCTGGGTATCGATGAAGCCCGGCTCAACATCTGCGGCGGCGGGGTCGCCCTGGGCCACCCCATCGGTGCCAGCGGCGCACGGGTGCTCACCACGCTCATCTACCAACTCCACCGCACCGGCGGCAAGCGCGGCGTGGCGGCCCTCTGCCTGGGCGGCGGCAACGCGGTGGCGATGGTGATTGAGATATAAGACCGTGCTGACCCGCAAACGTTCGCACTCAGAGAGTTCGCGATCACCCGCCAGAACATTGGTTTTGTGGTCGCTGCGGCCGCGCGGCTGTCAAGCGCGTTGAGCGGCGGTGCTGCCAGAGCCAACGAGCGAACGGGACATGACAGATGGCGAAACCAGCGGAAAGGGCCGCGTGCGTCATGCGCAGACTCGAAGCTGACCAACCAGCAACTGATTCGTGATATTTAAAGATGCAGCCGCATCCTGCGGCTTCGAGTTTGGCGTCCGGAAGGACCGTGATGTACACACCAAACGCAGCCAGAAGTACAAGCGAAGGTGCGAACAGTAATGCGCCGTTCCGGCGACCACCGCGGGATTGACTCGTCAGAACAAGAAAGGCACCAAGAAGGAGTTCGACAACAGGAACGATCCAGGCGAGCGCCGCCGGGAACGGGAGCAGCGCGTGGGTGGCGATGGCGGCGCGGAATGAATCGAGATCGACGAGCTTGCCGATCGCAGCGGTGAGCCAGACCAGCCCGACGAAGAGGATCGAGCGGCGCGGCCAGTCGCTCGAAGCACTCGCCCGTGAAGCGTCGGCATTGGGCTCGACAAGCCTTGTGGCTGCGGTCATGTTCGCGACTTTCGCCACCAGAGGAGTGCCGCGGCCAAGACCATCGCAATGCCGGCCGCACGCAATATTGCCGTAGCCGATAAAGACCAGTTCGACATCGAGGTCAGTTCTTGGGCGCTTTTGGCTGGCGCTGCGGGTGCGGCACCCGAAACCGGCGCGGAATCGCTCAGTGGCTTTGCGTCGTGGTCGCACGGTTCACGAGAAAAATAGTCATAGTATTTCTTGGCGAGCGTGCCCGGATCAAATATTGACGCGGGAAACGTAGGGGAGACCGTTACGCTGCGAACGATGTACACCGTACTGGCGACCACGGGCCCGTTCGCCGTGCTCGAACCGGACCGAATAATGGCGGGGTGCCGAGCGGGAAATAGGGCTGTTGGCAATCGACCTTCAAAGGTCCAGACTTGATCGATGCTGCCGGCCACATTGACGCGAGTCTCGCTCACTTCATAAGACGCACGGTCGAAAGTAAGCGAGATTCCAAACGATGATGAACTCAGCGTATGCGTCGACGCGACCGGCTCGGGGTCGAGCAGAACCAGATCAGGCGCTGCGGCGAGCATCGTGGTCGACCAGCGAACGAGCGATGGGTATCCGTTGGTCGACGCTTGTTGATCGAGCGTCGAGTTGCGTGCAAGTCTTGCACCAATCGCTTCCTCAGTTGAGAGCGGTCCGGGCTTGGTAATAAGCGCATTTGATGCGATAAGTGACGCAGCGAATCCGCGGGCGATCGCCGACTGAACTTCGACGCTGGTCGTGATTGAATGAGGGCCATTCAAGAACAGGTTCGTAGTTTCGATTCGCCACGATCCGATCCCATCGTATTTATTGTTCAGTCGCCGCCAAATCGTCAGGCGCTTGCCGGCCAACGGGTCGGCCCATTGCGAAGTTTTGGAGCTGTTCGCGTCCGCCGTAACTTCACTCGAAAGCCCCGACAAGTCGTCGGCGGTATCTATCACGAGTTCAAGCGATACGACTTGCTGGTGAGCAGTCGTGATCTGCTTCAGCAGCGCGTGCGGAGAGGGCGTCGGCGGGGCACCGCGTGCGAGCACGCCGAGGACTAAGTTGATTGAAAGCGAAACAAACACGAAGCCGCTCATTCGCCCGGCTCGCTAGGGTCGCTGGCGTTACACGGTTGCGTGCAGAAGATTGGCACGCCATAAAACAGTGACGGAATGTTCGGTGGGTGGAAACACACGCACATTTGTTGGCCGTTCGGAAGCACGGTCAAGGTGATGATCCCGATCATGCAAATGTGGTTTCGACCGAGACTTGGAAATGATGCAGGCGCCGCGCACGCCGTACCTGGGATGATCGTGTCGAGCGGGTCGGCGGTGCAATCGTTGCACGGCGTGCCGAGGTCGGCTGGCAAACATGGATACGGCATGTCGTTGTTCAGCGCAACGATGTTCCAGCATGCACCGAAGAGCGGCGGCGCTAGCGCGGTGCCGAGGGCGAGAATCGAAAGGACGATCGTTGATGTTTGCATGGTGATACTCCGGGAGCGCGGTGGAAAGATAGGGGGGGGGGGGGGTAATATGTCAATCATGAAGTTGATCAAAGGTTCTCGGAGTGCATTTACGATCATCGAGGTTCTCGTGGTTTTGGGGATCGTGGCTGTCGGTCTATCCCTGCTTCTCCCTGTTTTGGCCCGTGCCCGGTCATCGGTCGATGAGGCGCGCGCGGTCGTTCGCGTGCGCCAGATCGCGATGGCCCACCAGCGGTATGCGGACGATCATCGCGGATACGTCGCAACCGTGTTTCAGCCCGTATATCGCTCCAAAGCCGATCAGCCCGAAGTCATCGAGGACTTCAGTGGCGGTCGAATCCGCGGCGGGTGGTTCAGCAACGACTGTTGGTCCTGGCTTGCGGCAGATCCGACGTTGACGAGGGAAGTCCTTTGGGCGCCGGGCCATCCACCGCACAATGAGAGTTATGGGCCGGTACCGATCGTGTCTAATTATTTGATGTCGTCGGCATTCTTTGCTCGGCCTGAATATTGGAACCCGAGAACGCAGATCGGGCCGGAGCAATGGGGTGCGCAGCGCATCAACGATGTCGCGTTTCCGAGCGATAAGGGAATGTTCCTCCAAGTGACCACCTATTCTGTTCCGGGATTCCCAACCGGACACCCGGCGTGCTGTTACAGCAATCTGCCTGCGGCTGTCGTCTGGTGTGATTTGAGTGCTGGGACGATTGCGGGCACCACGTTGAACGTCGGTGCGGCGAATCCTTGGCATCATTTGGCTGAACGTGGGAGCCCGGCGTGGGCGGGTGGATTGCCGATTTTGCACACCCTGAATGGAACTGCGGGTCGCGATCGGGGGGGCCGTTGAACGACGGCTGCCCGATGGTCGCGGGATGCTGTGGTGGGCGCTCAGTGCGATGGTGGACGAGAAGTTCAATGGCGTTGCCGCGCCACCTGAGCAGCCGCCCTCACCCCACAACCTCCCGCAAGCCGGCGCGCTCGCCTTCGAGTGCGGCGCGATGCCACGGCGACAGCGGTGCGGCCGTCAGTTCCTCCGCCGTTAGCCACACCGCGCCGTAGCCGGCTTCGAGGGCGCGGACCGAACCTGAGGGTGCCTCGGCCCGGAAGAACCATGCAACCAGCCGTCCGTCGCTCGCCCGCAGCGTCACCGTGCGCTCCAGCGCGCCCACCGTGCCCGCGCGATCAAAGGCGAGTTCTTCGCTCAACTCGCGGCGCACGCACTGCGCGGGAGTTTCGCCCCGCTCGCGTTTGCCGCCGAAGCAGGTGAGTGTCCCGGCCGCGACACGGGCGGTCCCCGGCCGCTTTTCCAACAAATATCGCCCTGTCAAATCCCGCAAAATCACGCAGCAATAGGGGGGCCACGGATCGTTTGAGCACTCACTGGCACGTTCTTGGGACATGGAAGCATCATTGCGCCCGTTGCCCGCCGTATCCTCCATGCGGTTGTGTTTCGCCCTCTTTCCATCACGGGTCTTGGTGCCGTAAGCCCCTTCGGCACCGGGTTGAGGGCCTACGTCGAAGGAATCCGCTGCGGCCGCCAGGGCGTTTCGCCGCTCCGCTTTTCGCATCCGATCCTCAAAAGCCGGGTTGCCGCTTGCGTTCATCCAGAGCACTTTGACCCTCTGACCGTCATCACCGATGCCGACGTGAAGCGCCTCCCGCGCCTCGTTCCCATGGCCCTCAGCGCCGCCCGCGAGGCCCTGCTTATGGCCGGCCTTGGCGATATGAACGACAACCCCGCCCGCGCCCGGCGCGTTGGCCTCATCCTCGGCACCGGCGGTGGGGGCATCGACTTTTCCATTGACCAGATCGCCGCCATGCAGGCGGGCCGCAATCCCTCGCTTTGGTCGATCACCAACGCCACCCACGGCAACCTCGCCGGCGAACTTTCGATCCGCCTGGGCCTCCGCGGCCCATCGCTCTGCATCTCGACCGGCTGCGCCTCATCGACCGATGCCGCCGGGCTGGCGCTCCAAATGCTCGCTGGCGAGGCCGCGCAAAGCACGCTCGACGCGCTGGTCGTCATCGGCGCCGATGCCCACGTCCGCTGGGAGACCCTTCACGGCATGGAACTTCTCGGCGTCATCTCGACCAAAGATCACGCCAAGATGGGTGAAGATCCATGCACCGCCAGCCGCCCCTTTGATCTCTGGCGCGACGGCTTCGTTCTCGGCGAGGGCGCGTGGGCCATCGTCCTCGAACGCCCATCTGTCGCTGCACGCATCGGCAGCAACCCGCGCCCGCAACTCTGTGGCTATGCCGCCACCTGCGACGCTCACCATCGTGTGCGGCCCGACCCCACCATGCACGAAAGCGTCCGGGCCATGCAGGAGGCGATTGCCAGCGCCGGCTTGGTGCCGAGCGACATCGCCGTCGTTCACTATCACGGCACCTCCACCCAGCTCAACGATCGTCTCGAGTCACTCGCTGTCGCGGGCGCGTTTGGCGGGCACGCCCCAGCCCTTGTTGGTCACTCCGTCAAAGGCGCCATCGGTCACCCCCAAGGTGCCAGCGGCATGGCCGCGCTGGTCGCCACTGTCGGCTGCGCCCAGAGCGATCAACCGTTCCTGCCGCCCACGCTCAATCTCACCACCCCCGATCCCGCTTGCCCCCTCGACTACACGCCCCGAGCACCACGCCCGCTTGCCGACCTGAAGCCCGCCGCGGGCACGCTCAACGCGCTGATCAACACCCTCGCCTTTGGCGCCAAGAACTCGGCCCTCGTCGTCAGCATGCCGGTTTGAACATGCGTGTGCCTGCTTGCACCCCGCCCGGCCGCACCCCCGGCCGCACACGGCCCTTTCACAGAATGTGCGATCTACCCTCGTCCCGTGCCCGATTCCGTCACCATCGTCCTCACTCCCGGTCCACTCGCGCCGCGACCGCTCGAACTCGCGGCCGGCACAAAGCACGCCGTCGGAGCGGTCCTCGTCTTTGAAGGCCTCGTCCGCCCGCTCGAAGATGGCAAGCTTCTCACGGCCCTTACTTACCAAGCCTACGAACCGATGGCCTCATCAACGCTCGTGGCGATCGCCCACAGCATCGTCGCTGATCATGGGCTCATCACGCTCCATTGTGAGCACAGCACGGGCGAAGTGGCGGTGGGGGCCTGCTCCCTGCGCATCGTCATTGCCTCCAAACACCGCAAGGAAGGCCTCGCGGCACTCGATGAGTTTCTCGACCGCTTGAAGCGCGATGTGCCGATCTGGAAGCGACCCGTGTGGGCCTGAAGCAGCCGTGTGGTCTGGAAGCAAGGAGCCGCCCCCAAAAATAAAAAGGGCCGGCGCGGGCCGGCCCTTCGATGAAATCTGTTGCTTCAAACGCTCCGCTTACCGGCGGATCGTGTCGCGCTGACCGAAGTCAACACCCGACAACTGGCCGTAGGTCCAGCGGATGCGACCGGGACGGTTGGGGATGCCTTCCGGATCAGCGTCATAACCGTAGATGTCCTGTCCAGCCGGCTCGTACGAGATCTCTGCTGGTGTGCGAGGGGCGGCGTTGCTGGCGGTCCAGTAACCGCCTTCGGTTGCGTCGTACGTTGACCGCACGCTCACGCTGGCGTCATACATCACCACGCAGGTTTCGGCCGCGTAGTGAGTGAAGTAGTGCGGTACCTTGCCCTTGTGCCGCATCACATCGACAAACGCAAAGACCTTGCCCGAGGGATTCCGGCAGTCAGAGAGCTTGCGCCCACCCAGCCGGTACCGACTCGACGAGCCTGCGTTGTACTGATACAAGTTGAAGACGCCGCCCGCCTGCTGGAGCGAGCCGCCATCGATCGTCCAGCGGTCGGGGGCAAACGACGCGGACGTGATTTGGTAACTGCTGCTGTACGGCCAGCGGCCTTCGGGAAGCCCGAAACGCTGGAAATTGATTGGGTCTTCAGACCACTCGATCCGCTTCTTGTCAAACGGCGAGCGCGAAATCGGCTCCGGCAGGCGGGCCGAGATGTAGTCGAGCATCACCAGATGCGAGTACAGGATGTGCGGAATCCAGTTAGCGGGAACCGCGAAGTTCGAGTTGTCGGGGGCCGAACGCCGGCGGATGATGTCGGCGGCCTGATTGGCTGCGGCCGCCACGTCGTTGCCCGCGGTGTAGGAGACATACGACCCGTTTTGCTGCTGCATCGAATAGTTCTGACCGCCCTTCCAAGTGAACGCCGGGCCGAGCTCCTTAAAGTCAGCGCTGTAAGAGTTCAGCGTGTTGCCATAGGTCTTCAGGTTGGCAAGATTCTGTGCCTGGCGCGCCGCCCGCCGACCTTCGCCCAAGGCCGGCAAAAGAATCGACACCAGCAACGCGATAATGGCGATAACGACCAACAACTCGATCAACGTGAAGCCACGACGGGCGACACGGACCACGGGGGAGACAGAACTCGTCTTCATGAGACGCTCCTTAAAAAGGCGGCACGCAGAACGCAGCCGCAACCTCAGGCGCTTGACGACCACAGAACGCGGTCCGCGCCCGTTATTCCATACGCTTAGTATATCGTCAATGGATGCACCCGCAAGGGGATTTGTGCGCGGAGCGTAAAGAAGTTTGGGCTTTTTTTAGGGTTCATCCACCCATTTGTTCGTATTTAGTTCGAGTGCATCCTTTGATTTCCGCACTCGCCCGTCACCAACCCGCCCCCGTTCGTCTACGTATCCTCTTGTCCAGACTTCCCACGCTCGAATCGTACTAATGGCTAACCCCCCCCCCTCACGCGACACAACTCCGACCTCGGACTTCCCCACCCCGCCACCGCCGGATTCTGGGGCAGGCTCTGCTGGCAACCCGGCCAGCCAGACTGGTCGCCCGACCATTCCCGGCAGTGAATCGCCCCATAGCGTCTCCCCCCTCAGTTCGGCTGATGCCACCCGTCAAGCCACCTCGATGACCTCTCCCCTTGCCGAGGGGCCCGGCACCGTCTTCGGTGCCTATCGCCTCCTACAAGTCCTCGGCGAAGGCGGCTTCGGCATCGTGTACCTCGCCGAGCAGCGCGAGCCCGTGCAGCGGCGTGTCGCACTCAAGATCCTCAAGCCCGGTATGGACTCGCGCGAGGTGCTCGCGCGCTTCGAGGCCGAGCGTCAGGCCTTGGCGCTCATGGACCATAGCTGCATCGCCAAAGTGCTCGATGCCGGTGCCACGCCCTCGGGCCGCCCCTTCTTCGTCATCGAATATGTGCAGGGTGTCGCCCTCAACGACTATTGCGATAAGCGCCGCCTCGATACCCGCGCCCG
>Ga0209591_10003173_pt1 | contig 19182 bp, 12 predicted proteins | sample MAT01_FD_187207 | JGI IMG/M metagenome (GOLD analysis project Ga0209591, IMG submission 187207) | Freshwater microbial communities from Lake Fryxell liftoff mats and glacier meltwater in Antarctica - MAT-01 (SPAdes) (version 2) | ecosystem: Environmental > Aquatic > Freshwater > Ice > Liftoff... | reverse complement strand
TTCAGACACAAGACTTCAGACACAAGACTTCAGACTTCAGACACAAGACTTCAGACTTCAGACACAAGACTTCAGACACAAGACATTAGACATTAGACATAAGACATAAGACACAAGACATCAGACACAAGACATCAGACATCAGACACAAGACAGAGAGCAAAACACTAAAACACCAAAACACTAAAACACACAAAACTGAAAGACACTTACCGACACAAAGGATTGCGCAAACGCATGGTGGAGGCACTCCGACAGCGTGGCATTGCCGATGAGACCGTTTTGGCGGCCATGGAGGCAGTGCCACGCCATTTTTTTTTGGACAAAGCCTTTGAAGAACACGCATATCAGGACAAAGCCTTCCCCATCGGCAATGAGCAAACCATATCTCAGCCATTTACAGTCGCCTACCAAACCTGCCTGCTCCGTATTCGGCCCGGTGACCGGGTACTCGAAATAGGTACCGGCTCAGGCTATCAGGCCGCTATTCTCGCCGCTTTGGGTGCCCGCGTCTATACAATAGAGCGGCAGGAAGCCCTTTGGATGCAAACCAAGAACCTGCTGTCCTCTATGAAATTTAGTACCATCCGGTGTTTTTTCCGGGACGGGATGAAGGGCCTGCCTGATTTTGCCCCGTATGACAGAATTATCGTGACCGCTGGTGCGATTACCGTGCCGGAACCCCTCCGGCAACAACTGATTTGGCCGGGCGGAATTTTGGTGATTCCGGTGGGCTTGGAGGTGCAAAAAATGCACCGTATCCTACGGCAAAAACCCGACGAATTTCAGGAAGAAATATTTGACGCGTTCCGCTTTGTTCCTTTTTTGGAGGGGGTAGTAGCACGGGAATAAATTAATTGACCCGTTCGTTAGGAACGGTGTCAAAATAAAGTATCCATCTTATCTGATTCCTTTTCACTCAAATTGCCCATCTTTTTGCTTAAATTGCCCCACTATTAGCCCAAAAAGATCGTTATTTGAGCAAAAACTAATCTACCTAAGTTTAGTACTTTATGCTGACACCGTTCCTTACAGAAAATTAATCATAACTTTGCACGGTATCAAACATTATAAACTACTATTTTTAAGCCATGTCTTTCAACCGCTTACGCTGCCCAGCCTCCTTTCCGGTGCAATACCACTACTGCCTGACACTACTTTTGATGTTCTTTTTGTTTCCGGCACTCTCCTACGGGCAAAAACCAACAAAACCCACAGCATCCGATATACATCAATCTATAAAAAAACTAAATGTATTGGGTACTGCATTGTTTGTTGCGGCACACCCCGATGATGAAAATCAGCGCTTTATCAGCTATTGCGCCAACAATAAACTGTATGATGTTACCTATTTATCCCTCACCCGGGGTGACGGTGGTCAGAACCTGATTGGCCCCGAAATCAGAGAGTTGCTGGGCGTATTGCGCACCGAGGAGTTGCTCATGGCGCGTGCTATTGATGGCGGTAAACAACGATTTTCCCGTGCCAATGACTTTGGATTTTCCAAAAGCACCGACGAGACCCTCCGAATCTGGCGCAAAGATGCCGTATTATCCGATGTGGTTTGGGCCATGCGCGATGTGCAACCCGATGTAGTCGTTAATCGGTTTTACCACAAAAAATCGGATACACACGGACACCACACCGCTTCCGCGATGCTCAGCGTAGAAGCCTTCGACCTCGCTGGCAAAGCAGATGCTTACCCGGAACAATTACAATACGTAAAACCTTGGCAACCTCGCCGGGTATTTTTTAATACCTCCTGGTGGTTTTATGGTGGGCGTGATAAGTTTGAAAAAGCCGACAAAAGCAACATGACACCGGTAGATTTGGGCGTATTTTTGCCGCTAAAAGGCAAAAGCAACAACGAAATATCGGCAGAAGCGCGCTCCATGCACCGTTGCCAGGGCTTTGGAGCCATGAGCAGCCGGGGGGAGAGTAAAGATTGGTTTGACTTGGTGAAAGGCGATAAACCCGTGGGCGACGACCTGTTTTCGGGCATCAATACCACCTGGAGTCGCGTGGAAGGCGGTGAAAAAATTGGAAAATTGATGACAAAAATTGACCAGAATTTCCGAACGGATAATCCTCCTGCTTCCGTGCCAGACCTGCTCAAAGCCGCTCAAATGATCAATGCCCTGCCTGATGGCCATTGGAAACAGGTAAAATCAAAAGAAATCAAAGAAGTCATCCGGAATTGTATGGGGTTGTATGTAGAAGCCGTCGCCGAAGAACCCATTGTAGCGCCGGGCGAAAAAGTAAAAATCAGCGTGGAAGCCACCAATCGCTCCAATGTGGCGGTGGTATTAACCGGATTTTCTATTGCTCCGGGTTTGTTTGATACCACCACTACCTTTCCATTGGTCAATAATAAAGTATTTACCCACAATAAAGTGGTAAAAATACCCGATAATGCTGGTTTTACGGCCCCTTATTGGTTATTGGCTCCTTTTGATAACGGTATGTACACCGTAGAAGATCAAACCCTGCGCGGCCGCCCGGAAACACCGCGTTTTGCCAAAGTACGCTGGGCAGTGACCGTGAACGGAATGCCATTTGAATACGAAAGCGAAGTTGCCTGGAAAACAGAAGAAGCCACGTTGGGCGAATTCTGGCGACCATTTGAAGTGCTGCCGCCCGCTTATTTATCCTTTGGTGAATCCGCTTATCTTTTTGCCGGCAACCAAAGCAAAGCAGTAGCCGTTCACGTCAGATCGGGCCGCGATTCTGCCAATGTGCAAGTGAAACTCCAATGCCCACCGGGTTGGACAGTGGTAGAAGGCCCGCAAAATGTAGCCTTTACCCGCCGGGGCGAAGATAAAACGTTGATTTTTCATGTTTCTGCTGCCGGCGGCGCATCAGAAGGGCAGTTGAGTGTGGAGGCTACCGTAAACGACCGTGCGTACAACTATAACCTGATTACCATTAAATACGATCACATACCACAACAAAGTGTGTTAGTGCCCGCTACGGTAAAGGCTTCCCGGATTGATGTGACGATAAAAGTTAAAGATATAGGGTACCTCATGGGAGCCGGAGACGATATTCCGGCGGCACTCCGACAATTGGGTTGTAATGTCATACTATTGGAAGATAAAGATTTTACAACGGAGCGATTACGTGCTTTCGATGCCATTGTGATTGGCATCCGGGCCTACAACACCAAAATGGGATTGAAATTCCAACAGGAAAAACTATTGGAATACACACAAAATGGCGGAACGCTGATTGTACAGTACAACAATAATTTCGACCTCGTTTTGGATAAATTGGCACCTTTTCCGATGAAATTGGGCCGTACCCGCGTCACGGATGAAAATGCAGAAATGCGTTTTCGTTTGCCCGAACATCCTGTTTTGAATACACCTAACAAACTCACGGCCTTAGATTTTGAGGGTTGGGTGCAAGAGCGCGGTCTTTATTTCCCAATAGAATGGGATGCGGCTTTTCAGGCACCGATCTCCTGCAATGACCCCGAAGAAAAACCTGCCGATGGCGCTGTTTTAGTGGCGAATTATGGTAAAGGGTATTATGTGTATACCGGTTTGTCCTTTTTTCGGGAGTTACCGGCGGGCGTTCCGGGGGCGTACAGACTTTTTGCTAATATGATTTCGTTGGGGAAATAAGTAATTACTCCGTATTGCCAACTTGCTTTTTTTAGTTAAATATTTAAAAAAAAAATTATACTATGTGACCAACTTAGTCATTTAACGTCCCATCAACTAAAGGAGGCATTTTGCACACAAAAAAAATTGCCGGATAAATTAGGATATCTCCCGGAATTTGTGTGTCTTTGCGGTTATTATGACGGTTGTGTCAAAAAACATTGATTAATAAGTTGTTGTTAATCAATTATTTGTTGTCAAAATTTTCTACGCGTGACTCCTGCCGCAAACAAAAAAATGGACCATTTAAGCGACAGTGATCTGATCGCCCGGTATCTTCGCGAGCAAAATACTGCTTATTTTACCGAACTTTACAGACGCTTTGGTCGCAAAGTTTTTGCTAAATGCATCACCATGCTGTCCGATGAAGGTCTTGCACGAGATGCTACGCAAGATATTTTTGTAAAAGTACTGCTGAATCTTTCTAAGTTTACCGAACAATCTTCTTTTTCTACCTGGATTTATTCAATTACTTACAACTATTGTATTGATTTGATCCGCAAGAAAAAGAAGATGCCTTTGATTTTCTCAGAAGATGTCAGTTTGGTCAGTAAAGAAGTAGAAGTAGAAGTACCCGACAGTTTATTATTAGAAATGAAGAGGGGGCGATTAGAAAAAGTTTTGGAGCGGCTTCCGCCCGGCGACAGGATTATTTTGGAGATGAAATACGCGGAAGACTTACCCATCAAAGATATGGGCGATATCCTTGGCAAAACGGAAAGCGCTATAAAAATGCAAATTATGCGGGCCAAGCATAAAGCACAGAGTATATATGAAGAAATTTATGCGGGCAAAGACCTGGAAGAAGACATTCCAGCGGCAGCACCCGCTTCAATGGTGTAGTTTCTAATAAATTTCAACCAATGGATAACTTAGGAAGGAGTAAATAATAAGGAACGGTGTCAGCATAAAGTACTAAACTTAGGTAGATTATTATTTCCTCGTTCCTTAATACCGATCATTTTTTTTATCTTTTAATCAAGCATTGATGTATGGCTAATTCTTTTAAAGATTTATTCGACGACCGATCTAATCGCCTGCCGGATGACTTAGAGGGGCTCATTCTGCAAAATGCGCATGGCATGAATACCGCAGGAAATTTGCTGGATCATTTTTTACCTAACGCCTTTCGTACTGCTGCCCGATTAGTATCAGGCGACCATCGCCCGGATCCACGTGGCCCGGGCAGTCACATTTCCGACGATCAGGATATGCCCTTTTGGCGTATCCCACCCGGGAGAGGACGCTAAAAGCCGTCATAAACTCCTAAAAACCAAACCTGACTGATCCCAATGTAGCCGCATCCTAAGGAACGATGTCAAAATAAAGTATCAATCTTATCTAATTCCTTTTCACTCAAATTGCCCTTCTTTTTGTTTAAATAGCCCCACTATTAGCCCAAAAAGGTAGTTATTTGAGCAAAAACTAATCTACCTAAGTTTAGTACTTTATGCTGAAACCGTTCCTAACAATCACCAGGAATTTATCTGGTCACAATTTTTCTGCCTTAATCGTATGGAAGAACTACTGCGCCGCATTAAAGACGGCGTATTTACGCAAATGGTGAACGGATTTTCCGAGGCCATTCCCAAGATATTGACCGCACTGATGGTGCTGCTGATAGGACGTGTTATTGCTTTGGCCATTAAAAATGTCATTCAACGGGTCTTTTCAGCACTTCAGGTGGATAAATTGGGAGAACGAATGAATGATATTGACCTGGTACAACGCTCCGGCATGCAATTTGAATTATCAAAGGCATTGGCACAAGTGGTCTATTATTTCATCATGTTGTGTGTCATTATTATGGCCACCGACCTGTTGGGGGTGCAGATTATAACAGATATGGTACGAGGATTATTTAATTACCTGCCTGCCTTATCTTCGGCCTTTGTTATTTTTTTGATCGGACTTTTCCTCGCGGATGTCGTGCGGGGTGTTCTCCAAACAGTCTTGAAATCTATGGGCGTTATGTCGGCAAGAACTATTTCTTCCGGCGTATTTTACTTTCTGTTTGTCACGGCTGCCGTCAGTGCATTGGGGCAGGCAGGGGTGGAAACCGGATTTATATCCGCCAATTTGACCGTCATCATTGGCGCTATATGTTTCGCTTTTGCCATCGGTTACGGCATTGCTTCGCGCGAGCTGATGGCCAATTATCTGGCAGGCTATTACAACCGCAATAAGGTTCGTATCGGCGATGATGTTGAAATAATAGGTGTACGCGGAAAAGTAGTGGCGATTGATGCCGCTTCCCTGATCTTACAAACGGATGAGCGCGCCATTGTTATACCTTTGAGTAAATTAACGACCGAAAAAGTAGAAATAATATACCCCGATCCGGATGAAGAAAGCAAACGGATTGAAGAAAAATAAGAGATAAAAATTAAGAAACACTTCCTACCTGTAAGATTATCGCGCCATTTTTTAAAAATGGACTTTTCATTATGTAAGGAACGGGTAAATAACAATTTGTTCGTTTCAGGTAGATTAATTTTCGTTCAAACAACTATCTTTTTGCGATCATAGTGGGGCCGTACGAGTAAAAAGACGGGCAGTTTGGGCAGAAAGCAATCACATCAAATGGATAAGTTATTGTTTACCCGTTCCTGAATCTAATAATTTTTTAAACTTGTTTATGAAACAATTAAGTGTACTCCTTCTGGCTTTTTGTGCTTGTATGGCACCGGCTTTGTCGCAAGATACCGACAAAGCTGTAAACGAAGCACGCCAGAAGGCTGAAAAAGCAGCCGCTGATGCAAAAACTGCTCAAGAACGGCAGGCAAAAGCCGAAACCGGATGGAAAAAACGCGCTGAACTGGGCCTCACCATGAATGGCATGAAGTTCATCAATCCACAGGTAAGTGACCCCGCTGATCAATTCGGTTTGGGCGGTTTGATAGATTTATTTGCTGATTTCAGAAAAGGCAAGTTGCTTTGGGAAAATACCGGCAGATTGCAATTGGCCGCCCTGCGCAATGGCGGGAAAACCCTTTATGACGACAAAGGCGTTGCAAGAGATAACCCATTTTCAAAAGGAGCCGACGTATTGCTGGTTCGTTCTACGGCCGGCTATTCCATTAGCAATAATGATAAATGGTACGTGGGCGGTAATGCGCGGATATTGACCCAAATGTTCCCGACTTTCACCGGAGGGTTCTTTAATGGCGCCGATAAAGATTTGAATTCTCAGTTCTTTTCTCCGCTCAATTTTGCGCTTTCTCCCGGCATCATCTACAAACCCACCAACAACCTGACCTTTTCCTTGTCGCCCATAGGGCTTGATTATACCTACGTGGCAGAAAGTGCACTTCGCACGAGTGGTGCCTTGGGCAATGAGCCAGGTAAAGCATCCCGGGTGGTACTCGGCCCTGTGTTCAACGCTAATTACGGTGCTACTTTCTTTGAAAAAAGGTTGTCTTTAGGCTCCGGGTTAGAATGGGTACCCAATTACCGCGACAATATGAATGGCCGCGTTATTTGGATGAATGCTGCTAATATTGCCATCTTCAAAGGATTTGGCCTGAAATTGACCGGTGATGCTTTCTATAACCATTACAGCAAAACACTCATTAGAAATGAAGTGACCAAGGTGGTAGAGCAAAAATTGCGTACAACAGGGCGTTTAGGTGCCTTCTTTACCTATAATACTAAGTTTTAATTGGATGATATTGAAATAAATAAATAGACATTGTGCCAATTTAATCACTTCAACATAATAATATCTTTTTAGCCTGCTTTTCGTTTGTTTTTTCGTCCGTAGATGAGATATGAACTCAAAAACAAGCCTCCATCAGGTGATAAACCCGGCTCTTCTGCCAAAAGCACTAAACTGACATAATGCCTAAAAAGAAAGCGTTCCTTGTTCTTGAATAAGGAGCGCTTTCTTTTTACCTAGATTAATTACCGTTAAGCTATACGACTATTGAAATACTATTACCTTTGCGCCGTCGAGTAAATTATCTTCCGTCTGTTAAATTTCTGCATTAACTTTTATTTATCCTTCATTTTGAAACAGCAAATCACAGAACTAAAACCCCTTTGCACTCAGGTACGCCGCGACATTATTCGCATGGTCTATAATTGCCAAAGCGGGCATCCGGGTGGCTCCTTGGGCTGCACCGAATTTTTTGTGGCATTGTATGGCCGTATCATGCAACACGATCCCAAATTTAATATGACGGGTAAAGGAGAAGATATGTTTTTTCTCTCTAACGGCCATATCTCCCCGGTTTGGTACAGTGTACTGGCCCGCAGCGGTTATTTTGATCCAAAAGAACTGGCCACTTTTCGCAAACTGAATTCCCGTCTGCAAGGGCATCCAGCCACCCACGAAGGGCTGCCCGGCATCCGGGTCGCATCCGGGTCGCTGGGGCAAGGGATGTCGGTCGCCATTGGGGCCGCCTTAGCCAAGCGCTTGGAAGGCGATACCCGTCAGGTGTATGTCCTGACCGGCGATGGCGAATTGGATGAAGGCCAATGCTGGGAAGCCATCATGTTTGCTGCACACCACAAAGTAGATAACCTGATCGTGACGGTTGACTGGAACGGCCAACAAATTGACGGCTCCACGCAGGAAGTTATGTCTTTGGGTGACCTGCCCGCTAAATGGACAGCATTCGGTTGGGAAGTAATCCACTTAGAAAAAGGCAATGACTTGGAAGAAGTGGTAGCGGCCCTTGAAAAAGCGCGCAAACACAGTAGTAAAGGCAAACCCGTCGTCATCCTGATGCGCACCGAAATGGGCTACGGGGTAGACTTTATGCAAGGTACCCATAAATGGCACGGCAAGGCACCCAATCAGGAACAATTTGATGTGGCGATGGCACAATTGCCCGTTTCTGCGTTAGGCGATTTTTAAGTTGTTTATCGGTTGATGATTACATGATATATGATTGTTGATGTATCGGTGTGCACCGCTCAATTCTTCAATTCCTCAAATACTCAGTTCCTCAGTTCCTCAACCTATTGATTGACGATTGATGATTACATGATATATGGTTGTTGATGTATTCACGCGTATGCCAAAACACCAAAACACTAAAACACTAAAATAATGAATATTCAAGATATACAATCAACTGGCACCAAAGCGACCCGGGACGGCTTTGGACAAGGACTACTCGAAGCAGGTCGCCAAAACCCTAATATTGTTGCACTGACAGCCGATTTGTTGGAATCCCTGCAAATGCAGCATTTCAAAAAGGAATTCCCCGAACGATTTATCCAATGTGGCATTGCAGAAGCCAATATGATGGGCATTGCGGCGGGTTTCGCATTGTCCGGGAAAATTCCGTTTACGGGTACTTTTGCCAATTTTAGCACCGGCCGCGTCTATGACCAAATTCGTCAGAGCATTGCCTATTCGCATAAAAATGTGAAAATTTGTGCCTCTCACGCGGGCCTGACCCTCGGCGAAGACGGTGCCACGCACCAAATCCTGGAAGACCTCGGCATGATGCGGATGCTGCCAGGCATGACGGTCATCAACCCCTGCGATTACGATCAAACTAAAGCCGCTACGATGGCCATCGCGGAACATTATGGTCCGGTCTATCTGCGTTTTGGCCGCCCGGCCTGGCCGATGTTTACCGGAGACAAAAAATTTGAAATTGGTAAAGCCCTGCACCTTGCCGCCGGTACCGATGTGACCATTTTTGCTACCGGCCACCTCGTTTGGACGAGTATTGAAGCCGCAAAGGACCTTGCCGCGGAAGGAATCTCCTGTGAAGTCATCAATATTCACACCATCAAACCCTTAGATGATGAAGCTATTCTTGATGCCGTGAGCAAAACCCGCGCCGTAGTGGTAGCCGAAGAACACCAGCGCAATGGCGGCCTCGGTGATGCCATCGCTAACCTGCTGGCACATCACCTGCCCGTACCCATGGAATACGTGGGGGTCAACGATTCTTTTGGCGAAAGCGGAAAACCCGCCGAACTTTTAGAAAAATATGGCTTGGGTAAAAAAGATGTGATTTGGGCAGTGAAGGATTTGTTAGACCGGAAATAAGTCCATAGTCGGATAGTCAAGACAGTCCACAATCAAGAGAGTCCACAGCCAGACAGTCAAGAGAGTCCACAGGCAAACAGTCAAGAGGGGTGCGGCCTCAATTTGATGTACCCCCGAAAATGGATTTTTACACTAAAAAAGCATTTTTGATAAGTTATCAAGCATTTTTTCAACCTTGATGTGAGTTGGTTTCGGCGTAGCCGATTCTCGGATTTGAAGGTATTGAAAATGCATAGAAAAGTGCATCAAATTGAGGCCGCACCCAATTGAGCGGCACACACAGATACATCAACAATCATATTTCATGTAATCATCAATCGTAAATCAAATACATCACGGAACACATCACGGAACATCAACAATCATATATCATATAATCATCAATCGTCAATCAAATGCATTGAGTGCTTGACATATTTGGGGGAAAGCAATATGAAATATAGGGAAACATGGGTGGTTGACAAGTTTTGTGAAACTTTTCCCTTTTAATATATTGTGGTTCCCCAAATGTGTCAAGCACTCAATTAATTCAATCCCGTATCATGGGCTTAAATAGCGAATACTTCACCGATTCGGCTTTTTCCCGATACCCCGTCCAAGGTTTGTCCAACAGCATATTGACCCGCTCCACCAATTTTTCGATGGCTTGGTTGGCCGCTTTCACTGCCAAAATAGCGGTAGCATTGGGCGCCCCGGTACCGTCACCTAAGTAGCCGCTGGCATTAAAAAGTTTAGCATTCAGTGCGTTCGGATTGCGTTCGATGCCCTTCGGTTCTTTTTGCATAAAAAAGGCATCTTTCAGCACCGTGATGCTATCCTGCAAGGTTTTGCCGAGTTTGATGGCCTCCTTTTTTGTGCTGTCCGGCACATTGACAAACTGATCTTCTACCAATTTGATGGTTTTTTCGGCATCTTTCAGGCGATTGTACGCTTTAGTCGCCTTTTCCACGCTTTTCTGAAAATCGCGGATAGCGTCGGTTTTTGCCTGTCGTTGCGTTGCCGGAATCAGCATACGGGGGTCTTCCAAAACGCGTACCGTGGTAGAATCGAGGTAAGTGCCGTGTTTCACCACTACTTTGTAAGTGCCTGGTACTACCTGGGGGCCATTGCCGGGTTCTATGTTGTCCTTGTCGGGCTCATTGTTGGTCGGGAAACGCACGCCTTTGGTGTCTAAATTCCAGGTAATGTATCCAAAGAGGCTGTCAATCTCCGTTTTAAAGCGCCGCAAGGTATCGCCGTTCATGGCCAAAACGGTCACGGTGGCTTTTTCCTTTTTTTTGTCGCCACCACCTTTTTTATCTTTTTCGTCGCCGCCTTCTTTTTTGGCAGGCTCCTCTTTCTTCGTCACATCTTCTTTCTTCGTCACATCTTCTTTCTTTTCCATGTCTTCTTTCTTTTCCACATCCTCTTTTTTTGCTTCCGGCTTTACTGCGGCCTTGTCCTTCGCCCCTTTTTTTGCGTCTTTTTTGACGTTTTCTGCGTCTGCTAAAGGAGTTGGCGTTTTGGGTTTGGTGGGTGCCGACCACGTAGGGATGTACGCCACCGGGCGTTTATTATCTCCTTTAAACGTTTCATTGGCGGCAAAACGCGCACCGTCTACGGAGCGAAATTCCGCCAGCACCGCATCCTGAGCCGGAAACAATTTAAACGGCTGCTCTAAAATTTTTACACCGTTTTTGGCTATTTCGCGCAACGGACGGATATTGTCCATTATCCACAAGGCACGACCAAAAGTAGCAATGACCAAATCGGCATCACGCGGGTGGATTTTCATATCGTAAACGGGCACGCTGGGAAAGGAACCGGACATTTTTTTGCCGTCGGGTGCTGCGTCGTTGGGCCAGTGCGTCCAGGAAACGCCATAATCAACGCTCACATACAAGCCCTGATCGGTGCCGAGGAACAACAGCCCCGGAACTTCCATATCCTGCACGACCGAGAGGCAAAACCCCGCTACGTTTTGGGCTAACCGCTGCCAGGTTTTACCAAAATCTTTGGTGTGGTAGAGATAGGGTTGCCAGTCGTTTTGGCGATAATTGTTTACCACGATAAAGGCTTCTCCTGCATTTTTAGCGGAAACTTCAATTTGGGGTATCCACGCTTTTTTGGGGCAACCCGGCAGGCGATCCGCACAGTTTTCCCAGGTTTTGCCGCCATCAAGGGTGATTTGTACCTGGCCATCGTCGGTACCGACCCATACAACACCGCGCTGCACCGGAGAAGGTGCTACGGCGATGATGGTACAATGGTTTTCAGCATTGGTAGCATCCATCGTGAGGCCGCCGGATTTATCCTGGTGCATTTTGGAGGTATCATTGGTCGTCAGGTCGGGCGACAAGAGGCTCCATGTTTGCCCCAAATCGGCTGAATAATGCAGGTATTGGCTGGAAAAATACAGACCTTTAGCGTTAAAAGGGTCTTGCGCCAGGCCACTATTCCAGTTAAAACGTAGTAGCAGACCGTCCGGGTGCAGGGGCTGTATACCCTGCGTGAAACCCGTTTTTCGGTCAATATAAGCGAGGTTTCCGCCCTGTGACTGCGCAAAACAATACCGCGCATCGTCAGCGCGGGGCATGGCATCAAAACCATCGCCAAACAACACTTCCTGCCAGTCGGAATTGCGAATACCGCCCGATTTCCACACGGCGGAAGGCCCTACCCAGGAGCCATTGTCTTGCAACCCACCATAGATATTGTACGGCATTTCATTGTCTACATTGATGTGGTAAAACTGGCCGACCGGCAGGTTGTCGGCATAACGCCAGGTTATACCGCCATCGTGGGTAATATTAACCCCCCCATCATTGCCATTGATGATATAATTCGGGTCATCGGGGCTGATCCAAAAAGCGTGGTGGTCAGGGTGAATTACCCACCCGGCCCAGGGGTTAAAAGTTTTACCACCATCTTCACTGCGTGAAATAGTGGTAAAAATGCTGTAAACGCGGTTTTCATTTTTAGGGTCTACATAAATTTCCGAATAATAAAACGGTCGGTCGCCCATTCCTTTTGTGGCTTGTTTTTTCCAACTCCGGCCGCCATCGGTACTTTTATAGAGGGCATTTTCTTTGGCTTCTACGAGCGCGTACACGATTTCCGGGTGATTAGGTGCAATAGCCAGCCCCATACGGCCTAATTCACCTTCCGGCAAGCCGTCTTTGTCCGTTATTTTTTTCCAGGTCTCCCCGGCATCGTATGTGACGTAGAGGCCGGAGCCTTTCCCTCCGCTTTTGAAAAACCAAGGCCAGCGCTGATACTCCCACATAGCCGCAAACATTTTATTGGGATTGGAAGGATCCGCCACTAAGTCTGCGCAACCGGTTAAATCATTGACGTAGAGTACTTTACGCCAGGATTTTCCGCCATCGGCACTTTTGAACACACCACGGTCTTCATTAGGGCCGGTGGCCGATCCCGGCGAAGCCGCGAAAACCACATTTGGGTTGTCGCGGTGCAGCACTAAGCGGTGCAGGGTGCGGGTATTTTGCAGGCCCATGCAGGCCCAATTTTTGCCACCGTCTATACTTTTGTAAATGCCGACACCAAAATTTTGGGAGTTACGGGGGTTGCCTTCTCCTGTACCTACCCATATTTCATCGGGATTGCGGGGGCTAATGGCAATGGCACCGATACTTTGGATGGGTGCATTGTCGAAAATCGGTTCCCACCCCGTGCCGCCGCCCGTGCTGCGCCACACACCACCGGAAGCGGCCCCTGCGTAGAGGATTTCGCGGTTATTTGGGTCAACTGTCAGGGCGGTAATGCGACCGGACATGGCCGCCGGTCCGATAGACCGCATACTCAATCCGCGCAGGTGTTCGGGGTTCAGGGTTTGGCCCTGTAAAAGGGCAGAAAAAAAGGTGATGCGTAGTAAAAGGAAAAGGGATGGTACAAAAGACTTCATAAAAAAACGGCCTAAGCAGTGATAAGGAACGAGTAAGTAGTTATGAGTTATTAATTATGAGTTCCACAACTGTTTGATTGTGTGAATTTTGCATAAATTTATAACCACATTTATTTTAGCGTACCCACTTAAGTAGTCCACAGTCAATAGTCGGCAGTCCACAGTCTCACAAACCTTTGATAATCAGGTAATTAATGAAATTAAAACCACGATTATTTCTATTTACCTACTTAATGGAGCGCTTTACAAAAGATTGAAAATTAATTATTTGCAAAAAAACAAAAACGCAATTATTTCTGTTCCCCGGTAAAAGTCGAAAGATCGCAACTTTTTACGAATTAGCCGAAAAATTCGATAAAAAGGGGGGTTTTGAATTTCAGCGACACAGATTTTTCGATGTTCTGGATGAGCAAGAAATTGACTATTGCTGTTTGCCCCTGATTTTAAACGCTATTCCAAGGTGTAGCCCCAAGCTGCTAAAGGAAAGGAGTAGGTTTTTTTCAATGTTTGTGTAGGTTGATTGGGATTTGGGATGGGTGCGGCCTCAATTTGATGTACCCCCGAAAATGGATTTTTACACTAAAAAAGCATTTTTGATAAGTTATCAAGCATTTTTTTCAACCTTGATGTGAGTTGGTTTCGGCGTAGCCGATTCTCGGATTTGAAGGTATTGAAAATGCATAGAAAAGTACATCAAATTGAGGCCGCACCCTAAAAAAACGATGGTTTCAACTTTTCGGAGGGGACTCAGTAAGTGAATAATTGACAACCGTTTGACCGCAACCTACTTTTGAGTTCAGCAGGTATATTGAACTCAAAAGCAGTTATGATTTTATATAAGAATCACATAATCAAGCAGTTGTAAAACTCCTCTCTCCTCTCTCCTCCCTATTTCTTTGTTTTAATATGTTCTGAAACATATTTCCCAACCGTTCGTCCGCAGGCTAATCCTGCTTCATTGCCGCGCTTAAAGTGTATTCCGCCGTATAAACGACTGAGGCCCACTTCGTTGGCTGCTGCCTGAAAAGAGTTGAAAGAACGCACCGGCAGGTCAAATTCTACTTCTGTACTGTCGGTAAAAGCAAAATTATCCCCAAAAAGGTCGGTTAAAACGGTTGCGGCGGCGGCTGAAATGGTACTGTGTCCGCTGGTGTGCTCCGGGAACGGGGGCGTTTGGATCAACGGTGCCCAATCCGGGTCAATATACTCATTGATGTAGGATTCCGGGCGCACGAGGTTGTATTGATATTTGGCGTTCCAGCACACTATGAAGCCATCTGCCAGCGCACAGGCCGTTTTAACGTAAGTTTCAGCGGTTTTCATCATGTCGGCATTGGCTTTACGGCAGGCGTGTGCGGCGATGTTCATCCAGTGGCCGCCCGGACTGATTTTTTTGCGGGCAAAGGAAAGATGGCCCACCACTTCCATGGCAAATGGATTATCATCCCAATACCAAGCAATAGCGACTTGTTCAGGGTCGTTTTTTTTGCCAATATTATACACTTCGAGGGCTTGTTTGTAAAACTCACTTTTTTTATCTTTGCTAAAAGGAATGGGTGGCTCAACCGGAAATTGTGTAGCCGAGTCAATGACCCAGGGACGAATTTCAGACCAATGGGGTTCTAATGCATCGGAATAAGCGGGTGGGGTAGGGCGCCACCTTTCGGGCGATTCCGTATCAATCGTAAATTTGGGCATACTCCGCATTTGGGCGTAGTTGTCCTTTTTTGACCACGCCAAAATGTGTTTGGCTATGGCATCTCCGTATTCTACGGAGCGTTTATACACGTCTGGCGGCATATTCATGGCCTCAAAACTCTTAAAAAAAGTTCCGGTTAAGTCTTGAACTTCTCCTTCGGAAAATACCAATTGTTTACCGACCGCCAGCATTGCCGTAGTGGAAGCGAGCGGGTAACAATATTCTTTTCCGGCTTCCGGTTGCGGGCAGGGTGCCAGATCATTCAGTTGTCCGGCGAGGCTCTGGTGGTCGGGGAAGCCCGGTATGAGGGCTTCATACGCGGCAATAACGGAATAGGAATATATGCGCGCTGAAATGGGCGGGGCGAATATATCGTGGCGGATAATGTCGGTCAGCCGTCGGACACCTGCGTGTAAAAACTCCGGGCGATTGGATTTGGTTTTATAATCTAAACTGTATTCTTTGCAACCGGATAGCAGCAACACTAAAAAAAGGAGAATGGATTTTTGCATTAAAAAGGATATGTTTGTAAAAGGCAGCGCAAAAATACGAAAATAACCTGCTTTTATGTTCATTTAAGCCAAGTTTAAGTTTCTTTACGGAGCATCAACTAATGCTATTTTGGCATTACAGGATGGGATCGTGCCAAAAAATTGAAAACCCCGATTGTGGCCGGGAATAAGCCCCTTTTTCACATCAAGCCCCTCACCCATTTATTGGCTAACATTTTGCCAGACTTGTATTATCAATGGTTTGCAGGACAGGACCAGACCAGACACCTCTCTCCTCTCTCCTCTCCTCTCTCATCTCTCATCTCTCTCTCCTCTCTCCTCTCTCCTCTCTTATCTCTCCTCTCTCATCTCGGCACCTCTATTTTCTTAACAATCCCTTCCAATATTTCTTTAGTGGTAAAGCCTTCCATTTCCCGCTCCGGGGTGAGGATAACCCGGTGGTTGAGTACCGGATACGACACATACCGTATATCGTCGGGTGTGACAAAATTGCGCCCTTCCATGGCGGCTACGGCTTTGGCCGATTTCATGAGCGACAAAGATGCCCTCGGACTGGCGCCAAGAAACAGGTCGGAATTGCTGCGGGTATTGTGTACGATGGCGGCAATATAATCCAATAATTCCTCCCGAATATAGACCTGTTCGATGCGTCTTTGGCAATCGGCAATATCGTCAGCAGAAAGTACGGCCTCAATGGACTGTCGGAGGGTATTGGAAAAATCATTGCTAAACCGGCGCAAAATGAGTTGTTCCTCCTGAAGTGACGGATATTCCAAGATGATTTTGAACAAAAATCGGTCAAGTTGTGCCTCCGGCAGTTTGTAAGTGCCTTCCTGTTCGATGGGATTTTGGGTGGCCAATACCATAAAGGGCGACGACAACAGATAAGTGACACCATCTACCGTTACCTGTTGTTCCTCCATGACTTCAAAGAGGGCTGATTGTGTTTTAGCGGGTGCGCGGTTGATCTCATCTATCAGGACGATATTGGAAAAAATTGGCCCCGATTTGAAATTGAATTCGGAAGTTTTTACATTAAAAACGGAAGTGCCCACCACATCGGAGGGCATCAGATCGGGCGTAAACTGGATACGGCTAAATCCGGAGGAAATACTCTTCGCTAAGAGTTTGGCGCTCAGCGTTTTTGCAATGCCCGGCACCCCTTCCAACAGCACGTGGCCGCCGGTAAACAAGGCCGTGAGCAGGAGGTTCATCATTTCTGTCTGCCCCACGATGACCTTGCTGATTTGTTCCCGCACACGGTCGGCCCGCTCCATCACGGGCGTGACATCTATCCCCCTTTCTTCAATGGTTGGCACCGCTTCCAATGCCGCCTCCTCTAAAAAGATTAAATCGTTCAGGTCGGGTGCTTGTTCCTGTTCGTACGCTTGCTCTTGCTCTTCGGTTGACATAAATAGTTATTAGTTATATAGTTGTCGTCATCATCGTCTGTATTTTGCCGGGTTTATTTTTGCCGGAGCCTGTTGTTCCGGCTTTTTTTCTTTTTTTGTGCCATAATCAATTAAATAATTATTAATTATGTAATATATTAATAATCAATTAATAGTGTAAGATAAAAATCGTGTTTGTTTTCACTCCTGCACCCGTGCGTTGAATGCTCTGCACGGTACCTTTTTAATTTTTTTGTTTTAAATGACATGACTAAATAGAAACAATCGTAGTTTTTAATTTCATTAATTACCTTATTATCAAGGGTTTGTGCGACTGTAGACTATTGACTGCGGACTATTGACTGCGGACTACTTAACAGGGTGTTCGGCTGTCAACCTAATATTAGGACAGGACAAATCAACGCATCACCAAATCTATTTCGCTTGTTTCATAAAATTTTCAATAGCAGTATGCAGGTTAATCATCATGTCTTCGGTGGGTTCATACCGAATAGAAGCCGTATATTGATTAAAAATAGCCGTAATTTTACTTTCCGAAATTTCTGAGAGTTGGGCAATTTTCTTTAATAATTCGGCATCAGCGCGGGGTAATCCTGTATCGTGCTGGAGCGGGATAACCACATTGTAGCGTTCCCGGAGCCAGGCCAAAAATAGCCGCATTTGTTCGCGGGCCATACCCCTGTAATTGCGTTCGCGGAAATGCAGGTTGGCAATAGCCGTGATAAACTGCCAGGATGTATTTTCATTTTTAGGCAAAATCGGTATAACCTGCTGGCGCCGCTTTCCGCGAAAAATCAGCCACAATCCCGCTAGCGCAAACAACAAATACCACGCCCACGCCAAGGCCGGTTGCTTAAGAATATACTTCAAAGGGTGCTCGTCGGGCAGCTGGTCGCTGTTGCCATTGCGCCTGCGCCCTACCTGCTCCGGTATGCGGCTCACGGCATCCCAATAGATATTACCCGGGGGTAAATGCGACAAAATCCCTGCCACATACGGGCGGGTTTCCGGGCGCAATAAAGTATAATTGGTAAAAACCAGCGGATTGGTATGCAATAAAAAACGCCCTGCTCCACAAGGAAATTCAGCAAAATTAATCAGGCTGTCGTTCAGGTATCCCAACGGACGCTGTGCCAGATCGGCACAAAAATACTCCGATTCCATATAATGCCAGGTATAGGAATGCAGTTTATTCTGGCGGGCATACCGGATGGAAGTGTTTTGAGACAGCGCCGGTACCTTTAAACTGACAGCAACACTGGCAGAATCTAAAAAGGACGTATAATCATCCCATTCGGTACCGTCACATTCAGAAAAATACAGGTGAAACATCAGGTCGAAAGGAATCGTTTTGCTCGCGATCAGCACCACATTGCCCGCTTTGGCAAATTTCAGCAACCGATTAGTGTCTAAAGAATCTAAATAAAGCGCTTCCCCAACAAACACATAAGCACTCAGGTTATCCGAAACCCCTAAAGAATCTACGGGCAACTCCGCAGCAATGTCTTTTTCTATGTTAATGCAACCATAGCCGGGAAAATAAGTATTTAATAATTTGCGGAAAATATAAGTACCATAAGGTTCTTTGCTGGTTTCGTTGTAGGCGTTTTTCGACCATTTGTCATCCCAGTCAAAATGATCCTTCTTTCGGTGGTCATTCCAATTCCAATAAAAAACACCCGCCAGCAATAGCAGCGCGAGCAAGGCTAACAATAAGGGTGAGGGTTTGAACTTCATTCGGGGGCAAAATTAAACAATCATCCATCATTTTTATCAATCCGTTTAATTTTATTGTGCAATCTTGTATCTTTGTGTCGCAATGTGCGTCGGGTCGTCCACGCCCGACGACCTCGCGAAGACATCAGGAAGGCTCGTAGAGGTTTTTTTGAAACACAAAAGAGACAAAAGAAGACAAAAGTCCGTAGAGGGGGTTTTTTGAAACACAAAAGTGACAAAAGAAGACAAAAGTCCGTAGAG
>Ga0209591_10003169_pt1 | contig 19191 bp, 18 predicted proteins | sample MAT01_FD_187207 | JGI IMG/M metagenome (GOLD analysis project Ga0209591, IMG submission 187207) | Freshwater microbial communities from Lake Fryxell liftoff mats and glacier meltwater in Antarctica - MAT-01 (SPAdes) (version 2) | ecosystem: Environmental > Aquatic > Freshwater > Ice > Liftoff... | reverse complement strand
AATACATGTGTATTTAAAAACCTATATATAAAAAAAGAGCTCGATTTTGGATTTGCTCAAAATAGGGTATTTACTGCTTATGATACTGAAACTGCAAGACAGGGTTATACTTTATTAAATTTTGGAACAGGAGGATACATTACACAAAAAGGTAAAATATTATTCTCTGTTTATTTATCTATCTATGAATAATATTACCGATGTGGCTTATCAAAACCTTTTAAGCCGATTAAAATACACTGCAGAAAATAATGTAACCAGAAGAAATGGCGTATTTAATATGGGACTTAACTTTAGTGTTAAAGTAAATGTACCGTTTGGGTTTAAGGTTAAATAAGAATTAGTTTTTTTCTTTAATTAATTTTTCCAATGCAGCAATTCTATCTTCTAAGCTCTTAATCATGTTTTGCTGTTCTTGAACGGCTTTAACCAATGGAACTACAAATTGCGAATACGCTAAACTATAGTGATCTTTTGAATTTTCTGGTTTATGAACTCCATCAAAATTGTAGTTAATACTTTTAGCTGCTTGTTCTACTTCTTGGGCCAGAAAACCTGTTTTTAAAATTGATTGATTAGTTGAAAGCGAGGCTGTTTTAAATAAATAATTTTTTAGTTCACCTGTTCTAGAAAAATGATCTAGTTTATCATTATCAAAATAATAAGATACAGGTCTCAGTTTTGTTATAAAACTTAAGCCTGGAATATTTTCTTGAATATTGTTTTTAAATCTTGCGTCTGATGGGAGACTAAAGACAACTGCTCCTTCTATCACTGTAACTGCACCATTCCCAATTCTTACTGTGTTGTCAGCATTTACTATTGCGCCGTTTCCAATTGCCGTTGAATTAGAAAAGCCATCAGTTACAATAGCTTGAAATCCAATTGCCGTATTATTTGAGCCTGTAGTATTAGTACTAAGACTATTTTGACCTATTGCTGTATTACCTGAACCAATTGTTAGCATCTGTGCAGCAAAATGGCCAATTGCAGTATTATTTTCTCCAGATAAATTCGTAAATAATGCAGCCATTCCTATTGCAGTATTATTGAACCCAATTGTATTTGCTTGCATAGCATCCTGACCAACAGCAGTGTTATTTGAGTTGTTGTTTGTTTTTAGTGCTCCTTGCCCAATTGCAGTATTTTTATCCCCTAAGATATTATTTTGTAAAGTACCTTGCCCAATTGCAGTATTATCTACGCCTCCTGCTCCTGTAAGTTTCAATGCACTATGTCCAAATGATGTATTATTAGAAGTGTTTATTGTAGCAACATTATTTAAACCAGATTCATATCCAAAACTAGTATTTGTAGTTACGGGATTTATTTCGCCCGCCCATAAATTGAAAACTCTAAATCTTAATGCTCTTTGATCAACAGTCCCTAAAAAATTTGTTCCATCTACTAATCCAGAGTTTCCTAAAATACTCCATTGGTTATTAGATCCTGGTGTTGACCAACTCGGTAATAATCCTGCAGTAAGAGTGAGAATTTGTCCACTGATACCGGTGGCTAATCTTGTTCCTGTTCCTGATGCAGCACCATAAATAATATCACCAGCAGTGGTCATTGGAGATAGCGCATCAAAAGCAGTAGTTTTTGTTATTGCACCTGTACCTCCATAGGTAATTGGAAGAGTACCACTTACATGAGTTGTTAATCCAACTTTACCCCAACTCGATAAAGTACCAACGCCACCACTTATTAATGCGTTATCTGTTGCTACTGCTGCTAATCTTGAATAAGCTGTTGTACTACTTGCTTGTGCTATATCACCAATTACTTGTGAAGTAAAAGTCCAGTTACCACCATTATTCAACGCTAAAGTTCCTGTTGCTGATGGTAATGTTGAATTAAAAGTACCTCCGCCAGTTAAAGTATAAGTACCAGTTGTAAATGTATTACCATTAATAGATGTTGCTGTTGCAGCACCTAATGTTGGTGTTACTAATGTTGGTGAATTATTCATTACAAAAGTTGAACCTGTTCCTGTTTGAGAAGCTATTGCAGTAATGTTTCCAGTACTTGTTATTGGCCCTGTTAAATTAGCATTGGTTGTTACTGTTAATGCATTACCTGTAGTGCTTTGATTTAATATAGGAATATCTGTAGCAGCCATTGGTCTAAAAACTGGAATTCCTGCAGATCCATTAGGTGATGCAAATATCAAATTGCCAGACTGAGATCCTAATGCATTGGTAATATTTGTGTTATTCAAACTTATTGTTCCACTAGAGTTACTGATATTGGCTCCAATAATTATTCCTCCTAAAGCAGTTCCTGTTGCAGCAGGTAAAGCATAGGTTGGAATATTTAAAACATTTGATCCTAGCGTAGCTACTCCGTTTGGTCCATTAGTTGTTAAACTCGTTATTCTATTGCTATAGGCAGCATTAAAATTGGTATAGTCTGTACTAGTTAACAACCCCCTTGCAAATGTTGTAGCAGTTGGTATATTAAATGTATGCACAGTACCGAGTGAGCTAATATTAAAATCTATGCCACCTGTTCCGGTTGCAAAAGTTTGTGAGCCGCCAAGGGTTAATGGCAAGTTGTTTAGCGTTACACTATTATTGGTAATACCAAACTGTCCGTTTGTATAAGTAATATTGGTTCCCGCACTTAACTGCGCTCTTACATCTGTTTGAAAATTACTTAAACTTAAATCGCCCCTAAAATACTGCGCCGTAATACCCAACGGAATTATATTTTGTTTGCTGTTAAAAGTATTCCAGTCAGCGGCAGTTAATAGTCCAAGCGTAGTGCTTGTTACCGTTGGAATTGTATTAGTAATTATATTGGTTACCAATCCTTTATTATTAACTGTTATTGCTGGTATTAAAATATTGGTTCCAAATGTACCAACAGTACTGTTTACTGTTGCTAATGTTAGAGGCAATACTTGTGCGGTTCCACTATTTGTAGATATACCAGTTGCATCGCCGGTTGCAGTAAATATAATAGGTTGGTTGGCGGTGAGGTAAATATTATTATCAACCGATCCGTCTGCTTTTAAAAATTGTGCCGCTATTCCCCCATTTCTAATAAAACTAGCTGCTGTAATATTATTGTTGAATATTTTATTACCCCCTATAGTTTGCGTGGTAGTGGTAATTAATCCTCTGTTGATAATAGAAGCATTTGGAAAATTAAACCGGTGTATATTATTGGCGGATGCAATATTTACATCAGTCCCAGCACTATCTACTACAAAACTTTGACTGCCTCCAAGGTTCAATACCAATCCATTTAATGTGATGATACTGTTGACTAATTTTATATTTTGTATAGTTCCATCAGTAATTTTTTCATTGGTTATAGCACTGTTTTTTATTTTTTCGGTGGTTACTGCTGAGTCGGCCAACTTAGTAGTGGTTACAACTAATGGCGCTATGATAGGATTGGGAAAGGTAGACCCCAATAAATCACCTCCTGCTGGTCCAACTGGGTAAGCTGCATTCGCAAAAAATGCATATGGCACCGATTGTAATTGTGAGGTTCCTGCATTTTGAAAACTAGTACCACCCAATGGATCAATTTCTACTTGCAAAAACTTACTACTTCCTGCCCAGTTAATAGCACTGATGCTGCCAATTGTATTAATAGCGCCCGGACTACCAATAACCAGATTAATTAAACCAAATTGGTTGGTTCTTACTAGTCTGGTTTCTGAATACAATGTAGCACCCAAAGCAATTAAATCGCGTATGCTAAGCCGTATACTTACATCCTGAAAAGAAATTGCAACCCCATTAGCATTACGGGCGATACCCTGATAATTTAATTGTTGCGCTTTGGTAATGCTTATGCTGCTGATGATAAGCATTGTTGCAAAAAGTATTTTTTTTATCATAATCTACAATTGATTGTTACCTTAATTTCAATATTTTAAAAACACTGTTTTTCTTTAATGAACCATTGTTGTACAAAGAAACCCTGAGTAAATATGTACCAGATGCATATTTTGAAAAGTCAATTTTTTGATTCACTGGCAATGTATTGTACTGAAATTCGCGCACGCCAAGGGTATGCCCCAGTATATCATACAATTGTATTACCAGCCTCCCAGTATCGTTACTAAATAAATCGAACTGTAAGAGTGTATTTACTGGTATAGGGTACACTTTTATTTCTTCTTTTGCAAAACCCTGAATGGGTATGGTTTGTAAGTCTTTATCGGTAAATGGTTGTAGTAAGCCCTGCGTAAGTATGCTTAGGCGGTTGTTGGTGGTAAAAGTTTCTATCATAGTAACTTCACCAACACTCCATATAAAACTAAAATTGGGCAATACTGGATTACCACGGTTTACATAATTGCCGCCAGTGCTGTTGAGAATATAGGGTAATACAATTTGGGAGTTCAACTTTAACTGCAAAGCCATTGCTACTAACAGTAACAATATTGCACGTTTAACTCCCCTCTTTACTGAGGTTTTAAGTACAATTGTATAAAGCATAATCAAATTTGGATAACAGGGGTCAATTCAAGTTACTTAATTTTTACTTCAAAAAAATTAAAACATATTAGTATTTATTGATAGACTTGATTAGGCATTGTTTTGTTGCCTAGAATTTAATGTGAAAAAAAATAAAGGTTGTATTAGTTTTTTATAATAGGCATTTTAATAAATGATTCGTTGTTGTAAATGCGAATTATTGCTTTTTTAAAATCTTTATTTGTTGCTTAGCTAAAATCATCTGGAAATACATCAATTAATTTCACCACAAAATCGGCATCTGTTGATGAGATACTTACTTTTAGGTTGGCTAATAATTCGCCACCAAAACTAATATCATCTGAAAGCGTTTCTGTTTGATAAACCAATACATCATTTCTTCTTGCAGCAAAGCGTTGATCATCTGTCATGTATTCTTTTGAACTATTAAAAAGTACATATTGGGTAATGATGATGTAGTTTTCTAATAAGTATTCTTTCCAGTGACCAGCTTGAAAATTACGCAGTTGATCTTCGCCATAGGGAGTACAAGAATAGTGTGTTCTTGTTAAAAGTATTGGATATTTTTCTTCATTATTTTTAGGAATATAGCAAGAAGTAAATAAATTAATTCCATCTCTCATAGAAATCAATACTTCTTTTTTGGTATAAATTTTTGCTAACCATACCGAATCGAATAGTTGTGCTTTGATTATTAAAGGGAAAGCCAGTATGAGTAGTAATATTTTTTTCATAAACATTTTATTAATTGTTTAAGTTGATTAAATTACTAGAGTAGAGAAAAATATTTTGAAAACTTGATGTCGCAAAATGCGATATCAAGCTTCGATATTTCAGGTGCTGTTACCTGCAACAATAGTTCTTCGCAGGCGTCTCTTAAAGCGATCCATCTGTAGCAACAAAACCGTTCTTAAACTGCGTATAATAGGTATAAACCGCAATTTATTATCTAATACATAGTGCTAAATTAGTGTCGATTCTCTTAAATCTCCCAAAAGTGAAACTAAGAGAAGAAGTATGTAGAAATTGGAGGTCGCAAAATGCGTCCTCCAATATTTACTATTGTTTACAAAACATAAAATTATAATAGTGAGCAAAAAAGAAATACAGTCTATAGTGATAGAGCAACAAGTATTAAGCAGAATATATGTTGTTAGAGGAGAAAAAGTTATGATAGACAGAGATTTGGCCGAGTTATATAATATAGAAACTAAACGACTAAAAGAAGCAGTCAAAAGAAATATAGAACGTTTCCCAAAAGATTTTATGTTTCAAATGACAGTAGTTGAATTTACAAAGTGGAAACAAAGTACATAAGGGTTTTTGTAAAAATGAGAGAATATGCATTAACTCATAAAGAAATATTAATACAATTAGGTAAATTAGAAAAGGAAGTAAAAGGGAATAGTAAAGACATTGAAAATATTTTTATGGTATTAAAAGAATTATTAGAAAAACAAGAAAAACCAAACCCGCCTAGAAGGAAAATAGGTTTTATAAGAACTGAAGGGTAAAAATAAATTAAAGTAAGGAGCGAGGTCAAGTTGGGGTAGAAAAAGGAAATTATCTCTTCGAATTATTTCAAGTAGTTTTTTGTTACCTTGTAAATAATTATTTAACTATGGATATCAGCATCAATACCCCTGCATTATTATTTCCTGCCATTAGCTTAATTATGTTAGCTTATACCAATAGGTTCTTGGCCTTGTCTAATAGAGTGAGATCACTTCACGATAAATACAAAGGCCACGAAAATCCTCATATTATTCATGCACAAATAAAAAATCTTCGCTACCGATTAAAATTAATTAAAAACATGCAATCATTGGGGGTACTAACTTTTTTAAGTAGCATACTTTGCATGTATTTTATTTACAATGAATGGATGGTAATGGCTCATTGGACATTTGCTTTAAGTCTATTTATTTTTGCAGCATCTTTAGCACTTTCATTACTAGAAATACAATTAAGTACCAAAGCAATTGAATTTGAGTTAAGTGATATAGAAGGATTAGAAGACCCTTCAGTTATAGATTACATTAAGAAAAAGTTCGAAAAAGATTAAGCGTTCGCAAGTGCTTTTCTTTCTCCAATTTGCTGTCTCCACATTGCATAATACAATCCCTTATCGGCTAATAGCTCATGGTGACTGCCAGTTTCAACTACCTGTCCTTTTTCTAAAACATATATTCTATCGGCGTGCATAATGGTGCTTAGCCTATGTGCAATCATTACTGTAATCTGTTCTTTTTGAGCAGAAATATTTCTGATGGTATTGGTAATTTCTTCTTCAGTAATAGAATCTAAAGAGGATGTTGCCTCATCAAAAATGAGTAGCTGCGGTTGGCGAATCAAAGCCCTGGCAATTGATAAACGCTGCTTTTCACCGCCACTTAATTTTAAGCCTCCTTCACCTATCATTGAATCGATACCGTTATCGGCTTTTGCTAATAAATTATCACAGCTTGCTTTATGCAGTGCCTCTTTAACATCCGCTGCAGTTGCGCTTGGCTTAACAAATAATAAATTTTCACGAATAGATCCAGCAAATAATTGCGTGTCTTGAGTTACAAAACCTATCTGATTTCTTAATTCATCAAAATTTATTTCATGACCATCAACTCCATTGTATAAAATATTGCCTACTTGTGGTTGATACAAACCCACTAGTAATTTTACTAAAGTACTTTTGCCAGCACCTGATGGTCCAACAAAAGCAATGGTTTCACCCTTCTTAGCTTCAAATGAAATGCCATCCAGCGCATTGTATTTAGAAGTTTGGTGTTTAAAAGTAATATGCTCAAATGCCAATGAATTGATATTGCCAATATGTTGAGGATTAAGAGGCTTTGGTTCAGAAGGCTTCATCATCAGATTATGAAAATTATTGAGCGATGCTTCTGCTTCTCTATAATAAAGAATAATATTGCCAATTTCTTGTAGTGGTCCGAAAATAAAGAATGAATAAAAGGTAAGCGTCATTACCTCGCCCGCTGTTAATTTACCTTTGAATACCAACCACAATAAGGTGAACATGATAATCTGCCGAAGTAAATTTACAAACGTTCCTTGCACAAAACTGAGTGAACGTATACTTTTTACTTTTCTTAATTCTAATCCTAATATTTTGTAGGTATTTTGATTGAGGCGATCAATTTCTTGTTCTGTTAAACCCAAACTTTTTACCAATTCAATATTCCTCAAACTTTCTGTTGTTGTACCTGCTAGAGTAGTAGTTTCTTTTACAATTACTTTTTGAATGGTTTTAATTTTTTTACTCAAGAAGTTGGTGAGTACTGATAAAAAAATAATTCCAGATGCATATATTGGCATGATGGACCAATGAAGCCTAAAAGAATAAACCGAAATAAATACAATTCCTACTAAAATACTAAAGAGTACATTGATAAACGCGATGATAAATTTTTCTGTATCAGTTCTAACTTTAGATAATATAGAGAGGGTTTCTCCACTTCGTTGGTCTTCAAATTCTTGATAAGGCATTTGCATAGAATGCTTTAACCCATCGGTAAAAATTTTTGCTCCAAATTTTTGTACAACTACATTGCTAAAATAATCTTGAAAAGCTTTTGCAATTCTAGATACCATTGCAACACTTACCAGTATTCCTAAGAAACCTAAAACCCCCCAAATAAACTCAGATTCTGTTCTTTCTCCAGTAATGATGAATTGTTTCTTCTCATTAAAATAACCAGTATTTAAAGGGTGCATACCATATTTATCGAGCAGTTTCCCAAAAAAAAAGGGGTCCAACATAGAAAATGACTGGTTAATGGCAGCCAATAATAAAGCCAATCCAATTAGCCATTTATATGGTTTGAGGTATTGTAGCAGTAGTTTCATTTATTGATTTTATCGAGTAAAACTAATTGAAGTCAATTTCCGTACTATTTTTTATTTTCTGACAAATTTTCTTCTTTATGGGGTTTTCCACGGCTGTTAATAATATGATCATATGGGTTTGATGCATTTGGCATAATTACTTAGTAACTTTCAAAAACTTTATTTTATGCGTTGGAGAAAATTCAATGGCGAAAACATCATCTTACCAATTAAAGATGCAGTAGAAGAAGCCATCAAAAAAGAAACAGCAGTAGGAACAAAATTAAAAGTATGTATTGGAACAGATAGCCAGGTTAAAGGCGCCGATACTGAGTTTGCAACCGTTATTGTTTTTCTGCGAGAACACAATGGTGGATTCATGTACATCCACAACGAAAAAACAAAAACCAAATACCATATCAAAGAAAGGATGTTGGTAGAAGTAGCTAAAAGCATTGAAATTGCTTATGAGCTTTGCAATTTGTTTATAGATTATAAAGTGGAGATGGAAGTACATGCTGATATTAATACCAATCCACAATTTAAAAGCAATGATGCATTGCGCGAGGCAATGGGCTATATTTTAGGAATGGGCTTTGCATTTAAAGCTAAGCCAGAAGCCTTTGCTAGCAGCTGTTGTGCAGATAAAGCAGTGAATTAACTTTTTTATTTAATCGGATTTGCTCCTTCTAGCAATGCTCGTAATGATGCTGCGAGTAGTTGATTCTTTGACGACTCAAAGATTTCTATTTTATCATTGGGCAAACGCAAACTGTATTTTTTTCCTTCGGCAAGTATTCTATCAAATCCTGGGTTCCATTTATTAAACTGAATAATATTAATCAGTAGTTTATTGGCAACAATCATTGAATTGTACCTGCCACTGATTTCGGTTGTACTAGTATTGGCTGCATCTTCGCTTGATAAATTATTAGCTGCAATTGGCGTATTTTCTTTTTGTTTTTTTACTTCATCAGCAGTCATTGTAGTAAATCCACCACCACCTTCCATAACATAGTGAGTGCCGATAAATTTTTTTACATGATTACGGGTTTCTTCTGGTAAAAAATACTGTAAGTCCCAAAAATTGCGACTATTCGCTTTTCTAATACATTGCCTTACCCTTCCGGCGCCGCCATTGTATGCTGCAACTACTAGTAGCCAATCATTAAATTCCTTAAATAGTTCTTTCATTAATTTAGCTGCAGCTACTGTGCTTTTGTAGTAATCCATTCTTTCGTCTTTGGGTTTCAAACTCAGTCCAAAACGAGTTGCTTCATAAGGCATAATTTGCCATGGTCCTACTGCACCGGCCCATGAAATTAGCCCAGAGCTTAAGTGACTTTCGATTACACTTAAATATTTCATTTCTTTGGGAATGCCATATTGTGTAAGCACTTGATCGTATAAATCAAAATAAGGCTTACCCCAACCTTTCATTTTTTGCAACTCTTTTCCTTGCTTTCGAATATACTCTTGTACAAATGAAACAGCTCGCGGATTTAATTGAGTTTCATAAGGTTTACTTGCATCAAACTTGCTTTTAAATAACGATCTAAAGCCGTATTTATCTTTGGTACTGTCTTGATAAATAGTTGCAAAAACTGGGTAACTAGCTATTAATAAAAAAAGCGAGAGTAGTATTTTTTTATAATTGCACAACCCATACATAGTATTTATTTAAGGTTGATCAATTGGTGGGATAGTTGAAAAAGCGTGGCTTCATCAAAATGATTGCTCATGATTTGTAAACCAAATGGCATGCCATTACTATGTGTATATAGTGGAACAGATATTGCTGGAATGCCCACCAAATTTGGATAAACTGTATAGATATCTGCTAAAAACATTTCGATAGGGTCGTTTGATTTTTCTCCAATTTTAAATGCAGGCGATGGTACTGTTGGAGAAATGATAGCATCGTATTCAGAAAATATTGATGTTGTTTTTATTTTTAATAATTGACGAACCTGTTGTGCTTTGGTAAAATAGGCATCAAAATAACCTTCACTTAAAACAAATGTTCCAAGTAGAATTCTTCTTTTTACTTCTTCTCCAAATCCTTCACTTCGCGAAGCTTTGTATAATGTAGTAAGGTCAATATTTTTTTGTTCGGTTCTATGTCCGTAACGCACACCATCAAACCTCGATAAATTACTTGATGCTTCTGCGGTGGTTAATACATAATAAGTTGGAACAACATAATCTAACAAATCGAAACTAATTGCATCAACAGTATGTCCGGCAGCTTTCATTTTTTCGATGGTAGATGTTATTTGTTCTTTTATATTTTTGTCTAAAGCTAAATGTTCAATTGATTCTTTAAAATAGGCTACACGAAATTTTTTAGGATCGTTGTTTATTGATGCTGAATAATTTTCAACTAGCTCATTAGAAACAGTACTATCAAAATCATCTTCCCCTGCAATAATTTCTAAAACCAATGCAGCATCTTCAATTGTTTTTGAAAAAATACCTATTTGATCAAATGAAGAAGCGTATGCTATTAATCCGTAACGAGAGATTCTTCCATATGTAGGTTTAATACCAATGATTCCACAGAAATCGGCAGGTTGCCGAACAGAGCCACCAGTATCACTTCCAAGGCTAACCATGCATAAGTTAGCTTGCACAGAAACTGCTGAGCCACCAGAAGATCCTCCCGATACTCTTTCTTGATCTTTAGCATTCTTTACTGGACCGTAAGATGAGTTTTCGTTACTACTGCCCATTGCAAACTCATCGCAGTTTTGCCTGCCTATAATAATAGCTCCAGCATCCAATAATTTTTGAGTTGCAGTTGCACTATATATAGAAGTAAAGTTTTCTAAAATTTTTGAAGCTGCAGAAATTTTGTGGTCTTTGAAGCAGATTACATCTTTTAATCCAACGATAACACCAAATAAAGAAGAGAGCGAATTGCCATTTTTAATATGCATATCTAATTCAAAAGCTTTTGCTAATGCTTCTTCTTCATATACTTCAATAAATGCGTTGAGAGATGATTGTTCTTTAATAGCAGCTATATAAAAACAAACGGCCTCCACACAGGTGGTTTGGCCGTTCTGTAACGCTTTATGATAGTCTTTGATTGAATGAAACCGAAACAAAGGCTGCTAATTATAAATTTTGGATTAAGCGGGGGTATTGTCTTTTTCTTTCATACCATCTTCTAATTCTTTCTTAACATTGTTCTTTGCGTCATTGAACTCGCGAATGCCTTTGCCCAAGCCTTTCATGAATTCTGGTATTTTTCTACCACCAAATAGTACCAATACTACTAAACCAATGATCATTAATTCTTGAAAACCAAAATTACCCATAGTGATTAATTTAAGAATGTAAAGTTAGCATAAAACGAATGCCAATGTATTAAATATTGTTAAATCGTGATTCTGTCAACAAAAAAGCGCTCCACCAAGGTGAAACGCTTTAAAATAAGTATAACTAATACTAGAAACGTTTTTCTTTAATACGAGCACTCTTACCACTTCGCTCACGTAGATAGAATAATTTAGCACGGCGAACTTTACCAACTTTGTTAAGTAAGATAGAATCAATATTTGGAGAAAGGATGGGGAACAAACGTTCAACACCTATTCCATCAGAGATTTTACGTACAGTAAAAGACGATGTAGCTCCATTTCCTTGTAATTTAATTACATCTCCACGAAAACTCTGAATACGCTCTTTACCACCCTCTACGATTTTATAATTAACAGTGATATTATCACCTGCTTTAAACTTAGGATGTTCTTTACTAGTAGTTAACTGGTCGTGTACAAACTGAACTGCTGCGTTCATAACTTTTAATTTTTACGGACGGCGAAGGTAGGTAAATAATTTTAAAAATTCAGGGATAAAACCTGTTTTTTTCTATCTAGCTACGTTTACTGCCCTTTTTTCTCTAATTACGGTTACTTTAATCTGACCAGGATAGGTCATTTCTGTTTGAATTTTCTGTGCTATTTCAAAACTTAGTTTATCACTATCTAAATCGGTTACTTTATCTGCTTCAACAATTACCCTTAATTCTCTACCAGCTTGAATTGCGTAGGCTTTTTCCACCCCCTGATATGCCAATGCTAAGTTTTCCAAATCCTTAATCCTTTGGAGGTATTGCTGCATTATTTCCCTTCTAGCTCCGGGCCTTGCACCACTAATAGCATCACAAGCCTGTATAATTGGTGAAATAACATAAAGCATTTCCATTTCATCATGGTGAGCACCTATTGCGTTAACCACAGCAGGATTCTCTCCATATTTTTCGGCCAATTTAGCACCTAAAAGAGCATGACTTAGTTCAGTTTCTTCGTCTGGAACCTTGCCAATATCGTGCAATAATCCAGCTCTTTTAGCCAATTTAGGGTTCATTCCGAGCTCAGAAGCCATAATTCCACACAAATTGGCCGTTTCTCTACTATGCATTAAAAGGTTTTGGCCATAGGATGATCTAAAACGCATTTTACCTACTATTCTAATTAATTCTTTGTGTAATCCATGGATACCCATTTCTATAACAGTACGTTCTCCAATTTCCATTACTTGCTCTTCTAATTGGCGGCGAGTCTTTTCTACTACTTCTTCAATTCGAGCTGGGTGAATTCTTCCGTCTGAAACAAGGCGTTGCAAACTCAATCTGGCAATTTCTCTTCTTAACGGATCAAATGACGATAAAATAATGGCTTCTGGTGTGTCATCTACTATTAAATCTACACCTGTAGCTGCTTCTATAGCACGAATATTACGACCCTCTCTACCAATAATTTGACCTTTTATTTCATCGGTTTCGAGGTTAAACACAGTTACCGTATTTTCTATGGTAATTTCTGCTGCTGTTCGTTGTATTGATTGGATAACAATTTTACGCGCTTCTTTATTAGCTTTTAATTTTGCATCTTCAATAATTTCTTGTTGTAATGAAAGCGCCTGTGTATGGGCTTCTTGCTTTAAACTTTCGATCAATTGATTTTTTGCGTCATCTGCACTTAATCCAGCTATTTTCTCTAACCTACGTATATGCTCTTCTTGGTGTTTTTCTAGCTCGGTACGCTTGTTGTTTACAACTTCAATTTGACGATTGAGGTTATCTTTAATTACATCATTTTCCTTCACTTGCTTTTCTACAGAAGCTTCTTTCTGGTTAATGGTAATTTCCTTTTGCTTAATACGGTTTTCAGTTTCCCCGATTTTGCGGTTTTTTTCTAGCATTTCTTTGTCGTGATCTGCCTTTAACTGAACAAAGCGTTCCTTTGCCTCTAACTGTTTTTCTTTTTTAACAGTTTCAGCTCTAAGTTCTGCTTCCTTTAAAATGTTTTGCGCTTGATTTTCAGCGTCTTCGAGTTGTTTTTTGGTGTTTTTAGCAAAAATAAATCTACCCGCTACAACTCCTATAATTAGTGTTACTGCACCAACTATTATTGATAATATTGCTTGATCCATCTGTTAGACAAGGTTTTAAAAAGTTCACAATCCTATTTTTCTGATCACATCTCATTTAATACTAATAAGTAATGATACCCAACGAAGATAATAAGAAGTAAGGAGGATTGTGATTTTAGATTTCAGTTTTTAGAACTGAGTCGATCATTTTACTTAAATCGTCTATTTTTTGAGAAGCGTCATTCCATAGAACAGGTTTAGATCCCATTTCTTTTTGTTCCGTAGCAAACCATAATAAAACCATAGAAATATAGTCCTGCATGTCTTTTCCCGCGAATTGTGTCTTAAAAGAATTGATCTTTTCGTTGATTAAAGCGGCAGTTTTACGAACCATCTCTTCATCGGCAGGTTCAATTTTTAGCCGATAGCTTCTATCGGCAATGATAATATTTACGGGTATTAGCTCTGTCATAAAATTAGGCATGCAGCAATGCCAGGCATTTATCTATTTCTTTTAAATAAGCATCAATTTTTTTCTGAAGTCCTACTTTTTCGGTCTCATTCCAGTTTCCGCTTGTAAGCTGAACGGCAGATAATTTTTGTTCTAACTGATTTAGCTGGTTAGAATTTGCTTCTTTTTCGGCTTTTGCAGTAGCAATATCCTTTAATAGCCTGTTATTTTCTTTTTGAAGTTGCTTAAATTCTTTAATAAGCATTTGCAATTTTTCTTGAAGATGGCTAATATTGGCATTAATGTCAGTCATTATTTTCTAATTTCTGCTTGAATTTCTTTTTCAAAACACTGAATTAATTTATTCATCATGCCATCAATCTCTGTATCTGTAAGTGTTTTAGTGTCATCAGAAAAAGTAAAGCTCACGGCCATCGACTTTTTATGAAGTCCTAATTTCTCACTTTCAAACACATCAAATAATTGCATTTGCTGAAGCTTAGGCAATTTAATGGATTGTAGTGACTTTTCAATAGCACTATAATTAATTGCTTTATCAACTACCAAAGAAAGATCTCTTTGTACAGTTGGATATTTATTTACTTCTTTATAAATTATTTTCTTTTTCTGAATAGTAGATGCCAATTTTTTAAATGGCAGATTGATCATAAATACGGGCTGCTTCACATCAAAGCTGAGCAATTTTTTATTGCTAACAGAGGTGATAGTGCCGAGCAACAGCTTATCTGTGCAAATAGACACAATAGCTGCATCTTCAGGTAAAAATTCGAATTTAATATTACCAATGCCACAGTATTGCAAAATGGCAGTGGCTAAGCCTTTCATGGCAAAAAAGTCTAGCATACTACCTTTATTCCTCCATCCTTGTTCGTGGTTGTTGCCTGTTACAAATAAGCTAAAATGCTCTTCTTCATTAAAACCATCTTCTTTAGTTTGATAGGTTTTGCCAAATTCAAATAGTTGAAGGTTATTGTTTTTGCGATTGAGGTTATAAGCAATAGTTTCTAATCCACTTTCTAACATCGATGGCCTCAAAACATCTAATTCTGCGCTCAGGTTATTCATCATTTTAACCGTGTATGCGCTAGTAACCTCATCAAAATATTTACTATTGGTAATTGAGTTGGTTATGATTTCGGTAAATCCCTTTCCAACTAAAAAGTTGGCAATTTTTTCTCTTAAGTTTTCTTTGAAGCCTAGCGATTCAACAGCGGGACTAATGCTGATCATTGTAGGAATTTCTACATTGTCTAATCCATCTATTCTAACTATTTCTTCTACTAAATCTGCAGGTATGCTAATATCTGTTTTGCTATAGGGAACTTCTACAGTTAGCTCATCTATTCCTTCTTTTGCAATGGTAAAACCTAATGCAGTTAAAATTCTTTTTACCTTATCGGCATGATAATTTTTGCCACTTAATTTTTTAAGATAATGATTTTTAATTGTTACTATTACTTTCGGTTTTGGATCTGGATAGATATCAATTAGTTCGCTAGAAATTTCTCCACCTGCTACTTCCTTAATTAATAGGGCAGCGCGTTTCAGCACATTTACAGTATTAGAAATGTCGATCCCTTTTTCGAATCTTGTTGCAGCATCTGTTCTTAAACCATGGCGTAAAGAAGTTTTTCTGATGCTAGTTGAATTAAAACAAGCACTCTCTAAAAAGATGGATGTGGTAGTTGTAGAAACTCCACTTTTAATGCCTCCAAAAACACCTGCAATGCACATTGGGTCAGTAGAATTGCAGATCATTAAATCTGCGGCATTTAATTTCCTTTCTTTATCATCAAGTGTTGTAAAGGCAGTTTGATCTGAGCAATTTTTTACTATGATTTCGTTTCCAGTAATTGCGTTTGTATCAAATGCATGAAGAGGTTGACCAGTTTCGTGTAAAATAAAATTGGTGATGTCTACTATATTATTAATGCTTCTAATTCCGATTGCTGTTAATTTATTTACTAACCATTCGGGTGATGGTTTAACTGTGACTCCACTGATTGTTAGTCCTGCATAGCGAGGGCAATCAATTAAATTTTCAACAGTTACTTTTATTGGTAAACTCGTATTATCTGTTTTGAAACTATTGTTGAATGGAGATTTTACCCTTGTTTCTTTTTGGTGATGGGTTAAATAAGCGCAAACATCACGAGCAACGCCCATATGGCTCATTGCATCAATTCTATTAGGCGTTAACCCAATTTCAAATATCCAATCAGCGTAAGCGCTAAAAATATCATTTGCGGGAGTGCCGGTTTTTGAATCGTTAGGAAGAATGATAATTCCATCATGACTTTCTCCAATACCAATTTCATCCTCCGCACAAATCATTCCCATGCTCTCTTCTCCTCGAATTTTGGCGAGTTTCATTGTAAGCGGATCGCCATTTATAGGATAAATAGTTGTGCCAATGGTTGCTACCACTACTTTCTGGCCTTTTGCAACATTTGGAGCGCCACAAACTATTTTAAGTAAATCTTGTTCACCTACATTTACTTTTGTAATCCTTAATTTATCTGCATTTGGATGTGGTTCACATTCTATCACTTCTCCTACAACTAGTCCATTTAAACTGCCTTTTATTTTTTCGAATCGTTCTAAACTCTCCACTTCTAAACCAATGGAAGTAAGGATTTTCGACAATTGAGCCGGATCTATCGCTTCAGGTAAATATTCACTTAACCAATTGTAACTAATTGTCATATAATATTGCTGCTTTGTAAGTTGGCAAAAATAAGGTTTTCAATTGGATGCTTGATAGTAGAAGCTTGATAGGGTATTATCTATGCAAAATCGGCTTAAAGAGGTAGGGGTAGCATTTTTTATTGTTAGGTTAGGTAAGCAAAGTCTGGGAATAAGCCCCTATTTTTTCTAAAAATCTTTCTGCACATATCTTTGTTAATTTCCCCAAATAAAAGCGCAAAACTTTTGAAAATAGGGGATAAGCTTTGTAAATTGTGTGAATAGGGGGGATTTTACTGTGAATAACGACTGAATAGGCTGTGGAATAATATAGATTCATAATTTATTTCTACTACCAGATAGTTCCATTTATATTCGCTCCCCCTTGTTGATGAGGAAATAATTTCTTAGCATAGCAATATTTCTTATCAATTATAGAGAGTTTTACTAACCATAAAGCATTTATTAACTATGGACATTACCAGTTTAAATAAAGACCGAAAAAGAAGAAAAACCTCAGTTGATTTGAGTACAATGGTTTATGGAAAAGTACCTCCACAAGCCAAGGAATTGGAGGAAGCTGTTTTAGGAGCTATCATGCTCGAAAAAAGCGCATTTGATACGGTAACAGAAATTATTAAACCAGAATGTTTTTATGTTGATGCTCACAGATTCATATTTGAAGCAATGCAATCTTTGCAGCAAAAAAGTGTTCCAATAGATATTCTTACTGTAGTTGAGGAACTAAAAATGCAGGAGAAATTGGATATTGTTGGTGGTCCCTATTTTGTTACTAAACTAACCAACTCTGTTGTTTCTACAGCTAATATTGATGCACATGCAAGAATTGTTTTGCAAAAATTTATTCAACGCGAATTGATTCGTATAAGTGGAGAAATTATTGGTGATGCATATGAAGACAGTACGGATGTTTTTGATTTGCTAGATCATAGTGAAACTTTAATGTTTAATATTACCAATAATTATCTTAAAAAGAATTTTGAAGATATTGGTAATGTTTTGGTGAAGACTATTAATCGTATTGATGAATTAAGAACAAAAACAGATGAAATTTCTGGAATTCCGAGCGGTTTTAGCATGCTTGATAGAGTTACTTACGGATGGCAGCCAACCGATTTAATTATTCTTGCTGCACGTCCTGCGGTTGGTAAAACTGCTTTTGCTTTAAACCTTGCACGAAATGCTGCTTTACATCCTACAAAACCTACGGCTGTTGGTTTCTTTTCTTTAGAAATGGGTGCAGCACAATTGGTACAAAGAATTTTAAGTGCGGAGAGTGAAGTGCCAATGGAAAAAATTAGTAGAGGTAAATTAGAAGATCATGAGTACCAGCAATTGCATAGTAAAGGGATAAAAAAATTAGAGATAGCGCCTATTTATATTGATGATACTGCAGCGTTAAATATTTTTGAATTTAGGGCAAAAGCCAGAAGACTTGTAAACAAACACAAGGTTGGTTTAATCATTATTGATTATCTACAATTAATGAGTGGCACTTCTGATAAAGGCGGAAATCGTGAGCAAGAAATCAGTAATATTTCTCGTAATTTAAAAGCATTGGCTAAAGAATTAAATGTTCCAATAATTGCATTGAGTCAGTTAAGTCGTGCTGTAGAAACGCGTAAGGAAAGTAAAATGCCTCAATTAAGTGATTTGAGAGAATCGGGTGCAATTGAACAAGATGCCGATATGGTAATGTTTATTTATAGACCTGAATACCATGAAATAAATAACAACGAACATGGTGAGAGTACTTCTGGTGAAACCCATATTCGTATTGCAAAGCATAGAAATGGTTCTTTAGACACAATTCATTTAAGGGCTAATTTGGCTATTCAGCGATTTGAAGAAGTTGATGCTATTCAAAAAGGAGGAAGCTGGAAACCCATAACCCCAAACCTCTCATCATCTGGAGGTTCTTCTGGAGATGGAGCTAAGTTCTACATTCAAAAAGGAAGTAAAATGAATGGAGGAGAATTTGATGAAGGCTTAGACCAAGATGCTCCATTTTAGAAATAAAATTGATTAGGAAAATGAAAAAAATCCAACTGTTATTTTGTTTGATTATTTTGAATTCATTTGTTGATGCACAGCAATGTGATCCATCTAAATTGCCCATTGTATTTGTTCATGGATTCTTAGGAAGTGGAGATACTTACGCAACACAATTTCAACGATTTAAAGCAAACGGGTATTGTAGTGATCAATTATTTGTGTTTGATTGGAATAGTATTGGAGCAAGAGAAAATAATTCGCAAAAACTCGATTCATTCATTAATACTATATTAAACAAGACCAAGGCTTTAAAAGTAAATCTGGTTGGTCACT
>Ga0209591_10003167_pt1 | contig 19208 bp, 18 predicted proteins | sample MAT01_FD_187207 | JGI IMG/M metagenome (GOLD analysis project Ga0209591, IMG submission 187207) | Freshwater microbial communities from Lake Fryxell liftoff mats and glacier meltwater in Antarctica - MAT-01 (SPAdes) (version 2) | ecosystem: Environmental > Aquatic > Freshwater > Ice > Liftoff... | reverse complement strand
CGGCAAATGTATTGATGCCGACGCTGCTTTGGCATGTAACGCTTGAAGCAAACGCGACGTTCAATGCACCTATCCCGCACGGCCACGAAGTCGCGGCCTACGTGATGGGTGGGTCGGCGGCGTTCGCAGACGGCCTGCAAACACTCGGCGTTGGTGCGCTGGTCGTATATGACGATGCGGCGGGCGATGGTGAAATTTCCGAAATTGCATTTCGCAACAGCGGTGGCACGCCACTCGATGTGATGGTGCTTGGCGGCGCACCGGCAGAGGGGCCACTCGTCTTTCAAGGTCCGTTTGTGATGAACAGCGTCGAGCAGGTGCGCGCAGCGGAGCGCGCCTATCACGCCGGCCAGATGGGGACACTCAATGGATAAGTTTCTCGCAGGTGCTTGCTTTGTGATTGCAGCGCTGTTCGCGAGCGCGGCGCTCGCACAAACGCCAACGCCACCGGCGGTGAACAAGTCTTTCGCTGAACAGCCAGCGGGCGAGTACGTGCTCGATCGCGCGCACGCCTCGGTTGTATGGCGCGTGATGCACATGGGCTTATCGCGCTACACCGCGCGCTTCGACAAAATGGATGGCAAGCTCGACTTTCGTCCAGCCGCGGCATCGTCGTCGAGCGTTGAGTTTTCGATTGAAACGGCGTCCGTCAACACGGGCTTGGCACCGTTCAACCGCAGCCTGATGGACGGCGAGTGGTTTGACGGCGTGAAGCATCCGAGCATTCGCTTTCGCTCGACCAACATGGAAGCGCTCAGTGGCGCGCGCTATCGGCTCACCGGTGACTTGAGTCTGCGCGGCGTGGTCAAGCCGGTGGTGTGGGAGGTGAACTTTAACGGCGGGCTCTACAACAGTTTTGTGCAGGGCCACGCGATTGGATTCTCGGCAAAGACTACTCTCAAGCGATCTGATTGGGGGATGGTCAAGTTATTGCCACTGGTCGGCGACGACGTTGAGATCGAGGTTGAAGTTGAGTTTGTACATCGGCCAGCCGCGAATTGACGCTGTTGATTCGGCATTCGAAATTGGTAATTCCAACAATATTGGATACCTGCCCCCGCGCAGGCGGGGGCCCAATGTTGGCCGGGATAAGTGACGGAGAAATTGGGCTCCCGTTTGCGCGGGAGCTGGGGTTTCTTGCCGTTTTTAGCGGCCGAATCTTTAGGAAGGGGGAGTACGATGAATGAACGCTACACAACAACGGCCATCGTCTTTCACTGGCTAATGGCGCTGATGATCCTGGTTTCGTTCGCCGTCGGCCTCTACATGGTGAGCCTCACCATGAGCCCGACCCGCATCAGGCTCTACAACTGGCATAAGTGGGCAGGGGTCACGATCCTCACAATCGCGGCGCTGCGTTTGCTGTGGCGGTTGTCGCACCGCGCCCCCGCGCTGCCGGCCACCATGCCTGCGTGGCAAGTGAGTGTGGCGAACGCCACGCACATCCTTTTCTATGTGCTCTTTTTTGCGGTGCCGCTGATCGGCTGGGCGTACAGCTCGGCGGCCGGATTTCCGATCGTCTGGTTTGGTGTCATCCCGTTGCCGGATTTTGTGCCAAAAGATCGTGAGCTCGCCGAGTTCTTGAAACCGTTTCACTGGATGAGCGCGTATGCATTGGCGTCGCTTGTCGCCTTGCATATCGCTGCGGTTGGCAAGCATGTGCTGATTGATCGCGATGGCCTACTCAAGCGAATGCTGCCTATTCTTGATCGGAACAAACCATGAAATCTCCATCTCGTGTTGTCCCCGCGATGCTCGCCACGCTGATGCTTGGTGCAGTCGCCACGCCGGCATTTGCGCAGCAGAAACTGGTTGCCGCACAAAGCGACATCGCCTTTGTGAGCAAGCAGTTTGGCGTTCCCGTCGGCGGCAAGTTCAAGAAGTTCGACGCGGAAGTTTCGTTCGACCCGAACAAGCCGGATGCGGCCAAGGTCGGCTTTACGGTCGATCTCTTGAGCGCGGATATTGGTAACGCGGAAACGGAAACCGAACTCAAGAAACCCGGCTGGTTCAATTCACTCAAGATACCGCAAGCGACGTTCGCATCGACCGGCGTGAAAGCACTCGGCGGCGGCAAATTCGAGTTCACCGGCAGGCTGTCGGTCAAAGGCATCTCACAGAACGTGGTGGTGCCGGTTGCGCTCACGCAGTCGGCCGGTATCACCCGCGTAGTTGGTAGCTTTACGCTGAAGCGCCTCGATTTCAAGATCGGCGACGGCGAATGGAACGACGTTTCGCTGGTCGCGAATGAAGTTGTCGTTAACATCAAGCTCGCAGTTACCGGAATTCCATCACTTTAGTTTTACGCCCCATTTTTTCCAACACACAAGGACACACACATGAAACTTCTGCCATTGACACTCTGCGCTACTGCCATCGCTGCAGTTATCGGCTTGGGCGCTACCAGCCCCGCCGCGCAAGCGCAGACCTATATGGTCGAGCCAACCCACACCTTCGTGATTTGGGAAGCGAAGCACTTCGGCACGTCGACATCACGCGGGCGTTTCGATAAAAAGACTGGCTCGATCACGATTGATCGCAAGGCCAAAGCCGGCAAAGCCGAAATCACCATCGACATGAGGTCGATGAACACCGGCGTCGCGCTGTTTGACAAGCACCTGACGGGGGATGATTTTTTTGCCGCAGAGAATTTTCCAGAAGCAAAGTTTGTCGGCACCGCGTTCAAATTTGACGGCGACAAGGTGACCGAAGTTGCCGGTACGCTGACCATGCGCGGCAAGACCAATCCGGTGACGTTAAAAGGAACCGGGTTTAACTGTTACATGAGCCCGTTCGTCAAGCGCGAAGTGTGTGGTGGCGACTTCGAAACCACCATCACTCGCAGCCAATACGATATGTCGTACGGCCTACCGGGCATTCCAGATGCGATTCGCTTGTTGATCCAGATCGAAGCGATCAAGCTGGGCTAGCGTCGCTTCCGGTCGCTGAGCCGAGCACCTTCGTTGGCGGGCGATTTAAGGCGGTTTGCCTTTCGAATCCCCGTCGATGAAAGCCTTTCAATTTTTGTCCGAGGTCATATGTCCAAGCCATTAATCATCGCCTTCGCGGGTAGCAATCGAGCCGGCAGCCTGAACCGTATCGCGCTCAACTTGGCCGTGGAAGGTGCGCGCCTTGGCGGCGCAGACGTTGAAGTTGTTGATTTGCGCGATTTCGCCATGCCAATCTACGACGCCGATTGGCATGAAGCCAACGGCGTGCCTGAGTCGACCAAACAACTGCGTGAACGCATGCGTGCGGCGCGTGGATTGCTGATTGCGAGCCCCGAGTACAACGCGTCCATCACGCCGCTACTGAAAAACACCATCGATTGGTTGTCGCAGTCGGTTGCAGACGGTGTTGGTGCCGGTGGCGGGCGTCTGCCGTTTGAGAACAAGACTGTCGGTCTGTTGGGTGCTTCCGCCGGTGCCTTCGGTACCATCCGTGCATTGCCGCACGTGTCATACATCCTGTCCAATCTTGGCGCTGTTGTACTGCCGATCCTCGCGGTTCCGGGCGCAGACAAACTCTACGGTGCAGATGGCGCGATTGCCAACGAACGCCAGGCCAAGATGCTGCGTGAGCTAGGTGGCCGGGTGGCGGCGATGTCGGCGTCGTCGCCGTTTTAGGCTCGCCCGTGTAATGATGCCGCTGCAAATGTAATTGACGATTGCGGCGATCCGACAGCCTCATTGGTATGTTGTGCTGAAGGAGCGTAACTTCAGCACGTGCCGCTGGTTTTCGTGATCCGCATAGCGTCTACAACTGCGCCGGTGTGGCGCGCAGCGTTGGCAGCGCATAGCGTCTACAACTGCGCCGGTGTGGCGCGGAGCGTTGGCAGCACACGCTGGCTGTTCTCATCGCACTTGCAATCGTTGATACCCGCCCGCACCTTTATCTGATTCAATCGACTCTGCGACTGACAACAAACGGGACACCGATATGGCCACTATCGAACTGACCAACGAGAACTTTAACGCCACCATTGAGAGCGGCAAGACCGTCATCATCGACTTCTGGGCACCGTGGTGCGGGCCATGCCGTGCGTTCGCGCCGACCTTCGAGGCGGTGTCAGAAGAGTATCCGGACGTGGTGTTTGCCAAGGTCAACACCGAAGACCAGCAAGAGCTGGGTGCCGCCTTCAATATTCGCTCGATTCCCACGCTGATGGTGTTTCGCGAGCAGGTCGTTTTGTTCTCGCAACCCGGCATGTTGCCCAAGTCAGCGCTGCACGAAGTTATCAAGACTTCCCAGGCGCTCGACATGGCTAAAGTGCATGCCGAGATCGCGGCGCAAGAGCAGTCGGCGGGATTAAACTAGAAATGAAACACTAGTACTGGTGGGTGTTTCCGGGCATTTATGCCTGAAAACGCCCGCCAATCGGCGAGTTTGGCTTCTTCTCGATTAGTTAGTGTCTGCCCCAAATGGCACTTACTTAAGGCGACGCGGACGACGCCAGCGTCTGAAACAGGTGGTAGCCCGGAAGGAGCGGCCTTTAGCCCCGGCATGCTTGAAGCCGGGGGTAAAGGCCGCTCCTTCCGGGCTACGCTTAGGTAAGTGTCATTCGTGTCTGCCTTTATTTTTCCAGCTGTGAACGTCTGTGTTCATCTGTGAATGGAAATCTTGCACATACGCATCAAAATCAAAAATCACGCAATCACGCCGGCCCGCCGTGCCTCATAGCCTGCACCGTAAGAAAAGATCGGGCCTACTGCCGCGACAGGAATCGCAATCAACAGCACCCACCACGTGCCCATCATGGCGTAGGCGATACCGGCCCAGCCGAACGTACTGAAGAGTTCAACGATCGAAGACATTGGATGCGCTTGTCCGCGCTTATTGAGTTCTCGTCGGTTCGCTTTGCGCGGGTTCAGTACATGACACGCGGCGCTATTGATAGAGGCACCTATCGCACAGAACGCGAGGACAAATGCATACCAAGGTTTGGTGAACAGCCAGTAGAAGAATAGCGGCGAAGCCAAGACGAGAGCCGGTACCACAGCGGCAATGCCCTTCGTGAAGCGAACCCGCGCCAAGGCCAGCGGCGAGCTGCCGACAAGGTCAGGGGCATCCTCGGCAGCCACCGTCAGCCACGCCAAGTTACCGACCAGCATGGCAACGATAAAGACTACCGACGGTACCACCAGCGAGGCGAAGCTCTTGCCGGAAATGCCGAGAAATACCATCGGCATCATGTAGAGCATTTGCAGCAACGTCTGTGAGATCACTTGCGGATCGCGCGCAATCAGCTTCCACTCCTTGCGCAGCAGGATCCACGTTGTACCGCTGGCAAACTTGATGCGCGCATCACCCGCCAACGCTTGGCTGGGGCCAGGGGCAGTTTGGCTCTCTTGCGTACTCAACACAAATCGCCTATAGGTCAGATTGACGACCAGCCAAAATGCGATCACGGTTGCCACCACGAAGGTCAACATTGGCATCCACTCGCCCAGAAAAGCGCGGCCTGGCCACCACAAAATACTTTCCGGCGCGAACATCCCACCGACTTCGGATTCGCGCAGGAGCCAGCTGCTCAACGCGGCGCGGGTGTCGCGACTAAGCAGGTTCTGCAGTTGTGAGGATAGAAAAAATCCTGCGCCAATCAACGCGCCGAGCACTTGCGTCGCGGTCTTCGCGCGCCGGGCACCCAGCAGCTGCACCAGCAGCATCGTCAACCACACGCCGATGGCCGCTGCCAGCAGAGCGAGTGCGACGGTAGACGGATAAATAGAGGCGAGCGGAAAACGACCGGTGATGATCCCGACGTGCGCGAACGGCAGCGCGATCAATGCTGGAAACAATATCGCCGCGAAGCCGATACCGAGCGCACGAATGGTCAGCACGACCTTGGCATCCAAGGGGGATGAAAGCAACAGGTCAAGATCGCCGCGCGAAAAAAACGCCTCGACGGCGTGCGCCAGCGTTTGCGAAAGTACGATGGTAAACAGGAGCCAAAACATCACGCCCGCGATTTGCATCGTATACGGCGGCAGCGAAACGCCAGCGTCACTGGCTTTTGAAAGCGCGTAGAAGAGAAAGAACACCAAGGCATGCAGCAGCAGCCAGACAATTCCGAAAAACGCTGCGAAAGCCCACGCGCGCTTGTTGCCGAGGCTGCGCAACGCCAGCCGCAACTCGTGCTTCAGTAGCCACGCTGAGGTGCCGGGCTTGCTGAAGACTGCGCGAACGTTTGTGATCACGCGCTTGTCGATGCGCTGCTTGCTGCACCGGTTGATGCACCAAGAGACGCATCCGCCGTGGTGTCGGTCAGGTTCAAGAACACATCCTCCAGCGTAGCGCCACCGGCCCCTGCGCCTTGGCCTGCGCCCCGGCCTGCATGTTCGCGCAACTCATCCAACGTTCCTTGCGCGACGATCTTGCCGCGCTGAATGATCGAGATGCGTTCGGCGAGCCGTTCGGCAATTTCTAGAATGTGCGTCGTTAGCACGATGGTATTACCCTGCTTGACGTAATCGACCAGCATGTCTTTTACGGCGCGCGCGGCGTGGGCATCCAAGCCGGTCAATGGCTCGTCCAAAATCATCAACTTCGGCTGATGAATCAATGCGCCAGCCAGTGCGAGTTTTTGGCGCATGCCGCGCGAATAGCCTTCGATGCGCTGGTTCGCTTTATCCCAGAGGTCGAGCCACTTCAACAAATCGGTGGCGCGATTTGCCGCCGTATCGGCGTCGATCGCCCACAGGCCGGCAGCGAATTCCAGATATTCAAAGGCGTTGAGCTTGCCGTACAGCAACGGGTCGTCCGGCAAAAAGGCCATGAGTTGCTTGGCCGCTTGCGGCGCGGTGACGATGTCGTGACCGAGCACATGTACCGAGCCTAAGTCGGGCTTGACTAACCCAGCGACGATGCGCAGGGTCGTTGTTTTGCCCGCGCCGTTCGGGCCGAGCAGCGCATGAAATTCGCCCGCCTTGATCTCGAGGTCGAGATTGTTGACCGCGTATTTGCCGTCGAATTGCTTCGCGAGTTTTTCGATGTGAAGCGCGATGTTCTGGTCTGGTGTTTGCATACTTTCCATGAAGGTCGTTTATTGGCGGTCACTTTCAAGCACTTATGTCTGGAGGTGCCCGTGCTTGCTTGCGTTTCGGAAGTACGTATGAACAGCGGTATTTGCCGCCTTGCTCACAACAGGCGGGTGCGATAATCCACAGCTCCAGACTTTGTCCTCCTAGCTGTCGCTTTGTGCGGCACCCTGCGCTGTTCCCATTCCATGACCGATTTGCCAAGTTTAGTCGCACTCCGCCAGGCATTCCTGGTCGATGAAGTTCAAGCGCTGGACGCGGCACTCGATGCGGCGCGCGTGGATTCGGCCATGCAGCAGCGCATTGACTCAACTGCCCGCCACTTGGTGGAGTCGGTGCGTGCAGAGCAGCGATCAAATGTCGGCATGCAGTCATTTCTCACGCAGTACGACCTCGGTTCACAAGAGGGGGTGTTGCTCATGTGTGTTGCCGAGGCGCTACTGCGCATCCCCGATGCCGCCACGGCCGACAAACTCATCCGCGACAAGTTTGCGCAGGGTGACTGGCAAAAACACCTCGGTGCGAGCGACTCGCTGCTGGTGAACGCCGGTACCTGGGGCATGATGCTGACTGGCAAGTTGGTATCCGTCGCGCCGACCGATATGATTGACATCGGCGGCTGGCTCGGCCGCATCGCCAACAAGTTAGGTGAGCCGATTGTGCGCACCGCACTGCGTCAGGGGATGCGGTTGATGGCTGAGCAATTTGTGATGGGGCGCGATATTGAAGAAGCGCTGCAACGCAGCGTGTCGAGCGAGCAGGCCGACTACCGGCACTCCTTCGATATGCTGGGTGAGGCGGCCATGACGGCCGCTGACGCCGAGCGCTACTTCGACGCCTATCAGGGCGCGATTCATTCAATCTGCAAGTACGTCAAGCCGGGGCAATCCGTGTTCGAGGCACCGGGAATCTCGGTGAAGCTGTCCGCGCTGCATCCGCGCTATGAGCTGGCCAACAAGTCGCGCGTATTCGCCGAACTGCTACCCAAGCTGCTAAGGCTGGCTGAGATGGCGCGCGACGGTGGTATTGGACTCACGTTTGATGCCGAGGAAACCGAACGTCTGGAAATTTCGCTCGAGTTATTCGCGGCCGTCTTCCGCCAGCCGCAGTTCGACGGCTATGAGGGGCTGGGGCTTGCCGTGCAGGCTTATCAGAAACGCGCCCCCCATGTCATCGACTGGTTGATCGCCCTTTCGGCACAAGCCAACAGACGCATCATGACGCGACTGGTGAAGGGAGCTTACTGGGACACTGAAATCAAGCGCGCGCAGATGCAGGGCCTGACGGGCTATCCGGTTTTCACCCGCAAGGCCAACACAGATGTCGCGTATCTCGCCTGTGCGGCGAAGATGCTCGCCGCGCCGCGGGCGTTCTTTTGCCAGTTCGCGACCCACAATGCACATACCGTGGCGACCATTCTTGAGCGCGCGAAGATCGACGGAACGCAAGGTCAGTTCGAATTCCAGCGTCTGCACGGTATGGGGGTGGAGCTCTACGATGCGGTGCGCAAACGCGACGGCGCAGTGTGCCGCGCCTATGCGCCGGTCGGCACCCATGAAGACTTGCTTCCCTACCTCGTGCGTCGCTTACTTGAGAACGGTGCCAACTCGTCGTTCGTCAACCGCATCGCCGACCCCGCAGTCAACATTAATGATGTCATCGCAGACCCCATCGCCCAGTGTGAATCGATCATGCCCAAAGCCAATCCGCGTCTGCCGTTGCCCAGCCAACTCTTTCAAACCTCAAGCGTCGCGCGTGTCAATTCGGCGGGCTTTAGTTTCGCCGACCCACCCGCCGTCGCAGCATTGTTCGCCGAGCTGGCTCCTGCGTTGGCGCGAACCGATTGGCGCGCGCAACCGATCGTCGCCGGGAAATCGGTACGTGGCGCGGCAACCGTTGTGACGAGCCCGGTCGACGGCGTCCAGATCGGCGTGGTAGAAGACGCCGATCAAGCCATTGTCGGGCTGGCGCTTGACCTTGCGAAACAGTGGCCGGGCCTGCCGGCACTAGAAAGAGCGGCGGTATTGGATAAAGCCGCAGATCTGCTTCTGGCGCGGCGCGCGTTTTTCATGGCGTTGATGGCGCGCGAAGCGGGCAAGACGCTGCCCGATGGCTTGGGAGAAGTGCGCGAGGCGGCCGACTTCTGCCGCTACTACGCGGCGCTGTGTCGCCAGCATTTTGCGGTGCCCGACTCACTGCCAGGCCCGACCGGCGAATCAAACGAACTCAGTTTGCATGGTCGCGGCACGTTTTTGTGCATCAGTCCGTGGAATTTCCCGTTGGCCATTTTCTTGGGCCAAATTGCGGCGGCGTTTGCCGCGGGTAATGCCGTGATGGCAAAACCCGCCGAGCAAACACCGATTGTGGCTTTCGAGGCTGTGAAGCTGTTGCTTGAAGCCGGCATGCCGGCCGCCGCGATTGCATTGTTGCCGGGCAAAGGTGAGACGGTTGGTGCCGCGCTGGTCAGTGATCTGCGGGTTGACGGCATTGCGTTTACCGGGGGCACCAGTACCGCCCGTGCGATCAACCAGTCGCTCGCAAAGCGCGATGGTCCGATCATTCCTTTGATAGCCGAAACCGGCGGACTCAACGCGATGATCGCGGACTCGTCTGCGCTGCCCGAACAAGTGGTCAACGATGTTATCGCCTCCAGTTTCAACAGCGCGGGGCAGCGGTGTTCAGCGCTGCGTGTGCTGTGCGTTCAGAAGGATATCGCGCCGCGCATCAGAACGCTGCTGCATGGCGCGATGCAAGAGCTGCGGGTAGGCGACCCGGCAAGGCTCGATACCGATGTCGGACCGGTGATTGACCGCGAGGCGTTTGACATGCTGGTGCGCCATCGCGAGCACATGGCGCGGCAGCACAACCAGGTCGGACAAGTATTGCTACCCGCCGACACGCCATCGGGCTACTACTTTGCGCCTTGTGCGTTCGATATACCAACGTTTGACACGCTGTTCGGGCCGATCCTGCATATTCTGGAATTCGACGCCGACAAACTACTGGACGTTGTCGATACGATCAACGCCTCCGGGTATGGCCTCACCCTTGGCGTGCATTCACGGATCGAGGAGACCATTCGTGCCATTCGCGGCCGCGCCCGCGTCGGCAATATATACGTGAACCGAAACCAGATTGGTGCGGTGGTAGGCGTGCAGCCGTTCGGTGGCGAAGGGCTGTCGGGAACCGGCCCCAAGGCGGGCGGTCCACACTATCTGTTCCGTTTCGCAAGTGAGCGTACTTTTACGGTAAACACTGCCGCGGCAGGCGGCAATGCCGCCCTGATCGCCTCGTCCGAATGAGACACATTGTCAGCAGGCTGTCATCGATTTGCCGTAGATTGACGTCATGAAAACTTCTTGCCTTTGCCTAGCCGTGAATCACCGCGCCGGACTTGCCTCTGCCGCCATTTTGGCGCTCGCATTGGTTGGCTGTGCAAGCCGCCAACCAACGGCCAACCTGATTAAAAAGCCCGATCACGTGGCGGCGTTTTCAACTGCGCAGTTAGGCGAGCCGCACCCGCTTGAGTGGCAGCCGTGGATTTTCTCCCGCTTTGCCCGACGCACGGACTACCGGGTGGTGGAAGAGGGAGGCGCCCGATTCCTTCGCGCGCAATCCGAGCGCGCGGCATCAGGCTTGTTGCAGGAAGTCGAAATCGACCCGCGCGAGGCCAAACATATCAAGTGGCGCTGGCGAGTTCCGCAGCTGCTGAAGGGAGCGGATCTGAATCGTAAAGGTAGTGACGATTCACCCGTGCGTGTGATCGTCAGCTTTGATGGCAACCTCGACAAACTCGACGTCGAAGAGCGCGCCATGGCGGGCATGGTGAAACTGATCAGCGGCCGCGAGATGCCGTACGCGACATTGATGTATGTGTGGGACAACAAGATGCCTGTTGGAACATTTCTTGAGAATGCCCATTCGTCGCGGGCGAAGCTGATTGTGGTCGCCAGCGGGCCGGCGGAGCTCGGCAAATGGGTGCCGTTTTCGCGCGATCTTGTCGCCGACTTCAAGCGAGCGTTCGGTGAAGCCCCAGGCAAGATCATCACGGTCGGCGTGATGACAGACAGCAACGCCACCGAAAACGACGCAATCGCTTTTTATGGCGACATCGTTATTTCGGATCAGCCCTAGTTGGCGAAGCGGGGCTAGATGGCTTTTAGGGAAGCCGGCTGCTGGTCGCCGGAGAGCAGTACCAGCATGGATCGACCTTCTTGCTTCCAAAGACCGACCGCGTCCTCGAACAACTCGACGACCGTCTCGAGCTCGCTGGCATGGTGCTCGGCGAATGCGTCGGTATGGTCAAAGTAGATGCAGTAGCCCTCGGCCTGCACCCAGTCCATATCGGTAATGCAATCGTAAAAGGCATCCCAGTTCTTGCCGAAGTGCGTGGGGAATCTCATGACCACCGAGGCGTGGTTAAGGAATTGATCCTTGCCTTCGATTTTTTTCCCTTCAAGGTGAAAAAACGCCATGCCTTTCGCGCGTGCCAGCTTGCTCAGCTCAGGCACACTGGCGTGCGTCTTTAGCCAGAACACACCGCGCGGCATATCGCTCGAAAGAATGTTTTTCAGCTCTGTTGACGGCATTGCGTTTACTCCTGAATGCGTTTGAACGAAGCGTAATGATCGTGCGTGTAGTAGCAAGTCGAGCGGGCCGCGTTGCGTACATCACCCCCGCAGACGATGCGTCGCGCCGCACGGTTTTTGGCACCGGGCGTGGGGACGGTGTATTCCTTGTAGTGACCGCGCGGCTGCTTGGGTAAGATGCGTTCGAAATTGCCGAACACCGAGCCGTCCTTGCCGGCATGCTTGAACGGCCCACCGTTGCGGATCAGTTGCAGGATCTCCCGCCCTTGCGGCGGCAGTTCCGCCGCCCGCATTACGCTCATCGACCTGGGATCGGTGGCTGCATTTGAAGTGTCGCGCGCGTCTGCCGCAGTCGCATTGCCGGATACAGCAACAAACGCGGCAAAAAACACGGCCGGGATTCGCTTTGTCGCGACGCGGATATGGTGTCGCAAGTTGAACTTGGCGGGACTATTCATGGCGGCGTGCGCGGGAAAGATGGTGCAGCTCACGGCGTCTTGTTGGGGCAATGCGCTTTGATGCAATCGGCGTACAGGTAAAGCGAATGGTCGTGCAGCGAAAAGCCGCGGTCTTTGGCGATCTTGTGCTGACGTTTTTCGATTTCGGCGTCGTAGAACTCCTCGACCTTGCCGCACTGCAAACAAACGAGATGATCGTGATGACCACCCTCGTTGAGTTCGAAAACGGCGCGCCCGCCCTCGAAATGATGTCGCTGCAGCAGTCCCGCCTGCTCAAACTGCGTGAGGACGCGATAGACGGTTGCCAGCCCGACATCCGCGTTGTCATTGAGCAGTAACTTGTAAACGTCCTCGGCGCTCATGTGGCGCTCCTTGGAACTTTGGAAAAGCTCCAGCACCTTCAACCGGGGGAGGGTTGCCTTGAGGCCAATGCTTTGAAGATCCTTTAAATCTGGCATCTGCGGTCACGCTGAGTTAGTCATGATGCTGGAATCATAGCGCTTTTGCTCCCGGCAATGTGTTCGATTGCGGGGTTTGCAGCGAGCGCCCTCGGCTATAATTGTGCCCCACGCCCAAAGAGCCCGTATCCGAATGAAATTGCCCGCCGTTGTTTCCGCTGCCGTTGTCTGTGCCGCCCTGGTCGTTGCGTCGTCCGGCTGTTCCAACTTTGGTGTCTATCGTTTGGATATCCAGCAGGGGAACCTAGTCACCCAGGAGCAGGTCGCGAAGGTCAAACCGGGCATGTCGCGACTGGAAGTTCGCAACGTTCTGGGTACGCCGCTGCTGCAAGATGTGTTTAGCGGCAATCGATGGGACTACGTTTATAACGAGGACCGGAACGCGGAAAAAAAGCTCAATCCATTCAGCCGTACCCAGCGACAATTTAAAGTGACGGTTGTTTTTGACGGGGAAAAAGTAGCGCGGGTGGACGGCGTTGCTTCACCGGTCGAGATTTTGACTGGCGGCGGTGATCGTCGCAAAACGCCTGACGCAACCCCGCCCGGCGCCCCCCCGGAACCACGCAAGTAGGCTGGATTCGCGAATGCCGCTGACGATCGCCATCGCCGGTGCCGGTGGACGCATGGGGAGGATGCTGCTCAGTGCCGCCGCCGCCGATGCGGAGATTGAAGTGGCAGCAGCACTGGAGCATCGGGGCTCATCTCTGGTCGGGACTGCAGTTGCCGGTGTCGCCGTCACCGACGACATCGACGCAGCCGTGTCGGCAAGTCGTGTGCTCATTGACTTTACGCGTCCCGACGGGAGTCTGGCGCATTTGGCGGCCTGCGCACGGCAAGGTACCAACGCTGTGATCGGCACCACTGGTTTTACTGATGCGCAACTGGATGAGTTGCGTGCCCATGCGGAGCGCATCGCGATTGTGTTCGCGCCCAACATGAGTCTCGGTGTGAATGTGACTGCCAAACTGGTTGGCTTGGCCGCAAAATCACTCGGGATGAGGGCCGATATTGAGGTCTTTGACGCTCATCACAAACTCAAAATCGATGCGCCTTCCGGTACCGCGCTGATGCTCGGACGGGTCGCTGCAAAAGCCCGCGGACAGAATTTTGACCGCGTCGCCACGTTTGACCGCCATTCGGTTAGCGGCGCGCGCGCAGACGGGTCAATCGGCTTTTCTGCGGTTCGTGCCGGCGACATCATTGGCGATCACACCGTTTACTTTGTGTTGAACGGTGAACGCATCGAGATCACCCACAGGTCGTCGTCGCGTGAAACCTACGCCTTGGGGGCCATCCACGCCGCGAAGTTTGTCGCCGGGCAGTCGAGCGGTTTGTTTGATATGGACGACGTATTGGGCTTGAAGTGATCCCAACGCTGACCTCGGAGTGTCAATCCGCATTGCGGTGAAGGGCAGTTTCGGGTAAAATGATTTTTTAATCGCGTCGCAGACGTTTTGCGGAGCAAAAACGCGGGAAAGCGCATCGGGATCGAGTCAAATCTCCCTACGGCCTTTCCCGTTTTTTATGCCCGCAAGATTCGTATGTTTGTCATTGTTGGGCTGCAACGGTGCGCGCGAGACGTCATTGTCCGAGTCTTTTGGAGTTCGCCGTGAGTTTGAGATCGCCCCCGCCCGCTGTACTTGTTCTTGCTGACGGTTCGGTTTTCAAGGGCGTCGGCGTCGGCGCATCCGGTAGCACTGTCGGCGAAGTGGTTTTCAACACGGCGATGACCGGTTACCAAGAAATCCTTACCGACCCATCCTACATGGGGCAGATTGTCACGCTGACCTATCCGCATATTGGTAATGTTGGCACCAATAGCGAAGACGCTGAATCTGACAAAGCCTACGCAGCCGGGTTGATCATTCGCGATCTGCCGTTGCTCACATCCAATTTCCGCAGTCAGGAAACGCTCGTCGACTATTTGGTTCGCAACAACATCGTCGCCATCGCCGATATTGATACGCGCCGCCTGACGCGGCACACGCGCGAGCAGGGCGCGCAGAACGGCTGCATCCTCGTTGGTGCCGAGCAGGGCGCGCAGAACGGCTGCATCCTCGTTGGTGCCATCGATGAGGTAGCGATCAAGCGCGCGCACGAACTGGCGGTGGCGGCACCGAAGATGATTGGGCTTGATCTGGCGAAAGTCGTTAGCTGCAACACTAACTACGAATGGAACACGAGTTCTTGGGCGCTCGGTAAAGGTTTTAAGGCGCTGACGTCAGCCAAGTTTCACGTTGTTGCGTACGATTTTGGGGTCAAACAGAATATCTTGCGCATGTTGGCCGATCGCGGCTGTCGGGTGACGGTGGTCCCGGCGCAGACCTCGGCTGGTGACGCGCTTGCCCTCAGGCCGGACGGCGTGTTCTTATCAAATGGCCCGGGTGACCCGGAGCCGTGCGATTACGCGGTGCAAGCGATCAAGGACATCGTCGCCAAGGACGTGCCGGTATTTGGTATTTGCCTGGGTCATCAGTTGCTCGGCTTGGCTTCCGGCGCCAAGACGGTGAAGATGAAATTTGGTCATCACGGTGCCAACCATCCGGTGCAAGACCTCGACTCGCGGAAGGTCTTCATCACCAGTCAGAACCACGGCTTCACTGTTGACGAGGCCACGCTGCCCAACAATGTACGCGTCACTCATAAGTCGCTGTTCGATGGCACATGTCAGGGGATTGAGCGCACCGACAAGCGTGCGTTTAGTTTCCAAGGGCACCCGGGCACCCGGAGGCGAGTCCGGGGCCGCACGAAGTGAGTTATCTGTTTGATCGGTTTATCGTAATGATGAGTCATTGAGATGCGCGAATCATTGAACCAGATCGTACGCGCGACAATTTCCCCCTTTGGCAAAAGGGCATCAAGGGAGATTTGCGGTGGTCGCCTTCAGGAAACGCAGGTTGAGGATGGGCGTGCAAGGGCATCTCTTTGCGACGACAAAAAATTTCCCTCAGTGCCCCTTTTCCAAGGCGGGAAGTGCCCTGCGATGGCATCTGTAGTGTCTAATTTTGTTCGTCGTTTTGGCATCACAACGCGATATCGGGATGTGGTTGAGCTCTGCAACACGCCGGAAATATTTCCTGCGAAGACGAGGCTTCACCAACATCACAACGCGATATCGGGATGTGGTTGAGCTCTGCAACACGCCGGAAATATTTCCTGCGAAGACGAGGCTTCACCAACCAGATCTAGATCCTGCCAAGTTGTACTGGCTTGACTGCAAGGGCGATGGCGGTCAGCTCGTCACGTTCGAGCAAATGAAATCGATGGTTCACATCGACGCCAGATTCCCCGCAAGACACATTCGTATTCGTCAAGGGACGGACTTTCCGAAATGACGAAGCCAGCAAGAGACAAATACAATGCCTAAGCGCACCGATATTAAATCCATCCTCATCATCGGCTCCGGTCCGATTGTCATCGGTCAGGCATGCGAGTTTGACTACTCCGGTGCCCAGGCATGCAAGGCATTGCGTGACGAAGGCTACAAGGTCATCTTGATCAATTCCAATCCGGCGACGATCATGACCGACCCGGACATGGCGGACGTGACCTATATCGAGCCGATCACTTGGCGGATCGTCGAAAAGATCATCGCCAAGGAGCGCCCCGACGCGCTGCTGCCGACCATGGGCGGACAAACGGCGCTCAACTGCGCGCTGGATTTGGCCAAACACGGCGTGCTCGAAAAGTACAACGTTGAAATGATCGGTGCCACCAAGGAGGCGATCGATAAGGCCGAGGACCGCGAAAAATTCAAGATAGCCATGACCAAGATTGGTCTTGAATCGGCCCGTTCAATGATCGCGCACTCAATGGAAGAAGCTCTCCAGGTGCAAGCCGCGATCGGCTTTCCGGCCATCATCCGGCCGAGTTTTACCATGGGTGGCTCCGGTGGCGGTATTGCCTACAACCGCGACGAGTTTGCCGAGATTTGTGAGCGCGGTCTTGAAGCGTCCCCGACCAAAGAACTGCTGATTGAAGAGTCGCTGCTTGGCTGGAAAGAGTTTGAGATGGAAGTGGTGCGCGACAAAGCGGACAACTGCATCATCATCTGCTCGATCGAAAACCTTGACCCGATGGGTGTGCATACGGGTGACTCGATTACCGTCGCTCCTGCCCAGACGCTTGACCCGATGGGTGTGCATACGGGTGACTCGATTACTGTCGCTCCCGCCCAGACGTTGACCGACAAGGAATACCAGATCATGCGCAACGCCTCGATTGCGTGCCTGCGCGAAATCGGTGTTGAGACGGGTGGTTCCAACGTGCAATTTGCGGTGAATCCAAAAGATGGACGCATGTTGATCATCGAGATGAACCCGCGCGTATCGCGTTCCTCTGCGTTGGCGTCCAAGGCGACGGGTTTTCCGATTGCCAAGATCGCGGCCAAACTTGCGGTCGGCTACACACTTGACGAACTGCGAAACGACATTACTGGCGGCGCGACGCCGGCTTCATTTGAGCCATCCATCGACTACGTCGTGACCAAAGTTCCGCGTTTCGCGTTCGAGAAATTTCCGCAGGCTGATGATCGCCTAACCACACAGATGAAGAGCGTTGGCGAGGTGATGGCGATCGGGCGTAATTTTCAAGAGAGCTTGCAAAAGGCATTACGCGGACTCGAAGTTGGTGTTGATGGCTTTAATCTGAAGACGGTCGATCCGGAAAAGATTGGTGACGAATTGGCTTATCCGCGCGGCGAGCGCCTGTGGTATGTCGCTGACGCGTTTGGTATCGGTATGGGCCTCGAGGAAATTCACGGTTACACGAAGATTGATCCGTGGTTTCTCGTGCAAATTCAGGAACTCGTCAACATCGAACTGGAGCTCGAAAAGAAATCGGTTTCAGAGGTGACGCCGGAACAGTTGCGTGCGTTGAAGCGCAAGGGCTTCTCGGACCGCCGTTTGGCGTTTCTACTAAAAGTGTCCGATGCGGACATACGCAAGTTGCGCCACCTCCATGGCATCCGCCCCGTTTACAAACGCGTCGATACCTGTGCGGCGGAATTCGCGACTTCAACCGCATACATGTATTCAACGTACGACGAAGAATGCGAATCAAGGCCGACCAACGCGAAGAAGATCATGATTCTTGGCGGCGGTCCTAATCGCATCGGGCAGGGTATCGAATTCGATTACTGCTGCGTACACGCCGCGCTCGCGCTACGCGAGGACGGTTTTGAGACCATCATGGTCAACTGCAATCCGGAGACAGTGTCCACCGACTACGATATCTCCGACCGACTCTACTTTGAACCGTTGACGCTGGAGGACGTCCTCGAGATTGTCGATATCGAAAAGCCGGTCGGTGTGATCGTCCAGTTCGGCGGACAGACGCCGTTGAAATTGGCGCGCGCGCTCGAGGCCAACGGCGTGCCGATCATCGGCACCACGCCCGACATGATCGATATGGCGGAAGACCGTGAGCGCTTCCAGCAGATGATCCACCAATTGGGCTTGAAACAACCACCCAATCGCACTGCGCGCACTAACGAAGAAGCCATCATCAAGGCGCGTGAAATCGGCTACCCGTTGGTGGTGCGGCCTTCCTACGTGCTGGGCGGGCGTGCCATGGAGATCATTCACGTTGAATCTGATCTTGAGCGCTACATGCGCGAGGCAGTGAAGGTGTCCAATGATTCGCCGGTACTGCTCGATCGATTCTTGAATGACGCGATTGAAATCGATGTCGATGCGGTGTCTGACGGGACCGATGTCGTGATCGGCGGCATCATGGAGCACATCGAGCAGGCGGGTGTCCATTCAGGCGACTCGGCGTGTTCGTTGCCGCCGTTCTCGTTGTCAACCGCGTTGCAGGATGTGCTGCGCCAGCAAACGGTCGTCATGGCCCGGGCGCTCAATGTTGTCGGCTTGATGAATGTGCAGTTCGCCATCAAGAAAGAAGACGGCAAGGACGTCGTTTACGTGCTGGAAGTCAATCCGCGCGCCTCGCGCACGGTGCCGTTTGTCTCCAAGGCCATTGCCGCGCCGCTGGCCAAGATTGCCGCGCGCGCAATGGCGGGAAAATCGCTCAAGGCGCAAGGCTTCACAAAGGAAATTACGCCACCGTACTTCTCGGTAAAGGAAGCAGTATTTCCGTTCATCAAGTTTCCAGGCGTTGACGTTATTCTCGGACCGGAAATGAAATCGACCGGTGAAGTGATGGGAATCGGCAAGACCTTCGCCGAGGCGTTTGTGAAGTCGCAAATGGCGGCGGGTGTAAATGGCGGCGGGTGTAAAGCTTCTGGCAACCGGACCGGGGGCGGGAAGGGCATTTATCTCGGTTCGGAATGCCGACAAGCCAAAGATTGAGGAAATCGCTCTCGCTTTGATCGACCTTGGTTTTTCCCTGGTCGCCACCAAGGGTACGGCGGCGCATCTGGCGAAGGCCGGGATTCCGGTGGAGCCGGTGAATAAAGTGCTGGAAGGCCGTCCGCACATCGTTGATATGGTCAAGAACCGCGAAATCAGCTTGATCGTGAACACGGTCGAAGAAGACAAACGCTCGATTCGCGACTCATGGTCGATCCGAAATGCCGCGTTGCAGGGCCGCATCACGTACTACACTACCGTGTCTGGTGCCCGTGCAGCCTGCGTTGGCATGCAGCACTTGTCCGAACTTGATGTCTATTCGCTGCAATCGCTGCACAAGCTGATTGCTGCGTGA
>Ga0209591_10003164_pt1 | contig 19220 bp, 18 predicted proteins | sample MAT01_FD_187207 | JGI IMG/M metagenome (GOLD analysis project Ga0209591, IMG submission 187207) | Freshwater microbial communities from Lake Fryxell liftoff mats and glacier meltwater in Antarctica - MAT-01 (SPAdes) (version 2) | ecosystem: Environmental > Aquatic > Freshwater > Ice > Liftoff... | reverse complement strand
GTGATGTGCGTTAACAGAAATAGGTTGTTTCAGGCTTTTATTAATTATCTTTTGATGCCTACGGCGGTAAACTACGTAATTAGACCACGCTGTAGGGGTTTAGCATGCTAAACCCCTACGAAAGATGTGGTTTTTATCTTTATCCATATTTGGTATTTCTTGTCAATGCGTAAGTCCTAACTACTATAAATAATCATCACCAAATAAAGACGAATGTCTCGCCAGTCCATAATTTAACACGCCTCATAGTTCAGCGATGCTACGCCTACACCCAACTGTAAAATATCCTCATCAACTGCAAAACTAGCTGCCTTGAAAACCGACAGTATCTTTTATCGCATCTTTCAAAGCTTCCCCAGCACCTTGTTTGAACTGATTAACCAACCGCCATCACTGGCCAGTACTTACCAATTTTCCTCAGTCGAAGTCAAACAACTGGCATTTAGAATTGATGGCGTATTTTTACCCAATACTCCAGAACTACCTATTTATTTTGCTGAGGTGCAATTTCAACCAGATAAAAAATTTTATTCCCGTTTATTTACCGAAATCTTTAACTATCTCGACAAAACCGAATTAACTAACAACTGGCGTGGTGTTGTGATCTTCCCCAACCGCAGCGTTGATACTGGAGATACAGAAAGATATGCAGAATTACTTAACTCACAACGAGTAACTCGCGTTTATCTGAACGAGTTAAGCTCAATTCCCACATCATCAATCGGGATTGAGGCAGTTAAACTAATCATCGAACCTGAATCCACTGCGACAACGAAAGCTATAGAGATTGTAAATAGCGTCCGAAAAAAAATTCTCAATGCCGCCCAACAGCGGGAAGTTATACAATTGATAGAAACGATATTAATCTACAAATTGCCGCGCTTGAGCCGGGAGGAGATGGCAAAAATGTTTGAATTAAGTGAGTTAAAGCAAACTAGATTTTACCAAGATGTTTTTGCAGAAGGCAAAGAAGAAGGCAAAGAAGAAGGTAAAGAACAAGGCAAGTTAGAAGGTAAAGAACAAGGCAAGTTAGAAGGTAAAGAACAAGGCAAGTTAGAAGGAAAGCTAGAAATAATACCTCAGCTATGGGCTTTAGGATTGAGTATTGAACAGATAGCCCAAGCGTTAGGTTTGGACGAACAAGTTGTTAGACAAGCTGCACAACCGAAATCATAAAATGATCGGGAATCTCCAAAACGGTTTGCTGGTTTTGCCAATTTCCGTATGGGAGATTGCATAGTATGGTTGTGTAGCGTAGGCGTAGCCCATCGTAGATATCGCTTACCATCTCCCCTAACTCTGGAGTACGCAGTGATGTGGGATGGGCTAGATACCAATCCCACAAAAGTCATTATTTTAATTAATTCCGAGCGATACCTTCTTGACGCGCTGCTTGTTGTACAGCAGCAGCAACAGCAGTGACGACGCGCTCATCAAAGACGGAAGGAATAATATGCTCCCGATCCAAGTCGGAAGGCTTGACCAAAGAAGCGATCGCATTTGCAGCTTCCAGACACATTGTGGTGGTAATTGTCTTTGCCCGACAATCTAAAGCACCACGAAATACCCCAGGAAAAGCCAAAACGTTATTAATTTGATTCGGGTAATCACTGCGACCGGTGGCGATGACAGCAACATCTTTACTGATTAATTCTGGCTGAATCTCTGGAATCGGATTTGCCATTGCAAACACAATTGGGTCTTTCGCCATTGAATGCACCATTTCTGGTGTCAAAACTCCCGGTGCGCTGACACCAATAAAGACATCTGCCCCTTGCATTGCACCCGCTAATGTACCCTGAGCTTTTACCGCAAATTCGAGTTTTTCTGGTGTTAAGTCGGTGCGACTGGTAGAGATAATTCCTTTAGAGTCGCACATCCAGATTTTTTCGGCTCCAGCTTTCCGAAGTAACCGAGCGATCGCTATTCCAGCCGCCCCAGCACCGTTAATCACGATGTGGATTTCGGCCATTGACTTCTGTACTAGCTTCAAGGAATTAAACAATGCTGCCAAGGTGACAATTGCCGTACCGTGCTGGTCATCATGAAATACGGGAATATCTAACTCTTGGCGCAATCTTTCTTCTATTTCAAAACAGCGAGGTGCAGCAATATCCTCTAGATTCACGCCGCCGAAAACCGGAGCGATATTTTTGACTGTTTGGATAATTTCCTCTGTATCTTGGGTGGCCAGACAGATGGGAAAAGCATCCAGCCCCGCAAATTCTTTGAATAGCATTGCTTTACCCTCCATGACTGGTAGAGCCGCAGCTGGCCCCAAATTTCCCAATCCTAAAACGGCACTACCATCGGTAACAATGGCAACAGTGTTTTGTTTGATGGTTAACTTATAAACTTCCTCTGGGTCTTGAGCGATCGCCGTACAAATTCGACCAACTCCGGGCGTGTAAGCCATTGCTAGATCGGAAACACTTTTTAGGGGAATTCTGCTAACAATGCTGATTTTGCCACCGCGATGCAAATTAAAGGTGCGATCGTAGACACTGATTAACTTGATGTCTGGCAATGCTTTCACTGCTTGCACAATGGTTTCAGCGTGTTCAGTACTAGCAGCATCCACAGTCAGATCGCGGGTGGATTCTTTGCGGGTTTGTTCGATTAGATCAATTTGACCGAGATTACCACCACTGGTGGCGATCGCCTGGGTTACTGACGCTAACATTCCCACACGATTGGGAATCTGCAAGCGCAGAGTCAAACTAAAACTAGAATTAGGAGTTAAGTCTGCCATGTTGATTTTGGATTTTAAGTTTTATATCTTATATTGAATTGAATTGAGACGAAAGCTAAAATCTGAGATTTTAGTCAGGGAAAACATAATAGACATCTCCGATAATGAATGTAGAGACGCGAAATTTCGCGTCTCTACAAGGGTTCTGCATAACGCATATTTAATTTCTGGAGATGTCTAATGGATGTAAACTTTTGCGATAACCGTCAGTATTTAGTTTACTTACTGCCCATAATTTTTATTTCTAACTTGAAGTATGAGTTTGACTCAATTATCAGGGAGCGATATCTACGATGGGCTACGCCTACGCAACACATTTAAGCAATCTCCTTGATAAAGAGTGACTTCAGGGGATTCTAGCTAAAACTAAAATCTATTAAACCAATAACATAGCATCTCCACCGCCTCACCCCCTGCTTCTAAACAAATTCTCTTGCTTGATGTAACCTAACTGGAGAACATAGCGGGACATTCCAGAGATGTGAGAAATGCTCAATCAAACATACACAGCTGATGTTTTAGTTGTCGGTGGAGGAACCGGAGGCACTGCGGCTGCTATTCAAGCAGCCCGACGGGGAGCCAAAACGATTTTAGTGAGTGAATTTTCTTGGTTGGGGGGGATGCTAACTTCTGCTGGAGTGTCTGCACCCGATGGCAATGAATTAGAAGCCTTTCAAACAGGGTTATGGGGGGCGTTTTTGCAGGAATTGCGACAACGACAACCAGGCGGCTTAGATAACAGTTGGGTTAGCTTTTTTAGTTACGATCCTCGGATTGGGGCGGAGATTTTTGCCGAGTGGGTGCAGGAATTGCCCAATCTGCACTGGATTTCTGAGCAAGTTCCAAAAGAAGTTTACCGCCAAGGTGATTCTATTATTGGTGTCCGCTTTGCTGATTTTGCTGTCACAGCCAAGATTACTCTCGACGCTACAGAATTAGGAGATTTATTGGCTTTAGCTGATATACCTTACCGTTGGGGCTGGGAATTGCAATCTGAGTGGGGAGAACCCAGCGCCCCAGTGACTTTTAACTCTTTTACCAAGAAATATCCGGTGCAAGCGCCCACTTGGGTTGTGATTATGCAAGACTTTGGTGAAGCGATGTCTACGACGGGCGTGGCTGCGTCCCCAGAAATTCCATCTGCCCCTAATGATAATCCATCCCAGTTTGCAGGTGCTTGGAACAGCTATGGAGCAGAGACAGTCTTGCAAACTCTCATGCCGGGAGACCCGGACGCGCGAGGTTTGCGCTTTTTGAATTATGGACGTTTGCCTGGTGGCTTATTCATGATTAACTGGCCAATCTGTGGCAATGACTACGGCCAAGGGCTAGAGCGTCTGATAGAGTCAGAGCTATCCAGAGGTGAATTCAACCAAGAATCTCGCTGGCACAGCCAAAATTTTGCCCGTTTTATCCAAAATCAACTTGGTCGTCGTTATGGTTTAGCAAAACAAGTATTTCCTCACACCTCTACTGCTTTTGCATTGCATCCCTACTACCGGGAAAGTCGTCGCTTAGTGGGACTGACTACTGTGCGAGAACAGGATATTTTGCCAGTTGCCGGAGGTAGAGTTGCACCTGTATTTAATGATGCGAGTTTTTGCGTTGGCCTTTGCGAAGCGATCGCTGTTGGTAATTACGCCAATGACCATCATTATCCTGGTGTTGAATTTCCACTCCAACCTAAATCGCTCCGTTGGGGAGGACGCTGGACTGGGACTCCCTTTACAATTCCCTACAGTTGTTTAATTCCAGCCACAACAGATAGTTTCTTGGTGTGTGAAAAGAATATTTCTGTCTCCCACATTGCCAATGGGGCTACCAGATTACAACCTGTGGTTATGGGCATTGGTCAAGCAGCTGGAATGGCAGCAGCGATGTGTGTAGAGTTAAACTGTCAGCCGAGGGATTTACCTGTCAAGGCGCTGCAAACGGCTTTACTGCAAGACGATCGCGCCAAGGCAGCAATCATTCCTTTTTTTAATCTACCGCCTAATCATTCGGATTGGCTGCACTGGCAACTGTATTACTTAGATAACCCACAAGCCTATCCAGCTAGTGGTGATTGCCCTTGTCCATCGGAAGATAAATCCGATAACTCTACTTTTGACAAGGACTTAATCCGGGAAAGTGACTGTTTTAAAGGCGTTTTCTACCGCTTGAATCAGCAGGAATACAGATTTACAATCACCGCACCAACTGGACATCAAGCGCAAAATTGGCAGCTTGTAACTTTGCGATCGCATATTGACGAGCAATTACGCGCTTATCCCGACGGACAATTGCTCACATTGTGGGGTCGTCAGAATCACTTTGGTAATTGGTTATTAGTCGAACATTTAAACGATGGATAAGAAGAGTTTATTTTCAGTAAAACAGAATACCTTTTGATGATTTGTCCGGATATTCATTAAAAAGCTAAGTATCAGTGAAGTGGAGAGTTCCAAAATAGACATCTTCTATGCGTGCTGCCATTTCATTTTTAGTATCGAGTCTAGTGTTCGGCCCTTTAGCTTCTAACTGCCAAGCAATGGTCAATCACTTATCCTATGGGCTGCTTTCCATGCTTGCTTCGGAACAGTGGCTCTCGGCGGCATCTGAACAAAATTCAGATGACGCTCCACGTCATCGCGGTAGTGGGCGTAGAGAAGTTACGCAACAATTCCGAAATATCTATGCTGTGGTTTAACTCCCGTAGGGTAATGCCTCTTTTCCCGATGGAACAGAATTACCAGAAAACGGGATGTTATGCTGACATTTTCCACACCACTTTTCTGGCAGAGATATGTACAGTTGACACACGAAAATCTTCAGCGATCGCTTAGTATTTTAACTGTAAGCTTTGTCTATATGGTTGGCGTCAATCCTGGCGATCAAAATTGATCTTAGCTCCGGCGCTTGTTTGGCGTCTTCTGCCAAAGCATAAAATTCTTTTCGTTTCATCTGAGTTTATCTAGGACATGATTTGCACAAGCAATACAGCTCTATTGCACTTGGCAGCAAATACTTACTATTCCTGACCTACTCTTGCCCCTCCAACTTTTATTAGCAAAGGTCTAGTAAAGCATTTTAAATCACTCTACGCCCAAGGGCAGATGCAAAATTTTGCATCTGCCCTTTTTATTTGAATTTTACCTAAAGAAAAGATACTAGTAAAGCTTGGCGTTTCAAGCTGGCTTATGAGCAATAAAATACTTACTCATAAAATGGACTTGCATTTCAATATTCTCAAAACCTGCTCTCTCTAAACGTTCTACCAAATCATCAGTACTATAATTCCTGTAGTATGGTTCATGGAAAGCTTCAGGGAAAAAGTCCATCATCTGTTCCAACTCAGGTGAATCACTCAACTGAATTGAGTCACAGATAATAAAGGCTCCCCCTGGTTTTGTCACCCGGAAGCATTGCTCAATGATACTTTGACGGGCGATCGCTGGTAACTCATGGAAGAGAAAAACAGAAGTTACTGCATGAAAATAGTTATCTAAATAAGGTAACTCTTCAGCATTCGCTTTTAAAAGTTGCGGCAATTCTCCGGAAATTTGGGATAATAGTTCATTTGCTTTACGCAAATAAGCTGGTGACAAATCCGTGCCAAACAGGGATGCTTGAGGCAATGCCGCCCGAATCAACTTCAGAGTCCGCCCGGTTCCACAAGCCACATCCAAAATCCGAACTTGCTTTGGTGAAACCGAGTCAAAAGCTTTCAGCCCTTGCTTGAGAGGAGCGAGAATCCGCCGCCGCATCACATCAGCCGCCCCGCCAAAAAGAATTTCCACCTGTAAGTCATATAAATTGGCTGACATATCGCTTAAGTAGCCATTACTTTGGTGATGGAAGTTCTGCACGTAGTAGCTGGGATAACCATCTATGTCTATTTCCGGTGAAAAATCTTGGTAATTCTGTTGTTTAACCCGCTCCCACATTTGAGGAAAATCTAGCCATACCAGCGGATAGTAGCGGAAAAAGTCTTGCCAAGGGTTATCAAACAGCAAACTTTCAGGATACACACCTTTTTGGGCATCTTGCCAGTCTGTTTCTAGCACCTGATTCAATCTCTGTTGAAGTTGGAGTACAACCTCCTTCGGGATTGGTTTGGTCTTTTGTTCCAGCGTCGGATACACCAGGTTCCTCAACTGTGAACTTAATATTTTGTGTGCCACACCAAAGTAATTTTTGCTCTGTTGAAAGGTCTGATAAGTCAGCTTAGTTAAAGTGTCAGGCATAAAAGTAGCTCAAGTTTTGATTACTTATAGTTCTTGTGTAAACAATTGTAACGAATAAATTATCTACTGTTGGAAAGGTGTATGCCTTTAGCTCAAACAAATCTCAAGCTAGATGATTTTAGTTGTCAAAGCTGGGTTGAAAAACATTTTCTGGGCTTTTGGCAGAAAAATACCCAATTAATATTTAAGCAAATATAAAGTTTTATAAATAAATCGAATTCGGTAGCCTATGTTACAGAATTTTTGCTATATTAGTTTTTAGAAGAACCAAAGATTATATATTCACAAAATAAAGAGGGCTATAGTTATGTCTATCGCAGATAAATCTCGTGCGTTAATGGTGCGCGAACATCAGCAAGTCAAGAATCGCCAACAATCAATGCTAATGCGTGCTGCACAAGAACTTGGTCTTTCTGAAGAAACATCACATTACTGGAACCCGATTCAAGGCAAGGTAGATGCTAACACTCGGATGATTTATGGACCCAGCCATGCTTCCATGAGCTAAGTTTCCAGAGTTTTAAGGTTGATTTTTTGATTAAATACCTCAACTGAAAACGCTGGAAAAAAAGCCACCCTCTACTTTAGGGTGGCAAAACTTGTTACTTTTAATTGAATACGACTCTTAATTAAGCATCGTAATAGAGGTAAAACTCGTAGGGATGAGGACGCAGTTGCAACTGCTTGACTTCAGCTAGCTTGTAGTCAATCCAATTTCCGATAAAGTCTTCTGTGAAGACGCCTGATTCTGTCAAGAAAGCGTGGTCGTTTTCTAGTGCTTGCAATGCCAGTTCTAAAGAACTTGGAGTTGAAGGAACCTTTGACAATTCTTCTGGAGAGAGTTCATAGATATTCTTATCTAAGGGTTCACCAGGATGGATTTTGTTCTTGATGCCATCAAGACCAGCACAAAGCATTGCAGCAAATGCCAAGTAGGGGTTAGCAGTAGCATCTGGACAACGGAATTCTAAACGCTTGGCTTTGGGGTTAGTGCCAGATAAAGGAATCCGAATAGAAGCAGAACGATTACCTTGGGAGTAAGCCAAATTCACTGGAGCTTCATAACCAGGTACTAAGCGCTTGTATGAGTTGGTACTGGGGTTGGTAATTGCCAATAGCGCTGGTGCGTGTTTGAGAAGACCACCAATGTAGTACAACGCCATTTCACTCAAATCAGCATACTTATCACCTGCGAACAGAGGTTTGCCATCTTTCCAGATGGATTGGTGACAGTGCATTCCAGAACCGTTATCGCCAAAAATCGGTTTTGGCATGAAGGTGACGGTTTTGCCGTATTTTTTAGCAACGTTCTTGATGACATATTTGTAAATCATCAACCAGTCAGCCGCTTCGAGCAACTTCCCAAAGCGGAAACCCAGTTCGCACTGACCACCAGTAGCAACTTCATGGTGATGCTTTTCAATGGGTACACCTAATTGTTCCATCGTCAACAGCATCTCTGTACGGATATCTTGAAAAGAATCCGTTGGTGAAACTGGGAAGTAACCTTCTTTGAAGCGTGGTTTGTAAGCCAAGTTGGGTTTTTCATCGGTACCGGCTTTACCGGAATTCCAAGCACCTTCTGCGGAGTCTAGGAAGTAGTAGCCTTCATTAGCTGTTTGTGCAAACCTAGCACTGTCAAAGATAAAGAACTCAGCTTCAGGGCCAAAGAAGGCTGTGTCACCAAGACCAGTGGAAACCAGGTAATCTACTGCTTTTTGAGCAATAACCCGTGGACAACGGTTGTACCATTCGCCTGTGCGGGGTTCTTTGATGCTACAAATTATACTTAGCGTTGGGACTTCCATAAATGGGTCGATCCAAGCAGTGTTGGAGTCGAGTACCATTGTCATGTCCGATTCGTTGATCGCTTTCCAACCCCGGATGCTGGAACCATCAAAAGGTACGCCATCTGTGAATGCAGTCTCATCGATTTGGTTGTGGAACACGGTGAGGTGCTGCCAAGTCCCTACTGTATCGATGAATTTAAGATCAATCAGCTGAATTTTTTCATCTTGAATTCTCTTCAAGACTTCTTGTGGTGTTGTCATTGTTACTCCTTCTCTACCAATTTCCTAAAGTAAAACTAGAATCTTCCAAAGCATCCTAACCCCTGCTGATCTCAATCAAGCCGTGACACACCTGAAATATCTTAAATACTAGACATTAGCAGATTTTGTAGTTTGTGTTACAGATATCTGGATTCTCAGGTTATATTAACCTTTCGACGATCATCTGTACAAAACTGGAAAATTCATCGCATAGGGGTCAACTTTGGCATAAAATCCTTAAATAGTGAATGAGTTGTTTTTGTGCCAAATGTATTTTAAATAGCACAAAAGTTTACTGGTGCATAAGTGCAGCCAAATAAATATCAAACCATAAATAGCAAAGATTGGGAGAAAAAGGAATGCGCGATGCGGTAACAAGTTTAATTAAGAATTATGACGTAACTGGCCGGTATTTTGACCGGAATGCGATCGATAGCCTAAAGTCTTACTTTGATAGTGGTACAGCAAGAGTACAAGCGGCGGCGGCGATTAATTCTAATGCGGCGGCGCTGATCAAGCAAGCTGGTATAAAGTTATTTGAAGAACTGCCAGAATTGATTCGCCCCGGTGGAAATGCTTATACAACTCGTCGTTATGCGGCTTGTCTGCGGGATATGGACTACTACCTGCGCTATGCCACCTATGCGCTGGTTGCTGGCAACACGAATGTATTGGATGAGCGTGTGCTGCAAGGGCTGCGGGAAACCTACAATTCTTTAAGCGTGCCTATTGGGCCTACGGTTCGCGGTATCCAGATTCTCAAGGATTTGATTAAGGAACAGGTGAGAGCCGCAGGTGTAGTTAATACTGCTTTTGTGGATGAACCATTTGATCACATCACACGCGAGTTGAGCGAGCAAGATATTTAGTCATTCAATAACAAGTATAAGATATAGCGATCGCACTTTTATTTTATGGAGCGATCGCTTTTTTATCAAACTTACCAGGCGTTGAGAAGGCTTTATCCAACTTTTCGCCGCCAGAGGGCAACATCCCGCCTTTGTAAAATAGTTTTGCTAGATTAAAACTGTATTTTTGCAGCTATTTTCGACTAATGCCTGTCAGAGATATTTATCACGTCTTTACTTAATCCCAGATATCAACCCAAACCGAACTAATCCACGCTCATAACCGCGACGCATCAACCCCAGTGATAATGCTCCTTGAATGGTAGTCCAACCGGCATTTAGTAAGCCCCAAAGCGCTTGGGGAGTGAAGGCAGAATCAATCACTACATTCCAAAAGGGGGCGACGGCGGTTGACCAATCGGCGGTGCGGATATTATGTAATGGTAGTTGATGTGCGATCGCTTCATACTCTGGCAAAGAAATCACATAAGGTAAACAATACACCCGATAAATATCCTGCAAGTGCTTTTCCTCATCCGCCGTCAGTGGTAACTTATCAGTCGGTCGATGACACCAAGTTACCATAATCAACTTGCCACCCGGTTTCAACACCCGATAGCACTCCTGGAGAAACTTGGTTTTATCTGGCATATGTTCACCGCTTTCCAACGACCAAACCAAGTCAAAAGAATCATCAGCAAAGGGCATCGCTTGAGCATTTGCTACCTGAAACTGTGTTCTCAGACTCAAATTCGCCTCTAGTGCGCGTTCCGTTGCTCTGGCAGCTTGCACCGGACTCAATGTAATCCCTGTTGCTTTAGCATTAAACTTTTCTGCCAGGTATAAAGAACTGCCGCCAATACCACAACCCACATCCAGGATATTTGACGCTGCTTGTACCCCTGCCCAATTGAGCAATTCTTCGATTAAATCAATTTGAGCCTGACGACGGTCTTTTTTCTGGCTACCATCAGCGCCATAGTAGCCGTGGTGCATGTGTTCGCCCCAAATCTGTTCCCACAGACCAGAGGAAGCATCGTAAAATTGCTGAATTTGCTGGTAAAGTGTTGCACTCATGAAAAAAGCAGTGTTAAGACAAAGCCGAATTTAAAAAACATACTGGTAGGCTACCATATATGTTTTTAATTAAATAAGGGTATTTTGACTTTAAGGGAAGGTCAAGTGTGATGTATCCTCCCTAAAAAAATTGATTGGTTTTACCTTAATAAACTGTTCTTGCTCGAATTTATACCAATCATCAAAAAAACCTACATATACAAAAAGTGTAAACCCCGGTTAAATCTAACTTTCTTAATTACGAATTACGAATTAATTATGACTGTTGCTCGCACAATTTGTTTAGGGTTTCTGGCGGTCATTGCTGTCGGTAGTATCCTGTTGATTATGCCTTTCTCTACTAGCGATGGTACATGGAATAACCTGATTGTGGCACTATTTACCTCGACATCCGCAGTTTGTGTCACAGGTTTATCAGTAGTTGATCCTGGTACGTATTTTTCATTTTGGGGTCAGTTATTTATTGCACTCTTAGCTCAGATTGGTGGGTTGGGCTACATGACAACTACCACATTCCTGATTTTGCTCATTGGACGGAAGTTTGATATGCGGCAAAAAATAGCAATTCAACAAGCTTTAGACCGACCGGGAATGAGTGGTAGCTCCGAAGTTATCCGCTCAATTATTGCTACAACTTTAATTTTTGAAATTACAGGAGTATTCTTACTTTTACCTGCTTTTGTTCCTGATTACGGGTGGAGTCAAGGACTTTGGTTAGCGATTTTTCATAGTATCAATGCTTGGAATAATGCTGGTTTTAGTTTGTTTCAAGATAACTTAATTGGATATCAGTCATCTTTCTTAGTAGTCTTCACTATCAGCCTGTTAATTATCTTTGGGGGGATTGGCTATCAGGTAATTTTGGAAATGTATCTTTGGTTGCGCGATCGCATCCTCCAAAAAACTAAAGCTCAAGTATTTACCCTAGATTTTAAAGTCGCAACCAGCACAACTATTATATTATTAGTAATAGGATTTATTGCCTTTTTCTGTATAGAAATCCGAAATATTGGAACATTCGGTTCTCTAAATTTACGTGGTCAGTTATTAGTAGCTTGGTTTCAATCAGTTACTCCCAGAACTGCCGGTTTTAACACCGTCGATATTAGCAAAATGACCACCGCCGGTCTATTTATTACGATTGCGCTGATGTTTATTGGTGCAAGTCCAGGTGGTACGGGAGGAGGTATGAAAACAACTACTCTGAGAGTCTTGACTAGCTGCACCAAAACGATTCTTCAGGGAAAAGAAGAAGTTTTATTGTACGATCGCAAGATAGCAATATCTTTAATTTTGAAAGCTGTGGGTGTATTAGTCGGTTCAGTAGTAACCGTGATTTTAGCTACTATTTTAATAAGCCTCACAGATCCAAAATTAGATTTTATTAAAATTTTGTTTGAAGTGGTATCAGCCTTCGCTACCGTCGGGCTTTCTACAGGCATTACAGGAAGTGTCTCTATAGCCGCAAAGCTGATCTTAATTGTCACTATGTACGTTGGAAGAGTAGGTGTTTTATTACTGATGTCAGCTGTACTAGGAGATCCACGTCCTACCAGAATTCACTATCCTGAAGAAAATTTACTCGTGGGATAGTTAGGGAGATGAGGGAAATGAGGCAGTATGGGCAGACTAATAATTCCTAACTCCCAACTCCTAACTAATTACTAACAACGAAAACGAAACTGATAGAATATACATTCTAAGGCAAAAAATAAAATTTTTAATTCAAGCGTTATAACCGTTTTTTGCCCTAAACACAGGGAGCCATAATAAGGATAACAAGGGTGAATCTGTCATCATTAAGTTTTTTTCGCAGTTTACGTAAAGATAACCACCAATTTGCTGTAATTGGGTTAGGTCGTTTTGGTAGGTCTGTCTGTTCTACACTACACAATTTTGGTTATCAAGTACTGGCAATAGATATTGATGAAAAACGAGTTTCAGAAGCATTGACTGAGGGAATTGTTGGTCATGCTTTACAACTAGACTCTACAGAACCAGCCGCACTCAAAGAAGCTGGAATTTTTGAATTTGATACTGTAATTATAGCGATTGGCAACTACGTTCAAGAAAGCATCATAACTACTCTAAATGTAAAAGAGGCTGGTGTACCCCATGTAGTTGCCAAAGCTTCTAGTGAAGTTCATCGTAAACTGTTGGGGCGAGTAGGAGCAGATCATGTTGTTTTTCCTGAGTATGAAGCGGGTTGTGCCCTAGCGCGTACCCTCACCAAACCAGCAATTCTAGATCGATTTGACCTAGACCCAGATAATAGTATTGTAGAGTTGATTGTACCTGATGAATTTCACGGCAAAACGATTACCGAACTTCAACTTCGTAACCGCTACGGTTTAAATTTGCTAGCAGTAAGTCAGGATGGTAAATTTCAAATTAATCCTGACCCCACCAAGCGTTTAGAGCGTGGTACAGCAATGGTTGTTATTGGTTGCAATAAAGATATCAATCGTTTGCCGATTTAAAAAAAGTTAGAGATCATTCAATTTTAGATTTTAGATTTTAGATTTTTACTTCAATCCAAAATTCAAAATCTAAAATTGGTAGAGTTAGAAGTTATTAATTTATTCCTAACTCTGAGTTTTTTATTGTTCGGGACTCGTTGAAGTTGATTATGGTTCAACGGAGACAGGGTTGGCTGGCGTTTCTGGTTGATTTGGGGTCTGTGGCTCAGGTGTTTGTATTACATTACTTGTAGGAATAGCTGTTTGACTAACTTGAGGTTGCAGTTGCTCTTTCTTTTGAGCAATTTGCTGCATTAGCTGTTCAATTTTCTCAGCTTGCTCAGTGTTCCCTTGATTGAGGTAGATATTATGGGAACGCATTAATGCTCTACTGGCATTTTTGATATCACCCTGATTATATAAAATCACTCCCAAGTTATAGTAAACTGAGGCGTTTTTGGGATTTTGGCGAATAGCTTGCCGATAAGCAGAAATAGATTCAGAACCTTGACCTTGAATTGCTAGCAAACTAGCCATGTTGTTGTAAGCTGGGGCATTTTGAGGATTTAGCTGCAAGGCTTGGCGATAGGCTGCGATCGCAGGTTCTATTTTACCTTGTTTTTGCAAGGCGATCGCTAGGTTAAAATAAATATTGGCATTGCTGCGATCCAGATTAATTGCTTGCTGGTATGCAGCGATCGCTTCTTCTAGCTGTCCTTGTTCATACAGTGCTAAACCCAGATTATACAGCGCTGCTACCCTTGTGGAATCTATCACAAGGCTCTGGCGATAAGCCGTAATTGCTGCCTCTTTTTCTCCTTGTCGGTGCAACACTAACCCTAAGTTGTAATAAGCTTCACTAAAATTGGGATTAACTCTCACCGCCTCTGCATACTCTTGTAAAGCTACATCCAGGCGATTTTGCTGCAAGAAGATATTACCTAAATAGTTCCGCGCTGCTCCCAGGTTAGGGTCATGCTGCAAAGCTTGGCGAAAGGCATATTCTGCACCTTGTAGGTCTTGGCGGTTATAGCGCATGACTCCCTGCTGGAAAAAGCTAGCTGCTTCCAAATCCTGAGAAATTGCGTTTTCTGCTAGCAGCTTGCTTCCTGGGTAATTAGTAATTGTCGGTGTAGCCAAAACCAGAAACGCAGAGGAAGAAAACAGAAGTCTGAGCAGGGGTTTTTGCTGAACAGGGCTTCGGTGAAATGTCACCTGAAATAGCCAATGTAACCACTGTTTAGGTTGAGATTTTTTAGACATGAGGGGCATACCCGTACTTATTCTTGGATCTTTATAAGTCAGAGTACCCACCACAGCATGAAAAATTACAAATCAAAAATTAATAATTTTTGATTTTGAGAGTATCCCAATGCAATCAAAAACACCCTTATTAATAAACAAATTCAAATCAACTGCTCTTTTACTTTTACGCCATCTCTTTTGACTATATAAGCTGGAACACCGACAACAACACAATTTTTGGGAACATTTTTGGCTACGACTGCATTTGCCCCCACTTTGACATTATCATCTATAGTTACTTTACCAATCACTTTTGCCCCAGCACCGATGCTTACATTGTTACCAATTATGGGACGACCCTTAGTGTTATAACCGATTGTAACCTGTTGACTAACCGAGCAATTTTCACCAATACTGTCTGCTGAAATTATGGTACTGAATCCATGTTGAATAAATAGCCCGGAACCAATATTATTAGTGTAAAGAAAAAGGGATGGACATTGTTTATAGAAAATTCTGAAAACCTGCGTAAGAACAAAGCCAATCAAGCCACCCTTCTTAATTCTGTAATAGTAAATATTTCTGAATTCTTGATATATAGAAAGCAAATATAGCAACTTAAGCCAGTCTGGACTAGATTCCTTCTTACCATTATCAAGTCTCTTTATCCATTGACTTACATCTAAGATAATCACTTCTTTATTTTTACTCAAGAGAAACAATATGAGCATCGGAGCAGTTAGTATCTGTCCGATAGTCTGGGCAAACTTAATTATGAAATCACGCATAACGTTACTCACACTGGATATTGTAATTATCTGAACAAAGTAAAAGGAACTGAAGAACAGCAACTGTAAGCATAATAACACTGATTCAGTATTCAAAATTTTGACGAAAACCTCCAGTTTATTCGATATACTTGAACTAAATTCTGGTCTTCCCCAGAACATAGAGCTAGTTTTGGGGATTAATGAATCGGTGTTCTAGATGGCTGACGGCAAAATTAGCATGGCATCACCAAAGGAATAGAAACGATACTTTGAAGCGATCGCTTCGTTGTATATATTTAATAACTGTTGTCTGCCAATTAGCGCACTTACCAACATCAACAAACTAGAACGGGGTAAGTGAAAATTGGTAATTAAACCATCCACCACCCGCCATTGGTAGCCGGGATAAATAAATAAGTCTGTCTTACCGCAAAATGGTTGTAAATTCCCAGATTGAGCCGCCCCTTCTAAAGCCCTTACTACCGTTGTTCCCACAGCAATAATCCGACCGCCAGCTGCTTTAGTGGCGCGGATTTGCTCTACTGTGGCGGCGGGAATCTCAACCCATTCTTCATGCATCTGGTGGGTAGTTACATCCTCCACTTCCACCGGGCGAAATGTGCCTACCCCAACGTGTAGCGTTATAAAAGCTTGATTGATATTGCGATCGCGCAACTTTTGTAATAATTCTGGAGTAAAATGTAATCCTGCCGTCGGAGCTGCGATCGCTCCTGGCTGTTGGGCATAAACTGTTTGATACTGTTCATCAGCAGCTGACGAGTCAGTAATGTACGGTGGTAGCGGTACTTCACCAAATACCTCTAACAGCTGCACCAAAGACTTTCCCTCTGGCACATCAAATTGCAACAAACGCCCCCCGGTTGCTGCGTCTGTTTCTAGAACCGTAGCTGTGAGTTGGGTACTGGGGACTGGGTGGGAATCTTCCCAATCTCCAATCCCGTTCGGCTGACGCTCACGGCAAAAGCCTAATTTTTGATCCCTAATGCCCAATCGCCTTGCTTCAAAAATAATCTTCGCTCCCTGTTTGAAGCTTTTTCCTGGTTTAACTAAAGCTAACCAACAGTTATATTGCCGTTCTTCCAACAGCAACACCTGAATTTTAGCACCAGTGGATTTATGACCATAAAGCCGCGCTGGAATAACTTTTGTATTGTTCATAACCAACAAATCACCAGAGCGAAGCAGTGCAGGTAAATCATGGAAAATGTGGTGCAGTGGTGCTGTTTGGCTGCCGATAGTGGGAGAATTAACTACCAGTAACCGTGAACTATCTCTAGGAACTGCTGGGTTTTGAGCAATGAGTTCTGGAGGTAGTTCGTAGTCATACCCAGCTACCGAACGATCTAATTCAAAATCTTTTGCTTGTGGGTTAGAGGTGTTGTTCAAATTGGTCTGTACTAGTTTTTGCTTTATTTAGTATTTATACTCTCTTAAAAAAGCTGGTTTGAGCTTTTCCTTCTAAAAGAACTCTAAGCCATCACCACTTAATTTCATCGCTAGGCTATAAGATTGATATTATTAGGTAACACGGAACAATTAATATAAAAATTGGGTAAACCTCCCTATCTAAAAACGGGGGATTTTACCCTACCGGGAACAGGCATTAATTGATGAATATAGATATGTAGGATTGGCTTTGATCCCAAGCACCAACAAACATGGAATATTTGTATTATCTGGCAAATGCCAGTCTAACTCTGAGGGTTGTTCAACACCTCCACGCTAGACCCCAGACACCTGTTTCGTTCGTCACCGTAATTCATCAAATTGATGGCTGGGTGGTTAGGATCAAACTCAAAGGTCAAGTCTCGTCTCAAGAAGATGGCGACTTTCGCGCTTTTCTAAATGAATTAGGAATTAGCTACGAGCCGCCAATGAGGGTGCAAATGGCACTTTGGAGTTTGGAAGCGGGACAATGCCCTGTGGACGTGATGCGTCGCTATCAGGTAGCCATAGTTTCTCACGGCAACCCAGAGAGAGACGAAATCGAAGCGTTCCGACAACAGTTTGTCCGTGGCTTAGGCTACTGCCCAGAAACTTTAGCGTGACACTATTTGGTTGTAACGCCACTACAAAATTATTGGTCATAAGACCTTGCGGTAAGTGGGAAACTCAGTGTCTTTAGACCTGAGAGTGTCAATGGTAATCAAGATATTTTATCCATTACCAACTAACCGATCAACCATTATCAACTAAAGAGTCGAAAGCTGCAAGAATGTATTCTTGCAGCTTAAACTTGTATCCGGCTACTGATGAAGTAGCCAAAGCTTCTTGGGTTGCTGTAACCCCAGTCAAATTTTTTGATATCCGTTGACAGTAGACAATAGCAACATCAAATCGGCAAGAATAATCTGCCTTCTCAGGGTACTGGGCTAAAAATATTCCAGCTGTACGCCAGATTTTTGCTTGCTTTTGTGGAGTGATTGCGCCTCTTCCCCCTGCATCCCAACTACCTGAACTGCGGGTTTTGACTTCAACAAATGCCAGTAATGAGTGCTGAGTCGTGAGTCCTGAGTTCTGAGTATTGAGTCCTAAGTCCTGTGTGCTGAGTAAGAAGTTCTCCCTCTGCTCCCCTGCTTCCCCTTCTTCTGCATCATATTGGGCAATAATATCGATTTCTCCCCAACGGCTAGAAAAGCGACGATGGAGAATTATCCAACCTGTAGATTGCAACCATTGGGCTACTAGGTCTTCTCCTGATGCACCAATATCTGGATAATGAGATGGAGGAAGGTTAGCCATTGACTAAAAATATTATGAATTATAGGTTAAGCGATGTCTACGACGGGCTACGCCTACGCACAGCAGATTCTACACTCGACTCATCCCATACCGAGTTAGAGTTACAACGTAAAACAGACCATCGAATTTGGGCAAGTATACTCAGTTTATTCCTTTGGGGAATAGTTGGCATCACGGCAACGGTCGGTTTTGCTCCCACAGCTTTAGCACTCGAATATAATAAAGAAATTTTGGTCGAGGCTGATTTCTCTGGACGTGATTTAACAGACTCCAGCTTTACCAAAGCGAATCTCCGCCAAAGCAACTTCAGCCGAGCTAATTTGCGCGGTGTCAGTTTTTTCGCAGCAAATTTGGAGTCTGCAAATTTGGAGGGAGCTGACTTGACAAATGCGACTCTAGACTCCGCTCGCCTAATCAAAGCAAACTTGACAAATGCACTGTTGGAGGGTGCTTTTGCTGCTAACGCCAGATTTGATGGTGCAATCATTGACGGGGCAGATTTTACCGATGCGCTACTGCGTTCCGATGAACAAAAAAAATTGTGCAAACTTGCCAAAGGAACTAATCCAATTACAGGACGAGATACCCGTGATACGTTGTTTTGTCCCTAAAATTTCCTAAAAGATATGGCAAGGCATTACCAGCCATGTTCAGTCCTTCAAGATTATTATTATCCAACTTTAGATGTATTGACTTTTGGATAAATGTGTGTAATTGGATAAATATTGCGATCGCACTTTTCAATAACTTGAGGGCTTTTTTTGCTATCTTCTGGGTTTGGTAGTGAGGCGATCGCATCTGATGCCCAAATGGGAACTATAAGAAAGGAGGATTATACCATGCTTTGGTATTAAGCAAAGAAACGTAATCCTGGATTAGACTAGTCGCTAGCAGAATGTGGGTTTAACGCCATCAATCACGGCGTAAGCGAGATCTAACTCATCATCAAAAATTTGCCCACATAGTTCATCTTTTTTAAGGTGCTGCCACTGCCACTCCAATTCAATTGGGTTCATCTCGGAGCAGTAT
>Ga0209591_10003156_pt1 | contig 19248 bp, 17 predicted proteins | sample MAT01_FD_187207 | JGI IMG/M metagenome (GOLD analysis project Ga0209591, IMG submission 187207) | Freshwater microbial communities from Lake Fryxell liftoff mats and glacier meltwater in Antarctica - MAT-01 (SPAdes) (version 2) | ecosystem: Environmental > Aquatic > Freshwater > Ice > Liftoff... | reverse complement strand
CGGCTGGTGCACAGGTTGTGTAGGCACCGGCCTGAAGCTGACGCGTGAACAGCGCAAGGCCTACGACGACAGCATCCGCAACGATGACAACAAGGGCCGCGAGCAGAGTTTCCCCAGTGAAGAGGCCGAGGTCGAAGGCGTGGTCGACGTGCCTTGCAACGACTGCGGCGGCGCGCGCCTGAACAAGGCCTCGCGCGGCGTGACCTTCGAAGACCGCGCCATCAGCGACATCGCGCGCCTGTCGGTGCACGAGACGCGGGCCTGGGTCGAATCGCTGACGCTGACCGGCCGCGATGCCGGCATTGCGCGTGACGTCGTCAGCGAGATCAAGAGCCGCCTCGTCTTTCTGGAAGACGTGGGCCTGGGCTATCTGACGCTGGACCGTGCTGCGCCCACGCTCAGTGGCGGCGAGGCGCAGCGCATCCGCCTGGCTGCGCAGCTGGGCAGCAACCTGCAGGGCGTGTGCTACGTGCTGGACGAGCCCACCATCGGCCTGCACCCGCGCGACAACGGCATTCTGCTCAATGCCTTGGCCAAGCTCAGCGAGGCCGGCAACACGCTGGTGGTGGTGGAGCACGACGAAGACACGATTCGGCGCGCCGAACACATCATCGACATCGGCCCCGGTGCTGGCAAACGCGGCGGCCGGCTGGTGGCGCAGGGCACGGCGGCCGACCTGTCGGCGCAGCCCGATTCAGTGACGGGCCGCCTTTTGGCGCACCCGCTGCAGCACCCGCTGGTGGCGCGCCGGCCTATCGACTGGGCAGCCCCGGCGCTGATGTTGCGCGGTGCCACGCTGCACAACCTGCAGCATGTGGACCTGCGCGTGCCGCTGGGCCGCCTGGTGGCGGTGACGGGCGTCAGCGGCAGCGGCAAGAGCACGCTGGCGCGCGATGTGCTGCTGGCAAACGTGCAGAGCGCGCTCGCAGGCAGCAAGCGCTGGTCGGGCTGCGAGAGCCTGGAAGGCTTCCAGCATGTCGACCGGGTGCTCGAGGTCGACCAGACGCCCATCGGCAAGACGCCGCGCAGTTGCCCGGCCACCTACATCGGCTTCTGGGACGCCATCCGCAAGCTTTTCACCGAAACCCTGGAGGCGCGTGCCCGCGGCTACACCACGGCGCGCTTCAGCTTCAACACCGGCCAGGGCCGCTGCCCGGGCTGTGAAGGGCAAGGCATGAAGACCATCGAGATGAGCTTCCTGCCTGATGTGAAGGTGCCTTGCGACATCTGCCACGGCGCACGCTTCAACCCCGAAACGCTGGCCGTCACCTGGCGGGGAAAGAGCATCGGCGACGTGCTGCAGATGGAGGTGGACGAAGCCGTCGACTTCTTCGCCAGCATGCCGGCCATCGCCCACCCGCTGCAGTTGCTGAAGGACGTGGGCTTGGGCTACCTGACGCTGGGCCAGCCTTCGCCTACGCTGAGCGGAGGCGAGGCCCAGCGCATCAAGCTCGTGACCGAGCTGAGCAAGGTGCGCGACGACGTCACGCGCCGCGGGCAGAAGCCGCCCAAAACGCTGTATGTGCTGGATGAGCCCACCGTGGGCCTGCACATGGCCGATGTGGAAAGGCTGATCCGCGTGCTGCACCGGCTGGTGGACGGCGGGCACAGCGTGGTGGTTATCGAGCACGATCTGGACGTGATTGCCGAGGCTGACTGGGTGGTCGACCTGGGCCCGGACGGCGGCAGCGCGGGTGGGCGTGTGGTGGTGGCCGGTGCGCCCGAGGCCGTGGTGGCGAGCGACTCGCACACCGGGCGTGCCTTGGCGCCTGTGCTGTCGCGCGGCGCGGTGTCTGGCGGAATGAAAAACGTGGTTTGAGACGCGGATCAGGGTGCGTCTTCAGGCGCGATTTTCAGGCGCGTATTTCAGGCGCATGTTTCAGGCGCGCATCTCAGGCCCGAGCGCGGAGCCGCAGCGCCAGCACTGCCATACCCAGGCCCATGAGCAGGTAAGTGCCGGGCTCGGGCACGGGCGCGAAATTGATGTTGTCCACGGCCACGTAGTCGAAATAATTGCCGGGGCGAACGGCCACGCTGGTGATGGCAGCGGCCGCATAGCTGAGTGTGAATTCACCGGCGCTGGTGCCCGAGACCGAGCCCAGCAGCGTGGCGCCGTTGTAGGCCCAGATCGTGACGTCGGCGAACTCGGTGACATCGGCGAAGACGGCGCTGAATGAAGTGACCGGCGTGCTGAAGCTCACCAGGAAGCTGGCATCACCGTTTTCCGAGAGCCAACCCGGGTAGCTGCGCAGCACGTTGCCGTTGACCAGTGCCGAACTCGCCAGGCTGCCCACGTTCGGGCCCTGGCTGTCGGCAATGGCCATGTTGCTGTTGCTCGCCCAGGGCTCGCCGCTGGCCGAGCTTGCGGGGCCGCTGAAGGCATTGGGCGTGAACACCGCGCCCAGCAAGGCGTATTGGTTCGACAAGGTACTGCCGGGTGACAGATCGTTGAAGTTGATGGTGACAGCGCCGGCCTGTGTGGCGGCCAGGCCGAGGCCTGCAGCGAACGAGGCCCAACGAAAGCTGTGCGACATGGAAGACCTTTGCGTGGAATGTGGGGTGGGCAGGGTGCGCGCAAGCGACACGGCCGATGATGAACAAGGATAGCGGCGCCCCGCCGCCACCTGCACCCGCACTCGCGGGGGCGCGCAAGCTCAGCGGTGCACCCATCCTAGCGCGCGTCGCCAGGCGCGGCGCCAGGCAAGGGGCGGGTCTGGCGGAAGGTCAGACTGCAGGTCGGACTGCAGGTCGGATTGCAGGTCGGACTGCAGGTCGGGCAGCAGGTCAGACGCAAGGCCGGACGAGCGTCAGCTCAGCCAGGGCGCCAGCCCGGGTTCAGCGCAGGCCGGCCAGGTAGTCGGACACGGCCTTGATTTCGGCGTCGCTCAGCTTCGCCGCGATGGTCATCATCTGCGCATTGTTGGCACGTGCACCCGAACGGAAGGTCACGAGCTGGCTTTCCGTGTACTCGGCGTGCTGGCCTCCCATACGCGGGTACTGTGCCGGGATGCCGGCGCCGTTGGGGCTGTGGCAGCCGGCACAGGCGGGCACCGCCTTGGCGGCGATGCCGCCGCGGTAGATTTGCTCGCCCAGCGTCACGGTTTTGGGGTCGCGCGCAACGCCCGGAATGGCGGGCTTGCTGGCGTAGAAGGCGGCGATGTGCTTCATGTCTTCTTCAGACAGCCCCGCTGCGAAGCCCGCCATGATGGCGTTCTTGCGCTTGCCCGACTTGAACTCGATCAACTGCTTGGTGATGTATTCAGGATGCTGCGCCGCCAGGATGGGGTTCGCCGGTATGCCGCGCGAGCCATCCTGCGTGTGGCAGGCGCCGCAGGCCGTGGCCAGCTGCAGACCCTTGGCCGGGTCGGCCTTGAAAGCAGGGGCTGCAGTGGCAGCAAACGCGCTGCCAGCCGTCAAACTCATCAGAACCAGGGTGGCAGCCGACAGTGTCGACATGGCCAGCGACTTCATTCGCGACATCATGCAAGTGCCTTCAAATAGGGAAATGCGAGGACAACCAAGCCAGCGATTTTACAATGCCCCATGACAATCAGCTTTCAGGGCATTCGCGGCCGCGCTGCCGTACCCAAGGAACCCGATCCAGCCACCAAGGCCGCCCTTGGCTGGACCCACAGCGCGCGCTTTCTCACCACGGCCAGCCAGCTGGACCAGTTGCCGGCCAGCGAAATTCCTGAGATCGCCTTCGTGGGCCGCAGCAACGCCGGCAAGTCGACGGCCATCAACCGGCTGGCGCAGCAAAAGCGCCTGGCCTTTGCTTCGCGAACGCCGGGGCGTACCCAGCACATCAACCTGTTCGAGGTGGGCCCGAAGGACGCACCGGACGCGCTGTTTGCCGACCTGCCCGGCTACGGCTATGCAGCGGTGGAGCGCTCTGCCAAGCTGCGCTGGCAGGCCGTGATGGCCGACTACCTGCAGCTGCGCCGACCGCTGCACGGCGTGGTGTTGATGGTGGATTCACGCCTGGGCTTCACCGAACTCGACCAGCGCCTGCTGACGCTGATGGCGCCGCGCCTGGTCAACGGCGAGGTGCGGCTGCTGGTCTTGCTGACCAAGGCCGACAAACTGAACCGCGGCGATGCCCAGCTGGCGCTTCAGAAGGCGCAAGACCACCTGAGCAGCATTTCCACGGAAAGCAGCGACATCGCCGTGTCGCTGTTCTCAGCGCTCTCCCGCGAAGGGCTGGGCGACGTGGCCGTGAGCATCCGCGGCTGGGTGCATCCGGTCAAGGTGCGGTCCGCGGCGGGGTCTGAAGCGGAGGAAGCGACGCGCGATGCGGACATCGGCGCCGAATCCAAAGCCGAACCTGACTCCGAACTCGCCACTGAAACCGACACCGACACCGACACCGAATCCGACAGCACGCCGACGTGATTCGCTGTTTCGATCTCTCGCTGCCGCACGGCATCACGCTGGCCTGCCGTTCCGCGAGCATGGCCGCGACGGGCGCACCGCGTGTGATGCTGCTGCACGGCTTCCCCGAGGCGGCCTTCGTCTGGGACGAAGTGATGTCGCTGTTGGCGCCGCAGGCAGACTGTTGGGCGCCCAATCTGCGCGGCTTCGAAGGTTCAACATCGCCGCCTGAGGTGGCTGACTATCGTCCGCGCCATCTGGTGGCCGATGTGGCGGCGGCGATCACAGCGTTCGGAGGCCCGCTGGACCTGCTGGTGGCGCACGACTGGGGCGGTGCGCTGGCCTGGAACCTGGCCGCCGCGCAGCCGGGGCTGATCAGGCAACTGCTCATCATCAACTCGCCGCACCCGGCCACCTTTCTGCGCGAGTTGCGACACAGCGCCGCCCAACAGCGTGCCAGTGCCTACATGAACTTCCTGTGCCGGCCCGACGCGGCAGCGCTGCTGGGCGAACGCGACTACGCGCGCCTGTGGCCGTTCTTCGGCGATGCGGCCTGGCTGACACCGGCACTGCGTGATCGCTACCGTCAGGCCTGGCACAACGGCGGGCGCGGGTTGAACGGTGCGCTGAACTACTACCGCGCCTCGCCGCTGCGCCCGGCCGTCGCCCCAGGCGACGCGCTGCACACGCTGGAACTGTCTGACGAAATGGTCACGGTGCGGGTTCCGACCACCGTGCTGTGGGGCGACCGCGATGTGGCCTTGCTGCCAGCATTGCTGGAAGGTCTTGAACGCTGGGTGCCGCAGCTGCAGGTGATTCACGAGCCCGCTGGCAGCCACTGGCTGGTGCACGAACAGCCCGATCGCGTTGCCGAACTCATCACTGACCTTCTGCGACGCGACGTCCAGCAAGTGTGCAGCGACGCCGCTGGCTTCGCCGGGCGATCGGCAGATCCGCCTCTCGGGGCGTAGCAAGCGCCCGTGAGCGCAGGGGCTCAGGCGGCCGGCGCTATGTGTTCATGCACGCGCGCGGCGGCGCTGCCCACCACCGAGCGCTGTTTCAGCGATTTGGCCAGACGCGCCGCATGCATCGCCAGCAAGGCCCCGCGCCGTATGGCCCAGGTGGTGTCGGAAGCACCATCGCCGAAAAGAAACACCTCTCTGCGTTCGCCCGGCCAGAGCAGACGCGGCTGCACCCAGCGGCCCTGCAGGAACATGCGCACCCAGTCGCCCGGGCGCAGGCTGTCCAGCCAGCCATCGGTGGCAATTTCGGTGCGCGACAACGGCGTTGCACTGTCCATCAGGTCGGCCGGCACGGTGTCGAGAGCCGGGATGTCCAGCATGCCGTGGAAGGACGAAGGCGCGCCGCGGCCGGCCAGGATCTTGTCTTCCAGCTTCTGCAGCGCGCCGATCTGGCTGGCCGCAGAGGCGAGCCGCCGCGTCAGGCGCTTTTGCAGGTCGCTCTCGAAGCGGTCCAGCGCCCAGCGGTACAGGCCATTGTTCTGCTCGGGCTCGGCAGCCAGCCGGTCGACCGTGGCCAGCGCTGTCTTCAGCAGCTGGCGGCGTTCGGGGTCGCTCGGGTCTGGCGCCATCTCGCACTCGAAGCACAAGCGGCTGATGAAGCGCCACAGCGGGTGCTTGTCCTGGTCCAGCATGCCGGCGTCGCGCAGCGCCAGGCGCATGGCGGGACCTTGCAGACGAGAGATGATCATGCTCACGTCATCGGGCACGCGGTCGTCGGTCAGCATCGCTTCGAACAAGCGGCTGACGAGTTCGATGGACTGACGGTCGACGCGGTTGGTGGTGCTGCGCGCGATCTCCGACCAATGCTCGGCCCGCGCGCCGCGAGTAGGCATGTCGCTTGACGGCACCCCCCGCTTCGCAGCTGGCGCTGGCGGTGCGGCTGTCTTTTTCTGACCTTCATAGCTGAGCGGCGCGTCCAGTGGCGCAGGCATGCTGTCGCGCATGCGGTACAGGTCCGGGCTGAACGTGGTTTCGTTGTTGCGCGAGCCGCGGCGCGAACCCGAGGGCAGGATCAGCGTGCGGTGCGCAGCGGGTTCCACCCCCATCGATTCCAGCCGCGATGTGGAAGCCGCAAAGGCGGTGCGAAGCAGCTGCGCCAGCGGCGTGCGGGCGTAGCGCATGAAGGCCAGCTGGTGCCCGCGCGACAGCGGCAATGCCTGGGCTGCGGCCCACGCGGCACGCGCGAAGGTCTCGGCACCGAAGGGGTTGTGGTCGACGCTGACGTCCATGTCGCCGACCAGCGCCGATATGTAGGTCTGCAGTTCGCGCAGTTCGTATTCGGCGGTGCTGTTGATGCTTTCGATGATGTGCGACAGCTCCACATCCATCGCCACCACTTCTTCGTCCACCAGCGCCAGCGACACGCCCTTGGCCTGGCCACCGGCTGTGCGCTTGTCAGGCTGGCGTTCGAGAGCCGAGCCCACCTGCTCCTGCAGCGAACGCATGAAATAGTCTCCCAGGCGGCTGCGCTGCGACAGCAGGGCCTGCATCAGGTCGCCGACGATGGAGCGCTGGTGCGGCACCATCGTGGCCAGACTCTTGCGGACGAAATCGAGCGTGCCGTCGAGCAGCTGATCAAACAACAGCGGCGCGCGCAGCAATTCGTCGGCGACGTATTGCTGCATAACTGGCGAAAGGGGCCGGGAAACCATCTCCGGATTATCCCCGCTGCTGCATCGGGCCCATCAATGGAAAAGGCCTGCAGAAACCCTGCAGGCCTTGCTGACTGCCACACCTGCTGCAAGAGCGTATGGCGGGTGTCGCAGGCCCGCGCCGGAAGGTACGGGCCTGCGGAACCTGGGCTTACATGTCCATGCCGCCCATGCCGCCCATGCCACCCATGCCACCGCCCATGCCGCCGGCGCCGGATTCGTCCTTCGGCGCTTCGGCAACCATGGCTTCCGTGGTCAGCATCAGGCTGGCCACCGAAGCAGCGTTCTGAAGCGCCGTGCGCGTAACCTTCGTCGGGTCCAGGATGCCCATTTCGATCATGTCGCCATAGGTGCCATTGGCGGCGTTGTAGCCGTAGTTACCCGTACCGGCCAGCACCGCATTGACCACCACGCTTGGCTCTTCACCGGCGTTCTGGACGATGATGCGCATCGGCTCTTCCACCGCGCGCATCACGATCTTGATGCCGGCTTCCTGGTCGCTGTTGTCACCCTTGATGGTGCCAGCCGACTGGCGGGCGCGCAGCAGGGCCACGCCGCCACCGGCCACGATGCCTTCTTCCACCGCCGCACGCGTGGCGTGCAGGGCGTCTTCGACGCGGGCCTTCTTTTCCTTCATCTCGACTTCGGTGGCAGCACCAACCTTGATGACGGCGACACCGCCGGCAAGCTTGGCCACGCGCTCTTGCAGCTTTTCCCGGTCGTAGTCGCTGGTGGCTTCTTCGATCTGCACGCGAATCATCTTGACGCGGGCTTCGATGTCGCCCGCAGCGCCGTTGCCGTCGATCAGGGTCGTGTTTTCCTTGCCCACTTCGACGCGCTTGGCCTGGCCCAGATCAGCCAGCGTGACCTTTTCCAGCGTCAGGCCCACTTCTTCGGCGATGACCTTGCCGCCGGTCAGGATGGCGATGTCTTCGAGCATGGCCTTGCGACGGTCGCCGAAGCCCGGCGCCTTGACGGCGACGACCTTCAGGATGCCGCGGATGGTGTTGACCACCAGCGTGGCCAGGGCCTCGCCTTCAACTTCTTCGGCAATGATCAGCAGCGGACGGCCGCTCTTGGCGACTTGCTCCAGCACCGGCAGCAGGTCACGGATGTTGCTGATCTTCTTGTCGTAGAGCAGGACAAACGGGTTGTCCAGCGTGGCGCTCTGCTTCTCGGGGTTGTTGATGAAGTAGGGCGACAGGTAGCCGCGGTCGAACTGCATGCCTTCGACGATGTCGAGTTCGTTGTCCAGGCTCTTGCCGTCTTCGACGGTGATGACGCCTTCCTTGCCGACCTTGTCCATCGCCTTGGCGATGATCTCGCCGATGGACTCGTCGCTGTTGGCGCTGATGCTGCCGACCTGGCTGATTTCCTTGCTGGTCGTCGTCGCCTTGGAAGACTTCTTCAGCTCAGCGACCAGGGCCGTGACGGCCTTGTCGATGCCGCGCTTCAGGTCCATCGGGTTCATGCCGGCGGCAACGAACTTCATGCCTTCGCGGATGATGGATTGCGCCAGCACGGTGGCCGTGGTCGTGCCATCACCGGCGTTGTCGCTGGTCTTGGAAGCAACTTCCTTGACCATCTGCGCGCCCATGTTCTGGAGCTTGTCCTTGAGTTCGATTTCCTTGGCCACCGAGACACCGTCCTTGGTGACGGTAGGGGCGCCGAAGGAACGCTCGAGCACGACGTTGCGGCCCTTGGGGCCGAGTGTGACCTTGACCGCATTGGCCAGGATGTTCACGCCTTCGACCATGCGCTGACGGGCGTCAGCGCCAAAAATGACGTCTTTTGCTGCCATGTTGTTTATCTCCGATTCAAATCAGTTGGGGGTTCGTGCGTGGGAGAAGAAATTACTTCTCGACCACCGCGAACAGGTCTTCTTCGCGCATCACCAGCAGTTCATCGCCGTCGACCTTGACGGTCTGGCCGCTGTACTTGCCAAAGAGCACGCGGTCGCCGACCTTGCAGTTCAGGACGATGAAATCACCCTTGTCGTTGCGCTTGCCGGGGCCGACGGCCAGCACTTCACCCTGATCGGGCTTTTCGGCGACGTTGTCGGGAATGACGATGCCGGAAGCGGTTTTGGTTTCTTGTTCCAGGCGCTTGACGATCACGCGATCGTGCAACGGACGAAGTTTCATAGCATCTCCTTCGGGGGACTGGGTAGGCACATAGCGGTGCGTTGACTGAGTCAGCGCTCGCTGACATGCGGAGATTGACGGTGACTCAACAACCGGTCAATCGTTAGCACTCGTCTCTGGCGAGTGCTAACAAACAGATTATAGGGGCCGATCGTGACACTTCAAGTCTTCTGCTGTAGTGGGGCCTGACGGCGCATTGAGCCAAGAATGCCCGCACGCCAACAGCGGACCTCATGCTTGGCGACCCTTGAAGCTGTATGCCGTGCCGGAAGCAGATTTGGTCGCCGTCCTGCAGAGCCTGACCAACGCGCGCAGCTTCGCGTTGAGGCTTTAGTGCGTGCCCGGCGCCGCGTCGTCCTCGCCCGGTGGCGTCGCGGCGGGCACGCGAAAACGCTCGCTGGCCCAGGCGCCCAGGTCCACGCTGCGGCAGCGTTCGCTGCAAAAGGGGCGCCAGCGGTTGCTCTCGGCGTAGACCGATGGCCCGCGGCAACTGGGGCAGGGCACGGTACGGGGCGCGGACTTGTCTGTCTTGTCTGTCTTGTCGGGCTTGTCGGTCAGGCGGGGCATTGCGTCAGTTCCCGCGTCAAGTGCACAAGGACATCTCGAACGCCGTGTCGGCGCCACTGTTGCGCAACCGGCCTTCGGCATCAGGCCGCATGAAGCGTATGGACACCATCAGCCGGTGGCCGCTGATTTCGGGCACCAAGCCGGTGTCGGGTGGCAAGCGCACGCGCAGCAGGTGGTAGGACTTGCCTTGGGGCAGGCTCTGCTGGTACTGCCCGCCTGTGGCCACCATGCGCTGTGGGGTGCCGCTGTCACGCAGCAGGCCCAGCAGCACCTGCAGGGCTTCGGCCAACGGCGTCAGCGTCGAGATCCAGCCGTTGAGGTCGGCACGGCGGCGCTCGGGGCGGTTTTGCTGCCAGGCGTAATAGGCGGGCAGGTCGAACTCGCAGGTGCCGCCAGGGATGTTGATGCGGCTGCGGATGCTCATCAGCCAGTCGTTGCTGGACAGTGTGTGCCCGGCCTTGCCCTGCAGTTGGTTGAGGCCGTCGTAGGCGTGCTCGATACGGCCCACCACCTCATCCAGAGCCGCCTCACTGATGCCTGGATGACCGCGAAAACCTTGCAGCAGGCCGCGGTGGCGGTCCATCTCTTTCAGCACGTCGCTCTTGAGGTCGGCGCGCGAGGCCACATCCATGATCTCGAACAGCGTGGCCAACGCGAAGTGATGGTCTACCGGCGTCTCTCGCACCACCAGCTGCCCGAGGCGATCGAACAGATGTTCGAGCCGCAACATCGTGCGGATGCCTTCGTTGAACGGGTACTCGTACAGGACCAAGGCGGGCTCGGGGGCTGGCAACTGATGGGATGTGAGGCAGAACGCACAGGATTGTTCCACACGCTTCGCGTTTCACATCGTTGAAACCCCCGTCCACGCTCGCCAAAGCATGGCCACTTCGGCGTGCAGGGCGGGCAGATCGATGCCGTCGTTGAAGATGACCGCATCGGCAATCGCGCGCCGCGCGGCGCGGCTGGCCTGTTGCGCGACGACGCTGCGCGCGGCGTTCTCGTTCCAGCCCGGGCGCTGGGCGACGCGCGCCACCTGGGTGCCTTCAGGGCAGTCGACCACCACCACGCGGTCCACACGCCCGCGCCAGTGGCTGGATTCAGCCAGCAGCGGTACATCGAACACCACCGGCCGGGCACCGGCCAGTGCGGCCTGGCGCCGCGCTTCCTCGCCAATGAGCGGGTGCAGGATGGCTTCGAGCCTGCGCTTGGCGCCGGTGTCGCCGAAGGCCAGCTGGCGCATGTATCCGCGGTCGAGCGCGCCATCTGCCGCCAGCGCCTGCGGCCCGAAAGCGGCTCGCAAGGCCGGCATCGCGGCGCCGTCGGCCTGCGTCAGCGCCCTCGCAATGGCGTCGGTGTCCACCAGCTGCGCGCCCAGGCTGACGAAGGCCAAGGCGACGCTGCTCTTGCCGCTGCCAATGCCCCCCGTCAGGCCCAGCGCGAATGCTGTGCCGAGCGTGCGTCTCAGGCCTGGCCTATCCACCCGAGCACCGTGGGCAGACCGGCAAGCATCACCACCAACCCGCCGCCCGCCAGGAAAGGGCCGAAGGGCACAAAGCGCCCCTGCCGAAGCGAGCCGCGGGCCTTCATCACCAAACCGACGGCGGCCCCCAGCACCGAAGCCATCAAGACAATGGGCAGGATGGCTTGCCAGCCGAGCCAGGCGCCCAGAGCAGCGAGCAGTTTGAAGTCGCCAAAGCCCATGCCTTCCTTGCCGGTGACGAGCTTGAAGAAAACATATACGAGGTAGAGCGACAAATACCCCGCCACCGCGCCGTACAGAGACTGCAACAACGGCAGCTCGGGCAACCAGCCGAACGCTGCGGCCAGCAGGCCCGCCCACAGCAGCGGCAGCGTCATGCTGTCAGGCAGCACAGTGGTGTCCCAGTCGATGAGCGTCAGTGCCAGCAGCACGGCCAGCACGGCGCACCACATCAGCGTGGCCGGCTGCGCGCCGAAGCGCCACGCGGCCGCTGCGAAGAGCGCGGCTGTGCCCAGTTCAACCAGCGGGTAGCGCAGCGAAATGCGGGTGCCGCAGGCTGAACACTTGCCGCGCAGGAACAGCCAGCTCAGCAGCGGAATGTTCTGATACCAGCGAATGCGGTGGCCGCAGGACGGGCAGCGCGATGCCGGCCGAGCCAGCCCCAATGGCTGCAGGCCGGCGATGGCCTTTTCCAGCCCACCCGAGGCCAGTACCAGGCGCTCGGGCGCAACGCTTCCGAACACACGCCGGAACGATTCGCTGTCACCCAGTTGCGCGGCCACGTCGCCCCACCACTGGCGCTCCAGCATCAGCGGCACCCGGTGCACCACCACATTCAAAAAACTGCCAACAACGAGACCCAGCACCGCCAGCACGGCGGGCGAAAGCAGCAGTTCGAGCGGCAGGCTGTCGAGCCAGCCCGCCACGTTAGACAACCGCGCCCAGCTTGAAGATGGGCAGGTACATCGAAACCACGATGCCGCCGATCAGGGTGCCCAGGATGACGATGATGAAAGGCTCCATCAAGCTGGACAGGCCCTTGACCATCTCGTCGACTTCGTCTTCGTAGAACTCGGCACACTTGCTGAGCATGTGGTCGAGCGACCCCGACTCTTCGCCGATGGCCGCCATCTGCAACACCATGGTCGGGAAGACGCCTGTGGTGGTCATGGAAGTGGTCAGCGCCGAGCCGGTGGAGACCTCCTTCTGGATCTGCTCGGTGGCCAAGGCATACACCGCGTTGCCCGAGGCACCGCCCACCGAGTCAAGCGCTTCGACCAGGGGCACGCCGGCGGCGAACATCGTGGCCAGGGTTCGTGTCCAGCGCGCGATGACCGACTTGTGGATCAGTTCGCCAAAGATCGGAATGCGCAGCATGAGGCGGTCCATGGTCATCTGCATCTTCTCGGAGCGCTTCCAGGTCTGGAAGAAGAAGTACAGACCGCCGCCGCCCAGGATCAGCATCAGCCACCACCAGGCCACGAAGAACTTCGACATCGCGATGACCACGAGCGTCGGGCCGGGCAACTCGCCGCCGAAGGACTTGAAGACATCCTCGAAGGCCGGAATGACGAAGATCATGATCACGGTCAGCACCACGAAGGCGACGATGATTACCGCGATGGGGTACATCAGCGCTGACTTGATCTTGCTCTTGATGGCCATGGTCTTCTCTTGGTAGATGGCCAGGCGGTCGAGCAGTTGTTCAAGAATGCCGCCCGTTTCACCCGCTTCTACCAGGTTGCAGTACAGGGCGTCGAAGTGCAGCGGGTGCTTGCGGAAGGCCGAACTCAGGCTGGTGCCTGTTTCGACGTCGCCGCGGATGTCGTTCAGCAGCTTGGTCATGCGCGGGTTGGTGCTGCCGCGCGCCACGATGTCGAAGCTCTGCAGCAGCGGCACGCCGGCCTTCATCATCGTCGCCAGCTGGCGCGTGAAGATGGCGATGTCCTTCTGCTTGATGCTCCTGCCGCCGCTGATGCGGCGTTGCTTGACCTTGTTGACGAGGATGCCCTGGCGCCGCAGGCTCGCGCTGACGACAGACTGGCCGCCTGCGCGCATTTCCCCGCGCACGATCTTTCCGTTCCGGTCTTTGCCTTCCCACTCGAAGATGATTTCCTTGGGGGCTTTGGCGATTGCTGCTGTGGCCATGGGTGGTGGGCTGGGTCTCAGATTGAAGGGGGTAGGGGCGTCACTCGTTGGTGACGGTGATCACTTCCTCCAGGGTGGTAACGCCAAGCCGGACCTTGATAAGCCCGGACTGGCGCAGATCGCGCACACCCTCCGACGCGGCCTGCTTGGCGATGTCGAGCGCTGTGCCTTCGGACAAGATGATGCGTTGTATCGCCTCAGTTATCGGCATCACCTGGTAGATGCCGACCCGTCCTTTGTAACCGTTGTTGCAAGAAGCGCAGCCCACGGCGCGGTAGGGCTTCCAGTTGCCATCCAGGTCTTCAGGTTTGAAGCCGGCCTTGAGCATGGATTCACGCGGGTAGTCTGCCGGCTTCTTGCAATTCTCACAAAGCTTGCGAGCCAGGCGTTGTGCGGTAATGAGCAGCACGCTGGACGCGATGTTGAATGGCGCCACGCCCATGTTCAGCAAGCGGGTCAGTGTTGTCGGCGCGTCGTTGGTGTGCAGTGTGCTCATCACCATGTGGCCTGTCTGCGCAGCCTTGATGGCGATGTCGGCGGTTTCCAGATCGCGGATTTCGCCCACCATGATGATGTCGGGGTCCTGACGCAAGAACGACTTCAGCGCTGCTGCGAAGGTCAAGCCGGCGCGATCGTTCACGTTGACCTGGTTGATTCCGGGCAGGTTGATTTCCGCCGGGTCTTCCACGGTGGCGATATTCACGCCAGGCTGATTCAGGATGTTCAGGCAGGTGTAGAGAGAAACGGTCTTGCCACTTCCCGTCGGCCCGGTCACCAGCACCATGCCGTAAGGCCTGAAGATGCACTGCATCAGGCGGTCTTTTTCGATCTTCTCGTACCCCAGTGCCTCGATGCCCAGCTTGGCACTGGACGGGTCGAGGATGCGGATCACGACCTTCTCGCCGAACAGCGTGGGCAGCGTGCTGACGCGGAAGTCGATGGCCTTGCTGCCGAACTTCAACTTCATGCGACCGTCTTGCGGCACCCGCTTCTCGGCGATATCCATGCGTGAGATGACCTTGATGCGCGAGGCCAGCTTTTCCTTGATGGCCACCGGAGGCTGCGTGATCTCGCGCAATTCGCCGTCGATGCGGAAGCGCACGCGGTAGGTGTACTCGTAGGGCTCGAAGTGAAGGTCAGACGCACGCATGTTGATGGCGTCGATCAGCATCTTCTGCAGGAAACGCACGACCGGCGCGTCTTCGACATCTGTCGTGACTTCGGTCGACTCGGCAGCAGCCGGGTCTTCGTCCGTGACGTCGAACTCGAAGTCGCCACTGGCGAGAGATTCGAGCTGCTCGTTCGCACTGGCTCCCAGCGACTCGAGCTGCTTCAGCAGCTTGTCGTGCTCGACGATGACCCACTCCGGGGTCAGCTGCGTAGCGAACTTGATGCGCTCGGCGGCTTCCTGGTCGGTAGGGTCGGCGGCGCCGATGAAAAGTCGGTTGCCGCGCTTGCCCAGCACCAGCAACTGGTACTGGCTGGCGATCTTGGAGTCGACGATGTTGCGCGGCAGCTTCTGCAAGTCGATCGCATTGAGGTCGATCAACGGCAGCGCCAGAGCGGCAGACAAGGTGTGCGCAAGCTCGTCGGACTTGATCGAGCCAGCGCCGATCAGCGCTGAAACAAAGCTCGACTTCCGCTCTCGCGCTGACTTTGTCAGTTCCTCGGCGGTCTTCGCGTTCAGCTTGCCAGCGTTGACAAGCACCCGGGCCACGCCCGAAAGAGACGATGGCGGCGGTTCGATGGCGATCTCGGCGGCCATCTGGATCAGGTCAGGGACTGCATATCAGCCGGATCATCGTCGAATCGCCTCTGGGTGTAAACGAGGGCGATCGGCTCATCTGGCGCTCGTTGTCGGGGCAGTTCGTGCTGAAAACTGGTCGGGGTGAGAGGATTCGAACCTCCGGCCTCTACGTCCCGAACGTAGCGCTCTACCAGGCTAAGCTACACCCCGATTTGGTGAAACGCTTCGACCCTTGCGCGTGGCGCGCCGGGCAGTTGTTGTTTGTTTAAGCGTCCTGTCGTCGTCACGACGACCTGTGCACCGATCGAACACACAAGTCTAGCAGAGCCTCACGCGCTGCCGAAGGCGGCAGCGCCGACAGCGCCGCTTGTGCTTGCTCGGACTCCGCGCGGGCGCTGGCCCGCGTGGCTTCCAGCGCCCCGGTACGTTTCACGATGGCGAGGATCTCGGGCAATTTCTCCAGCTCGCCGTGTTCGATGGCGTGACGCAGCAGTGCCAGTTCTGGCTCGGTAGCCCGTTCCATCGCGACGAGCAACGGAAGGGTCGGTTTGCCCTCACGCAGGTCTTCGCCGACGTTCTTGCCCAATTCGTCGCTGTTGCCCTCGTAATCCAGCAGGTCGTCCACCAGCTGGAACGCAGTGCCCAGCGAGCGTCCGTAGTTGGCGCAGGCTTCCTCGACATCTGCGCTGGCGCCGGCCAACACGGCGCCCAGACGCGCACTGGCCTCGAAGAGCTTGGCGGTCTTGAAGCGGATGACCTGAAGGTAATCTTGCACGGCCAGATCGGGGTCGTGCATGTTCATCAGTTGCAGCACTTCGCCTTCGGCGATGACGTTGGTGGCGTCGGCCAGCACATCCAGCACCCGCATCCGGTTCACCGACACCATCATCTGGAAGGCGCGGGAATACAGGAAATCGCCTACCAAGACGCTTGCCGCGTTACCGAACATGGAGTTGGCGGTTGCACGGCCGCGGCGCAGCGCGGACTCGTCCACCACATCGTCGTGCAGCAGCGTGGCGGTGTGGATGAACTCGACGATCGCCGCCAGCTCATAGCGTTCAGGGCCCTCGAAACCCAGTGCTTCTGAAAACAGGAGCACCAGTCGCGGTCGAATGCGTTTGCCGCCGGCGCCGACGATGTAGCCGGCAATCTGGTCGATCAATGCAACCCGCGAGCTCAGGCGGTCGCGAATAACGGCATCCACGCGCAGCATTGCGCTCGCGGTGGGGTCCGCGATGGCGGGCGGGGGGGCGGTTGTTTCGGACACGAGCATGAATTATAGGAAGCCTGCGCGCAGCGCCCGGTCAGAAGCGAGAGACAACGGCATGCATGCTATACTCAAAGGCTCTGCGCAGTGCGCTGGAGCTGCCATACGGTGCTCCTGCAGCGGCCGAATGAAGGCAGCGCAGGGTTACTTCGAAAGGTCTCCACATGTACGCGGTCATAAAAACCGGTGGCAAACAATACAAGGTTGCTGCTGGCGAGAAGATCAAGGTAGAACAGATAGCTGCGGACGTGGGTCAGGAAGTCGTGATCGATCAGGTGTTGGCCGTGGGCAGCGGTGCGGACTTGAAGGTTGGCGCTCCCTGGGTCGCGGGTGCCAGTGTCACGGCCACGGTGTTGGCTCAAGGCAAGCACGACAAGGTGCGTATCTTCAAGATGCGCCGCCGCAAGCATTACCAGAAGCATGGCGGTCACCGCCAGACCTTCACCGAGCTGCACATCAGCTCGATCAACGGCTAAGGGGCAGGAACCATGGCACAGAAAAAGGGCGGCGGCTCAACCCGCAACGGCCGCGATTCAAAGCCGAAGATGCTGGGTGTGAAGGCCTTCGGGGGCCAGCATGTCCAAGCAGGTTCGATCATCGTCCGCCAGCGCGGCACCAAGTTCCACCCGGGCGTGGGCGTCGGCATCGGCAAGGACCACACGCTGTTTGCGTTGGTCGATGGCGCGGTCTCGTTCGACATCAAGGGCGCACTGAACCGTCAGACGGTGTTCGTCACGCCAGCGGTCATCTCGGCCTGAGGCAGTTTTCCGCCACCACAGCCAAGCCCCGGCCTGCCGGGGCTTTTTCTTTGATTGTTCGCATCGCCCTCTTGGCGAAGCGCCTCGTTAGTATCGGCCCACCATGAAATTCGTCGACGAAGCCTTGATCGACGTGTCCGCCGGCAACGGGGGCGCGGGCTGCGTGAGTTTCCGGCGCGAGAAGTTCATTCCCTTCGGCGGCCCGAACGGCGGTAACGGCGGCCGCGGCGGCAGCGTGTGGGCCGTCGCCGACCTCAACATCAACACGCTCATCGACTACAGATACGCGCGTCGGCATGAAGCGAGGAACGGCGAGCAGGGGCGCGGTTCTGACCAGTTCGGAGCCGCATCGCCCGAAATCGAGCTGCGCATGCCGGTGGGCACGATGATTCGCGACGCCGAGACCGGCGAGCTCTTGGTCGAGTTGCTGGAGCACGGCCAGCGCGCCTTACTGGTCAAGGGCGGCGACGGTGGCTTCGGCAACCTGCACTTCAAGACCAGCACGAACCGCAGCCCGCGCCAGAAGACGCCCGGTTGGCCGGGCGAAGCCAAGAAGCTGCAGCTGGAGTTGCGTGTGCTGGCCGACGTCGGGTTGCTCGGGATGCCGAATGCCGGCAAAAGCACCTTCATCGCCGCGGTCTCGAACGCGCGGCCGAAGATCGCGGACTATCCCTTCACCACGCTGCATCCCAACCTGGGAGTGGTCCGCGTCGGGCCGGAGCGCAGCTTCGTGGTGGCCGACATCCCCGGCCTCATCGAAGGCGCCTCCGAAGGGGCTGGCCTCGGCCATCAATTCCTGCGCCATCTGCAGCGCACACGCCTCTTGCTGCACATCGTCGATGCGGCGCCCTTCGACGAAGGTGTCGACCCCGTGCAGCAGGCCAAGGCCATCGTCGCCGAGTTGAAGAAGTACGACCCCAAGTTGCATGCCAAGCCGCGCTGGCTGGTCTTCAACAAGCTGGACATGGTGCCCGAAGCCGAACGCGTGCAGCGAGTCAAGGACTACGTTCGCCGCCTGCGCTGGAAGGGCCCGGTATTTTCGATCTCTGCGCTGGCGCGCGAAGGTCTGCAGCCGCTGCTGGAGGCCATTCACGGGCACGTGGCGGCCGAGCAGCGCGAGAAGCCAGCGCCCGACCAGCGTTTTGTCGCCACCACCGACACACCGCAAATCGATCCTGTCGCGCCTGCTGCGCCTGCCGCACCCGATGCCTAGCGTGCTCTCCGGGGCTCGCCGCATCGTCGTCAAGGTCGGCTCCAGCCTCGTCACCAACGAAGGCCGTGGTGTCGACGCAGCGGCCATCGGCAACTGGGCGCGCCAGCTTGCAGCACTTGCGGCCACCGGTCGTGAATTGCTGATGGTCTCCAGCGGTGCCATCGCTGAGGGCATGAAGCGTCTCGGCTGGGCGCAACGCCCCCGGGAATTGCGTGAACTGCAGGCCGCCGCCGCCGTGGGCCAGATGGGTCTGGCCCAGATGTACGAAGCGCGGCTGTCCGAACATGGCATGGCCAGTGCGCAGGTGCTGCTGACGCATGCCGACCTGGCCGACCGCGAGCGTTATCTCAACGCCCGTTCGACGCTGTTGACCTTGTTGTCTCTGAAGGTCATCCCGGTCATCAATGAGAACGACACCGTCGTCACCGACGAGATCCGGTTTGGAGACAACGACACGCTGGGCGCGCTGGTGGCCAACCTCGTAGACGCCGACGCCTACGTCATCCTCACCGATCAGCGTGGCCTCTTCAGCGCCGACCCGCGCAAGCACCCCGCTGCGCGCTTCATCGACCAGGCCATGGCCGGTGATGCAGCGCTGGAGGCCATGGCCGGCGGTGCCGGCACCGGCATTGGGCGGGGCGGCATGCTGACCAAGGTAATGGCCGCTAAACGTGCTGCAGGCAGCGGCACCAGCACCGTCATTGCGTGGGGTCGCGAGCCTGACGTTCTGCTGCGGCTGGCCGAAGGCGAATGCATAGGTACGGCGCTGGTGGCGGGCACACCCAAACTTGCGGCGCGCAAGCGCTGGATGGTGGACCACCTGCAATTGCGCGGCGCGGTGGTCATCGATGATGGCGCCGCGGCCAAGCTGCGTGA
>Ga0209591_10003155_pt1 | contig 19250 bp, 16 predicted proteins | sample MAT01_FD_187207 | JGI IMG/M metagenome (GOLD analysis project Ga0209591, IMG submission 187207) | Freshwater microbial communities from Lake Fryxell liftoff mats and glacier meltwater in Antarctica - MAT-01 (SPAdes) (version 2) | ecosystem: Environmental > Aquatic > Freshwater > Ice > Liftoff... | reverse complement strand
CGCGAAGGGGTGGCGCTCATCGCCGTCGACGGCAGGCCGGCCAAGGCTTTTCGGGTAGGCGCTGTGGTCGAAGGCGACACCGTGCTGCAAACGGTGGCCGCGCGGGGCGTCACCCTGGGGCCCCGCGACGGCCCGGCGCTGGTGGCGTTGAACCTGCCACCACCGGTAGACGCGGCGACGGGCTCACTGCCCGACATGGGCATCAACATGCAGCCGCCGCCGCGCTCCGGCACGCCTGACCGTGGTTCCGGAACCAAGCAGCGCAGCGTGCCGCCGGTGATGACAAGCCCGGAGCGTCAGCCCGGGCAGCCGATGCCCGAGCCCGAGGCACAAGAAAACGCTGTCGGCATCAACCAGGCCGACAACCTGCCCCTGCGCTGAGATTGCGGTCGCTGGCGGTCAGTAAAGCCCGTCCCCGAAAGGTGAGCGCTCGGCTTCTGCAGGCCTGAACGGCTCGTCAAGATCGCCGGGGTGTGTCGGCCCGGCGTCTTCACCGTCGGCCACTTCGGTTAGCAGCGCGGCCGCGCATTTCACCATCGGCCAGGCCAGCGTGGCACCGGTGCCGTCGGTGCTTTCCATGCCCAGTTCCAGCAAGGCCGAGGCGCGAAAGAGATTCAGCGCCTGGTCCAGGCCGAGGTGGCTGTGGCTGCGGCAGAACATGGAGTAGTCGGTGACGGGCTGGGCAATGCGTGCGGCCAGCATCAGCGCCGCACAGGCCGGCATGCCGTCGACCATCAGCAGGTGGCGCTTGCTGGCGGCCATCAACATCACGCCGACCATCACTGCGACCTCAAAACCGCCAAAGGCGGCCAGCACTTCGATGGGCTCTCTGACATCACGGTGGCGGCCCTGGGCGGCGTGCAGCACCGTGAGCAGGTGGTTGAGCTCGTCCTTGTTCATGTGCGGCCCGCTGACGACGAGGTCGCGCACAGGGGTGTCGGTCATGCGCGAAAGCACCATCGCGGCACTTTCATGCGAACCCACGCCCACGCCGGCCAGGATGGTGCAGTTGCCACGCAGCTTGTCGCCGATCTCCATGCCGGCGCGCATGCCGGCATGGGCCTGCTCCAGGCTCATCGCCGAAGTGGCACGCGCGTTGCGCGTGGCGTGCGCAATCTTGCGCATCTGCAGGCGGTCGTGCGGTGGCAGCTTCTCGGCCATGCCGCAGTCCACCACCGTCACCTCCAGCTGCTGGGCGCGCGCAAACACCGTCAACGGCAACTGGTTGTTCAACAGCATGCGCACGGTTTCATGCGTGGCACGGCCGTGCGCGTCGCGGATGCCGTCCACCGCAATGCCGTGGTCGGCAGCGAACACCAGCAGCTGCGGATGCTGAAAGCGCGGCTTCAGCGTGTTCTGCATCAGCCCCAGGCGGATGGCGAGCGGCTCGAGCTCGCCGAGGCTGCCCCCGGCCTCGTTGCGGCGCTGCAGCTTCGCGCGCAATGCCTTCTCCAGCGATGGGTTGCTGGTCGGCGTTACGAGTGATCGATTCGAGGTGGCCATGACGCCTGCAGTGTAGCGAGCGGGCTACTTCAGGAACAACCCGACAAGCGGGTTGTGGGTCTCTTCCGTGCAGGGATAGGCCAGCGAACGAAGGAAATCATCGAAAGCCACCTCGTCGCCCGCCGGCACCTGGATGCCGACCAGGATGCGGCCGTAGTCAGCGCCCTGGTTGCGGTAGTGAAAGAGGCTGATGTTCCAGCCCGGGTGCATGGCGGCCAGAAACCGCATCAGCGCGCCCGGGCGCTCCGGGAACTGGAAGCGGAACAGGCGTTCCTGGCGCGCCAGTTCACTGCGCCCGCCCACCATGTGGCGCACGTGTTCCTTGGCCAGTTCGTCGTCGGTGAGGTTCGCCGTCGGGAAACCCTGCTTGATGAACAGGCGCTGAATTCGGTCGGCCTCGTCGCGACGCTGGATGCTCAGGCCCACGAATACATGGGCGAGCTTGGCGTCGCTGATGCGGTAGTTGAACTCGGTGACGGAGCGCGGGCCGAGCAGTTCGCAAAAGCGCTTGAAGGAGCCGCGCTCTTCGGGAATGGTGACCGCGAACAAGGCCTCACGCTGCTCGCCGAACTCGGCGCGCTCGGCGACGAAGCGCAGACGGTCGAAGTTCATGTTGGCGCCGCAGGTGATGGCCACCAGCGTCTGGCCCTTCAACTTGTGCTGCGCCACGTACTGCTTGATGGCCGCCACGCCCAAGGCGCCGGCGGGTTCGAGCACGCTGCGGGTGTCCTGGAACACGTCCTTGATGGCGGCGCAAACGGCATCCGTATCGACCAAGACGTAATCGTCGACGAGTTCACGCGCCACGCGAAAGGTCTCTTCACCCACCAGCTTGACCGCCGTGCCATCGGAAAACAGGCCCACTTCCTTCAGTGTGACGCGGCGCCCCTTGCGCACCGATTGCAGCATGGCGTCGGAGTCGGCGGTCTGCACGCCGATGACCCTCACCTCGGGCCGCACGGCCTTGATGTAGGCCGCCACGCCAGAGATCAGGCCGCCACCGCCAATGGCCACGAAGACGGCGTCCAGCGGGCCCTGGTGCTGGCGCAGGATTTCCATCGCCACCGTGCCTTGGCCAGCAATGACATCGGGGTCATCAAAGGGGTGCACGAAGCTGAAGGCCCCTTCGGCCTGCAACTGCACGGCGTGGGCGTGGGCATCGGAGTAGCTGTCGCCGTGCAGCACGACTTCACCGCCCAGGGCCAACACGGCGTCGACCTTCAGGCGCGGCGTGGTCACCGGCATCACCACCACCGCGCGGCAGCCCAGGCGCTTGGCAGCGAGAGCCACGCCCTGAGCGTGGTTGCCGGCGCTGGCACAGATGACGCCGCGCGCCAGCGCATCAGGCGCCAGGTGCACCATCTTGTTGTAGGCCCCGCGCAGCTTGAAGCTGAACACCGGTTGCTGATCTTCACGCTTGAGCAGCACCTGGTTACCCAGGCGGCGCGACAGGTTGCGGGCAAGTTCGAGCGCGGTCTCTCGTGCCACGTCGTAAACGCGGGCCGTCAACACACGCTTGAGGTAGTGCGCCGCGATGCGCTGGCCCTTGGCCGAAAGGGTGCGCACGGGCGGGCTCGTCGTGCTCTCGCCAGCGGGCATCGGGCGGTCTCGCAGGGGGGTGGAAAGGGCGCGCATGATAAGGCCCCCGGGCCATTAAAAAAGGCCAATAAAAAAGGCCCGGGGTTTGTGGCCCCGGGCCGAATCCACCGGTTGGGGTGGAGGAGACAATGGTTGAGTGCCGCACTCACTGCGCCACCCTTGAACTCAATATATCACCGGATTGTTGCAGTGCAATATGTGACCTGCAGCCGCCTGTGGTGAGCACTCTCTACTTGCATGGCACCGCGGCGTGCGGTGCTTCTGAAAGGGGCAGATTTCACATGGAATGCACCATCCACTGGGCACCCAGCACCGGCATGGGTTTCGTCGCCGAGACCGGCAGCGGTCACATCCTGAACATGGACGGCGCACCCGAGGGCGGCGGCCGCAACCTGGCCCCCAGGCCGATGGAAACCGTACTGGCTGGCGCCGGCGGCTGCGCGGCTTACGACGTGGTGCTGATCCTGAAGCGCGGGCGCCACGATGTGCGCGGCTGCCAGGTGAAGCTCACGTCAGAGCGCGCCGCAGAAGACCCAAAGGTCTTCACACGCATCCACATGCACTTCTTGATCGGCGGGCACGACGTGCCGACTGCAGCGGTGGAGCGCGCCATCGCACTGTCGCATGAGCGCTTCTGCTCCGCCACCATCATGCTGGGCAAGACGGCAGAAATCACCACCAGTTTCGAAATTCAGCAGGCCTGAGGGACCAGCCAGCCCTAAACCACACCGGCGCGAAAAGGCGGCCGCGGCGCAGTCTTCAGATGCGGTGAGCGGTAGCTGTCATCACCCGTGCGGCACCGCGCATCAGCCAGCGCACCGGCAGTGGCAGCGCTGCGGCGCCAGCCGCTACGGCGTCGTCAGCATGGCGAGCTTCATCGGCTTTCATAGCTGCGACCAGCGACCGCGAACGCTCGTCCTCCAGCGGCAGGCGGTCGAGGTGGCCGGCCAGGTGCTGTTCAACCTGCCGCTCGGTCTCGACGACGAACGCCAGGCTGGTGGCATCGCCCAGCCTGCCAGCCAGCATGCCGATGCCAAATGCACCTGCATACCAGAGCGGGTTCAGCAAGCTCGGGCGGTCGCCCAGTTCGTCCAATCGCTGCTGTGTCCAGGCCAGGTGGTCCATCTCTTCGCGAGCGGCCTGCGCCATCTGCTGGCGCAGTTCGGGCGTGCGCGCCGTCAGCGCCTGAGCCTGATAAAGCGCCTGCGCACAGACCTCGCCGACGTGGTTCACACGCATCAGTGCGCCCGACAGGCGCCTGGCCGGTTCGTCCATCGGCGGCGGCTCTACCACGCTCACCGGCATCGGCCGCGCTGCATGCACAGCCCCGCTCAACGTGCGCAAAGCGTTATCAAGACTGGAGAGAAAACGATCGGTGGTTTCCATGATGGCTTCAGGATAGCCGAACCCACCTCTCCTCGCCGTTCGTGACGACGTTGTTGCCAGGCAACAAGGCCCCTGGGGATTACGCGGGATGACCAGCACAAGCCTTGGCAAACTGCTGGCCCGTCTGGTGCAATACACCCAACTTCCGAAAAGGGGGTTGGCCCGATCCGCCCATGGCCGGGCAACCACCCCGATCGGGACCACACGTTCAACCTAGGAGATAGCTGCAATGAAAAAATCCCTGCTCGCCCTGGCAGCCCTGACTGCATTCGCGGGCGTGGCTTCCGCTCAGTCGTCGGTCACCCTGTTTGGTATCGTTGATCTGGCGGCCCGCAGCGTCAAGAACGGCAACGCTGGCTCCATCAAGTCGCTGAGCACCAACGGGCAGGTTTCCAGCCGCCTGGGCGTTCGCGGCGTCGAAGACCTAGGCGGCGGCATGCGTGCCGGCTTCTGGATTGAAGGCGACCTGCTCGCTGACACCGGAAACCCCGCTGGTCAGACATGGCAGCGCCGCTCCACCATCAGCCTGATCGGTGGCTTTGGTGAAGTGCGCCTCGGCCGCGATTACAACCCGGTGTTCAACACCGCCGTCTCGCACGATCCGTTCTCTTACGTCGGCGTGGCCTCTTCGGGCAACCTGCGCAGCCGCTTCTACGCGACACCGGTGGGCAACGCCGGTCTGGCCGCACGCAACGACAACTCCATCGGCTACTTCCTGCCGGCGATGGGCGGCCTGTATGGCCAGGTGATGGTCGCCGCTGGCGAAGGCAACACGCGCGGCAACAAGTACATGGGCGCCCGCCTGGGCTACGCCGCCGGCCCGCTGAACTTCTCAGGCGCCTACGGCAAGGCCGACCAGACCGGCGGCATGGTCGACGACGCCACGACCTGGATCTTTGGTGGATCGTTCAAGACCGGTTTCGCGACTTTCCACGCTTCCTACGAGAACGCTGACTACAGCACCACCAAGCGCAAGCTGGCGACGGTTGGCGTGGTCGTGCCGACCGGCACCGGCGCCTTCAAGGCTCAGTACGCGCAAGCCACAAACGCGACACTGATTGGCCTCGGTTACGTGCAAGGGCTGTCCAAGCGCACCTCGTTGTACGCCAACTTCGGCCGTGTCAATAACAAGGGCCCGGCCACTTTCACGGCTTCGGGCAGCGGCCCAGCCGGCATGCGCGCCGGTCAGACTTCCACCGGCTACGATTTCGGTGTCCGTCACGACTTCTGATCCCCCAGGCCCGATTTCTCGGGCCTGTTAAAACGCTTTGATGGCCGCCTTCGGGCGGCCAATTTTTTGTGCGAGCTGCCAAGCTACCCAACGCCCATGCTGGTTTTCATTCTCCGCCGCCTGCTTCAGGCCGTCGTTGTGATGCTCACGGTGGCCTTCATCGCCTTCATGCTGTTCCAGTATGTCGGCGACCCGGTCACCAGCATCCTGGGGCAGGACGCCACCCAAGAGCAGCGCGACGATCTGCGTCGCGATCTCGGCCTGGACCGTTCCTTCGCTGTGCAGTTCACCCGCTTCGTCGGCAACGCCGTGCAGGGCGAATTCGGGCTCAGCTTGCGCCAGGGCCGGCAGGTGTCCACGTTGATCGCCGAGCGTTTCCCGGCGACGCTGGAATTGGCGCTCGGCGCCGCCGTGATCGCGCTCGGCGCCGGCATCCCGCTCGGCGTCTACGCCGCACTGCGGCGCGGGCGCTTCGGCTCGCAACTGGTCATGACGCTGTCGCTGCTGGGCGTGTCGCTGCCCACCTTCCTGATCGGCATTCTGCTGATCCTCGTGTTTTCGGTGACGCTGGGCTGGCTGCCCAGTTTCGGCCGTGGCGACACCCTTCAGTTCGGCGGCTGGAGCACCGGGCTGCTGACGCTGGACGGCTGGGCCCACATCATCCTGCCTGCCATCACGCTGAGCGTCTTCCAGCTCGCGTTGATCATGCGGCTGGTGCGCGCCGAGATGCTGGAAGTGCTGCGCACCGACTACGTGAAGTTCGCCCGCGCGCGGGGCTTGAGCAACCGCGCCGTCTACTTCGGCCACGCGCTGAAGAACACCCTGGTGCCGGTGATCACCATCACCGGACTGCAGCTCGGCAGCCTGATCGCCTTTGCCATCATCACCGAGACCGTTTTCCAGTGGCCGGGCATGGGGTTCCTGTTCATCCAGGCGGTGCAATTCGCCGACATCCCGGTGATGGCCGCCTACCTGTGCCTGATTGCACTGATCTTCGTCATCGTCAACCTCGTCGTCGACCTGCTGTATTTTCTGGTCGATCCGCGCCTGCGCATCGAGAAATCGACTGCGGGTCACTGAGCGCAGCAGCCCTCCTTTATGAGTACCCCCTCCCCCACCGCCGCCCCCAATTGGCTTGCACGCTGGCGTGACAGCGACATCTGGCACAGCTTCATCACCTCGCCGATGGCCATGCTGGCGGGCTTCATCGCGTTTTTGTGCATCTTCGTTTCGCTCTTTGCGCCGTGGGTATCTCCGCACAACCCCTTCGACCTCGCAACGCTGAACCTGTCCGACGCGCGCCTCCCACCGGCGTGGATGGAGGGCGGTGACAAGCGCTTCCTTCTCGGCACCGACGACCAGGGCCGAGACCTGCTCTCTGCGCTGTTCTACGGCGCGCGCCTGTCGCTGGCCGTGGGCCTGGCCTCGGTGCTGCTGTCGGTGCTGGTCGGCGTGGGCCTGGGTCTGCTCTCGGGCTTCGCCGGCGGCAAGGTCGACGCCTTCATCATGCGTGTCTGCGACGTGATGCTGAGCTTCCCGTCCATCCTGGTGGCGTTGCTGATCAACGGCGTGGGGCGCGCGATGTTCCCCAACGCGCAGGACACCCTGGCGCTGGGCGTGCTGGTACTGGCCATCGCGCTGACGGGCTGGGTGCAGTACGCACGCACGGTGCGCGGCAGCACGCTGGTGGAACGCAACAAGGAATACGTGCAGGCCGCGCGCGTCATCGGCGTGGCGCCATTGCGCATCATGTTCAAGCACGTGCTGCCCAACGTGCTGGGCCCGGTGCTGGTGCTGGCCACCATTCAGGTCGCGGCGGCCATCCTCACCGAGGCGACGCTGTCGTTCCTGGGCGTGGGCGTGCCGCCCACGAGTCCCTCGCTGGGCACGCTGATACGCATCGGCAACGACTTTCTCTTTTCTGGTGAATGGTGGATCACCATCTTCCCGGGCGTGATGCTGGTGCTGATCGCGCTGAGCGTGAACCTGCTCGGCGACTGGCTGCGCGACGCGCTGAACCCGAGGCTGCGCTGATGGTTGCCCCCTTGCTGGAGGTGAAGCACCTCCGCGTCGAATTCCCCACGCGCCGCGGCACGCTGCTGGCGCTGGACGACATCAATTTCGAAATCGCGCCGGGCGAAATTCTGGGCGTGGTGGGCGAATCCGGCGCCGGAAAATCGCTCACCGGCGCCGCCATCATCGGGCTGCTGGAACCACCCGGTCGCATCGCCAGCGGCGAGATCCTGCTAAACGGCCGTCGCATCGACAACCTGCCATATGAAGAGATGCGCAAGATTCGCGGCCGGCAGATCGGCGCCATCTTCCAAGACCCGCTGACCTCGCTGAACCCGCTGTACACCATCGGGCGCCAGTTGACCGAGACGATCCTGACGCACCTGCCGGTCAGCGCCGAAGAAGCGCGCCAGCGCGCCATCAGGCTGCTGCAGGAAACCGGCATTCCCGCAGCCGAGCAGCGCATCGACCAGTACCCGCACCAGTTCAGCGGCGGCATGCGCCAGCGGGTGGTGATTGCGCTGGCGCTGGCCGCCGAGCCCAAGCTCATCGTGGCCGACGAGCCGACCACTGCGCTGGACGTCTCCATCCAGGCGCAGATCATCTCGCTGCTCAAGCGCCTGTGCAAAGACCACGGCGCAGCGGTGATGCTGGTCACGCACGACATGGGCGTCATCGCGGAAACCTGCGACCGCGTGGCTGTGCTGTACGCCGGGCGTGTGGCCGAAATCGGGCCCGTGGGCGATGTCATCCACCGCCCGAGCCACCCCTACACCAGCGGGCTGATGGGCTCGATCCCGGCGATGGACGAAGACCGAGAGCGGCTGCTGCAAATCGACGGATCGATGCCGCGGCTGAACAACATCCCACGCGGCTGCGCCTTCAATCCGCGCTGCCCGCAGGTGATGGCGCGCTGCCGCGAAGAACGCCCCGAACTGCAGGACGCCGGCGCCACGCGCGCCGCGTGCTGGCTGGTCAACGACGGAGCAAGACCATCATGACTGCACTCGTGGAAGTGCGCGACCTGGCCAAGACCTTCGACGTCTCGGCGCCCTGGCTGAACCGCGTCATCGAGCGCAAGCCGAAGCTCTTCGTGCATGCCGTCGACGGCGTGAGCTTCAGCATCGACAAGGGCACCACACTGGCGCTGGTGGGTGAATCAGGCTGCGGCAAGAGTACCGTGGCGCGGCTGTTGGTGGGCCTTTATGCACCGACCCGTGGCGACGTGCAGTTCGATGGCCAGGCCACCCACGCCGGCCGCAACGCGGCCGAACTGCGCACGCTGCGGCGGCGCATGCAGATGATCTTTCAGGACCCCTATGCCAGCCTGAACCCCCGCTGGAAGGTGCTGGACATCATTGGCGAGCCGTTGCGTGAACACGGCCTCGTGCCAGGCGCAGAGGCCCTGCGCGCACGCGTGAGCGAGCTGCTGCTGCAGGTGGGCCTGGCCGCCGCCGACTGCGACAAGTTCCCGCACCAATTCAGCGGCGGTCAGCGTCAGCGAATCAGCATCGCGCGGGCATTGGCCACGCAGCCGGAATTTCTGGTTTGCGACGAACCCACCTCGGCGCTGGACGTCAGCGTTCAGGCTCAGGTGCTGAACATCATGAAAGACCTGCAGCGCACGCAGGGCCTGACCTACCTCTTCATCAGCCACAACCTGGCCGTGGTGCGCCACGTGGCCGACCGAGTCGGCGTGATGTACCTGGGCCGGCTGGTGGAAGTGGCACCCAAGGCCGAACTCTTCAGCCACCCGCGCCACCCGTACACACGCATGTTGCTGGATGCCATTCCCGACATCCACATGACCGGGCGTTCGCGCACACCGGTGCAAGGGGAGGTGCCCAACCCGCTGAACCCACCGAGCGGCTGCGCCTTTCACCCGCGCTGCCCGCATGCGAATGCCCGCTGCAGCAGTGAAAGACCGGTGCTGACGCGCATCCAAGGCACCGAGGTGGCCTGCCACGCCGTGCAGGAAGGCCGGATCTGAAGATCTGAAGATCTGAAGGTCGGTCGCTAAAGCAGGCGCTCGCCTGCGAAGAGCGCACGCGGCTCCTCGCGCTCGCGGATCAGATGCACACGCGGGCCTGCCACCATCACCTCGGCAGCGCGGGGCCGGCTGTTGTAGTTGCTGGCCATGGCCATGCCGTAGGCGCCGGCCGACAATACCGCCAGCTTGTCGCCCGGAGCCACCGCCAGGGCGCGGTCGCGGCCCAGCCAGTCGCCCGATTCACACACCGGGCCCACCACGTCCCAGCGCAGCGGGGGCGCGTCGCGCTCGACGCAGGGCTCGATGGCCATGTAGGCGTCGTACATCGCGGGCCGCACAAGGTCGTTCATGGCAGCGTCGACGATGCAGAAATTCTTGCCGTCGTCTTCACTGAGGCCGGGCTTGAGCACCAGCACCTCGGTCAGCAGCACGCCTGCATTGCCCACCAGAGAACGACCCGGCTCGAACAGCACTTCACGCTGGCCGTGGCCGCGCTCGTCCAGGCGTTGCAGCAGCGCGCGCACGAGGGCACCGGCATCGGGCGGCGTTTCGTCGGTGTAAGTGATACCCAGACCGCCGCCGACATCGACGTGGTGGATGGGAATGCCCACCGCCTCCACGGCCTCGACCAGATCGAGCAGGCGGTCGAGTGCATCGAGGAACGGCGCCAGCTGCGTGATCTGCGAACCGATGTGGCAATCGATGCCCACCACGTGCAACCCGCGCAACGAAGCCGCATGGCGGTAGGCGGCCAGGGCCTGGGCATGGGCGATGCCGAACTTGTTGCCCTTCAAGCCCGTGCTGATGTAAGGGTGCGTGCCGGCGTCGACATCAGGGTTCACACGCAGGCTGACCGGTGCGCGCGAGCCCGCCGCCAAGGCTTCCTCGTTCAATGTATCCAGTTCGGACAAGCTCTCGACATTGAAGCAGCGCACGCCGGCCTGCAGCGCCTGGCGCATTTCGGCGCGCGTCTTGCCGACGCCCGAAAACACGACACGGCTGGCCTCACCGCCCGCGGCCAGCACGCGCGCCAGTTCACCGCCAGACACGATGTCGAAACCGGCACCGGCCTGCGCAAACGCCTGCAACACCGCCAGGCTGGAGTTGGCCTTCATCGCATAGCAGACCAAGTGACGACGGCCCTGCAGCGCACGCTCATACGCACGGAAAGCCGTCAGCATGGCGCTGCGCGAATAGACGAAGAGCGGCGTGCCGAAGCGCTCGGCCAGCGCCGCCAGCGAATGGCCTTCAAGATGCAGTTCGCCGTTGTCGCGCGACAGGAAGGGAGCGCCCGGCAACTTCATCGGGCGGGCGCTGAAACTGCAGCAGCCGGAGTGGCCGGAGCAGGCGAAGCGGCCGCCGCAGCGTTCACCGGTTGCATGTAGAGCGCGCCCTTCTGCCCGCAGCCGCTCAAAGCCGCCAACACTACCAAGCCTGCCCATTTCGCCCAGGGGGTGGTGCGGGCTGCCGCTACACTGTTTACGAGGTCTCTGCACATGAAAATCATTCTATGAGTTCAGCTCCTGTCGGCTCGGCGCTGAGCAACGCCGATTACCAGCGCGAAACCGGTCAGCTGCTGGCACGCATCGAAGCCGCGACGGACCGCTGGCTGCAGGACGACGTGATCGACATCGACGCTCACCGCACCGGTGGCCTGCTCGAGCTTTCGTTTCCCAACGGCAGCAAAATAATCATCAACAGCCAACCGCCTCTGCACGAGGTGTGGCTGGCAGCACGCGGTGGCGGGTTTCACTACCGCTGGTCAGATGGGCGCTGGTGCGACACCCGCGACGGCAGTGAGTTCATCGCCGTGCTCTCCCGGCACGCCAGCCTGCAGGGTGATCAAGCGCTGGGCTTCTAGCGTTTGAAGAGGTCGAGGATGCTGCTGCGCTCTTCGGTGCTGGGCGGTTGTGGAATCTTGTCGTCCAAGCCTACGCTGGTGATGCCGGCCTTGCCCGCGAATTCCTCGAAGACCCAGTAAGGGCCGATGCGCAGCACGCCCCCAGGCGGTGCCAGCTCTTCCACCGGCACGTTGCGCAGCGCATGCTGCATGAACTCGATCCACACCGGCAAGGCGAGCCCGCCGCCGGTTTCTCGGTCACCGAGCTTGCGAGGCGTGTCGTAGCCTATCCACACCACCGCTGTCAGGGTGGGGTGGAAGCCGGCGAACCACGCGTCCAAAGAGTCGTTGGTGGTGCCGGTCTTGCCGTAAACGTCGGGCCGCTTCAGCGTGGCCTGGGCGCGCGCTGCGGTGCCCGAACGCGTGATCTCCTGCAACAGCGTGCCCATCACGAAGGCGTTGCGCGCCGGCAGCGTGCGCAGGCTCTCGTCGAGCATCGGCGGGCGGATCTCCATCAGCACTTTGCCTTTCTGGTCGACCACCTTCTTTATCAGCTGGGGCTGCAGCGCGAAGCCACCGTTGGCAAACACACTGTAGGCGCTGGCCATCTGCAGCGGCGTCACCGAGCCAGCGCCCAGAGCCATCGTCAGATACGCCGGATGCTTGTTGGCCTCGAACCCGAAGTGCTCGATCCACTGCTGCGCGAAGGCCGTTCCCGTGCCCTGCAGCACGCGAATCGAGACCATGTTCTTGGACTTGGCCAAAGCCGTCTGAAGTGGCATCGGGCCGTCGAACTTGCCGTCGTAGTTCTTGGGCTCCCAGGGCTGGCTGCCCGTGGCGCCAGCGTCGAAGAACAGCGGCGCATCGTTGACCACCGTGGCTGGCGTGAAGCCCTTTTCCAGCGCCGCCGAGTAGATGAAAGGCTTGAAGCTGGAACCCGGCTGGCGCCAGGCCTGCGTGACGTGGTTGAACTTGCCGCCACCAAAGTCGAAACCACCCACCATGGCGCGCAAGGCCCCCGTGCGCGGGTCCAGCGCAACGAAGGCCCCTTCCACCTCAGGAATCTGAGTAAGCGACCACTCGCCTTTGTTGAAAGCCGTGTTCTTGTACGCCCGCACCACCGCACCGCGCCGGATTTGCTTCTGCGGCCCCGCCTTGTCAGACAAACCCGAAGTCACGGGCTTCAGCCCATCGCCGACGATGGTGAGCGTGTCCCCCGACTGCAGCATCACGACCACCTTGCGCGGCGAAGCCGCCAGCACCACGGCCGCGAGCAGGTCGTCGTTGTCGGGGTGGTCTGACAAGGCCTCGGCAACCCGGGCGTCCAGCAGGGAAGCGTCTGCCGGCAGGGTGACGTAAGCCTCGGGGCCGCGGTAGACCTGGCGCAACTCGAATTCCATCAAGCCGCGGCGCAGCGCGCGGTAGGCCACCACCTGGTCCACCGCATTCACCGTGAGGTAGACGTTCAAGCCGCGCGTGTAGGCGTCTTCACCGTACTGCGCAAAAACCAGCTGGCGTGCAGTCTCGGCCAGGTACTCGGCATGCAGGGAGCTGTCGCGCTGGGTGCGGTAGCGCAGCTGCTCGGCCAGCGCTTCCTCATGCTGAGCTTCGGTAATGAAACCGTTCTCGAACATGCGGTTGATGATGTAGCGCTGCCGCAGCGTGGCGCGCTTGGGGTTCGACACCGGGTTGTAGGCCGAAGGTGCCTTGGGCAGGCCGGCGAGCATCGCGGCTTCGGCCACGGAAACATCCTTCAGCTTCTTGTCGAAATAAATCTCGGAAGCCGCCGCAAAACCGTTGGCCCGCTGCCCCAGAAAGATCTGGTTCATGTAGAGCTCGAGAATCTGATCCTTGCTGAGGAGCCTTTCGATCTTCAACGCCAAAAGAATTTCGTAAATTTTGCGTGTGAATGTCTTTTCGGTCGAAAGATAGAAGTTGCGAGCGACCTGCATCGTGATCGTGCTGGCGCCTTGGCTGCGCGCGTCGCGCAAATTTTCCAAGGCGGCGCGGGCAACACCCTTGTAGTCGACGCCACCATGTTGATAGAAGCGCGCGTCCTCGGCCGCCAGCACGGCATCCTTCATCACCTGCGGAATCTGCGCAATGGGCTGAAAGTTGCGTCTTTCTTCGCCAAACTCGCCTAACAAGAGGCCGTCTGACGAGAACACGCGCAGAGGCAACTTGGGCCGGTAGTCGGCCAGGCTGCTGATCTGCGGCAGGTTCGGGTAGGCCACCGCAAGTGCCACGCCCACCACCAGCAGCAAGGCGACAGCACCCGCCAGAAGGACGCCGAAGAACCATGCAAAGGCGCGCAACAACCCGCTCATCCAGGCTGGCAGGGGCGCGCCACGGGCTGAAGGTGTTGCAGGATCACGTGGGGCGTCTGAGGAAGACATAAAGAACCCGAGAGCCGGGCCGAAAGATTATAGGGAGGCCGATTTGGAAGGCGCGGCAGGGCCGCGAAGGACAAATCGGCAGAGTTCTGTGACATTGTCCACAGCTCAAGAAGCGGCAGACGGAAGGGTGGCTTGAGCTCGACTTGCGGGTTGTTTCAACTGCATTTCCAGCGTCACGGAATGGCAACGGGCGAGGGCCTCCGCGAGCGGTTTTTTCTTTGGCTCACAAGGGCTTTACTGCTAGCATTGAAGTAACTTCTTAACAAGCCTGGGGCTCATTTCGGGTTCTTGAAGATTGAAGGCCAAGTGGCTGGGGAGTGTGGAACTTGGGTTTTCTGGACACATTGCTGGGTCGTAAACACCCGCCCATGATCGGGCTGGATATCAGTTCTTCCAGCGTCAAGCTGGTGGAGCTGAACCAGACCGCCAACGGCGACTACGTGCTCGAGCGTTTCGCCTCCGAGCCTTTCGAAAAGGGTTGGATTACCGACGGCCAGATCGAAAAGTTCGACGAGGTGGCTGCCGCAGTCAAGCGCGTGGTGCAGAAGAGCGGCACCAAAACCAAGCAGGTCGTGATGGCCATGCCGCAATCGGCCGTGATCACCAAGAAGATCATGTTGCCTGCCGGCCTGCGCGAAGAAGAAATGGAAATTCAGGTCGAGAGCGAGGCCAATCAGTACATCCCGTTCTCGCTGGACGAGGTCAGCCTGGATTTTTGCGTCGTCGGCCCCAGCCCCACTTCTGCGGGCGACGTCGAGGTACTCATCGCCGCCTCGCGCCGGGACCGCGTGCAAGACCGCCAGGGTTTGGCCGAAGCTGCGGGCTTGAAGCCGGCGGTGCTGGACATCGAATCTCACGCCTCTCGCCTGGCCATGGGCCGCGTTGTCGCAGCGCTGCCCAACGAGGGCCGCGATGCCCTGGTGGCGCTGTTCGAGATTGGCGCCGACACCACCAGCCTGAAGGTGCTGCGCGATGACGAGATGCTCTACGACCGCGATCAGGCCTTCGGCGGTTCGCAGCTCACGCAACTCATCAGCCGCCAATACGGCTTCAGCTTTGAAGAAGCCGAGGCGAAGAAGCTCAGCGGCGATTTGCCGGAAGACTACGAGAGCGTGATCCTTTCGCCTTTCGTCGACAGCCTGTCGCAAGAGATTGGCCGCGCGCTGCAGTACTTCTTCACCAGCACGCCGCACCACAAGGTGCACTACGTGATGCTGGCAGGCGGCACGGCCACGTTGCCGGGCCTGAAGGACCGGGTGACTGACCTGACCGGCTTTGCGTCGAATGTCGTGAACCCGTTTGATCAGATGCAACTGGGCTCGTCAGTGCGCGAAAGCCGGGTGCGCCGCGAGGCACCGTCTTACCTGACCGCTTGCGGCCTGGCGATGCGGAGGTTCCTCCAGTGATCTTGATCAACCTGCTGCCGCACCGCGAGGAAAAGCGGCTCCAGCGCAAGCGTGCCTATTTCGCCGGCCTGGCTGCCAGCGCGGTGGCGGGGCTGGCCATCGTGGGCCTCTGGTACACCGTGCTTGGCCAGATGACGGCTGACCAGGAATCGCGCAACGCCTTCCTGCAAGCCGAAATCAGCCGGCTCGACACCCAGATCAAGGACATCGCGACACTGCGTGCCGAGATCGACGCCTTGAATGCACGCAAGAAGGCTGTGGAAGACCTGCAGAACGACCGCAATGTGCCGGTCTATCTGCTCAACGAGCTGGTGCGACAGACGCCCGAAGGTGTGTTTCTCACGAGCATTCGTCAGACCGGACAGGTCATCGCCATCACCGGCATCGCGCAGACCAACGAGCGCGTGTCCGAGTTCCTTCGCAATGCGCTCTACAACTCGACGTGGCTGGAAAAGCCCGATCTCGTAGAGATCAGGGCCTCGAACGTGGCCGCCGGCACACGTGATCAGCGCCGCCTCTTCGACTTCTCGATGCGCGTCACCATCAAGCGCCAGCAGACGGCGCCGGCAGCTGCCGGCGCGACGCCAGCCCCCGTGCCGGCTCCGGCCAAAGCCAGTTGAGGTCACCATGGCCAGACCCTCCACGATGAATTTTGATGTCACCGGCTTCGTCGACCAGGCCGCGTCGCAGTTTCGCAACCTCAACTCGAAAGAGCCTGGCCAATGGCCGCCGCTTCCCAAGATCGCCACCTGGCTGGCTGCGTGCGCCGGCGTGGTGGTGGCCGGCTGGTTTGCGGTGCTGTCCACTTCCACCGAAGAGCTTGAGGCATTGCGCGGCAAGGAGCCTCAACTCAAGGTCACCTACAAGGACCGCCTGGGGCAGGCAGTGAACCTCAGCGAGTTTCGCAAGCAGAAGCTGCAGGTGCAGGAATATGTGACGCAGCTTGAAAAGCAGTTGCCGGGCAAAGCCGAAATGGACGCATTGTTGTCGGACATCAACCAGGCCGGTCTCGGTCGCGGTTTGCAGTTCGAGTTGTTCCGCCCCGGGCAGATGCAGATCAAGGACTACTACGCCGAATTGCCGATTGCCATTCGCGTGACCGGGCGCTACCACGATGTCGGCTCATTCGCGGCCGACGTGGCCAACCTGTCGCGCATCGTCACGCTGCAGAACATCAGCATCACACCCGTCGGCGCGCGTGACGCCAACGGCAACCTGGCGATGGAAGCGACTGCGCGCACGTACCGCTACCTCGACGCGACCGAGATTGCAGAGCAGCGCAAGGGTGCTGCGCCGCGCCCGGGAGCCACGCAATGAGTAACACCTTGCGCATCGTTGCAGGCTTGCTCAGCCTGGGCGCGCTGGCCGGCTGCACGTCGGACCAGGATGAACTGCGCGCCTGGATGGAGCAGCAGCGGCGCGAAGCCAAACCCGACGTGCAACCCCTGCAAGCGCCGAAGAAATTCGACCCCGAGCCGTACTCGGTGGCGCAGGCCGTCGAACCCTTCAGCACACAAAAACTCTCGGTAGCCCTCAAGCAAGAGTCGCGGCAGCCGAATTCCCTGATGGCGGCCGAGATGAACCGCCGCAAGGAACCGCTGGAGTCTTACCCGTTAGACAGCATGTCGATGGTGGGCAGCGTGAACAAACAGGGGCAGCCTTTTGCGCTTCTGCGCGTGGACAACCTGCTCTACCAGGTCAAGATGGGTGATCACCTGGGCCAGAACTACGGCCTGATCACGAAGATTGCCGAAACCGAAATCGTGCTGCGAGAACTGGTCATGGATGCCGCCGGCGAAATGATTGAGCGACCCGCCACCCTGCAGCTGCAGGAAAGGGCGCGATGAAGACCTTTCAGGAGAGATGCACCATGTCGCATTGGCGAACCGCCCTTGCTGCTTTGTCTGCCGCCAGCGCCTTGTTCGCACCGCTGTCTTCGTGGGCGCAGAACACGATCCAGTCCATCACCAGCAGCCAGCAAGCCGGCACAGAGGTGGTGCGCATCGAGCTGAGCGAAGCCCTGAGCGCGGTGCCCAACGGCTTCTCGATACAGGCGCCGCCGCGCATCGCCATCGACTTGCCGGGCGTCAGCAACGGCCTCGGCCGCAACAGCGTCGATATCAACCAGGGCAACCTGCGCTCTGCGAATGTCGCTCAGGCGGGTGACCGTACGCGGCTGGTGCTGAACCTTAAACAGGCCTCGGGCTACCGTGCCCAGGTGCAAGGCAAGGTGCTGTTGGTGATTCTGGACACCGCCGGGCCTGCCGTCGTCGCCACCGCTGGGCCGGCTGGCATGACATCTGCCGACCAGCCAGTGACGTTTGCAGCGCCGCAGAACACGGCTTCGCTGCCGTTGCGAGACATCGACTTCCGCCGTGGCCAGGACGGCGCGGGCCGCGTCATCGTCAACCTGCCCAGCAACCAGGTGGGCGTGGACATTCGGCAGCAGGGCAAGACCCTGGTGGTGGAATTCCTGCGCTCCAGCCTGCCAGACACCCTGCGCCGCCGGCTCGATGTCACGGACTTCGGCACCCCCGTGCGCACGGTGTCCACCTTCCAGTCGGGCGACCGTGTGCGCATGGTCGTGGAGCCCACGGGTTCCTGGGAGCACAGCGCTTACCAGAGCGACAACCAGTTCGTGCTGGAAGTTCGGCCGGTCAAGATCGACCCGAACAAGCTGACGCAGGGCCCGGGCTTCCAGGGCGAGAAGCTGAGCCTGAACTTCCAGAACATCGAAGTTCGCGCCTTGCTGCAGGTCATCGCCGACTTCACCAACTTCAACGTCGTCACCAGCGACACCGTCACCGGCACCGTGACGCTGCGCCTGAAGGACGTGCCCTGGGACCAGGCACTCGACATCATCCTGCAGAGCAAGGGTCTGGGCGTGCGCAAGAACGGCAACGTGCTGTGGATTGCGCCCAAGGACGAGTTGGCAGCCAAAGAGCAGGTCGACCTCGAAGCGAAGAAGAAGGTGGCGGAACTGGAGCCGTTGCGCACCCAGTCCTTCCAGCTGAATTACACCAAGGCCGAAGAGGTGGCGAAGGGGCTGACGGGTCAGTCTTCGGCAGGTGGCGGGGGTGGCGCTGGCAACCAGGCCACACGCATCATGTCGCCGCGCGGCAGCGTGATCTTCGAAGCGCGCACCAACCAGCTCTTCGTCAACGACATTCCGACCAAGCTGGAAGAGATTCAGGCGCTCATCACCAAGATCGACATTCCGGTGCGCCAGGTGCTGATCGAGGCCCGCATCGTCGAGGCCGATGACAGCTTCGGTCGTGCACTGGGCGTGAAGCTGGGCGGCAACGACCTGCGCGGCGTGCGTGGTGGCGTTCCGGGCTACGGCATCGGCGGCGACAACCGCATCACAGTGGGCAACAACTACGCCGCAATCGGCTACCAAACCAGCCAGGGCGGTGCGGCACCGGCTTTCAACGACAGCGCTTTCGTCAGTTTGCCGGCCAACACCTCCGCCTTTGGCGGCTCGTCGGCGGCGACGTTCGCGCTGTCACTCTTTGGCGCCACAGCCAACCGGTTCCTGAACCTGGAACTGTCGGCGCTGGAATCGGAAGGCAGGGGCAACATCGTTTCCAGCCCGCGTGTCATCACCGCCGACCAGACCAAGGCGCGCATCGAGCAGGGTGAAGAAATTCCTTACCAGCAGGCGACATCCAGCGGCGCCACTTCGGTGTCGTTCAAGAAGGCCAGCCTGAGCCTGGAGGTCACGCCGCAGATCACGCCCGAGGGCAATGTCATCCTGGACCTGGAGGTCAACAAGGACAGCCGCGGTGCACTGACCGCCGCCGGCCCTGCCATCAACACCAAGCAGGTGAAGACACAGGTGCTGGTGGAAAACGGCGGCACTGTGGTCATCGGCGGCATCTTCACG
>Ga0209591_10003154_pt1 | contig 19251 bp, 11 predicted proteins | sample MAT01_FD_187207 | JGI IMG/M metagenome (GOLD analysis project Ga0209591, IMG submission 187207) | Freshwater microbial communities from Lake Fryxell liftoff mats and glacier meltwater in Antarctica - MAT-01 (SPAdes) (version 2) | ecosystem: Environmental > Aquatic > Freshwater > Ice > Liftoff... | reverse complement strand
GGTGGTGGTGGGGGGGGGGGGGGTGGTGGTGGTGGTGGTGGTGGTCAGGGTGGCGCTGGACTCACAGCGGTAACTCGGACCAACCTAATGGCGAACGTGCAAATCATGGTCCGCGAATTCTTCACCGCTTGCGGTGTGAACTTCCCGGCCACCATCATCCCCGGCCAGGCTGCCCAAGGCGGCGGTGGCGGCATCCAACAGCAACAGCAGATCGGACCCGATGGCCAGCCGCTGGACCCCAATGCCAATCAAAAGGCGCTTTTCTTCAACGATCGAACCGGTATTCTTTTTGTGCGGGCAACGTTGTCGGATCTCGATATTATTGAGAAAGCAATTGAAACGCTCAACGTAGCCCCGCCACAGGTTGAGATTGAGGCCAAATTCGCCGAAGTAACTCAATCGGACGCCAAGGCCTTAGGCTTTCAGTGGTGGTTTGGAAACTGGGTAGTTGGTAATGGAAAAGTAGGGGCCCAACCTGGAACGGCCCCATCAATGGGAAGCCCAGGAACTTCAGGTACCGCAGCGAACCCATATGGAACCTTTCCCGGCGTGCCTGCCTCGATTGGAGTCCCGGGAGTTCCGGATAACTTCGTCGACACAACGACCGCTCCTTCGGTAACGGACGGAAGACTTACCTCAGGGTTGAGGACCACCTACACTGACGGTAACCGCAACCAAACCCAAATCCCGACGGTAGCCACCATTACTGGTATTCTCACAAATCCTCAGTTCCGAGTCGCCATCTCCGCGCTCGAGCAACGCGAAGGGGTTGACCTGCTCGCAGCGCCGAAAGTGACAACCCTAAGCGGTCGTCAGGCCCAGATTGTGACAGCGGACGTCCGAACCATTGTGGTTAGTGTGGATCTTCAGCAGACCGCTAGCGGTGGAGCAGGCAACGCTGCTAATGGCGTGAATAACGGTGGTGGCGGTGTAGCACCGACCTTGAATTACGTGACCCAAACAATCCCGTTTGGACCGGAGTTTAACGTCATTCCTTACGTCTCAGCTGACGACGTTTCGATTCAAATGACTATGATCCCTGTGGTTACCGATTTCGTCGGTTACGACGACCCGGGAGCGTTTGTACCCCAAGCGCAATCCGTCGCTGGTAACACCGTTGGCCTCCCATTGTCCGCAACTCTTCCGTTGCCCCGTCTGCGTACGCGTCAAGTTGTCACCTCGGCGATCGTCTGGGACGGTCAAACAGTCGTTCTCGGTGGCTTGATCGCCGAGGATACTCGAAAACAACGTGACAAAGTTCCCATCCTTGGTGATCTCCCCTTAATTGGGCGCCTGTTCACTAGCGAGTCCTCAGCGACCGTCAAAAAGAACCTCCTGATTTTTGTCACGCCCACGATTATCGATCCGTCCGGCCGTCGAGTTAACGACCCGAATTCAATGCCGTACGATCCCAACACGGTTCCGCCTCAAGCTGCTTTCCGGCCGAAATGATTTAACGAACCGGCATAGTTGACCGGCCGAAACCAAAAACACTGTGACCATTGAACAAACCGTGGGGCGAATGTTTGCAAAAGTGAACGGGACCCTTATTTTTGGACGCTTCGCTTTCCAAAACGGAGTTGGGGTCTATCGGAAAATTATGTCGAACACCATAAACAGTACGTATGGAGCGACTCGAAGCGCGTTCTCTACTATCTTGCCCGCAGCGATCAGCCTGTTTGCGGGTGTAAGTACGCTGGCGGCAGCAGGCTTTATGCCTGAAGGATCACAGTACCTTGCCGCTGGGTCACCCAGCGGAGACCAAATTGCCCCAGCCCTGGCCTTTCGGGGTTCCGGCGGTTGGTTGGTTTGGCAAGACAACAGTACTGATGGAGATGGATTCGGGATTAGCGCCCGTCGATTGACGAGTCAGTTAACGGGTCTTAGCTCATTTCGAATCAATGAGACTGGGGTTTCTGATCAAGAAAACCCTCAGGTTGCGGTGCTCAAGGACGGCGGGGCATTTATCGTTTGGCAAAGCGGTAGTCGCGGTGGCCAAAAGATTGTTGGTCGAATCATCAAACCGGACGGCAAGTTTGCAGGACCTGAATTTGTCATTTCTGCTCAAGGAACCAATAACCGCGATCCAGCAGTTGCGGTCAATAAGGAGGGAGTTGTGACAGTGGTTTGGTCCGCCGAAGGGGTGGATGGAAACATGTTAGCCGTTCAGGGGTGCCGATTCGAAAGTTCGGGGACCCGCGAAGGGACGCCATTCGTGCTGAATCAGTATACGAAGTTTCATCAACGTTCCCCTGCGATAACTTCACTAGTTGATGGCGGATTCGTCATAGCCTGGATTTCCGAGCATCAACGCTTTGAAAACAGTGTTGATCTATACGCGCGGATTATTGGAGCCGACGGCTCTCTTCCCGGAAACGAGTTTCCAATCAACGTTTCCCAACGACCTTGCGCAACTCCGGCACTGGTGGGACTTCCCTCCGGGGGATTCATTGCTGCCTGGGCCGAACACGATGGGCAAAGTAAGGGAACACTTTGGGACATTCAGTCGAGGGTATACGGTGTCAAGGGGCCCATTTTTTCTCCCGCGCTGGTGAATACGCGCCGTGAAGGATTTCAAGGAATGCCGCACTTAGCCGTAACTGATGCAGGAGTATTGGTAGTCTATCGGAGCGGTGGCGGTGACGGAATAGGGCAGGGAGTCGTTGGACGGTGGTTGTCGTTGGATGGGCAGGTGTCGGGCGACGAATTCGTGGTCAATACTCAGACAGCGGGTGATCAACTCGACCCCACCGTTGCTTCTGATGGTGTAAACCGCGCTGTAGTGGTGTGGAGCACTTTTGGGGGTGCAAGTAAGGGAATGGATCTTGCAGCCCAACGTTATAGCCGGTCAGAGACCCCACTGTTAGCTCCAGGCATTCCCTACATTTTTGCCGCGTCATCTTCAAGATTGGTATTAACCTGGCCAGAGCTTTCGGGGCTCGCGGTCAAGTCTTTTGAGCTTTACGTGGACGGAAGTGACACTGCGATTACGCTAAATGGGGGTATCTACGCTCTGAGCGGCTTAGCCCCAAATTCAACCCATTCGGTTCGTTTAGCTTACGTTTTGCAGGATGGTAGGAAATCTCCTCTATCTACTTCGGTTGCCGGAACCACCTGGGGTGAAGACGCCAATTTAGATGGACTACCGGACGACTGGCAGACGAAATATCACGGACCTAATTGGAAAAATTGGCCTGCCCCGTCGTCCGACACGGACGGTGACGGCGTCACTGATCGGGAGGAGTTCCTAGCCGGTACTGACCCAAAGGTTGCTGGAAGCGTTTTAAAGACTCGAATGTCAGCGACACCTCAAGGAGTCGTGTTAAGTTGGAACAGTCAGCCTGGCGGATTTTACCAAGTTCAATACTCAATTGATCTTAAGGAATGGGTCAATGTGGGTAGTGCTCGACTCGCCGCAGGGGATACTGATTCCTCTGCGGTGGGGGACCTTCCTACAAACGCCTATTATCGAGTCAATCTTCTCCGTTGATCCATGCGTACACTTTCTAAATGGCTGTTGATCTTCGCGCTGTTCGCCGGCGCGGGAAATGGTGCTCGGGCCTTCTCCTTACTCGGGCCTTTTACAACTTGGCAGATTTCCTCACTCAATTACCTGAGTCCCTTTACTAGTATCTCACGAGAGGGTGATTTGGGAGGGCCAATGAACCTGGGGGAAGAGTATCGCTGGGGAAGCCCAGTGGTAGTATATGGGTTTGATTCCACCTTTTTGGAGTACTTTGGTCAGCAGGGGGTTGATGCGGTTGAAGCGGCAATTAAGATCCTAAATGATCTGCCTTCGACCAGCGCAATGAGCGCGGGTCTTTCAGAGTTTCCCCTTAACACCACTCGATTCAATTATACAGCGCAGCAACTGCGACTGCGGGATATTAAATCACTCGCGCTTTCTGCTATGCTTCAGAATTTGGGGTTGGCGGCACCAGAGAGGTACGCGTGGACGATTTACCAACAGCGACCCATTGAGGGTACGACCCCTCCACAATACGTCTATTCAATCATTCAGCGCAACTTCGACCCGGTAACTTTTAAACCATCCGCATACGTTAATAATACCTTGTACACCTATCAGATTCTACAAGTCAGCGCGGACCCTGATACTTGGGATTGTCAGGAATTAACCGTCGATGTTGCTAATCCAAACGTGACTGTAATTTCCATGGCTGGATTGCAGGCAGGTGTTACTGATCCACGGGTTGTTCAGCAAGTGTACGGAATTCAAAGCCTCCTCCATGAAGGTTATGGGCTATTTTACAGCGGGCTAACTCGAGATGATGTGGGCGCCCTCCGATATCTTTACCGCTCGGGTAATACAAATTGGCAGACCGCTTCGTTAGGTTCATTTGGCTCTGCCAGTTATTCACCTTGGAACAATATTTCGTTTCAAATAGTTAACCCAAGTCCGATTTCCCCTTGGACGGTCGTGGGTGGACCTATCAGTGGGGGAAGCAATAGTATTGGTGGCATCATTACCGGTGGGTTTGTAACCGACGGCGGACGTATCGGTCCGAGCAAATTGAATTACATACGCGTAGATACAGATCCACTCTTGGGTCAATACCTCGTTCCAATATCGGTGAGCTACCCAGAAACTGTAATTACGCCCAATGGGCTGACTGTTCGTCAAGTGACCGCCCGCACAATCACAACTCCGGATATCTTATTTACGGCTGCAGATATCGGAGCCTATCCGAATTCGCCAGAACCTTACGTTTACAGCGTCTTGGGGACAGCTTACACCCAAGCTCCGAATCCGAGTAGTACTATAGTTCAAGACGGACCTGGAATTCAGGAGCCGGGAATTCAAATAGTATTAAACAAAGTCGGTCCTTGGATATTCAACATTCGCAACACCTCACAAGAACAGGGTATCCGCGGTTTCGCGTGGGGTTCGTATGACGGTTCGACTAACGCTCCTGTTGTTTATCCAGTTGGGTCAACCCTTCAGGAGGTCGAGACCAATTTGTTTCCCTGAGCCAATCCTTCAACTGAGTTATTCGCTTTTATGAAATTCTTGGTCAAATCTGTTGGAGTACTTGTGGTCAGCGTGACGACTCTTTTGGGAGCTCCAGCCCCAATCTATTTCAATCCTGGTGTTAATCCTGATCCGATCATGGTTGACGCTACGATCTTTTACAACACGGGTACCTTTAATATCGGTACTCCGCCGGACATATTTTTGCAGAACTATCTCAATCCGGTAACGCCGTTTGAAACACAAAACACCCTTTTTTACACTAACACTTTCTCGATGACAGCCATCCCTGGCTTCAATTTGGAATTTATTGATGATGGAGGGGTTCGACGTCCTGCCGCCCAGATTTATAATGGACCCGGCGCTACCATTTCCGGTGGCTTCGCTAATCTTTCAATTGATATTTCAGGTTTTCCTGACGAGTTGCATCCGCTGTATGGTGGGTTTGTTTCACTGAACGCCACAAACATCATTAACCGCGGTTCGATTTCGGGATTTTATGCAGGAGCTATTGAAATTCGCGGGAAGAATGTCGACTTAAGCGGGAGTAAAGTGGGTAATGCTCCGCTTAATTTTAGTACCTTCAGCACCTTTTTCTATACACCGAACGATACGGGTCATTCACAACAATCGTTTGCTACCAGATTTGGTCCCGAGTTTTTCTCGCCTGAGACAGACATACGCGACATTTGGTGGCGGTACGGGTTGTCGGGAATTAATCCCAATAATTTTGCCGCGGAACGGATTACTCCAAATGGAGAGACCAATTTGATCGTTAATACAGGGCGTTTTGGGATTTACACACAAATTGTTGACGGCGCATCACTTGAATCAACTGATCCTCCTTTTAGCCGTCTGTCCTTACTTAATCCTGACGTTTACGTGTGGACGAATCAGCCTTCTGCCACGAACAAACTGATCGAAATCGTCTTCCTTGATCATTTTGACACCAATGTTTTGGTGGATGTGACTTGGCAACCAGGTGGTGATCCGAATCTTCCTTCTCAGGCAGCCTATGTGCGATTTACTACCATTCAACCTGACCTGGTTAGCCAAGGTGTTTCTTCGGTCGCCAATCAATTTGTTATTGTTGATAATCTCGGACCAAATCCGCTGCCCCAGTTACTTATTAACTCGCTTACGTTGGATACTCAGGCTCCGACTAACTTGTTTGCCTTTCGGGCTTATCCGCCCAATTTCATTCCTGGGGTTCCCATTGGTCAAAACCTGACCAATTCCTCCTTTAGTCCGCTGCTCCTCACTACGTGGTTTGACGATGTGTTTACGGATGGAATGGAGATGACCAACCAGGTGACCACCAACCTATACGCCACCTGGGCTGGGCGGCTACAGCCGTTTCCATCGGATATTCTCAATGACGGAGGTTTTATTTTTGGCGGTCTTCAAGGCTCCTCAATTTTTGATCGCTTCGGAATTACCCCGGTTCCCGGAGCCTCGATCACGAACGTGGCGGGACGGGTGGCAATCGATGCGGGTGAATTGAACCTCCGCAATGCCCGCATCCAAGGCCAAGGAATGGTTAGCATTCGAACCGACAATTTGAAGAGTAGTCGGGGTGCGGTAATTGATGCCCCAATTCTTAATTACGACTTAGGAGCAACCAATGGACGACTCGAAATCAAGGACCTTGCCAAAGGTTCAGTTACTCGCTTTGGAGGAAGTTTCTTTATTTGGTCCACCACCTTCACCAATTCATTTGAATTGGCCGGTACCAGTGGAAGCGTAACCAACGGTACTGATATCGACCTCGACGGGGACGGCGTGTCCGATGGCTGTGACACAAATGGAGACGGAACTATCGATGAGACGACTGCTTGCACGGTTGAGGCGGGTACTGACTCCGTTACGAACTATGTCGCCGTATATCACGTCACAGTAATACAGAACTCCCTGAATTCAGGCGGTCGTAGCTTCATTAATGATCTGCGACTCCGAGCGACAAATGTCGACATCCAGGATCAAATTGTTGTCGATGGTACTTTTTCAACCACAGCCGAAAATTTAACTCTAAGTGGAAATCTCAATTTGATCGGAATCACTAACCTTACGGGAGTTCAGGTCCCGCGACTGAACAATTTGACCAATTCGGGAACACTGTCGGTTCCCTCCTTCATCGGCCTTGGCCTTCCTCCGAGTTCAAGTATACGACAGATTATTAATTCGGGTTCACTTGAAGCGACTGCCGTTACCTTAAATTCGCAGAGGATAGTTAACTCCGGGACTATTTTGGCTCAAGGAGGAGATTTGCTACTTACTGCGACGGAATTCATCAACAATGGTGGCTCGCTCAATACGGTTCGAAATGTAGTGCTTAGCTCAGTTGACGCTGATCTTTCGGGGCTTGCCGGTACGGTGGGTGGTTCCATCACGTTGAATGTCACCGGTACTCTTAAAGACGGTGGAGTCGACTTCCCGGGGTTTGTGCAAACCACCTACGGAATCAACCTGCCCGCTAAACCACCAATTGGTGATTTGCCGGGGACAACCTTCACTATTACTGCTCCTGACTTTGTTGAGGTTCAGTCGTTTTGGGCGGGCGAGGATTTGGGACGATCCCGCAATGGGTTCACCAACAATGCCTCCATTGGCGTTCTCGCGTTGGATATCGGAGTGGGTGGGGTAATTACGTTTTCCCCGATGGGTGAAAAGAATGCAATCTACGTCGAACGACTTGAATTGTCCGATGTGATCCTCCCGGATTTGGAGAATAACCTGAATCTTCAAGAAGGAATGACCCTTTACTACGCTTCGACCAGCGACAACATTGACCCAGCTGACTTGGATGGGACTGTGACAGTCGGTGGTGGAACCCTAATTTGGGTTGAAGAAGGGAGTAACCCATCAGTAGTTCTGGTGGACGTCGCTTCAGGAGATGGACGAATTCTTCGGGTTCCCAAATCCCTACGCTTTAGCACCACACTCGATTCCGACTCTGACGGAGTTGCAAATGCGAGCGATAGTTCGCCCTTCGATTTGGTGGTTGTGAGTCAGGTGTCTCTAGTAGCGGCGCCCGTTTCAACTTTCGAGATCCAATGGAATGCGGCGGCTGGTCAAACGTATGAGGTTCAGTTTAATGGTAACCTTTCTTCGAGTAATTGGGTGCCGTTGAGAGCGCTTAAGAACGCCTCAAACGTGTCCCAGCGTCTTACTGTTCAAGATCCCGTCGATCCACAGGTGCCACTCAAAGCATATCGGGTTGTTGTTAAACCTTAAACCAGCGGCCGCCGAGTTCCGGCGGCCGTTTTGCTTTTAGACATGAAGATCCTCGGTATCACCGGAGGGATCGGAATGGGTAAGTCGACAGCAGGCGACCTCCTGGAACTTCGTGGGATTCCAATTATTGACACTGATGCATTAGCCCGGCGAGAGACGGAACCGGGATCCCAAGCTTTGGTCGAAATCAGAGAGGCATTTGGTCCAGAGTTCTTTGATCCTGATGGGAAATTGATCCGCTCTAAATTGGCACGAGTCATTTTTTTGGATGTCGCGGCCCGGAATTGTTTGGAATCGATATTGCATCCGCGGATTGTGGCGGCTTGGCGGGCTCAAATTGTTGTATGGCAGACTGAGGGTTATTCGACTGTTGGGGTTTTAATCCCACTCTTGTTTGAGAGGGGTTATGAAAACCAATTCTCAACCGTAGTCTCTGTTGTCTGTTCCTGTGCTAGCCAACTTAAACGCCTTCGGGACCGAGGATGGTCTGATTCTGAAATCGAAGCCCGCAAGGCTGCACAACTGCCTGTGGCCGAAAAAATGATCCGTTCCAAATTTGTTGTATGGACCGAAGGTCTTCTAACTGTCCATGGGCGTCAGTGGGATCAGATTCTAACCGTAGGTTGAGACACTCTCATCCTCCTCGCCAGTGGGTGATGGAATGGTCATTTACTTCCGGGTTTGTTCGCCGGCACGCCGATTAAATCGGGCGGCAATCGGTCTGGGGCAAAAGTCTCAACCCGTAGTTTGATGAGACTGAAGGTTTGTACCCCGAGTTCCGCTGTTCCTTCGGAGCGGTCCACCACCATCGCTACGCCGGTCACGATTCCTCCATGTGCCAGAACGATGTCCATCGTTTCCCGGACCCGGCCGCCTTTGGTAACCACATCTTCAACGATCAGGCAGCGTTCTCCTGGTGCGATTTGGAATCCGCGTCGGAGGACCAATTTTCCTTCTTCCTTCTCCGCGAAAATGAAGCGAAGACCCAACTGGCGCGCTACCTCCTGCCCAATTACTAATCCACCCATCGCCGGAGCGATTACTGTCGTCGCTCCCAATCCCTTAGTTCGGGCTGCAAGAGCGGCGCCAAAACGCTCGACCAACGGCATTTGCTGAAGGGCTAACGCGCATTGGAAAAATTGTCGGCTGTGTAAACCGCTCCTGAGTACGAAATGTCCTTCGAGCAATGCTCCGGTTGAACGGAAAAGGGCCACTGCCTCATCAGTTGTCATCACGCCAAGGCTGCGAAGCGGAGGGCCGAGGGACAAGCCGGATATAGTGGAGATTGTCACGGCTTCCTAAACATCAGCATGGCGTTTCGGGCGTGCTCGGTGGTCTGCTGAAGGACACAGGTCATTGATTTCGCACTCAGCGCAATCGGGGCTTCTAGCGAAACATCGGCGCCTCCCATGCCAGATCAACCAATGGCTGAACAAAGTCCATTGCTCGGGGGGAACCAGGGTCATCAAGCCCTTCTCAATTTTTGCGGGATCTGTTTCCGTCGTGAGTTCCAGGCGTTTGGCTAACCGAGCCACGTGCGTGTCCACCACTACTCCCTCGTTAATTCCAAATGCGTTTCCCAGAACGACATTCGCGGTCTTGCGTCCAACGCCATCCAATGCGGTCAGTTCCTCTATAGTCCTAGGAACCAATCCTCCGTGTAGTTCAACGAGCTTCCGGCAAGCGCTCTGGATATTCTTCGCTTTGTTTCGAAATAGCCCCAGACGCTGAAGTTGACTCGACAGCAGTTCCGGTGACGCCTCGGCGTAATCCACCGCGGTTCGATACTGCTTGAACAGATGGGTTGTGACTAAATTCACCATCTTATCGGTGCATTGAGCTGACAAGATGGTGGCGATTAACAACTCCAGAGGATTTGCGAAGTTGAGTTCGCAGTGTGCGCCAGGATAGGTCTGACGAAGCAGATTGATTATTTTATAAGTTCGTTCCAACTGTTTTGAGTGCGATTCGCGAGGCACGGACTTCGATAGCTCCTGAGGTTGCCTCGGGCAATTCTTCAGTGAGGCGCGTTTCGCCTCCTTAAGGTTCCGTTTCCCCAATCCGCTCCAATGTGGGCCGCTTCAGCGTAGGGCGACTCTGAGGCGCAAGAATATAGAAGGTTCCCCCAGACTTGATGCGCCCCAGGTTTCCTCAATCATCCCTGTTCCCGTCGGTCGTGCAGTCATTCGATTGGCAACCTTCCATTCAATAAGATCGGGCGAGAACTCCACCCAAACATCAATGTCGTCGGCCCCGGCTTGGCGGGCGAAGGAAAGATTGGCTTGAGGGTCGACTCCTAGGTCGCCCAAGGCTGCTCCTGCCCCGGAGGCCGGATCATCATCCCGGGTCCCTAGAGCATATTCCAAAAGTGCTGCTACTCCGTCCTGGTCCACATCTGTTTCGGGCGCTCCGGTAAAACGAAGTCTGTCATCGGCTCCCGGATTTCCTTCAGGGAGACTGCTGATTCGCCAAGCTGCTGGATTGTTCAAACCCAGCTCCGGTCTTGCCAGGACGAGACTGTAGCCACCTCCATCCGCCTCGGTAGGCCACGGGAAGCCTCCCTTATAGGTGAAGTGAAATACGGCCTCACCCGTGGTGTTTACCAGGGTCACTGGTTCCCCGGCGTTATTGAGGCGTCCGTTGAAAATTCCGGCAACGGGGATATCGATGCCGTGCCGGCGTTGGAATTGGAATAAGTCAGAAACGAGCAAAAGTCGCTGTCCGGGAGCTAATGGTGTGTCACGGGTCTCGGGGAAACGGAACTCGATTCCTTCCGTGAATGAAGCCCCTCGTAAATTAATGGCCTGTGATGACACGTTGGCCAATTCGATGAACTCACTGCCGTTCGGGTCGGCGGGATTGGGATGAAACTCCGTCACGAGAAGTTCTTTCGGGCCAAGGGCTGCCAGGCTTGTTTGGAAAAACCCTTCCACCATTCCCGACCATTGGCTGCCACTCAATGTCCGGGCTCGCACGAGTGTGTTGGTGAGAATGACGGGTCGTTCCCCGTTCGCAGCGCCGGGTCGGGTGGCGAGCAATTCAACATCAAAACTCGCATCCGAAGTGGTTGCTGAAGCCTGGTGCAACTCCACGGCGATTAAGTTTGTGCCCGCCTTCAGCATCGTAGTCGGTATGGATATGGAATTGAACCCCTGACCATCGTCAGAAGCGTTCTCGGCCAAAATGCCGGCGGTAATGGGTCCGGCGGGCATAGAACTGCGAGCTGCCTCCACTCCGTTAAGGTAAACGAGAGCGCCATCGTCCCGTTTCAATCGTAACGTCAATTCCGAAAATCCCGCGGGATTCTGGGCTAGGAATGTGCGGCGGAAGTAAGCCGTATTCCATTTGTTGGCGGCATTACCGAAGGGCAACACGGTGGCTTCGTCTCCCTCGCCGTACCCGAGTTGAGCGGGTCCCTCAGACCAGTTTTGGTCTTTGAAATCGGGATGCTTCCAATTGGCGGAAGTCCAATTCGGGTGGCCTGCCACTAAATCAGCGGACCCTAAACCCGCCGCGTCTGTGAACCAGCGCCATCGGGCTCCCGCAGAAATGAGGGTCTCCTTGATCCCACCGGGACTGAAAATTCGTGCGGACGGAGAAAGGGCTCCCCCTGGCAATCGTGGGTCGGTGCCGTCCAGTGTGAAGCAAACTGTTCCCGCGAGATTGCCCAATAATCGGATAACCAATCCATTGCTTACGACGCCACCCGCGGGACTTAAGACGGGTGCCTCCAAAGTCGGAAAAAAGCCAGCACCGCGGAATTGATCCACCGCTTCCTGGGTCCTTCGAGGAAGCCAGTTGTTCCGCACGGAATCACGCCGAGCCGCCCAATCTGACGGGGTCAAATAGCCCCAGCGGGCCGACTCGGCGAGAAAGGCGCGGGACATTTCGCTCAAACGCGCATTCAGGCGCGCGGTGTTGCGTGCCGGGGTCAAAACACCGTCGCCCACCAAGGCGCGCTGGATTCGGTCGGCTAGGAGGATTCGATATTCGGGGTTGCCCTCTCGATGCAGCATGGAAAAGAGGCTTCCGGGACCATCCCCGGCCTGACGCCCCGGTGAGCCGCGGGCCGTACGGTTGTCGGCCGCACAGTATTGGGGCACACAAAACCAGCCATCCGCATCGTTAAGGTAATACTTAAATCCACTTCCCGGGACATTGGGTCCGACGCAGCGGTACTCGTCCTCCGCACCGCCAAACATCCACGTGAGCATGAAATCGATGTACTCCGGTACATCCAGTAAAGGACGCACTTTTAAGTATTGTCCGCGGACGCTCTTGACCGCGGTCCAGGTTGATCCATCCCCATCATACGGAACACCTGGATCCGGCCAGCCGCCGACGTTCCAGTTACCGTTGATACTTTCGTAGTTGGTTCGCGAGCCGCCCAGATACCGGGCATGCATCGCCGCTCCCCAACGTTCGCGGAGATGATACATTCCCCAGTAGGTCCCGTTGAGGTAGAGGTGAACAAAACGCCCGTGTGGATTCAAATGTCCCGCTTCTAGCAACGTGTCGTCCACGAAGGCGTTGGAGAGGTAAAACCCGCGCTGCTCCATGTCGTGGGAGCCGCTGCGAAGTTCCAACTGGTCAAACTCATCTACCGCGGCGAGCCCCCGTTCGAAGCCTGCAAATAAGGGATACTTCAACTTCGATGCCCCGTATTCCGAGCGGAAATACAAACGAAAGCTCTTCTTCGCAAAATCCGTGAAAGCACCCCCGAAGTTTCGGACGCCGCAGGTTTCCTGGAATCCAGGCTCACCATCGGGTCGCAGCCATTCGATGGACGCCTTAACCTCCCTGGCCCCGTTGATCACTGACGGAGTGACAATGGATACGCTCGGGAGATCGAGCAGGGCGGACCGCATCTGCGGGCCGTAAATCGCATTGGTAGTGATTGAGCGACGCATATTCGACGCCGCAATCACGTTGGTCGGCATGACATACGTGTAGGTAATGACCTCGGTGGGAGCCCAGCCCGGCCGAAAGGCGGCAACTCGCAGTACCATCGTCCGGGTTATTTCAATCGGGGCTGAATAGATGAGTCCCCGATTGGTGGCGGGTTCAGTCCGGTCGATAGTATAACGAATTTCCACGCCTGAGGTTGCGGTAGTCAGGGTGACCAAAAGATTAGTGTCATAAAACCCGCGCCCATAGCTCAACTGGACCGGGGCTACCAGGCCTTGGAAGGCCGGGCCGTTGGTCTCGCCCGGTGTAACTGGGCGAAAGAACCCCAGCCGGCCCGCGGAGTCCCGACCATAACTCACGTCGACCGGTTGCCGCGGATACGCCAATTGGGTCGGATACTCCGGAGGATATTGATCCAAGACCGTGGAGCCATCGGCTGCCACCAGTGCGAGATATTCCCCTTCGGCGTCCAACTTGAAATTTGTATGCAGCTCTTTTCCGCTGACCGAACGGTTCTTGCCGGAGGCGAACACCAGGAGGTGTCCCTGAGCTGGAATCGTGTGCGTAGGCACCTGCCAACGCCGCCGATTGCCAGGGGCGTCAGTCAGGTAGAATCCGCTGACCTCGAGTCCGAAGCGGTTCGGGTTATGGATCTCAATCCAATCGGAAGCGTCCCCATCCTCGTCTTGCAACCCCGATCCATTGGCCGCGAGAAACTCGGTCAGTTGCGGAGCCGCGAGCATTTCCCCGACGCCCACTAATACCGTGCTCGAAACGGTACCCCCGGCATTGCCCGCCGTGAGGATATATGTCGTCGTCACGCTTGGCCGGATCGTCACGGAACCATTGGTGGCGGCGATAGTACCGATGCCCGGCTCCAGTTTCGCCGTGGTGGCATTGGCGATGTCCCAGCGAAGGACCGTGGAGTCTCCGGGGTTGAGGGTGTCATCCGTCACTTGAAAAGCTCGGATAACGGGTCCGGGCGCCCCGTAGGCTTCGATTTCCGCCAGTTGCGGGTGGTACTCGGTGGTGCCGGGATTGACGACCCGGATGAAGCGTCCCTGGAACACATGTGCCGGATCGCCAGTCGCGATAATTGTGTCGCTGCCACCCACCCCCGAATTTGAGCCGTCGGCTCGTACCGTGGTGCTCCAATTCAGGGCGCCGGTTTCACCATCGCGGTCGGCGTATACTTCGACCCGGTATTGGGTCAGACGTTCCGGACAACAGCCATCGTTGCGGTTCCTAATGACGATTTGTTCCAGCAGATATTCGCGGCCTAGATCTACCTCGAAAAAGTAACCCATCGTATCCGTTCCGGTTGCGGGATGCGTGAACGTCTCTGGAAGTCCGTCAGTAAGAGTTTCCACCGCTAGCCCTGGCCAGGTTGGGCCATCGGCCACCACGGGTTTGCCCAGGGCTAGATTCTCCGCGGCCGAGACCAGGCCGATTTGCAGAGTGACGCTGAAAAGCCAGAGAAGAAGGAGAAAACGCACGTGAGGTCCAATCGCCGGATGGATCTGGTTTCGCTCCGGCGGCCGTGCTACTGACGAGGAAGAAAGCATCGGGTCATGCTTTCTGGGGCGGTGTCTTCGCCTCGGGATCCACCGATGGGAAACGGGAGTGGGAAACGAAATGGCCACGTTAGGAAGATATCTGAGGAGAGTCTTCTGCCCAATAATTGAGTTTCATTTGGAGGAATCGAGTTAGGCCAAGGTTCCGGCGGCGTGTCCGCTGGCCCACGCCCACTGGAAGTTATAACCGCCCAGCCAGCCGGTGACGTCGACTACTTCGCCAATGAAAAAGAGTCCGGGAACCCGTCGGGATTCGAAGGTCTTGGATGAGAGTTCCGCGGTGTCGATTCCGCCTAAGGTCACTTCGGCTTTGGGATATCCTTCGTCTCCAGCCGCGCAGAATTCCCATTTATTTATATGCCGGGCGAGGGTTTCGAGTTCCTGTTGGGGGAGTTGGCCCAACGGCCGGTTTGGGGCATGTCGTCGGCAGAAGGCCTGGACCAGACGTTCGGGAAGCACGGTTCGCAGGAGTGACTTAAGTTCCCGGCCTCCCTTTCGGGCGGTATCTAGCAATTCCAAAGCGGATTGCCCCGGTAACAAATCCAAATGGACGGTTCCGCCCGGTTGCCAGAAACTGGAGATCTGCAGAATTGCCGGACCACTTAACCCGCGATGGGTGAAGAGCAGGTTTTCCCGAAAGGCCGGTGCGTCAGGACTGAAGGACGCGGTGCAATCAACCGAGAGACCGCTCAATTCACCAAAAGTGGCGTGATCCCCGGGACTGAAGGTGAGCGGAACCAAACCCGGACGCGGTGCAACTACACTGATGCCAAACTGACGGGCTAAATCGTATCCAAATGGAGTGGCTCCCAGTTTGGAAAAGGAAAGTCCACCCGTTGCGACCACCAGTGAGCGGGCGGTGAAAGATCCGACGGTGGTGGAGACTTGCCATTCTCGCCTTGATGAACTCGGGGCGGGAAGGGCCGCGGTGTCGGAAGGCGAGGCTTCTACCGGTGGTGGGGCCTGTTCGATTCGGGCAATGCGGCAGTTGAGTCTCATTTCGACCCCGGCATCGGCACACTCGTCTTCCAGTATTTGCAGGATCTGTTTCGAACTTTGATCGCAAAAGAGTTGGCCCAGTTTCTTTTCGTGCCAGGTGATACCATGCCGTTCGACCAGCGTAAGAAAGTCCTGCGGGGTATAGCGGGCCAGCGCCGACTTGGGGAAATGGGGGCTTCCTTGGGTGACGTAATTAGCCGCCGTCGCGCCCAGGTTGGTGAAATTGCAGCGACCCCCACCAGAGATCAGAATCTTATTTCCCAGGCGAGAATTATGTTCGAGCAACAGAACCCGACGGCCGCGGCTTCCCGCCGTTCGAGCGCAAAACAATCCCGCCGCTCCCCCGCCCACCACGATGACATCAAACATTGAGGGATTCAGGGTGCCTCCGGTCGGTCCAACTGAGGTCCGGATTCCAGTTCGTCGAAGCCTTCGAAATCGCCGGGGCGAAGTTCGCGGGAGATTCGTTGCTCTTCGTTGAACCATTGGCCCAGGTCGATGAGCTTGCAGCGTTCGCTGCAGAACGGGCCCCAGTTGGCGGCAAACCAAGCTCCCGCTTGGCGGCAGCGGGGACACTTCACGATCAGTTGGGAGTAGTCGCTCATCGGTTGAACAGACGGAACAACAGCGTCAGCAGGACACTTAGAATCAGGCAGGTCACGAGGGGAAAGTAGAAGGACACATTGCCCCGCTTAAAGGAAATGTCGCCGGGCAAGAGAACACCGCTAGTCCCGAGCTTCGGTCCGAGCCACCAGACCAGAGCGCCCACCAGCGTTAAAGCGATTCCGATCAAGGTAAGCGTTTTTCCGATCCGTTCCATGAGGCCAAGTTATCCGATTTGAAAGCTCCTGCCAACCACCCCTGCCCGACTGACCGGGGGGCTGGCTGGAGAAAAAATTTCGGGCTCGCGTTCAGTAATAACGCCTCGGTTCGACTTTGCACGCTTCGCGACGTGGCCTGCTGAGTGGCTGAGGATTCTACGTCAGCTTAAACCACTTCCACCGGACATTTCGGCAGCGCATCCAGAAACTGCTGGCCGTAACGCTTGGTTAGAATCCGATTGTCGAGGACCACCACGATGCCGGTATCCGCTCCCGTCCGGATGAGTCGCCCGACTCCCTGACGGAACTTAAGAATTGCCTCGGGCAGGCTGAAGTCGAAGAACGAGTTGCCGCCCGCTGCTTCGATTCGTTCCAATCGCGCTTCCGTAAGCGGGTGATCCGGCACGGCGAAGGGGAGACGGGTCAAGATGACGTTGCTGAGCGCCTCACCCGGAACGTCGACTCCCTGCCAGAATGAATCCGTCCCGAACAGGACGGAGTCCACGTTATCCTTGAACTTCTCCAGCATGGTGGAACGGGGCGTGCCAGTCCCCTGCACATAACATTCGATTCCGAGCCGATCAAAGAAGCCTTCCATCCGACCGGCCACCTGCTGCATCAGGCGGTTGTTGGTAAACAGTACAAAGGCCTTGCCGTGAGTCTGCTCCACGAAGTGTTCGATCCAATGGACGAGCGCGTCCTCATAGCCGATATCGCGGGGGTCGGGCATCTTTCCTACGACCAGCAGGCGCATCTGGCGTTGGTAGTCGAAGGGTGAGCCGACCTGGAGCTTGGCTGCGGATTCCGCGCCGACTCGTTTAGCGATGTAATCGAGCGCCGTATTACGGACTTCCAGCTTCACCTCGGTGGTGGCGCCCGGCTTTGGCAGGCGCAGCGCATCTGCCGAGGGGGCTTTCACTCCGAGAGTGGCACTGGTCATTACGACGCTCGTACCGGAGCCGAAGAGTCGCTGACGGAGGAAGTCGGCGACATCCACCGGGGCGGCGTTGAGCGAGAGGTTTCGCTGCGTCTTGCCGGTTCGTTCCACCCAGTACACGTGCTCCTCGGCTTCCTGCTTTAGGAACGTCTGGACGGCTAGGCGCAGATCGTTCAGCCGTCGATTGCATTCTGCCAATTCGTCCCCGGTGTCCTTGTCATCCGTGGCCTGAATTAATTCCGTGATCTGCTCCCGGAGCCGATGCAGCGAATGAGTCACGGTATCCTCGACCAGGTCGGGTTGACGGATGCGCAGTTCGGACCATTTACGATTATCGCTTCGAGGTTTGCGCGGTGAATCTGGATCTTCCGGCAACTTGGCGCGTTCGGCCAGGGATTCACAGGCGGACTCGATGCGGGAAAAGAATTCGTCGCTTTGCTCCATCACATCGCTGACGACCTTCACCCCATCGCCCTTTCGAAGGGTGGTGAGAAGGCCTTTCTTAGTCCGGGGATTGTAGAGCCGCTGGAGGGCGTAGCGGACCGCGCCGCTGCCTACGCTGACGCCGATATGACGAGCGGCGACTTGTTCTACCGTGTGGGCTTCATCGAAGATCACGAAGTCATTCTTGAAGAGAATACCGTCCCCGGAGCGTTCCTCGTCCACGCCGTTGAGGAGCGTAAAAAAGAGTGTGTGATTCACCACGAGGACATCGGCGCCGAGGATCCGTTGGCGCGCCCGCTGAAAGAAGCAAACGTGGTTCTCCCGGGCGAGGTCACTAGCGTAGCCGCATTTCTTGGGAGTGCACAAACCCCGCTCGGAGCAGACACTTTCCCAGACTTTGGGATCTGGTTCCTCGGTGAAGTCGCTTAACGATCCGTCGGTGGTTTCCTGGGACCAGCCCCAGATGCGGTTCAGTTCGCTCCGTTCGGAAGAAGTGAACAGAGAGTCGGCCTGCTGGCGGGCTTTGCGCAGACGTCGGGTGCACAGGTAGTTCGACCGGCCCTTGAGCATCGCGAAGCTAAAGTCTGCCGGGAGCACCCGCTGAAGCAGGGGGAGATCCTTCTCAACCAATTGCTCCTGCAGATTGATCGTGTGCGTGCTGATGATCGCCTTTTTCTTGTGCGCGACGGCGAACAGGATGGCGGGCACGAGGTAGGCAAAGCTCTTCCCCACTCCGGTTCCTGCTTCGACCAAAAGGTGCCGGCTAGCTACCAGCGAACGGGCTACGGCCACGGCCATTTGCTGCTGCTGGGGACGAAACTCGAAGTTCTTCGCGTGCGAGAACAAGCCAGTGGGCGAAAAGATCGCCTCGACCTGATGGACTAAATCAGGTGCAGACGGGGCGGCGGCGTCTTCGGCCGTGGAAATCACGAGGAGAGTGAACCTTGAAGCGGCGCGGAGCGCAAAGCGGGAGGGATGGTTTTGTTTAACTCTAATCAGGCGAAAGCGCAGGCCGCCACGTCTCAACAGATGGCGGTGACGGCGCATCGGCTCAACCTATTGGCGGCGTTATTCCTCCCGTTGACCGCCCTGGCTAGTGTCTTCGGGATGGAGATTCACAGCCACTTAAAGGACACACCTGGGAATTTCTGGCAGATTTGCGGACTGGGAATTCTGATCGGACTTCTTTTGGGCGGGTGCCTGTCGCAAAGGTCGCGCTTGCGGTAGGCGCAACGGTGTCTGGGCACTTTTATAAGTAAGATTCCATGGACCTTCGCAGGAGAGCCAGAGCCTGGAGCCAGTGAATTCGAACGAGGATTCCATTGCGCAAGGTCCTGATAAACT
>Ga0209591_10003153_pt1 | contig 19252 bp, 17 predicted proteins | sample MAT01_FD_187207 | JGI IMG/M metagenome (GOLD analysis project Ga0209591, IMG submission 187207) | Freshwater microbial communities from Lake Fryxell liftoff mats and glacier meltwater in Antarctica - MAT-01 (SPAdes) (version 2) | ecosystem: Environmental > Aquatic > Freshwater > Ice > Liftoff... | reverse complement strand
GCTACCGAAGTAGTCTTACCTTCCCTCTTTGTCCGTTTTAAGTCTCCCAATGCCCTGTGGCGACTTTTCGGCGATTCAATTTTTTTGTCTTCAGGGATGTAGTCAAACATTGCCCCTCGGAGCTGTCTAGGTACGCTTCTCACGCCCTGCTATTTCAACGTGTCTTGAGCCTGTAGACTCTTATACCATAGCACAAAGCCGTCCTTTTAGGACGGGGTTTTTACCCAAATTTCCTGATAACCTCCCGAAAAGTGGCTTAATCGTCACTCTCAGCCACAGTTCGGAGTAAACTGGCTTGCCGCCCGATCGCGCCGGCTGAAATTCCCAATCTCGGAACAGTTGTTTCGCGATCGCCTCGAAATTAATACTTTTTCCTCCCGATGACCCTTGACTGCTACTGGCTTTGACGTTGCCGATCGCAGCCAGTCTCCCTTGCTCATCAATTTGCAAAAACACGTCCAAGGTAACAACTGACGAACCTATTTGCAAACCGTTGATCGCCGAGAGAAACTGTTTCTGATTTTGCTTCGGTTTAGCCAGTTGGTCAGGGATGTCCCTATTTCCCCCACGAATACTGCTTAAATCCAAAGTAGCGACCACACCAGAACTCTCTGGTGGCTGAGGTTTTCTCACCGATGGTCGAGGACTTGGTAGTGGCGAAATCGGTCTGGGAAATGGCACAGGTTGCCGAATTGGGTCTTCCGAGGCGATCGGTCTGGGTCTGGGAAATGGCACAGGTTGCCGAATTGGGTCCTCCGAGGCGATCGGTCTGGGTCTGGGAAATGGCACAGGTTGTCGAATTGGGCCTTCCGAGGCGATCGGTCTGGGTCTAGGAAATGGCACAGGTTGCGGAGAAATACTCGGTTTGGGTGTGGATTTTTCAATTGGTTCAGAATTAGGTTCAAGAGAAATATTCGGTTTTTCAATTGGTTCCAAATTAGGTTCAAGAGAAATATTCGGTTTTTCAATTGGTTCCAAATTAGGTTCAAGAGAAATATTCGGTTTTTCAATTGGTTCCAAATTAGGTTCAAGAGAAATATTCGGTTTTTCAATTGGTTCCGAATTAGGTTCAAAAGAAATATTCGGTTTTGCAATTGGTTCCGAATTAGGTTCAAAAGAAATGTTCGGTTTTTCAATTGGTTCCGAATTAGGTTCAAAAGAAATGTTCGGTTCCGATGTTGGCTCTGTATCAACAATAGCAATAGGTTCTTGAGCAACTGTTGATTTTGGTGTATGGCGTTCCCGAACAACAGGCTGGCTATCGACTATGGATTGTGGTGTTTCCTCCTGCCCAGTTACAGTTTGAGGAGCAACTATTGATTGTGGCTTTGACTGCGGTTCAACTACTGGTTTTTGAGCAACTATTGATTGTGGCTTTGACTGCGGTTCAACTACTGGTTTTTGAACACTTGTCTTTTTGGCTAATGACTGCGGTTTGACAACAGTTTGTTTAGCAATTACTGAATTTGAGGTATGCTGTTTTTTAATAACAGTTTTTGGAAAAACTATTGATGGTAAATTGGGCTGATATCGAATTATATTTTTAGAAACGATGATTTTTTGACTTAGATTAGGTTTATTTACAGGTTTTAAAAGAAGTTTTGAAACAAATTTTGATTGCGGTTTTTGCTGAATTTTAACTACAGATTTAGCAATTAATAATTGCGATTTTTGCTGAGTTACAATAGCAGGCTTGATAGCCATCTTTGAGGTTTTTAAGGGAATTTTAACAAAAATTTGCCTACGCACTTGTTGTTGAATACTCTTTGTTTTTAAGGTAGAAACACGAGGAAAAGACGATACTTTATTAGACGATCTCTGAATTTTAACAACTTTTAAATTATTCCGTGTTGCCACCGATTTCGGGACTAACTTATTTTGAAGTTTGGAAGATTTAAAATTAATTCCAGTGGATTTAGTTAATTTTTTAGGTACAATTATAGCAACAATTATAGACCTTTTGGGAAGTGTCTTAGTTGATGCAGAACGCAAAAATTGTGTTTTACTTATACTTAGTGGTGTCGGCTGGGGAGATTTTTTAGCAGGGACAATTTCAATTAAATTGACAGTAGCCGATCGACTTTCTGGCACAATCTGAGACCGAATCATGCTCAGGCGTGCCATCCAGAAAACAAATCCATGTAAAAAAACAGACCCTAAAATTGCTGCTATCCACAACATTAGCGAATCGGATCGCTTTGGCTGGCTAAAGGTTTTGGTAGAAGTTTTAGAAGTCATGGGTAAGACACAGAACTTTACAGCTATTTGGTGATTAGTTCTCTTCTGCCCCATACGTTTGAGTTCCAGTTAAATCCGGATCGCATTCGTGAAAATAGAATATCAAGAACCCCGACTTCTTTAAGAAGTCGAGGTTCTAACAGAATTTTATGGTTGTTGGGAAATTTACGGGTTAAAATAATCGTAAATTTGCTGTGCCAGACGCGGGCCAATTCCAGGAACTTCAGTCAATTGTTCGGGAGTCGCTAAGCGCAGATAGTCGATCGACCGAAAATGTGCTAATAATTGTTTTTGTCGGTGGTGTCCCAACCCCGAAATTTCATCAAGTCGCGATCGCTTCATTCTGCCACTTCTTTGATCCCGGTGAAAACTCACCGCAAATCTGTGCGCTTCATCCCGCACCCGACGCAATAATTGTACACCAGGCTGCTCGGAATCGGTTGGCAGTGGCAAAGATTCTCCAGGCAAAAATATCTCTTCTCGCTGTTTAGCCAAACTCACAACCCGCAACTCTTCTAGCAAATTCATCTCCCGCAAAACAGCCACAACTGCTGACAGTTGACCTTTCCCGCCATCTATCATAATTAAGTCAGGTTTGTCAACAATATTCCGTCTATCCGTTAAATCCGTTCCAAAATCCGTTGCCGAACTTCCTTCATCCTTCATTCCTCGAAATCGGCGACCAAGAACTTCTGCTAAACTAGCAAAGTCGTCCGAATGCCCTGATTTAACTTCAGGATTTTTAATTTTGTAGTGCCGATAGTGTTGGTTGGCGGGCAAACCATCAATAAATACGACGCGAGAAGCTACCGCATCCGAACCTTGAATGTGAGAAATATCATAACCTTCAATGCGGTGCGGAACTTCGGGCAAGTCGAGAATTTCTGCTAAATCTTGCATTGCTTGAGAATTGCGATCGCCCAATCTTTGCATTCTCGCCAATTCATACTCAGCATTGCGTTCCACCATCTCAATTAACTCTGCCTTCGTTTGCCGCTGCGGTGTCAAAATCGTAACTTTTCGACCCTTGCGGTTGCTCAACCAATCTGCTAATATTTCCCCTTCTGGTAAATCATATTGCACGGAAATTTCGCTAGGAATTTCTACTGATTCGACATTTTGATAATGTTCTTCCAACACCCGTTGCAAAATTGCTCCGGCATCTACCCCCCCTCGTTCCCCCCCTTGCCAAGGGGGGGAGGAAAGAGAAAGTTGAGATAACTCTTGTTCCCTTTTTTCTAGGGATTGAGATAATTCTTGCCCCCCCTTTTCTAGAGATTGAGATAACTCTTGCCCCCCCTTTGCAAGGGTTGGTTGGGCGGGTATCTCCGCCATAAATCCCAATCTGCCGACTAATTGACCTGCACGAATTTGGAATAGTTGAATGCAAGCGTGCTGACTGTCGGCTGCAAGTGCGATCGCATCTCTGGAAACCGTATCGTCGGGTAAAGACACTTTTTGACCCGCACTCAAAGACTGCAAACCCTTAATTTGGTCGCGAATCCGCGCCGCCGTTTCAAAGTTCAAATCTTCGGCTGCGTGTTCCATTTGCGGCGCTAACATATCGAGCAATTCCTGAGTCCTTCCCTGGAAAATCATCGCCACTTTTTGGATAATTTTTCGGTAATCTTCCGCAGACATTAACCCTTGACAAACGCCAACACAGCGGCCGATATCGTAGTTCAAACAGGGACGGTCTTTAAACAGCGGTTGAGGGCGCTGCCGCAGGGGAAAAATCCGCTTAATTAAATGCAGCGTATTCCGCAGCGCCCCTGTATCCACATAAGGGCCGTAGTAGCGGTCTTTTGCATTACCCGCGCGGCGTTTGCGAGTAATGAAAATACGCGGGTATTCCTCCGACCAAGTTATGCACAAATAAGGATATTTTTTATCATCTTTGAGGAGTACGTTAAAGTAAGGTTGGTGTTGTTTGACGAGGTTTGCTTCTAATGCTAAAGCTTCCGCTTCTGTGTCGGTGGCGATGAATTCAATTTCGCGCACTTGCTGTACCATCATTGCGATGCGGGGACTGAGATTTTGGCTTTCGCGGAAGTAGGAACGGACGCGGTTTCGGAGTTTTTTTGATTTGCCGATGTAAAGGATACGATCGCTCTCATCGCGCATTAAATATACACCAGGAACCGCCGGAATTTCTTTGAGGCGACTTTCCAAGCGTTCTGCATCTTTAACTAGCGGCAGAGTTTTTTGAGTCATTTGTTATTTTTTATTGTTATTGGTTATTTGTTATTTGTTGCTTTTAATTACCTATGCCCAATGCCCAATGCCCAATGCCCAATGCCCAATTCACAGTATCTGAGACAAAAACTTGCGAGTGCGTTCTTCCTTTGGATTCTGAAAAAACTCTTCCGGTCCTGCTTCTTCCACTAAAACTCCGCCGTCCATCAACACAATGCGATCGGCAACTTCGCGAGCAAAACCGACTTCGTGAGTCACAACTACCATTGTAATTCCAGTTTTAGCTAAATTTCGCATTACATCTAAAACTTCTCGCACCATTTCCGGGTCTAATGCTGATGTCGGTTCGTCAAACAGCATGATTTTAGGCTGCATCGCCAGAGAACGCGCAATTGCTACCCGCTGCTGTTGTCCTCCAGACAACTGTCCGGGATATTTCTGTGCTTGTTCTAAAATTCCCACTCTTTCTAACAGTTGCATTGCTACTTCTTCAGCTTTTTTCTTCGGCCAACGGCGCACCCACACGGGGGCTAGCATGACATTTTGTAATACTGATAAGTGGGGAAATAGGTTGAATTGCTGAAATACCATTCCGACTTCCCGCCGAATTGTTTCGATGTTGCGTAAATCGTGGGAAAGTTCTATGCCGTCGATCGTAATTTTACCCTGTTGGTATTCTTCTAATGCGTTAAAGGTACGAATAAATGTGGATTTGCCGGAACCGGAAGGGCCCATCACGACGACGACTTCGCCTCGGTTTACGTTCATGCTGACGCCCCGCAGTACGTGAAATTGTCCGTACCATTTGTGGACATTTTCTGCGACAATTACTGTTTCTGGACTGGTTTGCTGAGTTTCCATATTTTTTTTATTTTTAACGGCCGATGAATACTAATGACTAATGATTAATGACTAATGACTTCTTACCTTTGACCTACTCCTAAAGTTCGCTCTATTTTGCGGCTGGCTAGGGACATTGAGTAGCAAAATACCCAATAGATGATGCCGATGAATATGTAAACTTCGGCGTACCTGCCGATGTAGGATGGATTTGCTAAAACTGCGCGCGATATGCCTATTAATTCTAACATTCCGAATAGGGAAAGTAGAGAGGTATCCATGAATAATCCGATGAATTGACCGCCGATCGCCGGAATGACGGTTCGCAGTGCTTGAGGTAGTACAATTAGGATTGTGAGTAAGGGTGTATTTAGCCCGATCGACCTTGCTGCTTCTATTTGCCCTCTGGGTACGGCCTGCAAACCGCCACGCACGTTTTCGGCTAAGTATGCTGCACTAAATAATGTTAATCCGGCAATCGCTCTAATGACTCTATCTAATTTGGGATATTCTGGCGGCAAGAATAGTTGTAGCATGACTTGACCTAAAAACAAAATGCCAATTAAGGGCAAGCCGCGAATAATTTCAATGTATAATGTTGATAACAGTCTTACAACTGGTAAAGAACTTTGTCTGCCGAGTGCTAGCAATACTCCGAGAGGAAAGGAAAGCACTATACTGATAACTGCTAAAAACAGCGTCAAGACTAAACCTCCCCAATCATTTGTCGAGACTTCTGTCAAGCCTAACCCACCTTTAATTAACCACAAAATTACTGGGAATGAAAGAGCCCAAATTGCGGGCATCCAGCCCATAATTTTCGGGGGAATTTGTCGCCCAGCTGCATAACTAGCAGCCGCTACAATAATATTGGCTAGCAAGTAAAGGCGAGATGTTAAGTCGATCGGCGAAATTACCGCACCCACAACCGCAGCACCGAGTAAAATCAATAATGGCGGATTCCAAAGCCTTTCTTGTCGCTCAATATTTCCCCAAGTTAAGCCTGCTAGCAAGGTAATTATTCCCATTACTATCCACAGCCGCCAGTAGGATTCGCTGGGAAACCTGCCGACAAAAAATAGAGGCAAGTTGGCTTCTAATACCCGCCATTGAGCTTTTGTAGTTGCCCAAACGATAATTCCTTTAATAGTTTGGAAACTCACAATTAGACAAACTACTGTCATAATGGTGTTGTACCAGGTACTAAATAGGTTTTTGCGGGACCAATTCCAAGGAGTAGGCGATTCGGTGGCTGGGGGCGGTAATACGGGTATTGTTTCCATATAGTGATTTTGAAATGTAAATATTATTGTAGCTTAGACTAACACCTTGTAGTGCTTTTTTACTCTGAGCGAAGGTCTTTATTCTTCCTGACATCCGTTACATCCGTTACAGAATCCGTTGCCGAACTTCCTTCTTCCTTCGGGTATAACACTTATTTTCGCCGATTTATCCAATTTCCCCCACCAGGTAACTGACTTAAATACTCGGCTAACTCTGTATAGCGTCCTTCCAATATGCTAGTTCTAAGATCGATTAATTCTTGTGTCATTTGATTTTCCTCAACTTTGATATTGGCCAACCAAACATAGTTGTTAGTTGTTAATTTCTAATTGCACTTGCTAAAATTCCCAATATTTTATTGACATTGCTCAGAAAATACTCGCTTGTATCAATTTGTACAGATGTTCCTTCTAGCTTAATAAATTTCCATACTGTGCCCGTAGTAACAGTCCCAAGAATTACTTTAATTTCCTTGCCTTCACGTTGGTTGAATATTTGAGCAGCTAACATTTCTGCCACGCACTGTCCTAATCCCGAACTTATATTTTCCTTTTTAGCTTCTACAATTGCAATTACTGGGGATTTCACAATTAGCAATTCGGGAGAAAGGGTAATTAGAAAATCGCAAATTCCATTTAAACCTCTTTCTGAATTGACAGTAAAGTCTATTCCTGAAAATAAACCTATTTGGTCTTGTAACTGTGTTCTCAATTCTAATAATATTGGGGCAATAATCATTTCAGAACGAGATTTTTCTGTGTTGCTGCCAACAGCTATGGGCAGATATCGCCGTAAAATTTCTGCGAGTGATGGACTACCTTCTAATTCCGGTTCGTTGGCAAACAAATCAGCGATTTCAGAATAACTTAATTCAAATGTTTTCAAAACGCTGTTTAAGTTAAAGTCACTGTAAGCCATTTTGTTTTTCCTTTCCCCTATTGGTAAATTTCAAAAATTTGAGTTTTTATCTTTCCTTGAGTTGTACAGTTTGATTGTACCAATTCATGAACAGAGAAATTATCAAGCTAATGGTTAGATATGTTATCATAATAATCAACATGGCTTCGATCGCCCTTCCGGTTTGATTCAATGTCGGGGAAGCAACCACAAAGTAAACGTCGGGATAGGCGATCGCCACTGCTAAACTAGAATTCTTGGCTAAATTCAAATACTGGCTGGTTAACGGCGGAATAATTACCCGCAAAGCTTGGGGTAGAATTACCAGGCGCATCATGGTTCCAGATTGCAATCCCAAAGACTTTGCGGCTTCCGATTGCCCTTTTGGGACTGACTGAATTCCAGCCCGGACAATTTCGGCAATGTAACTGCCAGTATACAGGCTGAGTCCTGTCACCAAGGCTGCAAATTCTGGAGTTAATTTTAATCCACCTTCGAGTTGCAAATCTGCACTCAGGCGGGGAATATCTAAGCGAAAAGGCAGATTTCTGGTAATAATCAAAGCTAAGATGGCGCTGATGCCGATCGCACTTAATGCCCAAAGCAACTGTCTTCCCGGCTTCGCTTGTTCTAGCATAACGCGGGCGCGCCACTGCCACAAAAGAGCCGCGGCCAAAACTCCCACAGTTAACAAAATCAACCAAATTTCAAAACCTGGCAATGCCTCCGGCCAAGGTACAGCAATGCCGCGATTTGTCAAGTATACTGGGCCGCTCATTTGCTGATTTTCTTCGAGTTTTGGCAGGGAAATGAAAACTGCAAAATACCAAAAAAATAGTTGCAGCAATAACGGCGTATTTCGGATAATTTCTACATACAAACCTGCTAAAGTTCGCAGCAACCAGTTGTCAGAAAGGCGAGCGATTCCTACCGTCAAACCCGCAATAGTTGCTATAATTAGGCCAATTCCCATCACCCGTAATGAGTTAACTAAACCGACAAGATAAGCTTGTCTATAACTGTTTTCGGGGTTGTAAGAAATTACTTTTTCGCCAATATCAAAGGATGCTTGGGAATTCAGGAAGTCAAATCCAAAGGCGATGCCGAGTTGCGCGTAATTGGCACTGAGATTGTCCCAGAGAATTGCGGCGACAACTATTACTAAAATTAGGGCGATCGCCTGGCCAGCAATTTTCCAAAAACGATCGTCCCGCAGCAGTTTAATCATTGGTTATTAGTTGACTGTTAACTGTTGAATGTTGACTGTTAACTGTTAACAGTCAACAAAAATTAGCGGAACGGCGGCGAGTACATCAAACCTCCATCTTTCCAGAGTTTGTTTTGACCCCGGTCTAATTTGAGTGTGCTTTTAGGGCCGATGTTTCGATCGTACATTTCGCCGTAATTTCCCACTTTTTTCACAATGCGAGCGGCGTAATCATTCGGGAGTCCCAAACCTTTACCCAAATCTCCTTCTTTTCCTAGCAAACGTTTGATGTTCGGGTCTGTACTGCTAGCTACAATTTGGTCTACGTTTGTCGAATTAATTCCCAAATCTTCAGCTTCAATCGCTGCAAAGATGATCCACCTCACCGCATCCGACCATTTAAGATCGCCACTTTTCACGGCTGGGGCTAAAGGTTCTTTTGACATCACTTCTGGCAAAATCACATTGTTTTCGGAAGTTGGCAGAGTTGTGCGCTTGGATACGAGTTGCGATCGATCGGCTGTGACTCCCTGACAGCGACCTTCTTGATAGGTAGCAAAGGTAGCATTCACATCTTCAAATACGACTGGAGTGTATTTAACTCCTAATTTTCGCATTTGGTCGGACAAGTTTTGTTCGGTACTCGTACCTGTTTGTACGCAGATCGATTTACCTGCAAAGTCTTTTAAACTCTTAATACCGCTGTCTTTTTTGACCATGATGCTTTGAGAGTCATAAAAGATCACAGGGGCAAATTCTAGTCCGGTGGTACTGTCGCGACTCACGGTGTAGGTAGTGTTGCGACTGAGAATGTCGATTTCCCCGGCTTGCAAAACTGTAAATCTTTCTTTGGCGTTGAGATTGCGGTATTCAACTTTTTCTGGATCGTCAAATATTGCTGCCGCGATCGCCCTGCATACATCTACATCCAATCCTGAATATTTGCCCTTTTCATCTACAAAGCTAAAACCAGGTAGTTGACCGCTGACACCGCAAATTAGTTTACCACGACTGACAATTGCATCTAACCGACTCGCGCCTTGTGGCGATTTACCTTCGGTACCAGTTGTTTGTGCCGTTTGTCCTGTTTGTCCTGTTTGTCCTGTTTGTGCCGATCGATCCCTACAAGCTGTCAATGGTGCGATCGCTAGCATAGTGGTCAGTAACAGAAATCCCCATTTACGCATAAATTTTAGTAGAACGCTTTCCTGACAATCCTACCTTGTCGCTGACTAGAACTGTGGTCGATCGCGCCTCACAACCAATTCCAGCTTCAAAATCGGCATTTTTCCCCCGATAGAGACCACGGCCACCCCACCGACAATCCGCTGGTTATTTTTTTTGTCTGTAAGGAGCGATCGCCCCTCGGTGTAAAACTTATTTTATTTTGAACTAAAAAGCTCACAATAGCTCAGGCGCTAGGCGCTGCTCAGCTAAATCACGGATTAAGGAAAGCCGAGACTGGATGTACTCGTCCAACAAATCTGCTTCTTTACCATTAAGCGCAGAGTTCATCTTCAACTGTTTGAGCAACCACTGTGCCAGGGTGGCATCATCCAAAGTCACTAACAGAGTGGCTTGAGTGGTTTCAATTAATGACCAGAGTTGACGTAACATGACTGGAGTCATAAAATCTCCTTGAGCGTGAATACCCATTTAAGGGGCGGGCTAGGCGAGAAGCTGGTCTTCGTGTTTTGGGCCGATAGACGAAAAGCACCCTAATAGCCATCGGCTTAATGATTATTTTATATTTCACCACAATAACCGAATCTAGTAGTGTCAAAAGCTACAACACACAAGATGTTATAAGAGTTCCAAATCTCTTCACATACAGATAAAAATATTTATGAAAGTTTAAAAAAGTTTACAAAAAAATCAGGACACGGCACTGCCGTGTCCCTACAATTAATCTGGCGTAGTCCAAAGCAGTGCCTTGGACTCTATATCATTCCCGCGCAGGCGGATTTGAGATAACTCCTGATTAATTTAGCTAAACAGACGGGAAACCCAAAGTCCCGACTTCTTTAATAAGTCGGGACTCTATTGACACTCTCAGGCTTAAAACCACTGAGATTCTTAATTCAGCGACTGACCTTTAAGTGTTGCGTCCTTTCGGCAATACTCTGACCTCTTAACCGTAGGAACCTACCAATTAACGAGCCTGATTCGCAGCCACCCCAGAGGGTCTATCTCCAAAAGCGTACTAGGATATTGGCCTAGAGTTTGGGTATGCCCTACCCTACTTAACAAAAAGGAAATTATTTTGTTTACTGGATTTAGGACTGTTTTGTTTAGTCCCTGACTGTTTATAGAGTTCTCGTCGCAATGCGTCCCCCGGTTTATGCCTAAAAGTGTGTCTTAGTCCTGTTTCACTTCGGGCAAAGGAGTTTAACCTCGACTATTCTAGTATGCCACAATTACTGGAATTTCCCGTAGTTTTAGAAATAGATTCAAGAAAGATTGAAGGGGACTAAAGTCCCTCGCTTCGCTTACATCGAGCGGACTAAAGTCTCGCTCGTTTTCCGCTTTCCGCATTTCCTTTATAACGATTGCCTTTTATATCGTTTCCGGTTGCATACGCTTAATTCAAAGCCCAGTGCACCAGAGTCCGAACTCCAAAACCAGTAGCCCCAGGCCCGTTGTAGCCATTTTCTTTGTCAGTCCAAACCGGGCCAGCAATATCTAAATGCGCCCAAGCAGTATCCTTCACAAACTGCTTTAAAAATAGCGCTGCCGTAATTGCTCCACCAGGACGAGGGCCGGTGTTTTTCATATCAGCGTGCAAAGCTTTCAATCCGTCAAAATACTTGTCTTCCATCGGCATTCGCCAAAACTTTTCCCCAGCCATTTCTGAGGCGGCGACAATTTCAGCGGCAACGCTATCTTGAGGACTCCACAAACCAGCGATATCATCACCCAAAGCAACTACGCACGCACCGGTGAGAGTTGCTAAATCGACGATCGCATCAACTCCCAATTTATCAGCAAATACCAAAGCATCGGCGAGGGTTAAACGCCCTTCTGCGTCAGTATTGTTAACTTCGATTGTTTTGCCGTTGGAAGCTGTAAGGATGTCTCCAGGGCGCATGGCGTTGCCGCTGATCATGTTTTCAGTGACGGCGCTGATAAAGTGAACTTCGACATCGGGTTTGATGTGACCGATCGCCTTTGCCGCACCCAAAGTAGCAGCCGCGCCGCCCATATCGACTTTCATCATTTCAATGCCACTGCCAACACCTTTGATGTTCAAACCGCCGGAATCGAAGGTCAATCCTTTACCGACAATTGCTATTTTGCGGCGCGGTTTGCCTGCTGGTTTGTAAATCAGGTGAATGAATTTTGGTGGCAAGTCAGATGCTTGGGCAACGCCGAGAAATGCTCCCATGCCTAGTTTTTCGCAGTCTTCCCGCTCCAAAATTGTTAATTCTAAACCGCATTCAGCAGCCAGACTTTGAGCGGTTTCGGCCATTGTAATTGGGGTGACGGAATTGGCTGGTGCTGCGACTAATTCCCGTGCTAAGATGACTCCGGCAGTGATTTGTCGGGCGCGGACGATCGCACTTTCGGTACCGACAAAACCCAGTAAGTCTATTTGCTCGATCGCTCCCCTTTTGTCTTCAGGTTCCGACTTGAAACGGTGATCTTGATGCAGGGCGAGTTCTACACCTTCGACGATCGCACTAGCGGTAGCATCCGGCGCACTTTGCCACACAGGAAAGCTAATTCCGAGGGTTTTGCATTTTTCCTTTTTGGCTAGCTTGGCGCAAATACCGGCAGCTTGCCGCAGAGTGTCTAATTTTAAATTCTCTACTTTGCCCAAACCGACGATCGCAATTTTGCGAAGGGGACTATTTCCTCCAACGCGGGTAATGGCACTGGTGCCAGCTTTGCCCTTAAAATCGGTTTCCAGTAGCAACTCTTTCAAAGTGCCCGTGAGCGTTTCATCTAATTGTGCCAAGTCCCCGGTGAGCTCTACCGCGTCCTCAAATAGACCAATTGCCAGGGCATCTCCTGTCCAAACAGAGCGGGGTGTATCGGTGACTCGAAATTCCATGTTGTGATTTGCTGTTTTAGATTTTAGCTTTTGATTGTACTTTGTAGTTGGTGGTTTGTCGTTTTTCCTTTGTCCGAGTAAATAGATCGATCGTACTTTCTTAAATTACCTATGCTAAAACGACACAAAACCCGATTTTCTGTTTTAATAGGCGTTTCAATTTGCGTGATGGCGATCGGCTCTTTGCTTGGTGCCGCGAAATTGATGAGTGTCGGCCCGTTCCAGAAGGCTCAGCCACCCCAGGATAGGGCAAACTCCGAATCCGAAGTTAAGACACTGGTATCGCTGTCAGCAGTCGAAAGAGCGACGAAATTGGATGCGATCGTCGCCAGTAAATCTGCCCCAGCAAATCCGCAGCAGCAAATCTCCCCTCAAAGCCGCGCCCGCTACCTGCTTGCCACGGATTTAATCCAGCAAGGAAATGCTACCAAAGCATTAACTTTATTGGACAAATTAGACCAAGAATATCCACTTTTAGCATCTCACATTGCGCTGAAACGGGCAGAAGCTTACCAATTAAGTGGCAACAAAGACAAAGCAGAAAAAGCTTGGCAAGAACTGTTAAAAAATTATCCGACTGAACCCGTAGCAGCGGAAGCTTTGTATGTTTTAGGCAAGTCAAAACCGGAATATTGGCAACAGGCAATTACTGAATTTCCCGCTCATCCCCGCAGCGTAGAAATTGCCCTGGCTAAGTTAAAAGAAAATCCCAATCAGCCAGCATTGATGCTGATAGTAGCAAAATACGGTCATTATGTCAATGATTACGGTACAATTTTAGAAAAATTGGTGCAGCAAAACAGCAGCGCTTTGAAGCCAGAAGATTGGGAAGAAATTGCTTTTGGCTATTGGGAAAAACAGGATTATGGCAAAGGTGCGATCGCCTACGGGAAAGCTCCCCGCACTGCTAAAAATCTTTATCGTAAAGCTCGCGGTTTGTGGTTGGATGGAAAAATCCCCGAATCGAAGATTGCCTATCAAGAATTAGTCAGCGAATTTCCTGATTCTGAAGATGCTGGTTTGGGGTTAATACGGCTGTCACGGTTGAATGAGCCGAAAGATGCGATCGTTTTGCTCGATCGGGTAATTAGCAGCTTCCCCAATCATGCCCCCGAAGCTTTGTTAGATAAATCCAAACTTCTGGACAAATTAGGCAGCGCCACATCCGCATCAGAAACCCGCAAATTGCTATTGACAAAATACAACAATTCTGATAAAGCAGGCGAACTGCGATGGACTGTCGCGCAACAGTTTGCCAAAGGCGGAGACGTGAGTTCAGCTTGGCAATGGGCGAGAGAACTCACCACCCAGAATCCCAACAGCGAACTAGCACCAGAAGCAGCATTTTGGGTCGGGAAATGGGCAAAACAAATCGGTCGCGAACAGGACGCAAAAACAGCATTTGAGTACACTATTTTACGTTATCCAGAATCCTATTTTGCATGGCGATCGGCGGTATTTCTCGGCTGGCCTGTAGGCGACTTTACCACAGTCCGCGACTTGTCTCCCAATGTAGTGCGCCCCCCTCAGCGCGTCGAACCAACCGCAGGTTCTGCTGTTCTGAAAGAACTATATCAATTAGGTCAAGACAGAGATGCTTGGAAACTGTGGCAAATTGAATTTACCAACCGCGTAGAACCCAGTATTTCGGAACAGTTTACCGATGGTTTAATGCGACTTGCTGTCGGAGATAACTTAGACGGTTTGTGGATGGTTGGGAGTTTGCGCCAACGGGAAAATCCCGCTGAAAGAAAAGAATATTTAGCCCTCAGACAGCAGCCGGATTACTGGCAAACATTGTATCCTTTTCCCTATCTAGAAAACATCGTTAAATGGTCGCAGGAACGGAAAATAAATTCACTTTTAGTGACAGCATTAATCCGGCAAGAATCGCGATTTATGCCCAGAATTAAATCCGCAGTTGGGGCCACAGGTCTAATGCAGGTAATGCCGGAAACTGGTGAGTGGGTAGCAAATAAAATCAATTTCAAAAAGTATTCATTGGATAATGTGGACGACAATATTAAACTCGGAACTTGGTATTTAGGTCATACCCATGATGAGTACAAGAATAATTCTATGTTAGCTGTGGCGAGTTACAATGCTGGCCCGAATGCAGTAGCTGATTGGTTGAAGAGGTTTAACTTTAGTGATCCGGATGCTTTTGCGGAAAAGATTCCGTTTCCTGAAACGAAAGGATATGTGAAATCGGTGTTTGAGAATTACTGGAATTATCTACGGATTTACAATCCAGAGGTTAGTAAGTTAATCGCTGATAATTATGCAGCTTCTCAACAAAAATCAAAGCCAAAAAATTAGTTACCTCTTTGTATTGGCGAATAATCACAATATATAGCAATCCTAAATGAGTCGTAAATCTTTTTACCCCACCCCAACCCTCCCCTTAGTAAGGGGAGGGAGTAAGAAATTCACAAATGATTTAGGATTGCTATACATGGTATTCGTAGGGGCGGGTTCACCAACAATAATTGCCTGAAACCAACAATTTCGTAAACCCGCCCCAACCCAACTTTTTCCTAAGCAAATCGACGCCGCAAGAGGGGTTGAATGCTCAGCAGCGCTACCAAATCAAAGGCTAGCAAGACTAACAAAGCTCCTCCAAAGGTGACTGTACCCCAAGGAGCTTGCATCACGACACTAGCTAGCGACCAATCGCTGTGCAGGTACAAATAGCGGATGGGTTCGATCGCATAACTGAGAGGATTGAGAGTCACCACAACTTGCAACCACTCTGGCATAAACGACAGCGGCGCGAGGGCTGTGCTGGCAAATAACAGCGGCAAGTTAGTAACAAAAATTACCGCAATTAATTCTACGTGGCCGGGGAGAGCGAAGGCTAAACCGAGGCTCAAGCCGGTGACGCCCAAAACTAACAACAGGACTATGAGGGCGATCGCGCCTAGTCCGGCAATTCCCGGCAATCCCGCGTCCAAAAACGCTCCAGCCGTTACAATTGCGCCCGTTTGGATAAAGCTGAGGGTGACGATAAAAATCGCCGAAGCGAGGACGATCGAAAATCTCGAAGCCAGGGGCGCGACTAACAAGCGGTTGAGAAATCCGAATTCGCGATCGAACATAATCGGCAAACCGGCATTCAGCGCCCCGGCAAAGGCAGTAAAAACGATTACACCAGCGCCCAGAAATTGTCCGTAATTCTGGCTTTCGCCGAACAAGCCTGCGGGTGCATTTTCAAACAGAGCTCCGAATAAAACCAACCACATCAGCGGCTGAATAATTCCTGCAACTAGCGTCGAGGGGCGGCGCTGCAATTGAATAAACAGGCGCTTGGTTAAGGCGAGTGTTTCTTGGATGAAGTCGCCCAGAAGGGAACTCGAAGTGTCAGCGGATGGCGTGGCGAGTGGCCGCTGCTGGTTGAGGTTGTTGGGGGATGTAACAGTACCGCTCATAATTGCTTTTTGATTAAATCTCACTATCTTTAGGGTAGCAAGTCTGGAGGTATTGGTGGGGTTGGGCGGGCGATCGCTTTTTGTGTAGGGTTTTGGTAAACTGAATATCATGTCATACCACGCACCAGACCTCGCCGAACAAATTAATGATTGGGACTTTATCGAATTGTGGGTAGATCCGATTGTTTTTCCGCCTAGAATTTTGATGTTAGTAAGTGGAAAGAAGGGAGATTTTTGTATTTATGACCCATCAGCCAACTATAAGTCTCTGTTTTTAAGTTCAAGCTATGATGAGGCTCATTCATGGCTTTTGGAAGATGAATATGAGCGCTGCGATGGTCGGCTTTTAGCGGCGGAAATTGCTTGAAATTTTCAGATGGGATATCGTGGTAAAATCAAGCATAAGCTTTCATTAACCCTACTGGATATGCTACATTGAGTAGGAAGAATTTGGCAAAAAAATGTCTTGTACTTTCACGGCCATTGTTTATTGGGAAGAGGATGTTTATGTAGCCGAGTGTCCTGAAGTGGGAACGGCTAGCCAAGGAGAAACGATAGAAGAGGCGATCGGCAATCTCAAAGAGGCAACGGAACTTTATTTAGAAGAATTCCCTCTGCCTAAAACTTCCCCCCGTCTGCTAACTACATTTGAGGTATTGAGTGCCTAAACTACCACTAAACAATGGAGGATACAGCCTAAACAAAGGGGTCAACCACAATTCAGTCACCTGACTAATGCGGAGGCACTCGTCAGAACACTGGTAGCAGAACATCAAGATGCTACTATGGAAAGGAGCGGTAGTAGTGATGGATAATTTACCCGCCCATAAATTAGCATCAATCAAGCCAATGATTGAATCTGTAGGAACGAGGATTATTTGTTTATCCCCACACTCTCCTGATTTTAACCCAATAGAACAATGGTTGTCGCAACTAAAATCTTTTTTGCGTATGTTCGCTCCAACTACTACGTCCATGATTGATCAAATAATTGCAGTTGCCCTGAACTTAATCAATCCTCAACATTTAAGAAATTGGTTTGCTAATTGTTGCTACTGTACTTCATAACAGCGGGAACCGCTGTAATAGCAATCCTGTCACAGTATCGATCGTCTGCGAAACCGATGAAGCCAGCAACATCCGCCCGCCAGACCCACTATACGTTCAGGGTCAGCCGATTTGCCGTCCGGGTACATCGCCAGTGGGTGCTAGTAATTAAGTTTTTCACTTAATAGTCCAGGACGCAGAAACCGGGTTTTTTTACAGAAATACTGCACCCGACCTTTAACACTGGTAAAAAACCCGGTTTCTTTGGTATTTAGTCGAGGACTACTTAAAAAACAAGGAGTTGTAATTATGAACAAACATAAGCTATTGAGATCGGTTGTTGCTGCTGGCTCGATCGCATTTGCTGTTAGTGCGATCGGGACTTATGCTAGTGCTCAAACTACCCTTCAAACCAGAGCATTTGTCTGTAGCCAGAGTAATGGCGCTCCCGCAACCATTGCTCAGACTAATCGCGGTGATGTACCAGTTATCCGTTGGACTTCCGATCGTTTCCGCGATGCCGGCTACAGTGAAGAACGGCGCTGTCTTGAAGTATCTGCAAGATTCCAGCAATACTTCCGAAATGGCAAACTAAATTACCTGACTACTGGTATTATGAACAACCAGCAAGTAGTTTGTGTTGCCGATCGCGAAGGAGGTGATTGCGCTGGATTGTTGTTCACGCTAAAACGAGGGAGCAATCCCAGTCAAGTATTAAAGAATCTATTGGCTGTGCGCGTCCGCGCTTCTGGCCCGCTGAATGAAAGCACATCTCGTGTTTATATAGATATGAGCGAATATCTCAAACAGGCAGCGGTAGAAACTCAGCCGAATTCGCAATCTGATAATACTCCTGTTTGGTAATACTTCCTTAAATTATGTAACTTTAATGAATTGGGTTTCCCTAGCGTTTTTAACTTGTACAGCTGGTTTGTTAACTGTCGTGGCAATTAATCGGGGTAGGGACACGACAGTGCCGTGTCCTCTATATCATTCCGGTGCAACCGGAAACGATGTGAAGTCACCAGCGGCTCAACTGCTGAATTTTCCCGCAAAACCCATAAAACCATTTTCAGGGAAGAACCAGAAACAATCACTTCCCCAGACGGCGGTAGATTTACCGGAAAAAGCGATGCTCCAGAAAGTTCGTTCAATTACGGTGAAAGTGTTTTCTGGAGATAGTTGGGGTTCGGGGATTATCATTCAGCGACAAGAACAAGTTTATACTGCAATTACGAACGACCACGTATTGCAGTCAGGAGAAACATATCGCATCCAAACTCCAGACGGTAAAATTTATTCTGCTACCCGATATTTAGCAACTCAATTTGCAGGCAAAGACTTAGCACTTTTGCAGTTTAGCAGCACCAAATCTGACTATAAAATAGGTGTTTTGGGAAGTTCTTCAGCGCTGAAAGAAGGGGACAAAGTATATGCTGCTGGCTTTCCTTCGGAACCTAAAAAATCCGATTCAGCCGGATGGAAATTCACTGACGGACAAATATCACTAATACCTGAAAAATCCCTCGAAGACGGCTATCAACTGGGTTATAACAATCAGATTGAAAAAGGGATGAGCGGTGGGCCTGTGCTGAATTGGGCCGGTGAGGTGGTAGCTGTGAACGGAATGCACGCTTATCCGCTTTGGGGAGATCCTTATGTATTTCAGGACGGATCGAAGCCTTGTGAGCCAATGCGGGAGTTAATGGTGCGATCGAGTTGGGGAATTCCCATCGAAAAGTTTTTGCAATTAGCACCGCAGTTTTCGACTAAAATGGCTGATAAACTGTCTAAAAATTTCAGTTTAAAGCTACCATCTCAGTTATTGGATCAGCAGCCAGGACATCAAATTCAAAGGCTTCTCAACCTGTTTGTAACACTGCTAAGCTGATGCAACAGGCGGCGGCGGCTAAAAGTTGTACTCAGCTTTAGAAATCAGGAGACGGCAATGCCGTGTCCCTACAATTAATCGGGGTAGGGACACGGCATTGCCCATAGGTGTCAACAATCGCCTGAAAGCCTTGGTATCTCTCGCTTTTAGCCGAGTCTATAACCCCCTAA
>Ga0209591_10003147_pt1 | contig 19289 bp, 19 predicted proteins | sample MAT01_FD_187207 | JGI IMG/M metagenome (GOLD analysis project Ga0209591, IMG submission 187207) | Freshwater microbial communities from Lake Fryxell liftoff mats and glacier meltwater in Antarctica - MAT-01 (SPAdes) (version 2) | ecosystem: Environmental > Aquatic > Freshwater > Ice > Liftoff... | reverse complement strand
GACGACGAGGATATGTTTCAAGGGCTAGTGCCCGGTTGGGGCGGGGCCATCAAGCTTATAGACGGTTCCGCAGTATGGACACTTGGCCTCGCCAGTCGTCGTGACATCAATGAACACGCGCGGGTGGTTGTCCCAGAGTTTCATTGACGGCATCGGACAGTGCAACGGCAAATCTGCCGCGGTCACGCTGATTGACGAAAACTTTAGTTCGGTTGGCGCACTCATGGGCAATCGACCTACTTTACCGGCGTGAGCCACGAATGGTATTTCGGGTTGCGACCATAGACAATATCGAAGAATGCGGCCTGCAGTTTTTCGGTGATCGGGCCGCGTGCGCCGTTGCCGATGATACGGCCGTCCAATTCACGGATTGGTGTGACTTCCGCAGCGGTGCCGGTAAAGAACGCTTCGTCGGCGATATAGACGTCGTCGCGGGTGATTTTGCGTGAGTCAACGGGGATACCGTGCTCGGCGCAAACCGCCTGAATCGAACGCCAGGTGATACCGTCGAGTGCGGACGTCAACTCCGGCGTGGCAACTTTGCCATCGCGGATGATAAACAGGTTCTCCCCCGCGCCTTCCGCGACATAGCCGTCGGTATCGAGCAGCAGCGCCTCGTCGTAGCCGTGGTCGATTGCTTCGTTGTTGGCCAAAATCGAATTGGCATAGGTCGACGCCACTTTGGCGCGCGGCATGGTGACGTTAACGTGATGACGCGCGTAGGACGACGTCTTCACGCGAATGCCCTTGTTCAGGCCGTCTTCGCCCAAGTACGCGCCCCAAGGCCACGCCGCAATGGCGATGTGCACTTTAGAGCCTTTGGGCGAGATGCCCATTTTTTCAGAGCCATAAAAGGCGAGGGGACGCAGGTAGGCGCTTTCAAGGTTGTTCTCCCGAACCACCAAGCGTTGCGCTTCCATGATTTCTTCCATCGTAAACGGCATCGCCATCTGGTAAATCTTGGCGGAGTTGAAGAGCCGTTTGGTGTGCTCTTGCAGACGAAAAATCGCCGTGCCGAGTGCCGGTGATTCCGTTTTGTAGGCGCGCACACCTTCGAATACGGCAAGGCCGTAGTGCAGCGAGTGAGTCAGGACGTGGGTGGTCGCCTCGCGCCAAGGAATCAGTTTTCCATCGGACCAAATAACGCCATCGCGGTCAGCCATCGACATTTCACATTCTCCGAGGTTGTGCAGTAGGTTTTGCACTAGGTTGTGCAGCAAGCAGAGCCGGAATTTTAGCCCAATGAGCCGATCAGCGCCCTGTTGGTGCGCTATCGGCACCTATCTCCGGCTGGCGCCATCCTTTCGCCGCGGGCGGGTGCGGGCGGAGCGGGACGTAAATGACCGTGAAACGGCTATCGGCTAACGAGGCGGCCTGTCGTCTATGCCATAATCCGCACAAGTAGCCGGCAAAGAGCGGACCATGTTGCAGCGTGTAGTGCCGCCTTGGCCCCACCAGCCATAAATCTCTTGCCTGATTCGTTTGCGTCACGCCGTTCTTGGGGGACTAGTCCAGACATGGGTTCTTTGCCAGAAAAAGTAAATAGCGCCGGCACCCTCACGCCAGAGCAGAAGCTTGCCGGTGACATGCTGTTGTTTTCGACCGGCCTGATGATGTTCTCCTCGGTCTTGTGGCTGGCGATTTACTGGAGTTTTGGAACACGATTCTCGACTACCATCCCGCTGGTGTTTCAAGGGTTGTCGACCTGCACGATCATCTTCTATTTACGCACCAAAAATCTTGGTGTGTTTTGTCTGGCGCAGCTGTCTCTCTTCCTCTTTACCCCCTTCGTGTTGCAGTGGTCGATCGGCAATTTCGTCAACGCGAGCGGTGTTTCTTTGTGGGCGCTGCTGGCACCGGTTGGTGCGATCGTCATTCTTGGCACCCGTGAGTCAGTGCCTTGGTTTGTGGCATATGTCTTCATGACCGCCCTGTCGGGCATGTTCGACTACGTTCTGTTGTACGACGCCAAGCAGTTCGACATCAAGACGGTGGCGGTCTTCTTCGTTCTTAATTTTGTTTCGATCTCGGCCATGGTGTATGTGCTGCTCTGGTACTTCTCGAGGGAGAAGAACAAGCTTCAGTTGGCGGTCACAGCCAAAAGCGAGGCCGTTTCGACTGAGAAAGACCTGTCCGATCGCTTGTTGCTAAATATATTGCCGACCGATATCGCCAATCGTCTGAAGCGGCAGGAAACCAATATTGCAGATGGTCACGCTGATGTCACCGTGATGTTCGCGGATATTGTCAATTTCACCCACCTTACGGAAGAGATGTCGCCGAACGAGACCGTGCAACTTCTCAACGACGTATTCTCGGAATTCGATGCGTTGGCGGAAAAGCACGACATTGAGAAAATCAAGACAATCGGCGATGCGTACATGGCCGCAGGCGGGCTTGCCCATCAGTCAACACAGTATGTTGATGCGATGGCAGATCTGGCGCTTGATATGCAGGCGTTTGTCTCGCGCTATACGGCACCCAACGGCGAGCGGCTCGCCGTGCGCATCGGCGTTGCCACCGGGCCCGTGGTGGCCGGCGTGATCGGACGTCGCAAGTTCAGCTACGACTTGTGGGGCGATACTGTGAACATTGCCAGTCGCATGTGTACAGAGGCGATGGCAGGAAACGTGCAGGTCGACTCAGTAACGTTCCGACGCCTGCACAACCGCTTTCGGTTTGATGAAGCGCAACAAGTGCAGGTAAAGGGCAAAGGTCCGATGCAAGTTTATAACCTGCTGGGCAGGGTGGGTTCCGCAGAGGCTGAAAACGTTATTCCGTTCAGCGAGGGGCAGCACCGCGCCTGAGTTTTGAGGGAGGGGCTAGTGGGTACACTCGGAGGCCGTTCACAAGCGTACGTGCGGTGGTACGCAGGGAATGTTATCTATGGTCGTTAACGGTGCCGAGGCGCGCGGGCGGGACTCGCAACCGCTGCCCTTGAATCGCCGGTTTCCGGGGGTTGCTTTGGTGCTGCAGGGCGGTGGTGCCCGCGCCGCCTATCAGGTTGGCGTACTCAAGGCGCTATCCGAGATCCTCGGACACCCAGAAGAGAACCCCTTTCCGATCATCACTGGAACGTCGGCGGGTGCGATCAACGCAGCGGTGCTGGCGTCCAATGCGGATCATTTTGCAGGCGCGGTGCGCACGCTCGAGCAGATCTGGTCCACGATCGAACCGCATCAGGTCTATCGAACGGATCTTGCCGGTGTCGTCGCGTGTAGTGCGCGTTGGCTGTCGGCGTTTCTACTCGGTGCGTTGACCAAGAACCACCGGGTGTCGCTGTTCGACAATTCGCCGCTTGAAAGCTGGCTTGCCTCGAGCGTCGACGCCAAGCGAATCCAGAAAAATCTCGACAGCGGCGCGCTCAGGGCGCTCGCCATCACCGCTTCTGGATACACATCCGGACAGCATTGCGCATTCTTCCAGGCGGCGCCGGACATCAGTGGCTGGAAGCGGTCTCAACGCGTGGGCATCCGCGTCGCTGAGCTGGGCCCCCAACACCTGATGGCTTCCTCGGCGATTCCGTTTGCGTTCCCTGCCGTCAAAATTAACCGCGAGTATTTCGGTGACGGCTCCATCCGGCAAATGGCACCCGTCAGCCCGGCGTTGCATCTGGGTGCCTCGCGAATCTTTGTGATTGGTACGGCTAAGTTGGTCAAGGACGTGCCGCCTCGTTCACGCAACGATACCTACCCATCGCTGGCCCAGATTGCCGGCCACGCTATGTCGTCGATATTCTTGGACTCGCTGGCAATGGACCTCGAACTCCTACAGCGCGTGAATTCCACAATTGCGCTGGTTGATCAAGAACGGCTGAAGGCGTCCGGGATGCCGCTTCATCATGTGGATTTTTGTGTCGCCTGCCCTGATGCACCGTTAGAAGCGGCGGCCCACCGGCACGTCGGCAATCTGCCGGCGTCGATTCGCTTTCTGATGCGCTCCATCGGCGCGATGCGCAAGGGCGGCGCTGTGCTGGCGAGCTATTTACTGTTCGACAAACAGTATTGTCGCGCGTTGATCGATATGGGCTATCAGAACACCATCAAGCGGCACGAGGAACTGGCGATTTTCTTCGACCCGGCGGCGACACCGCTGCCGGTTGAACTCCCGCTGCCGAAATTTAGTCCGGAAACCACGCAGCAGATGTCAATGAAGAGTTGATCGGCTAGCGCGCGATCAGAATCGGCGAAACGAACCGCTTCTCCAGCCAAGCGGCGATGTCTTCAATTTCGGGTCCGCACACGGCATGCTGCATCGGATACTCGCGCCACTCGACCTGATAGCCGTGCGAAGCCAGTGTGGCCTTAGACGTGCGCGCCAGCGAAAGCGGCACGACCGGGTCTTGCGTGCCATGTGCCATCAGAATCGGCATGCCTGCGTTGGTCAGCGTCCGCTCTGCGCCGAGTGAGTCGGCGAGTGTCAGGTAGGTCGATAGCGCCATTACACCGCCCAGCTTATGCCGGCTGCGCAGAGCGCATTGCAGTGCGATTGCGCCGCCCTGCGAAAACCCCGCGAGGACAATGCGGTCGGCGCCGATACCGCGGCTGATCTCGCGTTCGATCAGCGTATTGATCGCGAGTTGCGAGGCGCGAATGCCCGACTCGTCAGCTTTGCGCTCGAGCTCGGCCATCGAAATGTCGTACCAACCCGGCATTACGTGCCCGCCGTTGATGGTGATCGGTCGCGATGGTGCCTGCGGAAAGATGAAACGCAGCGGCAAGTCTGGCGGCACGCCGAGCTCCTTGACGATTGGCACGAAGTCCCAGCAATCGGCACCGAGTCCGTGCATCCAGATCACGGTGCCCTTCGGATTTGCACCGGTGTTGAGTTCGAGGTGTTCGATCAGCTCTGCCATGTTTGCGATTTGCGTCGTGTGGTCGATTATTGGGAGGGCTGCGGACGGATGGCTGACTTCGGACGAAACGCCTTGATCACATCGTCATTGGTTTCGAGGTACGGTCCGCCGATCAGGTCAATACAGTAGGGAATGGCGGCAAAAATCCCAACCTCGACCGGCATGCCACTGGCGTCGCGAAACCCTTCCAGCGTCTCGCGGATAGATTTTGGCTGCCCCGGCAAGTTGACGATAAGCGTCTTACCGCGAATGACCGCGGTTTGGCGCGAGAGAACGGCGGTCGGCACAAAACGCAGCGAAATCTGTCGCATGCGTTCACCGAAGCCGTCCATCACGCGCTCGGCGACCGCCAACGTTGCGTCCGGCGTGACGTCGCGTGGTGCGGGACCGGTACCGCCGGTGGTCAAGACCAGGGAGCACGCTTCAACATCTGCAAACTCAATCAGTGTGGATTCGATCAAGGCGCGCTCATCAGGGATGACGCGCGAGACGATGGTGAGCGAATTCTTGACGGCGCCGCGAAGCCATTCTTCAAGCGAGGGCAAACCCTGGTCCTGATAGACACCGGCCGATGCACGGTCGCTGACAGACAGCAGCCCGATTTTGACACTGTCAAAACTCATACGACCCCGGCAGCTTTTTCAGTAATCCGCTTCAGCAGAAACTTGTACAACACCCGAAAGTGTTTGGGCGGCTTGTGCTTCAAATACTCGTCGCTCGCGTCTGCAACCAGTTTTGCCAACTCGTTGGCCGCTGCTTCATCCGCGTCGGGCATGATTTCGTTTTTGAACGCACCAACCGCGCTCTGATCCGCCAGCAGCCTCGTCCGCCACTGCTCCGCCAGATGATGCAATGCGGTTTCCTTGTGCGACGGGGCCTTCATCGAATCGAGTTTCCCGACGATGGGCGCGGCATCCACCTGGCGCATCAGTTTGCCGATGTACTGCATCTGGCGGCTCATGCCGCCGTGTTTGTTCGGATTGATCCGCTTGGCGTCGAGCAGGGCGTCGAGCAGCGCTTCCGGGAGATTGAATTTCTTCAGCGTTTCCGGGGAAAGACGCACCAGTTCCTCGCCGACCAATTGCAGCGCCAAACTACGGCGCTTCATCTCGCTTTTGCTGATAGAATTTTCTTCGAGATCGTCTTCCACGGCTGGACTTTCTTGCCTGCAATTGTTGTTTTGCGCGCGTTGCGCAGCCAAGCGCGCATCATACCTGACTAAGTGTGGCCGGCTTCAAGCCGCGCCGGTGATGGCCGGATGCGCACACCGCTGCCATCAGGTCATACTTGTCACGCTGGTCGTCGGCAATGCTCGGACGACTCCCTCTTAATGGACATGCAAGAACTGGATTTGCGTTCTTTCATTCCCCAGTTTTACCAACCAATTTGCCTCATGACGAACAGCTTGCTGCAAAACGCCGCCACCCAGGCCATTGAATACGCCAAGACACGCGGTGCGACGGCCGCTGATGTGGAGGCATCGACCTCGGTCGGCCAGAACATCACGGTACGCCTGGATGAAGTCGAAACCATCGAGCACAACCGCGACAAGGGCTTGGGGATCACCGTGTACCTTGGTCAGCAGCGCGGCAACGCCTCGACCACAGATATGTCCCGCGCGGCAATCGAACGCACGGTAGATGCGGCCCTTGCCATCGCAAAGTACACGGCGGCGGATGAGTTCGCCGGGTTGCCTGAGGCCTCTGCGCTCGCAAGAGGTCCGTTTGCATCACTCGATCTCTATCATCCGTGGCAGCCGTCGATTGACGGCGCTGTTCAGTTATGCCGCCAGATGGAGGCGGCGGCGTTCGCCGCCGATAAACGCATCGACAATAGCGAGGGGGCGACCCTGTCGACCTACGAGTCGGATTTTATCTATGCGAATTCGTTGGGATTCATCGGCGGCTACGCCACCACCCGACACAGCGCGAGCGTTACCGTGATCGCAACGGCCCAGTCAGGTATGCAGCGTGACTACTGGTACAGCATGGCGAGAGATCGGCATGATCTGGAATCGCCTGATGCAATCGGCCTCCGCGCAGGCCAGCGCGCCGCCGCAAGACTGAACAGCCGCCGCGCGGCAACCGGCGAATACCCGGTCATTTTTGATGCGACCGCCTCCCCCGGTTTGATCGGTGCATTCGTCAGCGCGGTCAGCGGTTCGTCGTTGTATCGAAAGTCCAGTTTTTTGCTCGACAGTCTGGGGACGCAAGTGTTTGCCAAAGGCGTGTCGATATCCGAGGACCCATTTCTGGCGAAAGGATTTGCGAGCGGGCCGTTTGACGGCGAGGGCGTCACCACCGCTGCACGCGATGTTGTCAAAGACGGCGTACTGCAAGGCTATTTTCTGGCAACGTACTCGGCCCGAAAACTCGGTCTCAAGTCGACCGGTAACGCTGGCGGCAACCACAACCTGATCGTGTCCCACGACGCGTTGTCTCTTTCCGATCTGTTCCAAAAAATGGGGCGCGGCCTGTACGTTACCGAGACCATGGGACACGGCGGCAACAATGTGACCGGCGACTACTCGCTCGGCGCGGCCGGCTTCTGGATCGAGGATGGCGCGATCGCTTATCCAGTCGAAGAGATCACCATCGCCGGCAATCTGCGCGACATGTTCAAAGGTATCCTCAATATCGGCAACGATGCGCTGCCTTATGGCTCCAAGCGGGTTGGATCCATCCTGATCGACAAAATGTCGATCGCGGGCGAATAGCGGTCGTCATGCGTCGCCGGCATTTCTTGGCGGGTGCCGGCGTGGGCTTGACGTCACTGCCCGGTTTTGCAGATGCACAGACGGGTGCGCTGCCGCAGGTTAAATGGCGCTTGACATCGAGTTTTCCGAAGAGTCTGGACGGGCTTTACGGGGGTGCCGAAACCATCGCGAGACGGGTCAACTCCGCGAGCGGCGGAAAGTTTCAGATACAGGTGTTTGCCGCAGGCGAAATCGTACCGGCACTGCAAGCGCTCGACGCCGTGCAGAACGGCACCGTTGAGTGCGCACATACCGCGCCTTACTTTTATTTTGGCAAGGATGCGGCGTTCGCGTTTGGTTGTGCCGTGCCGTTTGGCATGAACTCGCGTCAGCAGAATGCCTGGATGTACTTTGGCGGCGGCTTGGAACTGATGCGCGATTTCTACCGCAAGTACAACGTGATCAGCTTTCCCGCGGGCAGCACCGGTGCGCAAATGGGTGGTTGGTTTCGCAAAGAAGTGCGGACGGTTGCAGACCTCAAGGGGCTGAAGTTTCGTATCGGCGGATTTGCCGGACGCGTGTTGGCCAAGCTGGGTGTGGTGCCAATGCAGATCGCCGCGAGCGATATCTATCCGGCGCTCGAGAAAGGGACCATCGACGCCGCCGAATGGGTGGGCCCCTACGACGACGAAAAACTCGGTTTCTATAAAGTCGCGAAGAACTACTACTATCCCGGATGGTGGGACGGCGGGCCTCAACTCGACCTGTTCATCAACCAAGCCGCGTGGAGCGCGTTGCCACCGGTATACCAGTCGATACTCGAAGCGGCGTGTGCAGAAGCGCACCTGCTGATGCTCGCCAAATACGACGCACTCAACCCGGCGGCCATGCGCCGCTTGGTGGCGAATCACAAAGTACAGTTGCGTCCATTCAGCCGCGAGATCATGGAGGCCTGTTGGCAAGCGGCCAACGATGTGAACGCGGAAGAATCGGCCAAGAATCCGGCGTTCAAGAAAATCTACGATTCGTGGAAGCCGTTTCGGGACGAGCAGATTCTGTGGTCACGCGTCGCCGAGCAGAATTTCGATCGCTTTATGGCTGCTGCGACTTCGCCGGCACAACCTGCGCGCCAACGGCAGCCCTAGCCTGGATATTTCATGGGTCGGCCCGTTTTCTGAGCGATTCTCGAATGAAGCACCACCGTTTACCTCAAATCCAATTTGTACCATGCGCGGTTGTTCGGCCTGCACATTCGATAGCGGGTCGCTGGACATGCGCCGTGTCTGCCAAACTCGCTCTCTCTTCAGTCGGAATGTCTCGACATTCCTTCTTCATTCGAGTGAAAAATCACACGCCGCGTTGACCAAACTACAACCCACTCTCAAACGCGCCCCCATGAAATATCCGGGCTACCGATTCGACGTTGCTACGTTTTCGGGAATGTGAGCCTGGCTTCTGTGCCGCCACCCTCGCGCGGCAGCAGCTCAAAGCTTGCGCCGTGCAACTTGGCAATGCGCTCAACGATCGCCAAGCCGAGTCCGGCGCCCGAGGCACCAGCGCGCGACGAATCAAGCCGTGTGAACGGCTTTTTCAGACGTTCGACATCGTGCGGTGCAATGCCGCCGCCGCGATCGAGCACGCAAATCGTGACCTTGCCATCCTGCTGACCGATACGCATCACCAGCGGCGGCATCGCATGTTTGGCTGCGTTGTCGAGCAAATTACCGATAACGCGTTTGAGGGCCTGACGCCGCACTGGCAGACTCACCGGCGCTCCGGTTTCGAGCGAGACGTCGACGCCGGCCCGCTTGGCCCGCTCGACAACGGCTTCCACCAGTCGGTTCAAATCGGTGTGCTCGATGACCTCGGCGCTTTCGTCGCGCGCAAAGTCCATGAATTGGTCGATCACCCCGTTAATGTCGGCGATGTCGCCTTCAATATCGCTGCGGGTGGTCTGGTCGGCCGGTAGCATTTCGACCGCGAGGCGCAGGCGGGCCAGCGGTGTTCGCAGGTCGTGCGAGACGCCGGCCAGAAACGTCGCGCGCTCCCGGTCAACCCGTTGCAGATCATCGCGCATTTGATTGAATGCGACCGCGACCGATCGGACCTCCGATGGGCCGATCTCAGCAACTGGTGGGGGAGAGTTGCCGCGGCCTAGTTCCTGCGCGGCGATTTGCAACGCTTTGAGCGGGCGATTAACGCGCCACATGAGGAACAATGCGCCGGCGAGCGCGACAACACCACCAAAGACGCCCCAACCGATCCACGCATAAGTGTAGTCCTGCTCGACCACACGGCTGCGCGGGAATACCACATACACCGCGCCATCACGAACCGGCAGACGGGTGATCAATACCGGCTGCGCGTCCGGTTTTTGTGGTCTGGTCCGGATGAAGATGTCCGATTCGGCACCAAACTCCTCGCGAAGCCGCTCCCGTGCCGCACGTAGCACGGGGATATCAGGGGCAACGGTCATCGGCTCTTCGTCCCGGATTCTGAAAATGCGCATGCCGCGCTCTTCACGTAAGCGCCGCACAAATTCCCGCTGCTGGTCGGGGGGGATGATTTCGAGCGCGGCGCGGATGGTCTTTAGTTGCCCGACAAAGCCAATCGCGGCGAGCTGCACGCGCGGCTCGCGGCTGTAATAGCGAAACAACGATATGGACACCAGTTGGCTGGCGAGCAGCGCGAACAGCAATACCAGCGCGGTACGCGCCAGCAGGGACTGCGGAATCAGTCGTAGTTGCATGTCAGATCAACGCGACAGACGGCGCGGGCGGCTGCAATGAATCAGTCCGGTACGAACACGTAGCCGCGGCCCCAGACGGTCTGGATATAGCGCGGGTTGGCCGGATCTTCGCCGAGCAGCTTTCTCAGGCGCGAAACCTGCACATCAATCGCGCGGTCGAACGTATCGTGCTCCCGGCCGCGGGCCAGTTCGGTGAGTTTGTCGCGCGAAAGCGGTGCCTTGGGGTGTTGTGCCATGACCTTGAGAAGGCCGAACTCTCCGGTCGTCATTGGCAACGCCAAACCATCTTTGGATAGTTCGCGTGTCCCCAGATTCAGGATGAACGGACCGAAGCGCACAATCTCGTCCGCGTCTGAGGGCGCGCCAGGGGTGGGTAGCGGGGCTTGTCGGCGCAGCACGGCGTTGATACGGGCAACTAGTTCACGCGGATTGAATGGTTTTGCGAGGTAATCGTCGGCCCCCATTTCGAGCCCTAAGATTCTGTCCACATCATCGCCCTTGGCGGTCAACATGATGATCGGAATATTTGCCTCTGCCGCGTCAGCCGCACCGCCGGCACGCACACGGCGACAAATGGCGAAGCCATCCTCATTTGGCAGCATGACATCCAGCACCACCAGGTCATACCGATTGCGCGTAAACGCACGATCGAGCGCCTGACCGTCTGGTACCGTGTCGGCGGCAAACCCCTGTTCCATGAGGTAGCGCTTAAGAAGATCGCGCAGGCGAAGGTCATCATCCACCACGAGGATGCGGTGGCGCGGCAGGGTCGACGACGAAGCGTTGGTGGTGGTCATGAACACATCATATGGCGGCGGTGGCCGCGCGGCGCGACATGGAGAAGAGTATTTGTAATCAATTGTAAGCCCTGCGGCGATGCTTCCATGGTTTCCGGGAGGGACGTGTACAGGCAATGGAAAAGTCGTTACACCGCGTTACGAATTGTCGTCGACCTGAAACGACTTCGCCCGTTGTTCAGCGTAGTGTGCGGGCTATGCGATCTTGCATCAACCGCACCGACGCTGATAAACCCACGCAAAAGGAAAGACCATGAAGACATCAATTTTTCGAGCAACCACCATCGCCGCTATGGTCGCGCTTGGTATGCTGACTGCAGTTTCGGCGGGTGCAGCGCCGGGCGCGGACGCGCCGAAGAAAATGCAGGAAATGGATAAGAATAATGATGGAAAAATTTCGCGCGACGAAGCAGCAGCATACCCGCGTTTCGCAAAGCGTTTTGACGCCATCGACGCTGACAAGGACGGTTTCGTTACCTCTGATGAAATGAAAGCCGCACATGCCAGGGCCACCGCCGCCAAGTTGAAAGCAATCGATGCAAACGGCGGTGGGCGACTTGGCCGCGCAGAGGTCGATGCCAAGGCACCGCGTCTGTCAAAGAACTTTGACGCTATCGACGCTGACAAGGACGGCTACTTGTCGAAGGAAGAATTGGTCGCGGCCCGCAAGCAGCATGGCAGCAAATAGTCGGAGCGGAAGGCGCGAAACCCGTCCAGCAGACGTCGAATATAGTCGAGGCCAGCCATGACAATACGTAAAGCGATACCGATACTTTGGAAGTACTTGCTGGTGGTGATGACGTCGTGCACGCTGGCGTTCGTCATATCGCAGGAGTCCAGGGCGGCCCAGGCTTCCGCAGCGTCGTCGTCACAGGCGGCACCCGTCACCGCCGGCTATGATGCTAGCGGGCGCCATGCCATCGAGACCAACGATGAAGTCTGGCAGGACCAAGCGCGCAAGCGTGGAGTGCCGGTGCGTATCATTTCGCCAAAGATGGCAGAAGCCGAGGGTGCGATCCAGTTTCCTGTGATCATTTTTTCCCATGGGCTGGGCGGCAGCAGAGTCGGCGGCAAGCTTTGGGGTGAGCACTGGGCCAGTCACGGCTATGTGGTGGTGCATTTGCAGCATCCGGGCAGCGACGAATCGATCTGGAAAAGTAAGCCTCTTGATCAGGTTGAAAATAATTTCAAGCGCGCGATGACAATGTCGAATCTGGGGTTGCGGGTGGGCGATGTGCACTTTGTGATCGACGAGTTGGTCCGACGCGCGGGTAAAGGAAGCGGGGCTTTCAAGTTTGCCGACGTGAAAAAAATCGGCATGTCAGGTCATTCCTTTGGCGCGCAGACGACGCTGTCGGTTGCCGGTCAGGGGAGTCCGAGTATCGGTGGTCAATCAGGCTTCGACAAGCGGATTTCGGCGGCAATCGCGTTCAGTCCGAATGCGCGCAACAAGAACAAGATGGAAAAGCAGTTCGGTGATATTCGTATGCCCTTCTTTTCGATCACCGGCACCAAAGATGGCGCGGTGCTGAACGACGGCACCACGGCGGCGGCTCGGACATTGCCATTTCGATACATGCCCTCCGGCGACAAATACTTGCTGGTACTTGACGACGCCGATCACGCGGTGTTTGGCGGACTAAACGCACCGCGACGCAAGGCTGGCGGAGAGCGCGACACTGAGATTCAGGCGGATGTGAAGGCCGTGACGCTGGCATTTTGGAATGCATATCTGAAAGCGGATGGGTCGGCCAAGTCATGGCTCGCTATTGGCAAGGGCGATGTGAGTTCAATCGCCAGCGTGCTTGCGGCCAATGACCGCTTCGAGTCGAAGTAGCAGATTGAAAACCGGATTGCCACGAGGTATGACGATGAGAATGATGACGTACTTGAAGGCAAAGAACTTTCCGTTGATGGCAGCGCTCCTTGCAACAGCGGTGTCGATCGGTGTTCAGGCAAAGCCGGCGGACAAGTTGAATCAGGACGACGCCCGTCACTTGCTCAATCGCACCGGCTTTGCCGCCAGCGCGGCTGACGCACAGTCGTTCACTGGCTTGAGCCGCCAACAAGCTGCCGAACGCCTGCTTGCCGATGCGCGCGACGTCGCTGTTACGCAGGCACCGGCGTGGGTCGCAACGCCGATTGTGCCGGCCAGCAAGTACCGTGACATGACCCGTGAGGAACGCGAGGCTGAAAACCGGCTGAACATCGAGCGTGCGTTCGACCTGCGCGAGTGGTGGTTCCGTGAAATGCTGACCACGCCATCGCCGCTGACCGAGAAAATGACCTTGTTCTGGCACAACCACTTTGCCACCAGCCAGCAGAAGGTCCGCCACACCACCCTGATGTACCGGCAGAATGTGCTGCTGCGTAAGAATGCGCTTGGCAATTTTGGCGTGATGTTGCGCCAAATGGCGCGCGATCCCGCCATGCTGATCTATCTGGACAACGCCAATAGCCGTCGCGAGCAACCCAATGAGAATTTCGCCCGTGAGGTGATGGAGCTCTTCACGCTCGGCGAGGGCAATTACAGCGAGCAGGACATCAAGGAAATGGCGCGCGCCTTTACCGGCTGGTCGCTCGACCGCGAAACGGGAGAATTCATGTTTCGCCGCGGTATTCATGACACTGGCGTCAAGACTATTTTTGGCAAGCGCGGTAACTTTGAGGGGGATCAGGCGCTTGATCTGCTCTTGAAGCGCCCTGAGACAGCGCAGTTCGTGGCACGCAAGCTGTGGCGCGAGTTCGTGTCGCCCGAGCCCAACGAACGTGAAGTTTCGCGACTGGCGGACGTGTTTCGCGAATCCGGTTACAACATCAGCAAGTTGATGCAGTTGATGCTCTCGTCAGACGCTTTTTACGATGCCGGTAATCGCGGCACGCTGATCAAGTCGCCGGTTGAGTTCGTCGTTGGCACGCTTAAAACGTTTGAGATTCGCACGCCGAATCTGCGGCCGTTCGTGCTGGCCTCTGCGCTGTTGGGACAAAACGTGTTCACACCACCCAACGTCAAGGGCTGGCCGGGTGGCGAGAACTGGATCAACTCGGCGACGCTGCTCGGCCGCAAGCAGTTCATCGACCGGCTTTTCAGGAATGAAGACCGCGCGGAGTCGATGATGAACGTGATGGACGAAATGGCGGAACGCAGCGGAACGCCACCACCACCGGGGCGAGAGCAACGCCAACAGCGCAACGTCGAACGCGCGATGGCGGCACTCAATTGGAACCTCGAGCGCTGGTCATCGACATTCGACCCGGGCACCGGTGCGGGCAAAGGTGGTCAGGTGGCGATGTCGAAAGTGGTGCTGGCGGTCGCGCCGCGCGAAATCCCCCAAGGTGCCAAAGCCGCCGACTGGGCTCGCGCGCTGGTCGCCGATCCTGGCTATCACCTGAAGTAAAGGAAAGAACATGACATTGGATCGCAGAGCATTTCTCAAAACGGCTGGTGCGGGCGGGGTCGCGCTATCGCTACCCATGTTTGGCCAAACCAATGGCGTGAGTTGGGCGCAGACCCCGGTGGCAGCCGCTCCGCCGGCCCGCGCTGGCGCGGCAAAGTTCGTCACGCCGTACAACAACCTGTTGATCCTCATCGAACTCAAAGGTGCGAACGACGGCTTGAATACCGTGGTGCCCTTCGGTGATCCGCTGTATGCATCCCTTCGGCCACGTATTGCGCTGGAGCGCTCAACACTACTGAATCTTACTGAGCGCGAGGCGCTGCACCCCTCACTTTTACCAATGATGGCGATGTGGGACAACAAAGAGCTTGCAATCATTCAAGGGCTTGGCTATCCCAATCCAAACCTGTCCCATTTTCGCTCGATTGAAATCTGGGACACGGCTTCGAAGAGCGGGGAATACCTTGATGCGGGATGGCTCGCCAGAACCTTCGCGCAGACACCGGCACCTGCCGGCTTTGCCGCCGACGGCGTTGTGGTCGGATCGAACGATATGGGGCCATTGTCCGGGCAGGGGGTGAGAACCATTGCGCTGGCGGACACGGCGCAGTTTTTACGCACCGCCAAACTGGCACACGCAGGTCGGGATGAGCGAAACAAAGCGCTACGGCATATTCTTGCGGTGGAAACAGAAGTCGTTCACGCGGCATCGAAACTCAATACCAACTACCAGTTCAAGACCGAGTTTCCGAAGAGCGGTTTTGCCGGGCAGATTCGTACCGCCGCGCAGCTCGTCGCCAGCAACGCGGGCATCGGCGTCATCCGGCTCACCCTTGGAGGATTCGACACACACGCGAACCAACTTGGCACACACGCGAACCTGTTGCGGGATCTCGCTGACGGCATGGCTACACTGAAGGCCGCGCTTGTCGAGCTCAATCGTTGGGATTCGTCACTCATCATGACCTACGCCGAGTTCGGCCGTAGGCCGAAAGAAAACCAAAGCAACGGCACCGATCACGGAACGGCTAACGTACATTTTGTCACCGGCGGCAGAGTGCGCGGTGGCATGTACGGTGAGGCGCCACAATTGGGCAAGCTCGATGGCAATGGCAATCTGCCATTTGCGATCGACTTCCGTTCCGCTTACAGCACGGTGATCTCGAACTGGTGGGGGCTCGATGCTACCCGCGTGTTGAACGGCCGGTTTGCGCCACTGGATTTTCTGCGCGCGTAATTCTTGGTGGAGTGAACGAGTCAAACGCGTTTATTCACGGGCGTTTCGGGCACAAAGTGCCTGAAAACCCTCGCCGAATGGCGAGTTTGCCTCTGCTTTAACCTTGAAACGGCGGTTGGACGGGTGTGAGCGTGCGTTTTTGCGGGTTCTTGGCAAGGCGCGACGACGAGCGAGACTGCACCCTGCTATGAGGAGCAACACCGCCAACGCGCCGCAAAACGCGCAACCATGTCCGTCGCGGTCTCGCCAAAAAGGTGAACCGGTGGGACCTCACGAATTTCAAACATTTCATGACCTTGTTGACAGCGGCGAGCGGTCAACTGCCGTTTCTAGGTTTAATCATTTGATGAGGTGGCTTCGTTGAGCGGGTCTGTACGACGATGGCAACCCCGGTACTGCCAATCGACGTATCCACAAGTGTGGGTCGCGTGAACCGGTGGCAGCCCTCGTGACCCGACCGCTATAATTTGGACGTGAATATCGTCGCCTTCGAAACCTCGTCCGAAACCATTTCCGTCGCCGTTGCACGTGATGGCCAGATTGTGTCGACGGCGATCGCCGATGCCGGACAGCACAGCGGTGAAGTTACGCTACCGACCATGCATAGCCTGCTGGCGCGCCTGGGGCTGGCAGTCGACTCGCTCGACCTCGTCGTTTTTGGCCAAGGCCCCGGTTCGTTTACCGGCGTTCGCGTGGCGTGCGGGCTGGCACAGGGGCTGGCATACGGGCTTGGAAAGCGCGTCATCGCGCTGCCCTCAACGTTGGCGCTGGCTGAGGCGGCCTGCGCATCGACGGACCTGCCAGTCTTGGTGGCGATCGACGCGCGCATGGGCGAGATCTACCTCGCAGCCTACCGCGCTGATACTACCCAGCCGACCGGCTATGAGCAACTGATCGAACCGTGTCTGGCGAAGCCCGATGCTATTGCGGCACTGATCGATCATCAGAGCCATTGGCAGGGTGTGGGCAGCGCCTTCTATGCGCCCGCACTTTCGGCGAGTCTTGGCGGTTGCGGGCGGATCGCGGCCCCGATAGAGGACCGACTGCGCTTCCCAGGAGCCGAACACTTGTTGAAGGTGGCCTTGCGCATACTCGAGCGTAGCGGCATGTCGCTGTTGATCGCGCCGCACGACGCAGCGCCGCTATATGTTCGCCACAATGTTGCCGAGACCATCGCCGAGCGTCGGGCCGCCAAAGCGGCCAAGGCCGCGGCGGCGGTAGACGCGAAAGTTGCCACAATTCCGGCGGCGACGTGAGCGCGGTGCCGAGCCCCGGTATTCCGCCGCTTCGCTTCGCCAAGCTACAGGAAGCGCAGTTGGGTGAGGTCGCCACCATCGAGTCAAGTATTTACGCGTTCCCTTGGTCGCAGGGCAATTTTCGCGATTCGCTCTTTTCTGGCTATGACTGCATCGGCATCTGGAACGGGCGCGAGTTGATTGGATATGCGATCACCATGCCGGCGCTCGAAGAGATGCATTTGCTGAATCTCGCCGTGCGAAAAGAGTGGCAGGGTAGGGGCGTTGGCGGGGCGATCCTTCAGCACCTGATCGATTCAGCGGCACCGACCCGTTGCGAAGTGATCTATTTGGAAGTGCGGCCGACCAACATCGCCGGGTTGCGGTTATACGAGAAGTTTGGCTTTCGCCAGCTCGGACTGCGGCGCGACTACTATCCCGCACCCGCCGGGCGTGAGGACGCGCTATTTCTTGGACTCAACATTAAAGCGCGGACCGTCGATGCGGCTTGATAAAGACTATTTGATGGAAATGGAACTGTGGCCGCACTTCGAGATGCGTGGCGCAGGATCGGTTGCGCCGGCAACGACGCCGACTGGGCCGCAGTCTGGTCGGTCGAGCGGCGGTATTTTCGGCGATAGGGCGTCTTCGGTTTCAACGATAGCCCCTGCGTCCGCCTCCCCCACACCGGCGCCCGTCAACTCCATCTCCCGCAATCAGCCGATCAAAGCGGCAACGGTGCCGCGTCAACCCACGGCGTTGGCACCAGCCGATCCGGTGGCACTGGCCAAAATTGCCGCGGCAGATTGGCCGGCCCTGCAGGCGTTTGCCAACGCCTGTCGTTCATGCGGTCTGTGCGGGCAGCGCAACAATGTTGTGTTCGGCGTAGGCGCGGCGACAGCGCAATGGCTGTTCATCGGCGAGGGACCCGGCGCGGAAGAGGACGAAACCGGTGAGCCGTTCGTCGGGCAGGCCGGCAAGTTGCTCGACGCAATGCTTGGCGCGGTTGGACTCACGCGCGGGCGCGAGGTGTATATCGCAAATGTCGTAAAGTGCCGCCCGCCGGGCAACCGCACGCCGCTTCCAGAAGAGGCGCTGGCGTGCGCGCCGCTGCTTGACCGGCAGATCGATTTGATTCAGCCCAAGATCATCGTCGCGCTCGGCAAGACGGCTATCACGCGCTTGACCGGTTCGGAAGCCGCCATGGCGGCGTTGCGGGGCCGTGTGCACCATTATCGAAACATTCCTGTCATCGCTACCTACCACCCGGCGTACCTGCTGAGAAATCTTCCGGAGAAGCTAAAGGCGTGGGAGGACTTGCAATTAGCCAAGACGACGCTTGCCGGGGTCTTGTAAACTCTACTGCCGCCCTGATTTGTTTGGGGCGGCACTTTTGCCGGCCATTTTCTGAAAGGGAACACGATGCGTAAATTTCTTGCCTTGTTTGGTGTTGCCATCGCTTTGACGCTCACAGGCTGTGGTTATAACGATTTTCAGACCAAGGACGAAGGTGTCAAAAAAGCCTGGGCGGAAGTCGTCAATCAATACCAGCGGCGCACCGACTTGATTCCGAATCTGGTTGCCACGGTGCAAGGCTACGCGTCGCAAGAAAAGGACGTGCTACTCGGCGTGACCAATGCACGTTCCAAAGTCGGCTCGGTCAATCTGACAGCCGATGCACTCAACAATCCACAAGCGCTGAAGAACTTCCAGGCCGCGCAAGGTGAATTGAGTTCAGCACTCTCGCGCCTGTTGGTGGTCTCTGAGAATTATCCGCAATTGAAGTCGGATGCGAACTTTCGTGAACTACAGTCGCAGCTTGAGGGCACCGAGAACCGTATCACGGTTGCCAGAAAACGCTTCACCGAGGCGATCGAAGGCTACAACATCCTCGCCCGCCAATTCCCCACCAACCTGACCGCCATGATCTTTGGCTACAAGGTGAAAGAGCAGTTCACGGTGGAGAATGAAAAGGCCATTTCTCTCCCGCCGAAGGTCGACTTCGGTGCGCCGGCGGCTGTCGCGCCTGCCCCGAGCGTCGCCCCCGCCCCCGCTGTCCCTGCTCCGGCACCGACCAAGTAGCGCGTTCGAACTGACGTTGTCAAACACATGACGCCCGTCACCGCTCCCGCCTCGGCGGGAGCAGGACGCTGTTCCTCGAAGAGAATAAGCCCGACTGCCGGTTGGTGGCCGACGCTTTTCGCTGCCGTCGTGGCGGCGCTCTATGTCGCGCCGGCAAGCGGCGCCGAGGGCGATTTTCTCGCCGTCCCCAAGCTGGCGTCACGGGTCATGGATACCACCGCGACGTTGAGTGCCGGCGACG
>Ga0209591_10003146_pt1 | contig 19292 bp, 18 predicted proteins | sample MAT01_FD_187207 | JGI IMG/M metagenome (GOLD analysis project Ga0209591, IMG submission 187207) | Freshwater microbial communities from Lake Fryxell liftoff mats and glacier meltwater in Antarctica - MAT-01 (SPAdes) (version 2) | ecosystem: Environmental > Aquatic > Freshwater > Ice > Liftoff... | reverse complement strand
CGGGGAATTACCATACGCTGCGACCGGTGAAGCACTCCTGGCTCTGGCCGCCGCCGGGGAAACCCAAATCTTGAGCGATCTGGAGCCGAAAGCCCCTCAAGCATTGGTAACGCTGGTGGCCAACGCAATGCACCCAGTTCCAGCGCTCCGCACCGCATCTGCCGCGGCGTTTGGATCGAAAGCCCGTGCCTTGTCCGAAACATCTGAAATTTGCCTCCTCAGGTTTCTTGGAGATAGCCTGCAAAGCCGAGGCTCGGGTCCTTGGGCACCTTCGCGTGGCCCCGCCGTGCCCGTCCGTTTAGCCTCTGAACCCGCCGAAGCCGAAACGCTCCCTCCGAAGGCCATTCCAGCGCGGGCGTCGTTGTCGCCCGGTCGCCCGAGCGGCGGCTACTCGCAGATCACCAACCTGACCACCTCCGTGTCCCTCTCGGGCATGCAGCGCATCAGCAATCCGCCCCCGCCGCTGAATCGAGCCGGCGGCACGCTGCACACACAATCCACGCGGCCCCCGAAGCGCGGATAGGTGTATAGCGTTCGTAGTGACGCTACCTCCAAAAGATCTGAGCCGGCACGCCGCATGGTTGGTTGATTTAGATGGCACACTCTACCACGCTCGTTGGTTGAAACTTGCGATGCTATCCGAGCTGAGCTTGTTCGGTGCTTGGAATGCGCCAATCTTGCGCAAGTTTCGTCACGAGCATGAGCGCCTGCGCATCGATCCGCCAAACGGGAGCACTCCTTACACCACCCAACTCGAACGCACCGCCACGGCGACGGGCCGTTCTGTTTCAGAAATTGAACGCATCACGACACGCTGGATGATTGAGCGGCCCCTCAAGTGGCTCAAGCTCTTCCGACGTGAAACACTCATCGCCGAGATCGCTGCCTATCGCGCAGTGGGAGGGCGAACGGCGCTCGTGAGTGACTATCCCGCCGCGCAGAAGCTTCAAGCGTTAGGCTGTGCCGAGCTGTTCGATGTCGTGGTGGCGAACGGGGAGGCGAATGGGCCGCCGCACTTGAAGCCCAAGCCGGATGGATATTTGCGCGCCGCACAGCTCTTGGGCGTTTCTCCTGAAAAATGCCTAGTCATTGGCGATCGCCCGGATGCGGATGGTGGCGCGGCAAAGGCCGCCAACATGGATTTTTTCCTGGTCTAATGCTGGCGTCGCGGGCGTGAAATCTGGTCCTGCTGATTCTAAGCCGCGCAGCCTTGAAGCTTTGGTGTCCAGATCGTCACGCGATTGCGGCCAGTGCGTTTTGAGCTGTAGAGCGCTTCATCGGTTGACTTGAAGATGGCTTCCCAAGTGCGGCCAGCGCCCGGAAAAGTGGCGACCCCCACCGAACAGGTAACCTGTAATTGCCCACCATCCGTGTGGAAAACCTTGGCTTCGATTTCTTGCCGGATCCGCTCTGCCAAGAGCGCTCCGCCGGCCTGATCGGTTTCTTCGCACACCACAACAAATTCTTCGCCACCAAAGCGGCCTACGACGTCGATGTCACGCTTAACGCGCTTCAATACGTCACCAAAACCCGCAATCACGATGTCGCCCACGTCGTGGCCGTAGGTGTCGTTCACCTTCTTGAAGTGATCGATATCGCAGATCAGAAGGCTGAGTGGCTTGTTGAAGCGCTCGGCACTTCTGAGCTTCTGCTGGGCGATTTCGGTGAGCGCTCGCTTGTTGAAGAGCCCGGTGAGTCCGTCGGTGGTAGCCATTTCTTCGAGGCGTTTGAGCAGCCGAGCATTTTCGAGTGAAACGGCGATGTGGCTCGCCAGCACTTCCAGGGTGGGGCGCGCGGAATCGCCGAAGGCATGAGCGCGCTCAGCACCGAGTACCAGTGTTCCGAGTGGTCTGCCATGCACCAAGAGCGGCAACACGAGCAGCGAAGGCAATGGAGGAGGCTTGAGCGTGCGAGAAAAAACGATCTGACGCGAAGGGTCGTATTGCCCACGGAGAGGCAGCGCATGGCTGTTGGCGACCACCATCGAAACGAGGCCGGAGTTGTGTCGGAAGCGCTTGCCCACCAACGCTTCGGAGTCTTTGCTGCTCACGGCGCAGATTTCATGCTCAGCCGTGTCACGATGATAGAGCGTTACTACAGCAAAATCGAACGAAGCGACTTCACGCGCTGCAGCGACGCCCACCTCAATGACCTGGGCTTCGGTGCGAGCTGCGGCAAGCTTCCCGGAAGCTCGATACAGCTTGCCCTGCTCAGCCTTGGTGCGTTCCAAGTGTACAAAGACACGCTCGTTCTGGATCGCGCGCAGAATGAAGTGAGTGGCGATCACCAGCTGGCGTTCTTCTTCGGGCAAGAAGGGAGCGCGCTCGGCCCGATCGACCATCAAGATCCCACGCACGTGACCCTGCTCGATCACTGGAACCGCACAAACCGCCCCAACCCCGGTGGGTGTCGCGTAGTAGGGAGTGTGATTTTCGGCACGTGCGCCCGAAACAGAAATCGGTTCTGCTTTGAGCAAAGCTGCAGCGCACAATCCATCCCGGGCACTGAAGGGACCGGGCTCGATGCAATCTTCCAGCGTTGAAACTTCTTGAACCGTGAGTTGGCTGCCCGAGGGATCCAGCCACAGCAACACGGCAGACTTCAGGTTGAGTGAATTGCGCAGCAAATCGAGGGCAAATTTCAAGGCCTGCCCGATTTCGTCGACTCCCGATTGGAGCAACCGCGCTTCGTCGCTCGCCACCGCGGACGTGTGAGTACCCGGCGCCACCGAGACCGACCCAACGAGCCGGAATGAGCGCGCAGATTCTTTCATTTTCAGAATCTCGGCTTCGACACGGCGCCGTGAGAGTTGGCGCACGCGTGTGACCTCGCCCCGAAACACCAACACGTTCGTGAGTGTGAAGAGCGCCACCAAACCCGCATGCACCGGCAAAGCACTGAGAGAGTCGGCATGCGCGACCCGAAGCCAACCCTCTAGGAGCACTACAAACACTGCCGTTGCAATGGCCGGACCCCGACGCGCGAAGGCTGCTGCCAGTAATACCAACACGTAGACGAGCGGATGGTAGGGACCCGACAAACCTCCTGGCAGCAGCAACACGAGCGCATACAGGCCCACCGCCAAATGAAAAAAGAGAGCAGTATCGAAGCGCGCGCTCGGATCGGTGCGCAAGCCATCGTGGCGGGCGCGCAGATGAAACGCTGTCGAGAGCAGCCAGGAGCCCAGCAGAACCAGCGCGAGCCAGTTGGGGAAATACTCCAAGCTCCATGCCCAAAGGCCCACAGCGAACACGCAGCCTAGCAGCGCACCAGAAGCCTTCGCTAAGAGCTCCTGCAGCCGTAACGTCCCGCGCACAAGGGGATCCATGGTCTTCAGTGCCTAACAGAGCCGAAGCGCCTGGGCCCACTTTCTGGACGCCCAGCGCTCACCCCGTAAACTGCGAAGTTCTGGAGAATCAAGCGTGAAGGCCGGATTAAGGCTCGGAGTGTTGCTACTGCTCGGCGTTGTCACGCTCTTGGCGTTCATCCCGCTCTTCTTTGCGGTCAGCACCTACACCAGTGTGGCCTTCCAACGGGTCGCCAACGCCGACGCTCTGGCTGCCACACGTTCACTCGGCCAGATCCTAGCCGCGCAACCGAGTGGACCTCGCTTAGATGCGCCCGCCAACAACGCGAAGCTGCTCGCTCAGAGCCATGCCTTGGAAACATTTGCCGCAGTCTGCGTTTACGACGCGCACGGCAAAGGTTCGCTCCGTCTCGGTGAAAGACGCGACACCGATCTCTGTCCCAAAGTTCTCAAGCCTCTCGAACGTGCCGAGGCACAACAGGTTATCTTCGGCCGCGTGCTCACGAGCGCGCACTTTGGCTCCCTCGGGCTCGTCACGGTCCAAAATCCGAACCCTGCGTCGTCGCCAGCGCCACTTTTACGCAGCATCGCTCTCTACATGGGCCTCTTTGCACTCCTTCTACTTGGAGCCAGCTACATTGCCCTCACGCACTTCTTAGTACGCCCGTTGGACGAGCTTGGGCGCGCTGCCAAACGAGTGGCCTCGGGCGCACGACAATTTTCAGCGCCGCTCGGCGGCTCAAGTGAGCTGAGCGAATTGAATCAAAGCCTGGCCACCATGACGGCGCATTTGGTCGGTCGCGAGGAGGCCCTGCGAAGGAAAGTTGAAGAAGTTGAACGCGCCACCGAAAGCCTGAAAGAGGCCCAGGACCGGCTGATCCGATCCGAACGCTTAGCATCCGTGGGGCGCCTGGCTGCCGGCTTGGCACACGAGATCGGCAATCCGATTGCGGCCATTTTGGGCCTGCAAGAACTCATCCTTTCGGATCAGCTGAATGCCGCCGAGCAGCGCGACTTCGTGCTCCGGATGCGCAAAGAAACGGAGCGCATTCACCAGATCTTGCGCGACCTGCTGCAGTTTGCACGCCCCACGCAGGGAGCTGGCCAGGAGGTTCAGTCCGGCAGTGTGTCCGAAGCGCTCAGCGACACCCTGGCTTTACTCGCACCACAAACCGCCTTCAAAGGTATTCAAGTGACACAGGCAGTTGCGGCAGGGTTGCCTGAGGTCAGCGCTTCCCACGAGCAGCTCGTACAAGTCCTATTGAACTTGCTGCTCAATGCTGCCGACGCCTGTGGCGGCGCGGGGGTGATCCATGTTTCCGCCAGGCAAGAGAGCTCGCGCGTGGTGCTGGCGATAGAAGACTCAGGCCCGGGCGTGCCCGCTGAAATTCGCGATCAGATCTTCGAGCCCTTTGTCACGAGCAAGGAGGTGGGCAAAGGCACCGGGCTTGGCTTGGCAGTGTGCCGTGGACTTGTAGAAGCAGCCCAAGGAACGATTTCTCTGGATCCGAGCACCACCGAGGGTGCACGGTTTTTGCTCGAGCTGCCTGTCGCGAAGATTACTTAGCGGCATCCGCGGGCATAACCACCCCCGGTGGCAGCACATCTGCCGGATCCCCACACGGACCCCATGCGCCATCGAAGCACATCTGCGCTCCATCGAAACAGCTTTGGATCCCCTGAAATTCACCACGGATAACCTTGCAGTGCTGAACCGCTCCAGCTTCACACTTGCCAACAGCAGCGACCTGAGGATTGGCCGATGAGCTCATCTCAGCAGCCGCTGGGAATTGGCTATCCGAGGCCCCGCAGCCCCCGAGAAAAGGCACCACGGCGCCCATCGCCATACCAGCAACTGCGGAAGGGAAATGTGACGGACGCTTGCTTTCGCGCTTTTCCATGATCCGGAAAGAATACCCGATCCTTCTCGTTTCGTCTCGGGTTCTTCGCGGTATTTCCACCCACAAAGCATCTCAATTTGAGAAACCCCTCGGATTTCCCGCTTGCCGGAATAAGGTGAGCGTTCTTAGGCTCCCGCGTGCTCTTCAATACTCTCGACTACGCCAAGTTCTTCGCCGCGGTCTTCGTGGTGAGCTGGTTGTTAGTGGGTGTGAAAAAGCTGCGTTTGTTCTTTCTCCTGGGCGCGAGCTACGCGTTTTATGCGCACTGGGATTGGCGCTTCCTACCGCTCATCTGGGGTTCCTCGACCATGGACTGGTTGCTTGGGCGAGCGATCGGGCGTGCCGAGTCCGATCGGAACCGAAAGCTGCTGCTGGCACTCACGGTGGTGCTCAATTTGGGCGTGCTCGCAGTCTTCAAGTACTTCAATTTCGGGGTCGAGATCGCAAGAAGCGCCGCCGGCGCTATGGGCTTTGCTCCGCCCGATTTGGCGCTCCAGATCGCGCTGCCTGTCGGCATCAGCTTCTTCACCTTTGAGTCGATGAGCTATGTGATCGACATCTACAGGAAAGAGCTCACTCCGCACAAAAACTACTTTGAATACCTCACGTTCGTGGCTTTCTTTCCGCACCTGGTCGCCGGCCCGATCGTGCGCCCCCGTGATCTGTTGCCCCAGCTTTCAGAGCGCGGGCGCTTTAGCGCAGAAGCAGGCAGCGAAGGGCTGTTCCTGATTGCCAAAGGGCTCGCCAAGAAAATGGCTGTTGGAGATTACTTAGCCGTTAACTTGATAGACCGAGTTTTCGACGCTCCGCTCTTATTCTCAAGCGTGGAATGTTATGCTGCAATTGTGGCCTATGCCGTTCAGATCTACTGCGATTTCTCGGGCTATACCGACATTGCTACCGGTTCGGCGCTGCTCTTGGGCGTGCGCTTTCCGGTGAACTTTGATTCGCCGTATCAAGCCCACAATATTGCGGATTTTTGGCGGCGCTGGCACATTTCGCTGTCTACTTGGTTGCGCGATTATTTGTACATTCCGTTAGGTGGCAGCCGTAAGGGCGCGTTCCGCACGTATGTGAATCTGATGCTCACAATGCTGCTGGGTGGGCTGTGGCATGGGGCAAGCCTCACGTTTGTGGTTTGGGGCGGGCTCCACGGGGCTGCACTCGCCGTCACGCGAGCTTTCGGAGGAAAGACCGCGGGCGCACCCTCCGAACCGCCAACTTCGAGACTCTCAGTGAGCCACGTGCTCAAGGTGATCCTCACCTTTCATTTAGTTTGCCTCGGCTGGGTATTTTTCCGGGCCAGTTCGTTTGGCCAGGCGCGCTTGATCCTCGAAAGAGTGGCGGGCTTTACCTGGGATCATGCGAATTTGCACGGCGAGCTCCTGCTGGTGCTCGGCGTCGGGCTCGCGAGCCACTACGTACCCAAGCTGCGCTACCAACAGCTCCAGACACGATTCATTCGCTTACCAGCTATCGGCCAAGCCTTGGTGCTCTTGCTGTTTGCATTCGGGATTAAGCAGCTCGCCACCGGCGAATCGGTGCCTTTCGTATATTTTCAGTTCTGATGTTTGGCGGCAGGGCAAGCTGCACCCGACATGTATTCTCAAGAATACGAATGCACGCATGGCACGCAGAAAGCAGCCTCCTCGTGCTGGTGACACAGAGTCGCGCATCTTAGGCTGATTCCGCATGAGCGAGGAGCCATTAGCGAATGTATTCGACTACCTCGACAATCGCGAGTTTCTTCGTGCCACCTATGCCGAAGGGAAGCGGCTTAAGAAGCTCTCATACCGCGCATTCTCGCGGCGCGCTGGCTCAGGAAATTCACGAGGATGCTCGGAGCTCAGCAATGACTTTCGAGAAATCCTCCACTTGACCTGCATCCGCTTGCGCCAAGCTCTCGTCAATTGCGCTCAGCAGCTCCTCACGCTCCCCGTCCTCAAGCCCATCATCACTCAAGACAACGACATCTCCCTCAGTGGCCACCAAATACACCTCTGTTCCGTTTGGCAAATCCGTCGGTTCGTCGAGAAGGAGGCGACCGTTTCGTACCTGCGCCTTAACTGATTCCATGCCCTCAGCTTACTTGGGCTCTTGGCCGAATGTGCTTGGGCATCGGGGCATTCTCTCACCGAGGCCGCCGGTAGGGCGTGGCTGCCGGCGGCCGGACCGTGCCTTTTTGGGGTGGGCTGGCCTGCTGCTAGTCCCACCCTGCCGCCACCCGGGAGAGCGGAGCCCGCGCACCGGAGAAAACATAATACACCTGTGCGAAGCGCTGATCCCTTCGGCCGGCCCCGTCGCGGAGCCGGCCGTACTGCTTGCGCCACCAGCACCCGCAGTCGCATCCTGCAGGCGGAGAGGCGAGAACATGGAAGTGCACATTGAGTCGGAGGGCGCTGTCAGTTCTCTGCACCGCGGCGATGGCGCCGGTGTGGGCGTCGGCAACGCTTGGGGACGTGCACGAAGGCACTCACGACAAGTGCCGCGAGGACGCGGTCATAGCCGAGCAACGCACGCAACCCCAAGGCAAGGAGCAAATCTAGTGACGCACGGGTACGCGCGGCAACACCTGCTGCTCCATGTGGACGGCGGTGTCCGCCATGCGGCGCCCGAGGCAGGAGGGGCAAAATCCACGGCGTTTGCAGGAGAGAGCTACGAGTTGCGAGTGGCCGCAGCTGCGGCAAACGAGGTGCAGGCAGCCTGCGGACAAGAGCCCGCAGCGCAAATACTCCTCGAACTCGCGCACCACGAACTTCGGGAGACCGCCATGCTCGGCGAGATCTTCCAGCACCTCAGGCCAATGGGCTTGCACGGCCTGGTAGAGCACGCCTCCTTCGGGTCTTCGGCGCGCGCAGCTGTCCCGGCGAACGGTAGGGTGTAGAGCTGCATGGGCGTGCGCAGGGTGGGCCACAGCCATCGGCCATGGCTAGATGCGTGCCGGTGGTGGCGCAGCGCGATATCCGGCAAATGGGCTAGGTCAGGGGTGGCCGAACTGACGGACAGCGTGGCTGTGGCCTCCGCTGGTTGCTCAGATGATTGGAATGGAAACGGGGGGCCGCCGGTTACTGGAGCTTTCGCCAGGGTTGGAGAACCTTCGAGGTGCTTCTTTCGGCCGCGGATCGTGGTGAGAAGCCGAGGCGGCGGGGGGGCAGCTCACGCCAACTCCTTGCCTCCTCGGACCAATCTGGTATGTTTCTGGTGTGAACCGCTCAGCCCTGGCACACGACACAACCGTCGCCCGAACCATCCGCTTCCCGGCTGCTCTCCGAGGTCGAATCAGCTCTGATGCTGAGCGCTGTGGGCGTAGTTTCGAGGGGCAGGTCATTGCCTTGCTTCGACGACATTACGGTGAGGATGTAGATATTGCGCCCAGCCCTGCGGAAATTCTGGCTTTCGCAAAGGCTAGTTTGACCGACATCCCATCAGCGGATGCTAAAGTTATCGTCCGCAAGCTCAAGTCCGTCGAGCGCTAGGGCCGTCGATGCCTTCGACGCCCGTACTTCTGGACACCGACACTTTGTCGGAGCTGAGCCGCGGAAATCCGGCCGTCACCGCCCGTGCTCGGGCCTACCTGATGGAGTTTGGGCGCCTCACCGTTAGCGCGGTCACGGTGTTCGAGCGTCTACGCGGTTACCGCCAGGCAATTCGCGCGGGGAAGCCCTACGAACGACAAATGCACGCGTTCGAAGTTCTTGCTCGGAGCTGCGTCGTTCTTCCCTTCGACGATGTTGCGGCCGACGTAGCAGCCACCATTTGGGCAAGTTGTTCGCGTAGTCAGCGCAACCAACTTGGCGATATTCTCATTGCCGCGACCGCTGTCGCCCGGCTCATTCCGTTGGTCACCAGAAATCGAAAGGACTTCGATGCTCTTGGCAAACAGTCCGGTGCCGAACTGCATCTCGTCGACTGGACGAAACCCGTTCGTGGTGGAACGCGGTGAAACAGTCGGCGCTCAACAGGGCGTTTCAGTACTAGTGTCAGCCTCCGCGTGCACAGCAGTGTCGGAGCATAAGACAATCGAACTGACAGTCGGTCGGAAGGAGGAGCAGCGCCGAGAGCAGGCCACTTAGCCGGCGGCGCTCTGACCCCAGCTCACCACGTCACCGAGGCTCAAGGAACGGTGACCCCGACGCAAAGCGGAGCTCAAAATCCCTCTTCACGCCCGCGCAAATAGATCTCCGGACTGGTGCTCAGTTCTAGCAAAGCGAGCAGCACCCCCAAGGGCAACAAGAGCCCAGCAACAGAACCTCAACAGAACCCAAACCTCAGCTGCCCGAGAAAAACCGGTGGTGGCGTCGGAGGAGGTTGAGGAGCAAGCCCAAGCTTAGCGAGCAGCGCGGTGGCAGCTTGTTCGGTGGTGGCGGCTTCGAGCCAGCGCATGGGCCCACCGCAGCGGACACAAGTGCCAAGATCAGCCCGGAACACATGAGCCAGCAGCCAGGCCCAGCGTTTACGGGAAGGGCGGCTGTCGTCAGTTTGGGCGTTGAGCTTGGGGAACAGAAGCTGGTCGCCGGAAGCCGGAGGCGGCTTGAAAGCGGTAGAATCCTGTGGCGGCTTAGGGACTACTTCGGAGCGAAACTTGGAGTGGCTTGACAGGACGCCAAAATAGCGCACCAGATGAAAGCGCGGTGGTGGGATGGCGGCTCGGCTGCTACTAAACAGCGCGGGCCCACTGACTAGCGTTTCGGGTTAACTTTTGGCTTTGCGTCTCCAACGAGCTTCCTGTACGCCGCACGCACCGTCTGACGAACCCAGTCGCTAACGCTCAGTCCCTCGTGTTCCGAGAGCACGTCGAGCATCCAGTGTTCCTCTTCCAGCAATCGGACGTTCAGGTTGCTTTGTCGCTTTCGTTCGACCATTGAGAATTGAGTGTAACGCCATCGGCATTAAGAGGGGAACCCCCAATTGCCCACCCCCTGTCAATTTCCTCACGCCGGGGCCAATGGCCGATCTCTACGGCTTAGCAACGCGCCTGGGCAGTTCGATCCAGGCTCGAACGTTGTCTTTCGCGATCAATTGCGACGCCTTGTGTCTGCCCGAAAGATTCACGACCTCGTTCGAGCCAATCTTGCGGCATTGCACGACGACGCGTTCGCCAATGAGTCCGTCGTTAGCCTGATGCCACTTAACGTCGTGGGGGGCCTCTATAGTCTTCACTTGAGCACGCCCTCGCCAACGAGAACGTTTGTCATCTCGAATACAGCCAACGCGTCCACAGAAAGCGCCCCGGCCACATCCGACGGGTACAAGCTCTCCTCAGAGTGTGCCCTGTAGTATTCGAGAACCTTTTTGCGCAGCTCAGCGGAACTCAACTCCTTGAGGGCGACCTCTACAGGCTTCCAGTTCACGGTCTTGGCCTCCAACGCTTGGATGCGCATCTCGAGGTCCACTGTTTGGTACTTCCGAATTGCGCGCAGCTGCTCAGCGAGTTGCAGGACCTCCAATTGGAGAAGAGCGGCCTTCTCCACCAGCTGAATGCGCTCCTTCGTTTGGCGCACGATGGCGTCGATTTCCGCGTCAAGCTTCGGCGGACCGCGCTTCCGCGAGCGACGTGCGGGCGCTCCATGGAGGGGCGCAACAGTCCAGGCTTCCTTGGCCCAGCCATGAAACTCGTTATCCGCAAGCCGTTCCTCGTACATCACTTAACCGCTCCCTCTGTTTAGGCTCAGGCTAAACGCCAAGTCCCTCGCCTCGTCCAGCGAACCAACCTTTTCGCGCCGTCGGTGGGATTCGGAGTGCTCCACATGGTCCGGCGTCTGAGTGATCCGCAGCGTGTAGTCAGGCTTTTGCCCCATCGGTTTGTCGTTATAGGTTACTGACGTCGTCCCTCGATAGAGCTCGCGGGAGCCCACCTTGAAGGGCTTCTCGGAGGAATCATCGTCGCCGGCCGAGTGAAAATGCGATGCATACGAAACGTGCACCAGGTGGATCGCCGTAGCGTGAAGGGCAACGGCGTGTAGCTTGGCGCCGATTGTCGATCCTGGCATTTTTGGAAAAGGCGCCGTCTTCCCCTTTCGGAACTCGAACCTGATGTGAACCCGATGCTCTGGCAACCTTGTAATGATAACAGCCGCTTCGGTATCCGTCCTGACGGTGCCCGCAAAAAGGGGGCCCTCTTGCTCCGTTCCACGTCCGAAGAGCTTCGCAAAGTGTGCCTTGGGCAACGCCAGATCCACGCAAAACGAAAACCGAGCGAACTTCTCGCGCTGAGTAGCATCCAGGAGGACAAGCCCCTGCACCGCCGAAGATCGGCGTATTGGCGACTTCGAGGGAGCTTTAGTGAGCGTCTTCCGAGCTGCCATTGTAGATGCTCTCAAGTTAGTGTCTTTTCTGAGCAGTGGGCAACAGCGGACCTAGCTGAAGCGCTGGCACGATGTTCAGCATTCCACTTTTTGCCACAGGCGAAAGCGACTTAAGCGCCCCGGGGCGGAACCTGGGGGGGTAGGTCGCTCGCCACGAGGCGCGAGGTATGTAGCGTGGGGCGTGGTGCGCGGCAAGTCGCTCAGGCCTACCTGCACCACTTATTGCCCCGCCACCGCGTAGTTGGGATGCTCCGGTCCTGCGCGCTTGGGAGATATTGGTGGACTGATGTCGAACGTTCTAATCGAGGGTTGGCAGGATCAGCGTAACCCGCAGCCCGTGTCACTGGTTGACGTGATGAGAAGTCATGCCGGACTCTCTTTGCCCGAAGCCAAGAAGTTGCTCGATGCGTTTTCTGAGACCGGACAGGTTGTCCTGAAGCTTGAGACGGCTGAAAAAGCGAAGGCGTTTGTGGAGAATGCTCAAGCCATCGGAGCCGTCGTGCACGTGGTGCAGAGCGATGGATGATTCCAGCAGGGTGTAGTGGTTCAGCAATCTTGACACCCAGAAATGACTGAGAACGTTCCTCTCAATCAAAACTCACCCCGCCATGATTTCCCTCTCTTTCGTCCCATCGCCAGCACAGGTACTCGCCAGAGCGTAGTAGTTCTTGAAGGTGCCGTTGTTTTCTGGGGAGCATAAGACATTCGAACTGAGAAATCGGTCGCAAGTTGAAGAGGAGAAGCAAGAGCAGGCCAGGTAGCCGGCGGCGCTCTGACCCCTGCTAAGCAGGTCACCGAAGCTCAAGGAACGGTGACCCCGACGCAAAGCGGAGCTCAAAACCCCACTTCATGCACACGCAATTAGATCTCCGCACTGAGGTGCTCACTTCCAGCAAAGCAAGCACCCCCAAGGCCAACAAGCCCACCTTCAGACCCTCAACAGAACTTGAGCCGGAGCTGGCCGAACGAAACCCGAGGTGGCGTCGGCGGAGGCTGAGGAGCAAGCCCAAGCTTAGCGAGCAGCGCGGTGGCAGCTTGTTCGGTGGTGGCGGCTTCAAGCCAGCGCATGGGCCCGATCTCGAGTTGCAGGCGCGGCATCACCCCGGGCTGCGCGAGCGAGAGCTTTTCTATTGGGCACGCATGTACACCACGCAGATTGGGCGTGGAGACAACTACCTCGAGCTAAAGCCCACGATCTGCATCTTCATCCTGAACTTCTCGGACTCGGATTCCCCGATATTTCACAGTATTTTCCGGGTCTTGGAGATCCACGATCACTGAGAATTTTCGAGGGACTTGGAGATCCACACCTTGGAGCTGCCCAAGCTGGAAGAGGAAGCAGCGCACGACCCGGAGTCACCTGTACTAAAGTGGGGACGCTTCTTTCGAGCGACCACTGACGAAGAATTGGAAAAACTTGCGATGGCAGACCCCGACATGAACGCCGCCAAACAAGCGCTGGACCGGCTATCAGCGGATCCGAAAGCACAGCAACTCGCGGAGGACCGGGAACTAGCAATCTGGAACTACAAGCGGACGGTCCAGCTTGCCGAGCAACAGGGCAAGGCGGAAGCGCTTCGGGATGTACTGGCTAAACTTTTGACGCTGAAGTTTGGCAAGATTTCCGAGGAGGTTCGCGATCGAATCCAAAGTGCGCATGAAACCGAGGTGTTGCGGTGGACAGAGGGTGTTCTCTCTGCCCCCTCGGTGGATTCGATCTTCCAGGGTTAGGTGCAGGTTAACCTGCTGATCAGCGTACCGCGTGCCGGTTTGGGCCAGGAACCAACCACTTCTTCGTTGGTCCACCAGGCAACGGCGAAATCCGGGGTTGGAAAGGCCTCTTTCACTGCGCGCTGACTGTGGAGCACGGGTCAGCAGAAAGTCGGGGTGCTGGGGTCTTCGGGGCCAAAGCAGATTCGCGCTGCTGCATGTGAGTTCTTCAAAAAGGCGTCCCTCTTCTGCTCGGTCGGAAAAGCTTCATCTGTGCTTCCGCCCCTTGGCGCTCAAATAGCGAATCAGCATGGCTCCCGCTGGAGGAAAGTGGTTCACTCTCCGTTCTGATGTCCCAGCCAGCTACCAGCGAGCCGAACCCAAAGCCGCCAGCCTTGGATGCCCAGGGCCGTGAGCGGCCGATTTTTCTTTTGGCGTTTCCCTCGGATGAAAAACTCGACGAGTTGGTGCGCGCGTTCGAGCGCGGGGATTATCGAACCGTACGTAAAGCCGCACCGCTCTTGGCCAAGGAAGCCACCGATCCAGCCGTACAGGATGCCGCCTCAGAGCTTTACCGTCGGATCCAACCGGAACCCGCACTTACCTATCTGCTCGCGCTAGCGTTCGGATTGCTGCTCTTTTTCGTGCTGCACGCCTACACGCACTGACTAAACATCACTTAGGGCTCACAGCAGCACACACGCCCGTATAAGAAAAACTTTCAGAGCCGAGCGACAAACTTTGCTCCTGGCTTCACTAAAGCGGACGACAAAGCGGCCGATCTGACTACGTGGGCCACGGAAGAACTCAGGCATGGAATCTGCTTCGTTGGCAGAGCGATGTCGGCAAGTTGTGCCACCGACCGCACACCCTTTTTGGAGGAGTGAGTTGTGTTTAGCTTTCGCCGCCTTGCTGTCCTGAGTGTTCTAGTTGTTCTTGGGTGCAGCTCTAATGGAAAAAAGCTTCCACAATTAGAGACCAACACGGGTCGGTTGCCTAATCTGGCGAACGTCAACACGTGCATCACGCCGAATGACGGTTGTCCGTGTGGCACTCCTGGGCAAGTGGTCGCCTGCGGAGTGGTTCGAGAATCCGGCGACTACAAAGAGTGCTCAATGGGTGATCGCACCTGCCAGGCTGGCGGCGTCTGGGGTGCATGCGTTGGAAATCGAATCGCAGATTTTCCAGCGACGACTCAACACACGCTCGCGCTCGGCGTAGCAACGCCCTGCGTGACCAACCCTTGCGACCCGCAATGCCAAGGCTTCACCGACGATCCAAGCGGTATCGTGCTGCCGCCAGGCTTCTCCAACGATCCAGGCAACGGCGGGATTCAACTCAAGCCGACACCGCCGATGAACAACAACTCGACGTGCACCGGGATCATCATCACGCCCCCCACCGACACCCTCACAGTCACAAGCTTCAACGTTTCGACCGGTGTGGTCGGCGAGTACTTCAATCAGTTCAGCAAAGTGATCACCTCCATCCCGGCAGGCTGGGCCGTCACCGGGACGCGTAACGACGCGACGATCAACTTCAACTGGGCTACCAATCCTGGTGTTACCGGTATCGGCAACGACGCCTTCTCGGTGCGTTGGGCGGGGACCATCATTCCAACCACCACTGAAGCTTATACCTTCTACGTCAAAGGGGACGATGGCGTGCGCTTCTGGCTCAACAACACGCTGCTCGTCGACAAGTGGAAAGACCAAGGACCGACTGAGTACTCCACGGCAGCGCAAAACCTGGTGGCTGGAACTGCGTACTCATTTCGCATGGAGTTCTACGAGAATTCGGGCGGGGCCACGGCCGAGCTTCGCTGGAGTTCACCGAGCGTTGCCAAGCAAATCATTCCGAGTTCAGCGCTTGCCGGCCCTGGTGGCCCACTTCCGCCTTTCAGCGTTTCTCCATCGAATCTGAAGTACACGGCGGCTCTGGATCCGCCCAATTGCTTTAACGGCGTGTTCGGCGCGTCTTGGAGCATCGATGCGCTGGACATTGCCACGGTGGACACCGCGGGAGTGTTGAACCTCTTCAGCCCGGTCGCCAAAACAGTTAATGTGCGAGCGTATGCGGGCAATTTCGTCGGACAAGCGACCGCAAAAGTTGTCGTGAACACGCTTGATACGAGTGCCGCTCCAGTTGGGAGCGTCGCAACTTTCGCAATGACGGCCATCAACGCCGACACTGTGGATGTGCTTTATCCGTACAACAATGTGGTCTTGCCGCTCGCGCTACAGCCACCGGTAGTCATGTACGACAACGGCGGCGTTGCAGCGGATTCGGTGAAGATCAGCCTAGTCTTTCCGGCGTCTGGCGCGCCCAGCTTCAAGTGGGAACAGATCCTAGCGGAGCCCTCTCCCCCGCGAATCACGATCCCACCTGAAGTGTGGAAATACTTCGAGCGCTCCGCCAAGGGCAGCACCGGCGCACTTCAGATCCAGCGGGTGGTGGCCGGCTCGCCACGTTTGCCCGTCACTCGCAACGTTAAGTTTGCGACGGGTCCAGTTCGCGGCCGCGTGTACTACACTCAATATGGTCGTAGCGGCGGCACTCAAATGATGGTCGCCAATCCGGGAGCCACCACCTCGGCCACACAAGCTTTCCCGACGAGCAACGGCTGCCCCGTGTGCCACTCGGTTTCCGCAAACGGCAATAAATTCGCCACTTCCGACCGCGGGTGGAGCACCAACGGCGGCATTTCCGATATCCTTTCGGATGGTAGCTTGAGTCCGCTCGCGGATTTCGTCTCTCCAGCCACCGCCTATCAAGCTGGGAACAACGATTGGCGCGGGTTTGCCTGGGCGCCGTTAACCCCTGATGGAAGTTACTTGCTCGCTGCCAATAATATCTGGGGCAACAGCACACAGAATATTGTTGGTATCAATACCGCTGTCACACCCAATGTTATCAACGCCCCCACCACGTTCCTTTCGGGCGGCAATGGCACGGGACTCCTTGCGGAGTACTTCCCGAACCTCACGTTGGCTGGAGAGCCCTGGCTCCGAACGGACTCCAAGGTCTTCTTTAACTGGGCAGCCAGCAATCCTGGCTGGAATCTGCCGAACGACGGCTTCTCGGTGCGCTGGAGTGGCCTGATTCAAGGGCGCTTCAAGGAAGCCTACACCTTCAAGGTTCTCACCACGGATGGCGTCCGCGTTTACGTCGACGGCAATCTCATCATTGATCAAGCGGGCTACAATGGCGCGCTCACCACCTTCACTGGCACGGCGAACCTCGATCCTACCGTCAAATCCACCATCCGCGTGGAGCTCACCGAGGTGAGTGGGACCTCTCAAATCGAACTGCGTTGGTCGAGCGCCAGTACACCCGAAGTGCCGATCCCGCCCACACAGCTGTTCAACAACTTGGGCGCGCGCGGCCTTCAGACGACTTATTACGACAACAACGATTATACTGGCACAAGCTTTACCCGGTTGGAGGCCAACCTCTCGGCCGACTGGGGCTCAGCTGCACCGGATGTGAGCATGGGAGCGGATGACTTCAGCTATATCGCGACCGGCTTCGTGCAGGCACCCTACACGGGCAACATTGTGTTTTGCGTGGACGCCGATGACCGCGTGGACCTCACAGTGAACAGCGTAGCGTTGCTGACCAACATCAATGGCAACAACCAGTGCTCTGCCGGGATTGCGCTGGTTGCCGGTCAGAAGTACCCGATCACCGTCAATTTCAAGGAATTGACTTCGAATGCCAAGCTCATCTTGGGCTGGCAGCTGGCGACTGTCTTTACGAAGATCACGATCGCCCCCGAGTATTTCACTCCCCCCAATGCCTACGTGGCACCCACCAACGGCCTCACGGCCAGCATTTACGACGACAAGGATTTCAACGTCGGGGCAGGCGCCGGCTCAGCGGTGCGCGCCATCACACGCATTGAATCCACCATCAACACCGATTGGGGCGCGGGCAGGCCTGCCTACGGCATCATTACCAGCAGCGATAACTGGAGCATCCGCTACACGGGGCAAATTCAGCCCCCCTGCACCGGAGTCTATGAGTTTCAAGGCGATCTCGACGACAGCATGCGGCTCTGGATCGGAGCCAACAGAATTCTGAATAAAACCAGCAGCGGCACCGCCAATGGTGCCATCTATCTGCAGGGCGGCACCCGCTACAACTTCAAGCTCGATTTCGAGGAAGGCACCGGCAATGCCAAGGCGTTACTTACCTGGAAGGTGAATTGCCAAGGCGCCGCCGGATTTGTGCCCATTCCGAGCTCCGTGCTGTTCCCTACCGGTGATACGAACACGACCGGCTTTGTCCGAGGTGGCGGCGATAACGGCTCAGGCACAAACTACTTCGTCTGGCAATCGCCCACACTGGTTAACCAAGCTCCAACCGATGTGACTGCCACGACCCCCGGCGTGTGGGGCCTTGGCTCGGCGACGATGATGGTTCCAAGCTTCGCGCCCAACGCCAGTAAGCTGGTGTTCATTGATGGCGACCAGGGTGGCGGCGCGGGCTGGAGGAAGGGCCTCAGCACGTTCGATTTCGATCAAACTCAGAAGCTTTTCACGAACCGGAAGCTCTTGGTGAACACGTGGCCGCTCGGTGCCGTGATGAAGTGGCCGTCGTTTGAATCTGATTCGCGCAGCGTGATCTACCAAACCAGCACCACCACGGATTGGTGTTGTTTGGGGGGGTGGACCAAGTATGGCCACATGGCACCCACCAACTACTTTGAGGTGCCGGGCAAGCTCTGGTCGGTCGACTCTGAAGCCGCCAATCCTACGCCCGTCGAACTCGCCAATCTGAACGCAGCCGAACGCGCCACCGATCGCAACAAAGCCTATCAAGCCACCATGCTGCCGAAAGCAGCCGGCGGTTATCGTTGGACTGTTTTCTCCAGCACGCGCGCCTACGGCAATCTGTTCAATTTGCCGGCGGCTCAGAATGACTATTCGGATATGACAAGCTTCACCCCGACCGTGAAGAGCACGCAGCTTCAATCTCAGCTGTGGGTTTCCGCCATCAATGACACGACGAGTGCCAATACCGACCGCAGCCAGCCGTCATTCTGGTTGCCCAACCAAAGCTACGATGTCGATCCCACCAAGGGCGTGCTGAATGAGCGCGGCTTCTGGGCGCTGGAAGCGTGCCGCCCGGCCGGCAACGCCGCCGCCAACTTGTGCGATGTGAACGAAGACTGCTGCGCGGGCTCGATCTGCCAGTTGGACACGCCTGTTACGCAACCACCCGTCAAGCATTGCCAGGCTGCTCCCGCCGTCAACTCCTGCCAACTCGAAACAGGTAGCTGCACCACGAGCACCGATTGCTGCATGGGCCTGGTGTGCGTGAATGCGGTGTGTGAAGCTCCCCCTCCTCTCGATGTTTATGTGCCCGCCAACTTCGAGCGCACTTATGAAGCAACCTGTGCGCAAGGCCTGTTCCCGGTGTGGCGCTTCTTTGATTGGAAGGTGGATGTGCCGGCCGGTACCCAGATCGAAATCTACGCGCAAACGGCGCTGGATTCGGCAGATCTAGCGACACTTGCGGTAGCCCCCACCGCGATCGCGGATACCAAAGTCGTGTTCCTTGGCACGGTGACAACTTCCAGTGCGACCTTCACGGGCGTCGATGTAGGCCCGAAGCTGGAAACCGCTGGCATTCAATCTTCCAAGTTCCTCAAGATCACTCTCCGTTTCTCTCCGGATACCGGATTAACGGCGAGTCCAACTTTGCTAGAGTGGCGGCAGCAGTACAGTTGCGCCGCTGGTGAGTAGAAACGTATGACCCGTTCGCTTGGCTTCTCTTCAGCAGTTTTAGCTCTGGCCTGGGCGTGCTCTGGTTCAGAAAAACCAGCGGGGATTGGCCTCGGAAATAACGCCGGGAACGCCAACTTAGGCGGGCAGGCCACCTCAGGAGGAAAATCAAACGCGATGGGCGGGAAGGGCGTGGGAGGCACGGGCGCCGGAGGCACGGGCGCCATGGCTGGCACCGGGCAGGCTGGCGCAGCCGCTGGGCTAGGCGGGGCTGGGTTCGGTATGGCCGGCAATCTCTCTGCGGCGGGCGAACCGGGAACTGGGCTTGCGGGGTCAGGTG